>Ga0187770_10001819_pt1 | contig 11580 bp, 8 predicted proteins | sample 0116_SJ02_MP02_2_FD_133154 | JGI IMG/M metagenome (GOLD analysis project Ga0187770, IMG submission 133154) | Tropical peat soil microbial communities from peatlands in Department of Meta, Colombia - 0116_SJ02_MP02_20_MG | ecosystem: Environmental > Terrestrial > Soil > Wetlands > Peat | place...
CCCCCAAACCCCCCCTTCCCCGGCCCCGGAAGCGGCCCCCGAACCGAGGACTCGCCGACCCCCCAAGTCGAAGCGTTCCCGCCCCTAGGGAAGAAGCCGTCAATACCCCGAGAAGCTCGGGGGGACCGAGGTCCGGAGGGCACTATGCGCGTAGTGGTATTGGGTGGAGGTGGGCTGACCGGCCGGTGCGCGGTGCGTGACCTGGCGACCAGCGGATCGTTCGACTCGGTCGTCGCGGCCGACCTGGATGCGGAGCTCGCCCGTTCCGCCGCCCGTGCGGCCGGCGCCCGCGCGACAGCCGAAACGATCGACGTCCGCGACCGGGCCGCTGTCGTCCGACTTCTCAAGGGCGCGGACGTGCTCGTGAACGCAGTCCAGTACGGGTTCAACCTCGCCGTGATGGAGGCGGCGCTCGAGGCGAAGGTCGCCTACCTCGACTTCGGGGGGCTCTTTCACATGACGCGGAAGCAGCTCGAGAAGGACGTCGCCTGGAAGAAGGCGAAGCGCGTGGCAATCCCCGGGCTCGGCCAGGTGCCGGGCATCTCGAACGTCCTCGCAATGGAGGCGGCCCGCGACCTAGACAAGGTCGAGTCAATCATCATCCGGGACGGTTGGCGCGACCTCACGGTCGGTGCCCCGGAGATCTCCTTCACGTGGTCCCCGAGCACCTTCCTCGACGAGATGGTCCTCCCCGCGATGGTGTTCGAGAACGGCGCCTACAAGGAGCACCCCCCGATGAGCGGGGCGGAGGAGTTCGACTTCCTACCACCGGTCGGCCGGACCCGCGTCTATCGCACGCTCCACTCGGAGCCCGCGACCCTCCCCGAGAGCCTCAAGGGGAAGGGAATCCGCCACTGTGAGTGGAAGGAAGGAGGACCGGGAATCGAAGTCCTCCGCACGATGGCGCTCCTGGGGCTCGCCTCCGATAAACCCGTGGACGTCCGTGGCCAGTCGGTCACCCCGCGGGAGTTCACGCTCTCCCTCCTCCGGCGGGAGAAGCTCCTCGGGGCCCCGGAGGGGATCACCGTCCACGACTGGGAGGTCTGCGACATCGAGGTCAAGGGCACGAAGGGCGGGAGTCCGGTCGTACGCCACGCCGTGAGCCGCTACCCGGCCCGCCCGGACTGGAACCTGACCGCGACCGAGTACGCGGTCGGGGTCGCGGGCGCCATCGGGGCCGAGCTGATCGCCCAGGGGAAGGTCACCGCGGTCGGGGTCGTCCCGCCGGAGCTCTGCGTGCCGGCCGGCCCGTTCCGGGAGGCGCTCCACCACCGCCGGATCGAGACCGCCATCGTGCCGCCGGAGGCGGCCCTTCCGCCGCCCCGGACCGGCTGAACGGTTCCGCTCCCGGTTGCCGTCATTGGACGCCATGTAGTGGGCTGTAAGGCACGTATTTTGATAGTTTAGATGCACTAAACTAAGCAAACGATAACGAAAATATCGATGCTTCTTCGCAGTACGCGGTATTCTCGTTGTTAGTCAATTATATATAGCCTCCTCGGGCTGGTGCGGCCGCCGGAGATGGGTTCTATATGGCGGAGCCAACAGCCGCCCAGGGACCGTCACTCGGAGAGGGCAAGGAAGGCGACTTCAGCCGTCCCTCGCCCGTTCCGAAACTGACCGCCGACGAGACGGCCGTACACCCCCCGGCCCCCCCGGTGACCACTCCCGAGGCGGAGCCGAAGGAGCCGAAGCGGGAGACGGTCAAAGAGGTCACGAAGGAGATCATCAAGGAGGTGGCCAAGGAAGCGGCGAAGGAGGCCGCGCCCGAGGCTGAGGCGATCCCGATCTCGATCGCGCGCCTGATTCCGAAGCTCAAGAAGAGCGCGAAGCTGTTCGAGGAGGGGAAGAAGTACGTCCCCAACGCCTCGAGCTCGCTCATCCGGGTCGCCTCCTACGACCCCTGCGCCCCGTTCATGGCGCGCGGGAAGGGCGCCCGGATCTGGGACGTGGACGGCAACGAGTACCTCGACTTCAACCTCGCGTACGGGGTCCTCATCAACGGGCACGCCCCCGAAGCCCAGGTGAAGGCAATCCAGGAGCAGGCCGAGCTCGGGCTCCACTTCGCGGCGCCGAGCGAGATCGAGCTCGAGGTCGCGAAGCTGTTCCACAAGCTCGTGCCGAACACCCAGCGGGTCGCGTTCTGCCAGAACGGCTCGGACGCGACCATGAACGCGATCCGGATTGCCCGCGCGGTCACCGGGAAGGACGCGATCCTCAAGTTCGAGGGCCACTACCACGGCCAGCACGACCTCGCGCTCATCAGCGCGGAGGCCCCGCCGATCGTCGCGGGGCTGGACGAATACCCCCGGCCGCTCCCGAACTCGGCCGGCATCCCCCCCGGGGTGACCGACTACGTGATGGTCGCCCCCTACAACTCCATCCCGGCGTTCGAGCGGATGGTCAAGCGCTACCGCGACCGGCTCGCCGCGGTCATCCTGGAGCCCGTGATGGCGAACGCGGGCGTGATCCCGCCCGCGCCGGACTACCTGAAGCGCCTGGTCGAGATCGCCCACCAGAACGACATGGTGGTGATCTTCGACGAAGTGTTCACCGGCTTCCGCATCGCCCCAGGCGGGGCGCAGCAGCTCTACAACGTCGAGCCCGACATCTCCTGCTGGGCGAAGGCCCTGGGCGGAGGGGTGCCGGTCTCGGCCGTCTCGGGGAAGGCGGAGTACATGGACCTCATCGCTCCGGGGCGGATCTCCTTCGGCGGCACCTACAACGCGAACAACCTGACGATGGCGGGGGTGCTCGCCAACCTAAAGACTCTCCAGAAGGGCGGAGAGGAGCTCTACGCCCGGTTCGCGCGGCTGACCGAGAAGCTCGAGAAGGGGCTCGAAGAGGCGGCCCGGGACGCGAAGCTCTCCGTCCTCGTCCAGTCGGTGAACGGGATGCTCCAGTTCTTCTTCACGCGGAGGAAGAAGATCGTGAACTACCGCGAGTCGCTCCAGATCGACTGGAACCTCTTCCTGCGGCATCACCAGCTCCTCCTCGACAAGGGGATCTACATCCACCCCGACAACTACGAGCGGATCACCTTCTCGAGCGCCCACACCGAAAAGGACGTCGAGAAGTTCGTGGCGACCGCCCACGAGACGTTCCAGGAGCTCAGGACCCTCCCCCGCGACTACCTCCCATAAGGCCTCCGGACGTCTCGGGGGGACTACGTTCGAGTATGGGGGCTTAATAGGGGAAGGTCGTACGGGCCCCGATGCCTGGGTTGGCGGGTCCGCCGCCCCCCTGACGGAGGGATCGGGGCTTGGGGCGTAGTCCAAGCGACCTCGCGATCTTCATCGGTAAGCGGCTCGTCCAGCTCATCCCCGTCCTGATCGGCATCACCATCCTCACGTTCCTCTTCACCCACATCTCGGTGGTCAACCCGTGCAACGAGTGGTTCCCACACGCCGACCCGGCCACGATCGCGAACTGCAACCACCAGTTCTCCCAGCCGCTCACCACCCAGTACTGGAGTTATCTCACGAACCTCCTCCACGGGAACTGGGGGGCGTCGGTCAAAGGGGTCCAGGTCTACCCCGCGATTGCCGACGGGGTCCCCGCGACCCTCGAGCTCGTCCTCGCCGCCCTCTTCCTGATGATCGTCATCGGGATCCCGTTCGGGGTCATCGCGGCCCACTCCTCCGGTCGCTGGGCGGACCACCTGGTCCGGATCTTCTACCTCTCGGGCTGGGCGACCCCGACCTACTTAGGAGCGGTGATCGCGGCGATTTTCATCGCCCCCTATTTCGGGCTCCCGTCCCACGGGATGTACTCGTCGCCCGTTCCTCCCTTCCATCAGTACACCCACATGTCGGTTCTGGACGCGATCCTCGCCGGGAACGCGGCCTGGACCTGGGACGCGATTCTGCACCTGATCCTCCCCGCGGCGACCCTCGCGTTCATCAACATGGGGATCGCGACCCGGATGACCCGCAGTTCGATGCTGGAGGTCCTCCCGCTCGACTACGTGAAGTCGGCCCGGATGAAGGGGCTCTCCGACTTCTGGGTGCTCTACAAGCACGCCCTGCGCAACTCGCTCATCACCACCACGACCGTTCTCGGGGTGACCGCGGGCGGCCTCCTGGCCGGTACGGTCGTCATCGAAGAGGTGTTCGGCTGGCCGGGGATGGGCGCCTACGCCTTCACGGCGATCGGCGGCGGGGGGGCCGCCCCGAATTTCGACGGCGCGATCGCCGTGGTCGCGGTCTTCGCGGTCGGGGTGGTGGTCGCGAACCTCATCGCCGACATCCTCTACGGCGTGCTCGACCCCCGGGTGGACTGGAGGTAGTCGGATGGCCGGGTCACCGAGCACCGGCGAGCCTCCGTCGTCCCCGCCCCGTCGGCGCTTCACCGATCGGGCGCGCGGGGCGGGTCGGGCGGCGGCCCGAGGGCTCACGAGCTTCGGTCGCTCCGTGGTCATCCTCTGGCGGGTCCTGCGGGCCAACCCCCTCACTCTGGTCGGCTTCGTCCTCGTCGTCCTCATCGCCGCGACCGCGGCCATCATGGTCACGGTCCCGAGCCTGCTCACGAGCTTCGGGGTGGACCAGCTCACCCTCGACTACAACCAGGCGCCCTCGCTCCACCACCTGTTCGGGACGGACGGGAACGGGATCGACATCTTCGCGATGGTGCTCTACGGCCTCCCGGTCGACCTCGCGATCGCGTTCGCGATCACCGGGGTCGCCCTGATCGGCGGGGGAGGGCTCGGACTCTTCGCCGGGTTCTGGGACCGCCCCGGGTCGGTCGGCGGTGCGGTCTCGGTCTTCATCATGCGCGTCACCGACATCTTCCTCTCGTTCCCGAGCCTCATCCTCGCGCTCGCCATCGCGGTCTCCCTCGGCCGTGGGGTCTGGCAGCTGATCGTCGCGGTGCTCCTCACGTGGTGGCCGTACTACGTTCGGCTCGTGCGCGGCGAGACGCTCGCCGTGAAGCACCTGCCGTACATCATGGCGGCCCGGGCCGCCGGGGTGAACGAGCGGCGGATCGTCCTCCGCCACGTCCTCAGGAACGTCCTGGAGCCGGTGATCGTCTACTTCACCCTCGACATCGGGACGGTCCTCGTGACGCTCTCGACCATCGGCTACGTCGGCCTCGGCGTCAACTACCCGACCACGCCCGAGTGGGGGAGCATGATCTCCTACTACCAGAACGCCGGTCTCATCGGTACCTACCCGTGGACCGTCCTCGGCCCCGGCGCGGCCATCTTCATCACGGTGCTCGCGTTCAGCCTCCTCGGCGACGGACTGCGGGATGTCCTCGACCCGAGGAGCCGCCGCGTCCTCGCGGGAACGCCCTCCCGGCCGTCCACCTCGCCCGCCGAGCGGGAGGAGGAGGCGGAGGAGGTCGCGGGGGAGGTCCTCGAGATCCCGGGCCCCCTCCCCTCCGCGCAGGAGGTGAACGCCCCCGCATGACCGACGCGCCGGTCGTCTCGATCCAGGACCTGAGCATCGACTACGTGGTCGGCGCGGGTCGCTTCTCGGCGGTCTCGAACGTCTCGCTGGACGTTTTCCGCGGTCACGTGGTTGGGGTGGTCGGCGAGACGGGGTGCGGGAAGAGCACGCTCGGCCAGGCGATCCCCCGCCTGCTCCCCGAGCCGCCCGCGTACATCCGCGGGGGCCGGATCCTCTTCCAGGGACAGGACCTCGTGAAGGTACCGCTCTGGAAGATGCCGGCGATCCGCGGCACCGGCATCAACATGATCTTCCAGGAGCCGCTCAACTCGCTCAATCCGGCGTACCGCATCTACGACCAGGTGGCCGAGGCGATCAGCATCCGCCACCTCCGTGAGAAGGGGAAGACGGTCATCTCGCACCGCGAGACGCCCCCGTTCGACTACTCCCGCCGACCGACCTCGGACGCTGCCGAGGCCCTCTCCCGGCCGGTCATTCCGGGCGGGGCGGTCGCGCGGGTCGCCCGGAATGCGGCCGAGCGCCACCCCGAGCTGAGGGAGGAGGTCCTCGACTACCTCCGCCTCGTCCGCATCAACGACCCCGAAACGATCCTCAGCCTCTACCCCCACGAGCTCTCCGGCGGGATGCGCCAGCGCGTGATGATCGCGATGGTCCTCTCGGAGAAGCCGTCCCTCCTCATCGCGGACGAGCCGACCAGCGCGCTGGACGTGACGATCCAGGCGCAGGTGCTCACGCTGATGAAGGAGCTGATCGAGGAGGTGAACACCTCGATCCTGTTCATCAGCCATGACCTCGGCGTCATCGCCGAGACGGCGGACGAGCTCGGCGTGATGTACGCGGGCAAGATGGTCGAGTTCGGCCCCGTCGCCGACCTCTTCGAGAACCCGCGCCACCCGTACACGAAGGCGCTCCTGAGGGCCTCGCCGACGCGGTACAAGACCGACGGACCCCTCTCCTCCATCCCGGGGAACGTCCCCAACCTCTCGCGGCCTCCGCCCGGTTGCCGGTTCCACCCGCGCTGCCCGATCGCGAAGCCGAAGTGCCGGCGGGAGCCGGGACCGGACCACGTGGCGCCGGCCGGGGTGGCGGAGCGCCACACGAGCGCCTGCCACTACGCGCAGGAGGTGCCCGGGATCCCGTGACCGACCGTCCGCTGGTCGAGGTCTCGAACCTCGAGAAGCACTTCCCGCTCACCCGGACGGCCACCGAGTACTTCCGCGGCCAGGCCCGCCGGGCGATCCACGCGGTGGACGGCGTCACGGTCACGGTCGCCCCGGGGGAAACGGTCGGGCTCATCGGCGAGTCGGGCTCCGGCAAGACGACCCTCGGTTGGCTGGTCGCCCGCCTTCACGACCCGACGGGCGGGTCGCTCAAGTTCGAGGGACGCGACATCGCGAAGCTGGAGGGCGACGAGCTTCGCTACTGGCGCCGCAACGTCCAGGTCGTCTTCCAGGACCCGGTCGGGTCGCTCGACCCGCGCCTCAAGGTCTGGCAGATCGTCGGCGAGCCGGTCCGGGCCCAGTACGTGATGGAGCGCCGGTTCGCGACGCAGGCGCGCGCGCGCTTCCGCGGCCGCTTGGACCAGAAGGAGGAGCGCGCCCGTCGCCTTCAGTGGAACCGGTACCTGCGCGACCGGGCCCGGTACGAGCGCTGGTACCGCCGTCGGGCGAACGCCCGGGCCATCCGCGCCGCCGGCCGCGGCAAGCCCCCCCAGTCGGGGGCGGCGCCGCCCGCGGGCGGGTCGGGCACGGTGATCCCGGAAGCGCCGGCCCCGTCGCCCCCGGTGCCGGCCCGCCTCACGAAACAGGAGGTCGAAGCGATGGTCCCTCTCCCTCCGCTCCTCACCCGCCGGGAGGTCCGTAGGCAGGTCCCCCTCCCCCGCAAGCCCTCGAGGAAGCAGGCCCGGGCCCGGTTCCCCGCTCCTCCCCGCCTCACGAAGCTCAAGCTCCGCAACCGGGTGCAGGCGATGCTCCCGACCGTCGGCCTGCCGGTCGACTGTCTCGACCAGTACCCGCACGAGTTCTCGGGCGGCGGCCGCCAGCGGCTCTCCCTCGCCCGTGCCTTCATCGTCGACCCGAAGCTGGTCGTGCTCGATGAGCCGACCAGCGCGCTGGACGTCGCGGTGCAGGCCCAGATCCTGAACCGCCTCGTGGAGCTCCAGCGGGAGCGTCGGGTCGCCTACCTCCTCATCACCCACAACGTCGCCGCCGTCCGGTACGTCGCGGACCGGGTCGCGGTGATGTACCTGGGCCAGATCGTGGAGGTCGGCACGGTCCACGGCGTCCTCGAGCACCCCGTCCACCCCTACACGAAGGCGCTCCTCGCCGCCCTGCCGGTCGCGGACGCCCGCCGGCGGCGGATGCGCTTCCGCATCGGAGGGGACGTCCCTTCCCTCGTGAGCCCGCCGCCGGGATGCCGCTTCGCCCCGCGGTGCCCGTTCGTGGTCGACCGCTGCCGGGCGGAGGACCCCCGCCTGAGGGTCGTGCCCGGCGCCTCCGGTCAGCAGGTCGCCTGCCACCGCGCGGAGGACGTCCAGGACATCGCGCCCGAGTCGCTGCTCACGTCCGTGGACGAACCGCACGCCGCGCCGCCCGGCACGGCCTCTTAGGACGAGCTCACCCAGAGGGTGTTGAACAGGAAGTCGAACGGCTCCGCGCTCGCCATCGGGTTCAGGACCACGCCCTGGAGGTGGGACGAGTAGACGGCGAACGCGGTCGGGACGACCAGCCAGACGTCCGTGTAGTTGTCGTACATCATCTGGGTCATCTGGCTGTAGTCGTTGGTGAGGTTGGTCGAGTTGAGCTCGGCGGCCGCGCTGAAGACGAGGCCGTCCATGGTCGAGTTGTAGTACTGGGACATGCAGAAGTTCGCGCTGCCGTAGGAGAGCGCGTCGTTCTGGGTCCAGTCGTCCGGCGAGATGTAGTCGGAGGTGTAGAACTCCTGGCCGATGTAGAACGGTCCGCCGTTCGAGTTGGTCTCGGTCGTGCAGACCCCGACGTCGTTGACCGCCTGCTCCGAGTAGAGTTCGTCGAGGGAGATCGGGGTCGGGACGACCTTGAGGCCGATCGCCTTCAGGTCGTTCGCGAGGAACTGGGCCGTCTCCGCCCAGTCGATCCCCGTGTCCAAATAGGCGAACTTGTAGGTCGTGCCGCTGCAGGCCCCGTTGGCGCACGGTGAATCAGCGATCTCCTGTTGCGCGAGCGTGAGGTTGTACTGGTAGGGTGTTAGGTTCGCGGGATCATAGTACGGGTAGGACGGAGGCACCGGGCCGACCCACTGGGAGGCGTAGCCTCCGAACGCCTGCTGAATGATCTGCGGGTAGTTGATCGCGTGCGCGATTGCGGCGCGAACGGACAGGTTGCTGAACGGGTACTGGTTCTGGTCCATGTAGATCCACCAGGAGCCGCTGGTCGCACCGTAGACGAGCGGGAGGGGGACCACCTTGAGACACGACTTCCCCTGGAGGAGGTGGACGGTCGCCGGGCCGATGTAGGCGAACGACGCCGTTCCGACGTACCCGGAGGAGAGGTCGTTGGTCGTGATGTCGACCGAGTCCTGGAAGACCACGTCGACCGTGACGTTCGCCGGCTGGATCAACCGGTCCCATGGTTCCGACTCGAACGGCGCCTGGCCCCAGTAATTCCCGTTGGGGGTGAGCTCGTAGCCGCCGCCCGGGAGGTCATTGTAGTACGACAGGACGTACTGGCCGGTCCCGAGCATGTCGCTCGCCATGTAGGTGTTGTACTGGTTCTCGGCGATCCCCCCGTTGGCATCCACGACGTTCGGGTCGACCGCGTAGGAGGTCGGCGCCGAGAGCGCCGCGAGAAGGTAGGCGTACGGCGTAGGGCTCCAGGGGGGGCCATCCAGGTAGCCGTAGCCCACGTTGAGCTGGATGGCGGAGGCGTTGACCACCTGGAACGACTGGTTGGCCGTCTCCATGAGGGCAATCTCGGCCGGGGTGGGGGTGTCGAAATTCCAGGTGTTGAGGTCGTTGAGGAGGGTCGAGTTCGCCGAGGTGGCGTTGGTGATGTTCGAGTAGTAGTTGAGCGGGTTCGAGGCGTTGAAGTTGGTCGAGTAGAAGTTCTCCTCGAGGATGAACGAGGGGGACTGGGCCATGAGGAGGGTCCGGTAGAGGCTGTACCACTGGACGTAGGCGTTGTAGGGGTCCCCGTTCGAGAACTCGATGTGGGGCCAGAGGTTGAAGAGCCAGTGAAGGCCGTCCGAGCTCTCCGTCCAGTTCTTCGCGAGGACCCCCGAGAAGTTGGTCGAGCTCGACCCGTTGTAGTTGACGAGCCCCTGGTAGACCTGCTGGACGGCCGCCCATCCGGGGGTGGAGAAGGTGACGGCCGGGTCGAGGGAGTCGGGGGTCTCGGCCTGGTCGACCACGAGCGGGTTGGTCGACCGCAGGCAGCCCGAGATGGTGATGTGGAGGGCGACGCCCGCCGTGATGACCAGCGCAACGATGACGAGGACGATGACGTTGCGCCACTTCGGGTTCATGAAGAACCGCTCCGAGGCTGCCCGCGGCAAGGGGCTCCCCCTTGATATGTTTCACCGTGGCGGCTGAGGGCCCCCTCCCCCTCGGCAACATCTTAGGGGCTGGGGGAATCGGCGGCCGAGGACTGTTATGGACCGAACGATGCTCATCAACGGGGAGTGGGTAGCGGCCGAGAGCGGGGCCACGTCGCCGGTCGTGAGCCCGTTCGACCGTTCGTCCCTCGGCACCGTCCCGAAGGGCTCCCGCGAGGACGTCCGCAAGGCGGTCGACGCGGCCCGGGAGGCGTTCGACAAGGGGCCCTGGCCTCGCCTTCCCCCGCGGGCGAGGAGCGAGGTGTTCCTGAAGGCGGCCCAGTTGCTCTCCCAGCGGCTCGCGGAGATCGCCGAGCTCGAGACGCGGAACCAGGGGAAGACGATCAAGCAGGCGGCCGACGGGGACCTCCCGTTCTGCGTCGATAACTTGAACTTCTACGCAGGAGCCGGCCGGACTTTGGAGGCGAAGAGCGCCGGCGAGTTCACCGGGGACGGGACCACCATCTTCCGGCGGGAACCGGTCGGCGTGGTCGCCTCGGTCACTCCCTGGAACTACCCGATCATGATGGCGGTCTGGAAGATCGCCCCGGCGCTCGTGGTCGGGAACACGGTCGTCCTGAAGCCCGCGAGCTACACTCCGATCACCTCGCTCGAGCTCGGGCGGGTCTTCCAGGATGCCGGGCTCCCCGCGGGGGCGCTCAACGTCGTGACGGGTCCGGGCGGCGAGGTGGGGGACGAGCTCTCCCGTCACCCGAAGGTCGACATGGTCTCGCTCACCGGCGACACCGTGACCGGTCGGAAGATCATGGAGGCCGCGAGCGGCACGGTGAAACGCGTCCAGCTGGAGCTCGGCGGGAAGGCGCCGTTCGTCGTCTTCGAGGACGCCGACATCGCCGCGGCGGTCGAGGGGGCGATGGTCGGTGGGTTCGTGAACGGGGGCCAGGACTGCACCGCGGCGACCCGCCTCATCGTGAACGAGAAGGTCCGGCCGAAGTTCGTGGAGCAGCTCCTCTCGCGCGTCCGCCAGGTTCGGGTCGGGGACCCGACGTCGCGGTCGACCGACCTGGGACCCCTCGTGAGCCCGACCCAGCAGAAGAGCGTCCTCGGCTTCGTCGAGAAGGGGAAGTCGGAGGGCGCGAAGCTCCTCATCGGCGGCACCGACGCCGCCTCGAAGTACCCCCAAGGCGCGTTCGTCGTCCCAACGCTGTTCGACGGCGTCGCCCCGGACATGACGATCGCTCAGCGCGAGATCTTCGGCCCCGTCCTCGACATCCTCTCGTTCTCGACGTTCGACGAGGCGATCGAGATCGCGAACGGCGTCGACTACGGCCTCGCCGGCAGCGTCTGGACGACGGACGTCCGGACTGCGTTCAAGGCCGCGAACGCCCTTCGGTTCGGGGACGTCTGGGTGAACGACCACCTCCCCCTGGGCTCGGAGACCCCGCACGGCGGGATGAAGCAGTCCGGGTTCGGAAAGGACCTCGGGACCGACTCGCTCAACGACTACACGGTCGTCAAGAACATCTACTTCGACCTGACCGGGCAGGCCCGGAAGGGCTGGCACTACACGGTCTACGGGGACCCCGGGTAGGGAGGCCCCCCGTGCTCGAAGGCATCCCACCCTCCGGACGGGGGCGTC
>Ga0187770_10001820_pt1 | contig 11576 bp, 12 predicted proteins | sample 0116_SJ02_MP02_2_FD_133154 | JGI IMG/M metagenome (GOLD analysis project Ga0187770, IMG submission 133154) | Tropical peat soil microbial communities from peatlands in Department of Meta, Colombia - 0116_SJ02_MP02_20_MG | ecosystem: Environmental > Terrestrial > Soil > Wetlands > Peat | place...
CGTGGGGTATGAGCACCCCTCCGAGAAAGAGATCCCTCCCCTGCGCAAAGGCATGGGCATCGTAGCCAAGGCCGACCCTCATGCGCTTCCTTTCAACTGCGCAAGGATACCTTTCGCTATGATGAGGTCTTCAGGCGTCGTTATCTTGATGTTGTAAGGAGAGCCTTCGACCACCTTGACCTTCTTACCCAGATATTCTATGAAGGTCGAGTCGTCGTAGCCGCAGAGCTTTTTCCCCAAGCCCTCGCGGTAGGCTTTTATGATGAGATCATACTTGAACGTCTGAGGGGTCTGAATATGCCACAGGGAGTCCCTCTCCAGGGTCTTCAACACAAACCCTTCCTTGGAGATCACCTTGATCGTATCTCTGGCCGGGATGGCGGGGACAAGGGCATCGAACATCTCCATGAGGGAGATGGACTTCTCCACGAACGAGGGTGAGACAAAGGGGCGCGCCGCATCATGAACAATGACTATGTCGCACGACTCGTCGATAGCCTCGAGCCCGTTCCGTACGGAGTCCTGCCTCAGTCTGCCTCCGACGACCAGTTTTACTATCTTGTTAAAATGGTACGTCTCGAGGATCTCTTCCTGTATGGTCGGCAGGTCCTTCTGATTGACCACGAGGTAAATGCCGTCAACGGCTCTGCATTCCTGAAAAACCTGCAGTGTATGAACGATGATCGGCCTGTTGTCGAGGAGCAGGAGTTGCTTGTTCGTTGAAGAGCCCATCCGTTTGCCCGTTCCGCCGGCAAGGACAATGGCCAAAGTTCTCATGCTTACCTCACATGCTCTTCAAAGTTGTAATCTTCGGGGAAGTAGAACTCCTTCTCTGCCGCCTCTTTGAGCTTAGCAAAGATCATGCGGCCGGAGGTTGTCTGCAGGAGGCTCGTTACGACGACGTCCACGGTCTTGCCGAGGAGCTTGCGCGCTTCGTCCACAACTACCATTGTCCCGTCATCAAGATATCCTATGCCTTGGCCGTGCTCTTTGCCTTCTTTCACGACCCTTACGGAAAACTGCTCTCCCGGCAGGATGGCAGGCTTGAGCGCGGCTGCCAGCTCGTTCATGTTCAAAACGCTGATCCCCTGGAGCTCGGCGACCTTGTTGAGGTTGTAGTCATTGGTCACGATCTTGCCCTGCAGGCTCTTTGCGAGGGCTATGAGTTTGGAATCGACGTCCTTGAGGCGGGGGAAATCGACATCCACGATCCGCACTTTCACGCGCTGCTGCTTCTGGAGCCTGTGCAGTATCTCGAGACCCCTCCTCCCCCTTGTCTTCCTCACAGGGTCCTGAAGGTCTGCGATGTGCTGGATCTCGTACAGCACGAATTGAGGGATAACGAAGGCTCCCTCTATGAATCCCGCTTCACAGATGTCGGCAATCCTTCCATCGATGATAGCGCTCGTATCAAGGATCTTGTTCCCCTCGGCCTCCTCTGCCTTGCCGAATATGGGCACCCTGGACAGATCGAGGGTGTGGCTCTTTTTCTCTCCGATACTGAAACCCAGATAGCCCATGACAAAGTAGAGGAGAATATAGATCGGCAGAGTTATGGGCACGTCCTTTGCGTGGGTGAGAAGGAGCTTTGAGATGAAGAGGTTCGCTATGAAGAGACCGACCGTGATGCCTACGAGGGTGCCGATGATTATCTTGAGGGGTATCTCCTTCAGCTTCTCCTCTGCCTTGATCACGAGATAGCCGAGTACAAGCCCCAGGGCGGTCCCTATGAGGCCGTACAAGGTGCCTGAGAACATCTCTACTGCGATAAAGTACCCGGTGACAGCGGTTACCGCTATGAGAACGATCTGGGAGACAATGGTCAAGAACTCAACCTATGGGGTGTCTAGCCTTTTGAATTGCTCGAGAATATGCTTTCTATGTCGGTTACTATCTCTTCTTCGTCCTTGCTCAGCGCAATGGACAGCTCCTTCTTGATCAAGTTGCGAGCCGTTTCGAACATCTTTCTTTCGCCGAAGGAGAGCTCCTTCCACATCCTGAGGCTGTACAGCTCTCTCAAGACCATGGCGATCTCGAAAATGGATCCGCTCTTGATGCGCTCCATGTACTCCTTGTAGCGCCTATTCCAAGGAGAAGTGTCATGGATGAAGCTCGTGTCCTTGAGGATCTCGTAAACCTTGAGCACCTGCTCCGAATCGATCACGTACCGGAGGCCCGCATGATGGGCACTTTCGACAGGTATCATGATCGTCATATCAGAATCGAGAATCCTCATGATGTAGAAGGACTGCTTGGTCCCAGAGATCACCTTCTCCTCGATAGACTCGATTCTGCCCACGCCATGACCAGGATAGACGGCCACTTCCCCAACTTTTAGCATCTATTCCCTCCAATCACGGGAGACCTCCCCCGTACCCCTTTCATTATATCAGTTATGAAAAGCAAACTCAATGGCACTTAGGCACTTAACGGGGCTTAAGCGCCCCCTCCAGTGGCATCCGCCACATGGAGCCTCCCCCCCCCCAACCTCGCTTCGCTCGCGTGTGGCTGGCTTAAGCGCTCGTCCCCGCACCAGAGTCGGAGAAAAGAGAAGAGGTCCTTTTCGCCCTCCAATTCACAATTGTCTGGAAAAGGGCAGGGGTTTTTGGTATCATCATCCATCAAGGTCCCATCGTCTAGGGGTTCAGGACGCCGGCCTCTCACGCCGGTAACGCGAGTTCGAATCTCGCTGGGACCACTTGTTTGCTTCTACTTGGCATGTCTTGCCATGCAAAGTGCCTTGTGCTTTCTTCCGTACCCACTTCGTCTTCGGAGGGTTGCCAATGATGCCTATTGCTCCTTTGATGATCGAGCATCGCCTCATAGAACGGATGATCAAGGTAATGAAGGGCGAGATCGAGGCGATAAGCAGAACTAACAAGGCCAGGCCTCAATTCATTGACGAGGCGGTTGACTTCATCAGGACTTACGCAGACCGGTGCCATCATGGAAAAGAGGAGGACATCCTGTTCCGGCTCCTGTTGGAAAAACCGATAGCGGACCGCCATAAGCAGGTCGTAAAGGGGCTAACCCAGGAACACGTTCAAGCGCGGGCCTTGACGGGCCGGCTCGTTGCAGCGAAAGAACGGTACGTCCTCGGCGACGCTGCGGCGTTTGAGGAGATCAAGGCTGTGATGGAAGAGCTCGTCCGTTTCTATCCCATCCACATAGAGAAGGAGGACAGACACTTCTTTATCCCCTGCATGGAGTATTTCAGCCAACACGAGCAGGATCTCATGGCGGAAGCATTCGGAGAATTCGACAGGAAAATGATTCACGAGAAATACAGGTCCGTCATCGAGAAGTTCGAGGGGATAAAATAGAAGGCCGCCCCTTCGTGTGGGGAGCCCTCACGCCTGCAGGAATCTCTTGAACGCGTCGAGGGCTTGCCCGCGATGGCTTATCCTGTTCTTCTCGCCCCTGCCCATTTCCGCGAGGCTTTTGCCCGAGTCGGGCAGCATGAAGACTGGATCGAAGCCAAAACCGTTGGCCCCCCTCCTCTCTTGGCCTATGTAGCCCCTGAGGCTGCCGTAGAAGATAAAGGCCAGGCCGCCGGCCGGCTCATAGTAGACGAGGTATGCCTTGAAGACTGCTTTTCGCCCCTCCCTGGGGACGCCCCTCAGCTCCCGAAGGAGCCTCTCGATCCTCTCGTCGTCCGTTGCCCCATACCTGGCCGAGTAAATCCCCGGCCTTCCGTGGAGCGCTTCCACCTCCAGGCCCGAGTCGTCCGCAAGGGTGTCCACGCCATACCTGTTCCCGATCTTTCTCGCCTTCTTCAGGGCATTCTCAGGGTAGCTGGGCATGTCCTCGGCCACGTCGATGTTCCCCTCGAAATCTCGAAGCGAGAGGCACCGGTCAAACTTCCCGTGCAGGGCTTCCTTGATCTCCTCGAACTTGCCGACGTTGCCCGTTCCGATGATGATGCTCCTCACCGCCCCAATCCCCTCTTCTTACCGGGGGAAAAGAGGGCCGAGAGCAGCCTTCTGGACTCGGGTGATCTCTGCGATGCCCCTGTGAGAGAATTCATACATCATGTCGAAGAGCTCTTTTGAAAAGGGCGTCTTTTCCGCAGTGCCCTGCACCTCGATGAGCAAGCCCTTGCCCGTCATGACGAAGTTCATGTCCACTTCGGCACCGGCGTCTTCCTTATATGAAAGGTCAAGGAGAGGCTCCCCGTTTACGACACCGGCACTGACAGCGGCAATGGAGTCGCGCAAGGGGATCTTATCGATGACGCCTCTTTTTTTCAGGGCCCAAAGAGCTTCCACCAGAGCCACAAAGCCTCCGGTTATGCTCGCCGTTCTCGTGCCGCCGTCAGCCTGGATCACGTCACAATCGACCCAGATCGTGCGCTCGCCGATCACATCGAGGTTCACCACTGCCCTGAGGGCCCTCCCTATGAGCCGTTGTATCTCGTGCGTTCTGCCGCCCACCTTACCGGCAACCGATTCCCTGATGGTACGGGACTGGGTCGCTCTTGGCAGCATGGAGTATTCGGCAGTGAGCCATCCTTTGCCCGAATTCTTGAGAAAGGGCGGCACCTTCTCCTCGATGCTAATCCCACAGATGACCTTGGTCTCACCCATTTCAACGAGCACGGAGCCATCGGGAAACCTGAGGAAGTTCCTCGTGATCTTGAGATCTCTTATCTTGTCGTTCCCCCTGCCGTTATCCCTCATCTGGACATCCTTTCTGTAAAGTATCTTTCCACACCATCGCAGAGCCTCTGGACCGCATCCTCCATCTCCCCCTCCTTGTACTCTATCCTGACAAAGGCCCCCGGCATGGTGACGCCCAGCAGCGGGAAAAGGGGAAGATGCTCGACCTTCACCTTGAAAGGCGCTGCGATATCTGCCGCGAGCCTCTGGGATTCTTCCGCAAACAGGCCCGGTATCTCATCTATGGTGAGAAAGCGCCCTTCTTTCTTTTTTGCGTCCGTCATTACAACCATGGCGGAAGTCTTCTCGCCCTTGCTCAACTGCACCGCCAGAAAGATCTTGGCCGGCGTGCGATTGATCGCGTTTACCTTCTCGACATGCTTCTCCAATGTAGTCTCGCCCTGGTAGGTGCTCATCGAGTAGCCCTTTGCTTCGATGCACTGCTTGAGGAAAGCCCAGGGCTCGGGTGCGTTTTCGCCGATCCTGGAGAAGACTGCATTACTGGCATCGGCCGACGCGCGGCCTATGGATGCGGGCAAACATGCAAGGACGCACAGGAGCGTCGCGACGAACAGCGCTCGTCCCCCCTCATGCGGTCCCCGCCGCTTTTCACTCATCTGCCCGCCTTATTCCAATTCTCACTCGACGCTATCTTTGTTGCCTTCGTCATCCGTTCCTCGATGTACTGCAACTGTACACCTTCGTCGCTCCTTCCTCGGCGCCTCGATATCGTCATGATTTAGAATTGGAATTACCTCTTCTCCAGCACGTATTTTTCGAGATTCACGGCCGCAAGGGCCCCATCCCCCACTGCCGTTGAAATCTGTCTTAGCGACTTCTTTCGCACATCCCCCGCTGCAAATAAGCCCTCCGTCCTCGTTGCGAGGCTGCTTGCGTCCGTCACAATGAAGCCAGAGCCGTCAATATCGGCAAGGTCGCCGACCCATCCAGTCCCCGGATGGGAACCTACGTAGAAAAAGACGCCGCTCACCGGGACGACTGACTCCGCCTCCGTTCGTGTGTCCCGCAGGGTGAGCGACTCGACCTGGTCTTGGCCGTTGATCCTGAGGGGCACCTTAGTCAGGAGGAACTCGATTCTGCTGTTCCTTTCAGCCCTATCCTGCAGGATGCGCTGCGCCCTGAATTGGTCGCGTCTGTGTACGACAAAGACCTTGGATGCGATGTTCGCAAGGGTTAGGGCCTCCGAAAGGGCCGAGTCTCCCCCGCCGACCACAGCCACTTCCATATTGCGGAAGAACATGCCGTCGCACGTAGCGCAATATGAGACCCCCCTTCCCACGAACAGGTCTTCCCCCGGTATGTTGAGCTTGGCCGGCTCCGTGCCCATTGCGAGGATCAGTCCCAAAGACCGGTAGGAATCCTTGTCCGTCCTGATCGAGAATACGCCTTCCTCGCAACGGACCTCTCCTACCTCGGAGAACTCCTTGATGGGGAGGCCCAGCTTCCTCGCCTGCTCTGCCATCCTCCCCATGAGCTCGGCGCCGGACACGCCGTCCGGGAAGCCGGGGTAGTTCTCGATGTGCTCGGTGTTCAGGGGCGTTCCGCCGAGGATCTGCTTTTCCAGGAGCAGAGCCTTGATTCCGGCCCTCATAAGGTAAATGCCTGCCGTGAGGCCCGCAGGCCCTCCCCCGACGACCACCGCTTCGTAGGAGTCTTCCATAGACCCTCCCCACATATACCTTAACACGTCAGAGGCCGTCAGAGACAGTCCCCTGCTGCCCCTGATCGAAAGACGCGTCCTCGCAGCACCTCGCCCAAAAGGCTTTCCTTACGGAAAAACAGACCCATAGTGTAAAGAATCGCGATCCTATCTTCAATGGCTTTTCATATGGAGGGGCCTCTCGACCCACGAAGGCAGGATAAGGAGCTAAGACGATGGTTAGGGTGAGGAATGGCCGCTTAAGCCCCAAAAATTGCCGCACTGCTTGACTAAGCGGGGGTACTCTGGATATCATTAGGCTAAAAACAATGCGGCCCTCCTTCGTGAGAAATACGCTCCTCTCCATTCCGGCTGTCGAGACCATCGCTGCTCTTTCGACCCCGGAAGAGATACCTTCGGCCCTCGTCGACATCGTCTCCCGGTTCCAGCAGATGAAGGAGTTTGCGAGCGAGATCCACACGGAGTTGCACCTCGTCAAGCCCATTCTCAAGCTGCTCGGCTTTGCCTTCGAGGCCAAACCCATGTTCTTCGAAGAGCGGATAAAAGGACCGGACTTCGCCCTGTTCAGGTCGGAGGAGGAACGGTTGAGGAGCGCCTCCCGGTGGGGAACGCGATCGTACTACGACAACTTGCTCGGCCTCCTCGTCGTGAAGAGGTACGGGAGAAATCTCGAAGAAGGGATCAGCGGCTTCTACCTGGATTTTGAAAACCGCATACCTTTGTATCAATCCATGTATCTCACGAAGAAATCGGGTGTTCCCTGGGGCATACTGACGAACGGCAAGAGCTGGCTGCTCCTGAAAAGGCCCGTGGCCTTCGAAAAGACCGTCTTAGAGATCGATCTCGAGAGGGCTGTCTCCAGCGACGACGACCAAGGGATCCGTCTCTTCTACCATGTTTTTTCTTCCGCGGGCCTCTCTGACACGCTGCCCGGCGTCCTCGAAAAAGAAAGGACCGAACTCATCGGGTTCCTGAAAGAGGAACGCTCGTCTCTCGCCCGTAGGTTGGCGCCTGCCACCCCGAGGGACGAGGTGTACGGGGTGGCAATCCCGCTTTTCAAACGGCTCTTCCCTGAGGGCAGCCTTCCCGCGACCGGGGTTCTTGCAGACCAGGCAGGCTCAAGTGCGGATGGGCGCCGTCCTTCGAAGCCGGTGCCGACCAAAGGCTTCGATCAGTGTGATGTCTTCACCTACCTCCTTGCCAGGGGCACAGGTACCCAGATACCCGACCTGGAAGAGATCATCCTCGGTATATTAGAAGAAGACCACACCAAAGAGCGCCTCCTGTCTCTGAAAGTACTCGACATGACGCCTGGGTTCGGCAACCTGACCATACAGCTCGTCGAGACCATGGCGTATCTCTCTTTCCTGCTGCCGTATAGGGAGAAGCGCAGCTTCGTCGCCGAATGGGAAAACGAAAGCCTCCTTCACAAGTTCATCCTCGACCGCGTGCTTTTCGGGGCGGAGAAGTCCGATTTCTCGCTCGATGTGCTCCACGGGGCAACCCTCCTCCGCTTCTCCACGGGTGCCTCCAACTACAAGCTGGGAAACCCCCTTCTGGGCCTGTCAATGGCTGAGCTTTACGCCTTTGCCGACAACATAAGCCAGGCTGCCCCCTTTTCGAGGCACCCTCACGAGGTGATATCGGAGCTGAAGGACACGTACCGGCTCTATTTCTCACTTTCCGACAGAATCAAAGAAGATGCAGCAATAAAGGGCGAAATAGCAACGACGCTCAACCTGTATCGGCAGCGCGTGAAGGATGTCATGGACCTTCTCACCGCCTCCTACTTCGAGGGCACTGTCGAGGCAGGCAGCATTATGGAACTCTTGTCTGCCATGGACGCTGACGAGACGATCTGGCAAGGAGCGAGAGAAACGAGCTGGTTCCGCGAGGCCCAGGACCTCGCCAAGAGAAAACACTTTTTTCACATGGAGATCGAGTTTCCCTTCCTCTTGAATGATCACTTCGATCTTATCGTCGTTCAGCCCGAGCTATTCTATGTCTGGGAGGAAGGGGCGCCCTCCCGCGAAGCCGCAAAGGCGTATGTGAAGAGGGCCATGACGTACCTCGGCGACGACGGAAAGGTTCTTCTCGTCTATGACGACCCGGATGAACTAGCATCGGAGCTGAAAAAATCGCGACGGTACAGTGCCGAGGCGAAAAAGGGGACTCTCATCGTCAAGAGGCGCTAAATGGGACGTCGAAACCAAGAAAATGGTCCTCGAAGGAGGGCTCTAGCCGCGGACGTGCAAGTATTCCCGGATAGAGCAGGAAGCCCTATGCGCGGCGGAGCCCGCCAATCTATTTGTTGCGTTAACTAAGTCAGAGGTCGATCTCCATGCCGTCTTCGCCCAGGACGAGAGGGGCCGGCAGCGCCGCTGCGTAGGTCTCCCACTCGGGCGAGAGATGGGTCAGGACAACGCGCGTTGGGTTTGCGTGGCGCACGATGGGAAGGAGCGTCCGTAGATCAAGATGGCCTCTCATCTTCCGTTCGGGGGAAGAGCATTCCACGACGAGGAGATCGGCATCCTGGGCAAGGTCCGCAAGGGCCGGGGACTCGTCCGAGTCGCCCGAGAAGACAACGCTCTTCCCGCCCTCCTCGATACGGATGGCGATGCTCTCTTCCTTGTGGTTCATAGGCGCAGTCAGGAACGAGACGCCATTCTTCAGCCATGAGCCCCTCGGCAGGGTCTTGAGGGAAAGGTCGTATCTATTGGGCATTATCGAGGGATAGAGACGGACCATCCGCCGGTGGAAGCGCCGCAGTCCCCGGCCGCCCAGGAGAAGAAGAGGCTTGCGCCTTTCCTTTTCGCCGTAATTGCAGGCAAAGAGAAATGTGGAGAGGTCGACAACGTGGTCAGGATGAAAATGGGTAAGGGCAATAATGTCAATGTCGTCCACCGTCCATCCGAACTCTAGGAGCCTCCGCACCACTGAGGGGCCTACGTCGATCAGTATGTTTCCCCCCCTCGCGTTGACGAGATAGGAGGCAGAGAGTCTCCTTAAGGAAGGCACCGACATTCCCGTTCCCAGTATTCTGACCTTCACGGCATCCATCAACCTTCCGAAAAGAGTAGAGCCCATCCCGGATATTCCCGGGACCCTTCTTCCCAATGGGAGGGCAATTTCATTCCACTGCCGAAAGTATACCCCATTGCCGGAAGGCGAGAAAGGACCCATGGCGAAACCCACAACAACAACCGCGGAGGTATCGGTTATGGAGGTTGCGCTTTGAGCCCTAGTAAACAAGGGGCTAGCGTCGCCCCCTCGACCGGCCAAGCCGGCCGAGCCTCCCCCTCAAAGACTCGCTTTCGCTCGTATGTTTTGTTATTGACAATACTGGCGTTATAGCTTATATGAAAGGGTAAAGGCGGTGTAGCTCAGATGGTTAGAGCATGCGGCTCATATCCGCAGTGTCCGGGGTTCAATTCCCTGCACCGCCACACTGATAGGATCGGAGAAAGTAGGGGGATTTCTCGCGAGGAAGTAGTGCCAAATTCCATAGGAAGGAGGCCCTAAAATAGAGTCTCTCACGCGGAAAGGGCCTCTTCTGGCCCTTTCCCTCATGCTTCTGCTATCGGCATTCATGGGCCCCCGTTACGCGGCTGCGGCCGAGAGGAAGCAGAAGCGGCCCCCTGCCGCGAAACCGACTCCGGCGCCCACGCCCGTCGCGATCAATGACGTCAACCTGGAGGACCGTTTCAGGGCAGCTGAGGACTTATTCAAGAAGGGAAAAACAGACGAGGCTCTGGGGATATTCCAGAGCATCTACGACTATACCGGGGGCGCACTCGCCCTCATGAAGTGCGTAAAGCCCGCTTACGAGAAGGCCCTTGCCGGGCAGAACCTCGAGCAGAGCCAGAGGGAGGACCTCTACCTGAAGCTGCAGCGCATCGGCGCTCTTAGCACGCTGTACTCGAGGATCCGAGGTGAATCTGCCTATCAGCTGGGCGTTATCTATGCAAAGAAAGGCAACGCGCCGCAGGCCCGCAGGTATCTCCTCGAAGTCTGCCAGACCGTGCCCTTCTCCCTGGATGCGGCCTCCCCGTGGATGAAATCGAAAAACCTTCTCCTCACCCTTTCAAACCTGGACGGCGAATTCTGACATACCCGGTGCATTCAAAAGCATAATCGAGGCTGCAACGGGGAGCCGACAAAGATAGGGCGAAAAAGCCGACGCAATACGAGATCATTCGCGCCTGAGTCGTTTCAGGGCGAGGGTGAAGGAGTATTCGTAGAGGTGGAGGCCCTTGCTCACGGCTACCATCGTTCCGTCCTCCACGCCGATCTCCTGACACATGTATTCCTTGAGGAGCTGTATGGCCGCGAGGTTTGACGGAAAGCCCGCCCACAGGTCCCAGCTCCTGAAATAGAGGACAAAGTGCATCCTCCCCTCCATGACGCGGGTATCGATGAGCCTCAGGCAAGGTGGGTCAGGAAGGAGGATATCTTGGGGCATGCCCACCTCCATGATGGCCTGATTCGTGCCGTGGCCGTTTCTGTACATGCGGATCACTTCTTCCACAGGGTTGACGCCAAAAGAGAATTCCCGGCCTTCGATAGAGACCTTCGGATTGGTGAGCCGCTCCCCGTACGTATAGACTTCATTCTCCCTCTTCCGGTCCGTCATGAGGTACTGCAGGTAGTCCTCCACGTACTCCATGGTGGTGGGCTGGGGAATGCCGAGCTCGTGAGGGATGTCGGGAATGAGGGGCCTCGTTCCGGGGTACGCTATGTCGATGACGACGAGATCGAACTCCCTCCTCCTCACCCCCTCGAAGGAGCCTTTCTCGACCTCATACTCGTGAACCGAGTCGTTTTCGAAAATCCGGTAAATGCATTGAAACCACGCGTCGGAAAGATCGCGGGCCCCTATGAAAACTGGCTTCATTCGCGCTCCAAATATCGCGCACCCTCGCCGGCCAAGGCCGGAGACCTTGAAAACTATACCCGATAATAGTATCATAAGGCAACCTGATTGGGCGGAAGAGGGCTCGAATGTTCATTAGACAGAGAGAAGTGGGACAGTTCGCGGTTTTTGCCTATCTCGTCGGGTCCGAGACGACGAAAGAGGCCCTCGTCATAGATCCCGCGGCAGAGGGCGAGGCGCTGCTCAAGGAAGCGGCTGACAACAAGCTCAGGATAAAGTACATCGTCAACACCCATTCCCACATAGATCACGTGATGGGCAATAAGCGGATGAAGGACCTGACGGGCGCGGAGATCATCATTCA
>Ga0187770_10001821_pt1 | contig 11576 bp, 12 predicted proteins | sample 0116_SJ02_MP02_2_FD_133154 | JGI IMG/M metagenome (GOLD analysis project Ga0187770, IMG submission 133154) | Tropical peat soil microbial communities from peatlands in Department of Meta, Colombia - 0116_SJ02_MP02_20_MG | ecosystem: Environmental > Terrestrial > Soil > Wetlands > Peat | place...
CGGCGGTGCCGGCGGTCCCGGCGGTGTCCGTGGCGGCCGCGCCCTGGGCGGCCGCGGTGGCGCCGGCGCCCGACTGGCCCGTGCCCGAGTCCGCTCCGAGGTACGGGCCGACGCGCGCGCCACACGCAGTGGCCAGGAGCGCGAGACCCGTCGACGCGACGACGGCTCTCCGCCCCCCTCCACTGCGCGCCCGACTCCCCGACCCGGCCGGACCGCCGGCCGGCACCGTGCTGGACCCCCTGCGCACCTACGGCCTCCTCCGCGAGGTCTCCACCGGTTCCGCGTCCCTCGGCGCAGCCTCGTCGACACGAGGGGAACGACCCGCCACGCCGAACCTTTCGTGTCCGGTTCCGGCCCGCTTCCGGGGCACGCCGGGGCGGCCGCGCCCCGAGCCGCCGGGGACGCCGGGGACGTCGGGGACGCCGGCGGGCGACCCGGCCGCGAAATGCCCTCAGGCTCCAGGCCCGACGGGTCCGCTCCGATAGCAATTGCCGGGCCGGACCATCGACCGCGTCCCTGTACGATTCGAGAGCAGACCAGGAGGAAAGCGGTGGACAGCGCAACCGGCGAGGCACCGGTGCGGCGCCGTCGAGCGCGGGGCCGCAAACAGCCCTCGACGCCGGCCGCCGTCGGCACCGCCCTGCTGCGCGCACGCCAGCAGCTGGGCCTCGGCCTGGTCGACGTCCGGGACCGCACCGGAGTGCCCGTGCCCGTGCTGGAGGCGCTCGAGGCCGGCGACCTGGCCGCCGTGAACCTCGAGACCGCCGCGATCGGCCTTCGCCGCTACGCCGACCTGGTCGGTCTCGACGGCGAGGGCCTGTGCCGGTCGCTGCGCCTGGTGCCGGAGGGCACGCTGGTGGGCGCCGGCGCCGGCGCCGGCGCTGGCGGGCGGGCGGGAGCCGCCTCGGCTCCTGCGCCGCCCTTCACGGTCGCCCCGGCCGGCCACCCTCCGGGCACCGAGGGCTTCGCCGGCCACCTGCGTCGGTATCCGGGGGACGGCACGCACCTGCAGGCCTTCACCCAGACCGCCCAGGTCCCCTCGGTCGGCGGTGCGCCGGCTGCCGGCGCCTGGTCGGCGGGCGGCCACGACCCCTACGGATCGGACCAGCTCCACGGCTCCACGGGCATGTACCCGTCCACGCCCCCGCTGCGCATCCGCCAGCGCGTCCGCCCGGCCGCCCGGCCTGTCAGATGGCTGGTGTGGCTGACCGGGGTTCTGCTCGTCGTGGCCAGCGCCGGCCTGGTGGTGGCGCACGTCAAGCCTTCGTGGATGCGGACGCTGCACCTGGTCCGCGTCCCCCACCGCGTCGTCCCCCACGCCGCGTCGGGGACGGGCGTCAGCGGGACCGGCGCCGGCACGCACCAGGCGTCGGGACAGGGCACGGGGAGCGCGGTGGTCACGACCGGTGCCCCCGGGCCGGCGGGGACCACGGTCACCGTGCGAGCCGGCCAGTACACCGTCGTGCTCGACACCCTCGCCCCCTGCTGGGTGATGGCCACGACCCCCCAGGCCTCCACGCCCGCGCTCAACACGACCCTGCCGGCGGGGACGAAACAGGTCCTCACACCGGTGGACGGGCAGCTGACGGTGGAGGTGGGCGCCGCCGGCGTGGTCGTCACGGTGCAGATCGGCGGGAAGACGGTGCCGGGATGGAGCTTCACCCCCCCGGACGCGCCCATGACGCTGGTGTTCACCAACACCCCGTCGAGCACCACACCCTGACCCCACCGGCGTCCGCGCGCTGGGCTGCGCCGTCGACGTCGAGCCGTCGATCTCGTTCGTCGCCGGCTGACCGCACGCGGGGTGCTACTCCTCGCAGACGCAGAACTCGTTGCCCTCGGGGTCGGCCATGACCAGCCACCGCTCGCCGTCCTCGTCGACCACCTCGTCGCTCAGCCGGCGTGCGCCGAGGTCCTCGAGCCGTGACGCCTCGGCCTTGATGTCGGGCACGTAGACGTCGAGATGGAGTCGGTTCTTGCCCACCTTCGGCTCCGGGACCGCCTGGAGCACGAGCGCGGGGCCCGGGTCGTCCCCGTCGATGGGTTCGAGGGAGCGATAGGGCCCGGACGTGTCGACCACCTGATAGGCCAGCGCCGCCCCCCAGAAGCGGGCCAGGGCGTCGGGGTCGCGGCAGTCCAGGACCAGCTCGATCACGCCCGAACGGTACCCGCGGATCGCCGGCCGCGCTCAGACCAGGATGCGCTCGTCGGGGGCGCGCACCCCCATGACCGCGAGGGCCCGGCCCAGGCCGAGGAACGCGCCGCAGCAGATGGTGAGGTCGGCGAGCTCGTCGTCGGCGAACGCCTGCCGCAATCGGTCCCACAGCTCGTCACCCATGGCCAGGTGGTCGACGGCGAACCGCTCGGCGAACTCCGCTGCCAGCCGCTCGCGCGTGCTCAGCGCGTCGGAAGTGCGCCAGCGGGCGACCTCGGCGTAGAAGCCCTCGTCCGCGCCGGCCGCCTCGCCGCCGCGGGCCCTGGTGTCCTGACACACCGCGCAGTCGTTGACGAGGGCGATGGTCCACCGGGCCGCCTCCCGCTCTCGCAGCGGCAGCTGCGAGTTCTGGTAGACGGCGTCGGCGAGGGCCCCCATCCCCGCCGCCATCGCCGGGCGCAGCAGCGACCAGTCGACGTGCTCGCCGTAGCCCCGATCCGGGAACGCGATCCGTGCCATGGGCGAACGCTAGCCCGCTCGTCCGCTAGTTGTGCCCGCCGTGGACTCGGCCTGGGCCTTGGCCCAGCGGTAGTCCGCCTTGCCCGAGGGAGAGCGCACGATCTCGGGGACGAACCGGACGGCCTTCGGCAGCTTGTAGCGGGCGATGTGACGGGCTGCCTCGGCCACCAACTCCCCCTCGGTGGCCGACGCCCCGTCCGCGAGCCGGACGATGGCCACCACTTCCTGACCCCATCGCTCGCTTGGCCTACCCGCCACCACGCAGTCGGCCACCGCCGGGTGGCGCAGCATGGCCTGCTCGACCTCCTCCGCGAAGATCTTCTCGCCACCCGAGTTGATCGTCACCGAGTCGCGCCCGAGCAGCTCGATCTCCCCGTTCGCCAACGCACGCGCCCGGTCACCGGGGATCGAGAACCGCTCGCCGTCGATGAGCGGAAAGGTGCGGATCGTCTTGTCGGGGTCGCCGAGGTAGCCGAGGGGCACCGCGCCGCGCTGGGACAGCCAGCCGACCCGGTCGTCGCCGGGCGCGAGGACCTCGCGCATGTCGACGTCGACCACGACGGTCCCCGGCCCCGGGGTGAAACGGCCGGTCGACACGGATCCCGCAGTCGACAGCGTCCCCATCTGCGCGCCCGTCTCGGATGCGCCGGCCACGTCCGAGACCATGGCCGTCGGGAGCCGGGCGAGCAGGCGCTGCTTCACGCCCTCGCTCATCGTCGCACCGCCGCTGCCGAACATGAGGAGCGAGCCGGCGTCGTAGGAGCCCCGCTCGAGCTCCTCGACGAGGGGCCGGGCCATGGCGTCGCCCACGACGGTGACGCCGAGGACCTTCTCCCGCTCGACCGTCCGCCAGACGTCCGCCGGGTCCAGGTGGCGGGTGTCGGTCGGGAAGACGACGGTCGCCCCCATGGCCATGTAGTAGAAGCACGCCCACTGCGCGGCGCCGTGCATCAGCGGCGGGATCGACAGCACCCGGATGCCGTCGTCCGGCGCCACGTGCACGCGGACGTCGTCGTAGGACGTGCGCGTCTCCCAGGTGCCGTAGGTCCGCCCGCCCATCGCGGCCACGAAGATGTCGTGCTGCCGCCAGAGCACGCCCTTGGGCATGCCCGTCGTCCCGCCGGTGTAGAGCACGTACAGGTCATCGGGTGAGGGCTCCACCGGTGGTGGTTCGGGGGAAGCCGCGGCCAGCGCCTCCTCGTAGTCGAGCGCGCCCGGCAGCAGGTCGTGACCCGAATCGTCGGCCACCTGCAGGAGCAGCTCCACGCCGGGGAGTTCCGGCAGCACCTTGGCCAGGACGGGTGCGAACTCGGCGTGGTAGACGAGGGCGCGGGTCGCCGCGTCGTGCAGCAGGTAGGCCAGCTCCTCCTCCACGTAGCGGTAGTTCACGTTGAAGGGCGCGACCCGGGCCTTGTACGACCCCAGCATCCCCTCGATGTACTCGTTTCCGTTGTAGAGGTACAGGCCCAGGTGGTCCTGGCCGGACTCGTGGCCGGCGAGTTCGGCGCGCTCGAGGTGACATCCCAGGCCGCGGTCGTGGAGCAGAGACGCCAGCCGGTCGGTCCGCCCGGCCAGCTGCCCGTAGGTGAAGCGCCGCTCGCCCCACACCAGGTACTCGCGATCGGGCACGACCGAGGCCACGACCTCGTTTACCCGCGCCAGGTTGAACTGCGTCTGCGTCGCCTCGACCACGGCCCCACCTCCGAGCGCGGCGAGCCTACCGCCGTGCACGGCGCGGGCGGGGGGGATAGACATCGGTGCCGGCGCGCGTGCCCGGGAGGCGGCGTGCGTGCCCGGGAGGCGGCGTGCGTGCCCGGGCGCGGGCGGGCCGGAGGCGGCCACGAGAGGAGGTCGGTCGATGGGGACAGCCGAGGCCACCGCGTTGGTCCTCGAGGGGCCCCGCCGGCTGGTCGCGCACCGGCTGGGGCTGCCCCCGCTCGGCGACGACGACGCGCTGCTGCGCGTCGAGGCCTGCGGGCTGTGCGGCACCGACCACGAGCTGTTCACCGGCGCCCTGCCCACGCCGGGACCGCTCGTCCCCGGCCACGAGACGGTGGGCGTGATCGAGCGGATCGGGCCGGGGGCCGCCCGGCGCTGGGGCGTGGCCGCCGGGGACCGGGTGGCGGTGGAGGTGTTCCGGTCCTGTGGCCGGTGCCCGGCCTGCACCGCCGGCGAATACCGCCGCTGCCGCGAGCACGGGCTCGGCGACATGTACGGGTTCGTCCCCCTGCACCGCCCGCCGGGCCTGTGGGGCGGATATGCCACCCACCAGTACCTCGCACCCGACTCCCTCGTGCTGCCGGTGCCGGCGGGGCTCGACCCCGTGGTGGCCACCCTCTTCAACCCCCTCGGCGCAGGGATCCGATGGGGCGTGACCCTGCCGGGCACCGCGCCGGGCGATGTCGTCGCCGTCCTGGGCCCGGGGGTGCGCGGGCTGTCGGTGTCGGCGGCGGCCAAGGCGGCCGGGGCCGGCCACGTGCTCGTGGCCGGCAAGGGGCGGGGCGACGCGGCCCGGCTGGCGCTGGCCCCGGACTTCGGAGCCGACACCGTCGTCGACGGCGAGCGCGACGACCCCGCAGACGCGCTCATGGGCGCGACGGGAGCACTGGCCGACGTGGTGGTCGACGTCACCGCCGGCGCACCCGAGGCGCTGGCGCAGGCGGTGGCGCTGGCCCGGCCGGGCGGGACCGTGATCCTCGCCGGCACCCGCGGCTCGACCGACACCCCCGGCTTCCATCCCGACCTCCTCGTCTACAAGGAGCTGCGGGTCCTCGGCGCCCTCGGGGTGGACGCGCCCGCGTACCGGGCGGCACTCGAGCTGCTCGCCGCGGGGACGTTCCCGTTCGCGGCGCTGCCACGCCGGTGCGCGGCACTCGACAGCGCGGAGGTGGCCGACCTGTTGACGACCATGAGCGGGCACGGACGCGGTAGCGGGCGCCCGGTGCACGCCGTGATCGCGCCATGAGCGCGGATATCCCGGCCGAGGGTCCGCGCCTGCCGCTGCTGGCGGAGGACGAGGCCCGTCGGCGCGCCGGACAGTGCGGCGTCCCCGACTACATGGCCGACCTGTCGATCTTCCGCGTGCTGCTGCACCATCCGCGCCTGGCCCGTGCCGTCTGCGATCTGCTGACCACCCTGCTGTTCGACGCCGCCCTCGACCCGCGACTTCGCGAGCTCGTCATCATGCGGCTCGGGTGGACCACGGGCTCGGTCTACGAATGGACCCAGCACTGGCGGATCGCCACGGCCCTGGGGTTGTCCCCCGAGGAGCTGCTCGCCGTCAGGGACTGGACCGACGATCCGCGCTTCGGTCCCGCAGAGCGGGCCGTGCTGCAGGCGGTCGACGACACGATGACGCACGGCATGGTCGAACGCCGGACCTGGGAGGCGCTGCACGCCCACGTCGGCGACGACCCGGAGGTGCTGCTCGAGGTCGTGGCCGCCGTCGGCGCCTGGCGTATGGTCGCCGCCGTCCTCCGCACACTGGCGGTGCCACTCGAACCGGGCGTCGACCCTTGGCCGCCCGATGGGTCCGGTCCCTGAGGTGGCATCGCCCGGATCGCTCGTTCCCCGCCAGGTCGCGTGCTGATGCGCCGTCGGGTCGAGGTCCGCTTCTACGCAGAGCTCAACGATCTCCTGGCACCGGAACGTCGGGACCGCACGGTCACGGTGGAGGTGGCGGAGGGCACCACGGTGAAGGACCTGGCCGAGTCCCTGGGCATCCCCCACACGGAGATCGACGTCATCCTCGTCAACGGCGAGTCGGTGGGCTTCGGGCACCGGCTGCGCGACGGCGACCGGGTGAGCGTGTTCCCGGTGTTCGAGGCCCTGGACGTCACGCCGCTCGTCCGCCTGCGCCCGCAGCCGCTGCGCGAGCCGCGCTTCGTCCTCGACGTCCATCTCGGGCGACTGGCGCGGGGACTTCGGCTCCTCGGCTTCGACGCCTGGTGGAGCAGCGATGCCGACGACGACGAGCTGGTCGCGGTGTCGACCCGCCAGCAGCGCATCCTGCTCACCCGCGACCGGGGGCTCCTCAAGCGCGCGGCGATCACCCACGGCTACTACGTCCGCCAGACCGACCGACGACGGGAGCTGGTCGAGGTGCTCCGCCGGTTCGACCTCGTCGGGGCCGTGATCCCGTTCACCCGCTGCCTGGCGTGCAACGGCGTGCTGACGCCGGTGGCCAAAGAGACCGTGGTGGACCGCCTCCCGCCGCGGACCGAACGCGACTACCACGAGTTCGCCGCCTGCGCGGACTGCGGCCGGGTCTACTGGCGCGGTTCGCACTACGACCGGCTCGCCGCCTTGGTCGACGAGGTGTGCCGGGCGGCAGACGACACGTAGGGCGGCCCGGCGGATGCCCGGGTGTCGTTGCGGTGGGCAAAGGGTGGTGGGGCTAGCTGGAATCGAACCAGCGACCTCAGCATTATCAGCAGCAAAGAGGCGCCCAACATGGCACAGCCTGACCCTGAATGACCTGGTCAGCGGACCGAGCGCTCACCATGGCACGGCCCGTCTCGCCATGGTGAGCGCGAAAACCGCGCGAATTCGGGCGGCAATTTCATGAAAGAGCTGAGGTCATGACCCGGGCGTTACCGTGGGATCGATGACGGAGTCCGAGCGACGTCTCTTTGCTTGCCCACCGGCTGTCGGCGAGTTCAACGACATCGAGCTCTCCGCGTTGGATCCCAACGACGAAGATCAACGCCGCATCCTTATCGAGGCCGAGCATCCCGAGCTCCTCGAGGCCCTGGAGGAGGGTCGCGATATCCATTCGGGCACGGACGTCATGAGTCCGCAACTTCACATCGCCATACACGAGATCGTGATCAATCAGCTCTGGGCCGATGACCCACCTGAGGTGTGGCTGGCAGTTCAGCGTCTGACGGAGGCCGGGTATGGGCGTCACGACGTGCTCCACATGGTCGGATCCGTGATGAGTGGGGAGATCTTGGCCACACTCCGCGAGGGGCAGCCCGCCGATCTGGAGCGCCTCCGTAGTGGGCTCGAAGCTCTCCCAGGCAACTGGGAGGCGATGCGGGACGACTGGCCGGCTGAGCGGGCTCGTAATCGGGCAGAACGGCGGGCCGAGGAGCGTCACCGCCACCGGCGGTGAGGCCGGCTCCAGTCTCAACCCCGGCAGGCTGATCTATCTCTGCCAAGAGCGATATAGGGCGGTTCCCGGTGAGATATGGGCGACCTACTCCCGGCAGATTCGGGCGGTTAGCCACTGCCTGGACCTCCGGGCTCAGGTCCGGGAGACCAGCGAAGAGGGCCAGCCCTGCCACACTGGAGTCGTGGACGAGCCCGTCACCCGCTATGCGATGAGCGGCGATCTCCACATCGCCTATCAGGCATTCGGGGACGGGCCCTTCGATCTGGTCTACGCGCCGGGATTCATCTCCCACGTGGAGATGAACTGGGAGTTGGCCTACTGGCGCAACATCTTCCTGCGTCTCGCCCGGTTCTGCCGCGTGATCGTCTTCGACAAGCGCGGCACAGGGCTCTCGGACCGGGTGGCTGGCTGGCCGACCTTCGAGGAGCGGATGGACGACATCCGAGCGGTCATGGACGCCGCCGGAATCGAACGAGCGGCCCTCCTCGGTGTCTCGGAGGGCGGTCCGATGTGCATGCTGTTTGCAGCCCTGTATCCCGAGCGCACCCAGGCGCTCGTGCTGCGGGGCACCGGGCCACGGATGATGGTCGGTCCAGACTGGCCATGGGGATGGTCCAGGGAGTTGGTCACGCCCATGATCGAAGCCGCCGAACAGAACTGGGGTACCGGAACCGTCTTGTCCTACTTCGTCCAGGGGCTCGCCGACGACCCCCGCGGTCAGGAGCTCACCGGACGCTTCGAGCGCTTCGCCGCCAGTCCCGGCGCCGCCCGCCAGCTCCTCGAGATGAACTTCGAGGTCGACGTGCGACAGGTCCTGCCAGCGATCAGTGCGCCGACGCTGGTGGTGCATCGGACGGGTGATTACGTCATTCCCGTCGAGGCCGGCCGCTATAGCGCCCAGCTCATCCCCAATGCCTCGCTCGTCGAACTGCCCGGCGACTTCCATCTAAAGACCTTCGTGTAATACCGCGCGGATTCACAGCGTGAGCCCGCTGTGACGGAGGAAGGCGAAACACAGCTCGGTGTCGTTGCCGATACGACAGAGTCCCCGGTCGGCGTGGTCGGTCGCCTCGTCGATGGTGTCGGCGCAGAGGTTGGCGAGTTCCCGCCCTTTGAGTGATCCCCAGACCTGTTCGACCGGGTTGAGGTCATAGGCATAGGCAGGCAGAGGTTCGACCACCAGCCAGTGCCGCTGGGAGGCGATGAAGCGCTGCATGGCCCGGCTGCGGTGGGAGGGCAGCCCGTCCCAGATGAGCGTGACCTTGTCGCCGTCGAGATGACGGTGCAGCTCGAGGAGGAACTCCATGAGCAACTCGTCGTTGTAGGCACCCGGCGTCATGTGAAAGACGAGCGCGGCGTCGGACCCGTCGGGTCGAAGGCACAGGGCAGCCGACATCGACAGGCGCTTCCAGTGGGCGAAGCGGTGATAGATCACCGGCGTGCAGCCGCGCCGTGCCCAGGTGGCCCTCACGCTTGGGATCAGGCTGAACCCGCTCTCGTCTTGGAAGACGATCCACGCGCCGCGGCGTTTGGCGTTTTTTTTACCATCGGCCAGCGCTCGTTCACCCAGCGCTCGATGGCCTCGTCGTCGCGTTCGACCGCTCGGCGGGCGGGGCGTTGGCGGCTCCAGCCCATCTGGCGCAGCACCCGCCAGACATGTCCGGGGTGGTACTGCACCCCGGTGACGCGCTCGATCACCTCGGCCACCCGAGCAAGGGTCCACAGATCCGTGGGGAACCCGTTTGCCTTCGGCCCGCGCTCGAGCGCGCGCTCCACCTCGGCGAGCTGCTTCGGAGTCACCTTGGGGAGACGCCCCGCGCGGCCCGCTGATTTGAGCGCCGCCTTGCCCCCGGCCAGCCACTTCTCGTGCCAGTCGGAAACGGTCTGGTGCGACACCTGAAGCTCCCGGCCGATGTCGGCCTGGGAGAGCTTGCCCTTGGCGAACAGATCGGCGGCCCGCATGCGCCGGGCCTCCATCGCCGCGAAGTCCCGCCGGGGACGCACAACCTTCTTCGCACCGCTTCGGGACGCTGTCCTCGTGGATGTGGCCATGCACGAATTGTCCCACGGCGGAGCCGATCAGCGGTGTATTATACGACGGTCTTTAAATGCGCAGGGGTGCTTCTTGTCTCCGCCTACCGGCGGCAACTGGATGGCGGTACTACCCTTCTCCTCGTTTATGGGTGGGCACTCGTAAGAGCCCCGGGCTAGGTGAGCGGCCAGGCGTGACTCGCCGGGTCAGCCTTCGCCAGCCCGGTGTCCCTCGGTGTCGGTGGAGTCTCGTGACTACGCAACTTCGGACTCAGGTGATGGAGTGAATCTCAGTGGTCTGCCGGCCTTCGGAGCCGTCCTACTTGGCGCTATATCGGGAGTCGTTGTGTTCGTCCGGCTTCTTCGACTACGGCGCTCATCCGTGCCGCGGCGTCGGGCCAAGGGAGAGGTCTTCGAGAGTCGCCAAGTCACGATGCCCGACGAGAACTGGACGGATCGACTGATCCCGGCGGTCTTCGCTTCGCTTCGGCCATCTCGCTTCAGCGACCCGAATTATTGGACGCGATACCTCCCAGGAGTCGTGGCGTTGATGTGCCTTCTCTTCGTGATTCTGCCTCTGGCGGTCTATGGATTGGTCAATCCGTTTTCCGTGGGTCCGGTGGGGTCTTTTACGCCCACCGCGTCGCAGCGTGAGATACCAACACGAGGAGAGTACGTCGCCAAGCTTTCGGCCTGCAGTAGGGGAACCTCTGGTGATCCGCAGGACAGTCCGACGATCATGATCAGCTACCAGGACGACGGCACGGTCTTCTTGGCGCGGCCCGGAGGGACAGTCTCGATCAACTACCCCTATCGGAAACTCGCTTTCTCCCACGGGACTCCGTTGTGCGCCGTCCGAGGTGCAAGCACAGCGAGCCTAGACACGTACGTTGCTGGTCCTTCCGGAAGTGGGTTCATCTATATCCCACAGCCAAACGGGACATTGGTGGACAAGATCGAAGTCGTCTCACCACTGGCGGTGCTCATTTTGTATCTGTTGATCTTCGCAGGCGCGGTGGTGGTGATGGACGTGATCCTGGTGGTCGTCTTGAAGAGGGGATCCCGGGCAAGACGACCCATGCCGTGAGGCGCTCGGGTTTGCCGGGTCTGGCGCGTCTCCCAGCCGACTTGTGGATTAGGCATGACGGCGAAAGCGGGTGTTCCACATGGCCCGGAGCGATCCTCTGCCCGCGCATGTCAGCTCCGACCTCTCGACCGTCGACGAGCACCTCGTAGAGGCGGTTGCGGTCCATCCAGATGTCCGGGCTGCGGTGTACGGCGATCGTGGGTGAATCGCCCGCTATTTGGTGGCCACGGCAGTGGCGATGATGAGCTGATACAAGCGGTGCCACGTCACGGTCCGAAAGCCAGCACGCTTTAGGAGGGTGGTCGCCCTGCGCTTTGTGCGGACGTGACCGCGGTGGCCGAAGATCAGGGTAGGCGCCAGCCACAATGAGAACAGATCGCTGAGGACCAGATGGCCACCGGGGACGATGACACGGGCGCATTCTCGGAGGCCGCCGCCCTGGTCCTTCCAATGGTCGAAGGACGTCGAGGTGACAACGAGGTCGAAGTGCCCCTCGGGGTAGGGCAAGCGTTCAGCTACGCCCATAGAGAACCGAAGGCGAGAATCATCGGCGAGTTCTCGAGCAACATCGATCCAGGGCGGCATCGATACGGACGAGTTCTTCACACTCGGCGAGCCGATCAGCAAGGAGCCGCAACAACAGGCCGGTGCCGCATCCGACGTCGAGC
>Ga0187770_10001822_pt1 | contig 11575 bp, 9 predicted proteins | sample 0116_SJ02_MP02_2_FD_133154 | JGI IMG/M metagenome (GOLD analysis project Ga0187770, IMG submission 133154) | Tropical peat soil microbial communities from peatlands in Department of Meta, Colombia - 0116_SJ02_MP02_20_MG | ecosystem: Environmental > Terrestrial > Soil > Wetlands > Peat | place...
GCCCGCTTGGCTCGCTCGAAATCCGCGGGAGAAATCAGCAGGTCGAGATCGTAGAAGCTGCGCCGCGCCAAATCGCCATAGGCCGATTGCGCCAGGACCGGCCCCTTGTACGGGAGCGCGCGCACGTCGGCTTTCCCAAAATGCTCGAGAATGACGGCCAACTCAGCCGCAAGCCGCAGGCTGTGCTGCGCGTTCGCCGTATACGCCGAGCGCAGCGACTGCTCAACCTCTGCCGGCACTTGAGGACCAGGCAAAATGCTGGCCGCGACCAGCGGCAGCACACCATGGTGCTCGGCAAGTTCCAGAAAACCGCGCCAGTCAAAACCTTCGCACTTCTCTCCCGCAAAGCGCGCCTGCGGTACCGCGGCGACGCTCCTCGCGCACTCGCACAAGAGCTCAAACCGGTCCACAGGACTTGTGAGGGAGGGCGCAGAATCAGACGAAATCGGAACTGCAGCCATTGGCCTGCGAACTATAATACAGAGACCCCATGCGTGGAGGACTGAAGCAGTTCCGGGCTCGCACGCTTGCAGCTTTCCATGAAACAGGTCGTCTTCGATAACGTCCGCAAGGTCTTTCGCCATCGCCCTGCGCTGTTTAACTGGGTCGGGCGCGAGCGCACGGGAGAAACCGTCGCCCTGGGTGGTGTTTCGTTTGCAGCAGCCGGTGCGGAGATCATCGCGATTCTGGGCCCGAATGGCAGCGGCAAAACCACCACTCTTAAGCTCATTTCAACCATGTTGCTTCCCGATGCCGGATCAGTCCAGGTTGGCGGCTTCGACTCGCTGCGCGACTCGGGCAAAGTCCGCCGCCAGGTCGGCATCGCGGTCGCTGCCGAGCGCTCTTTTTTTGCGCGCCTTTCGGCCCGCGAGAACCTGGATTTCTTCGCCACGCTCGATGAAGTGCCTCGGAGCGAGCGCCCACGACGAATCGACGAGGTCCTCTCCGACACCGGTCTGGAGGAGCAGGCGGACACGCTGGTCAGGAAATTCTCCAGCGGAATGTATCAGCGGCTCGGCCTGGCACGGGCGCTCATAAAGCGGCCCAGCGTGCTTTTGCTCGATGAGCCAACCCGCAGCCTGGATGCCGCCGCGACCTCGCACCTGTGGGACACGATCCGCACCTTGGCCGGATCCCGCACAACGGTATTTCTTGCCACCCACAACTTTGCCGAAGCGGCTGCGCTCGCCAACCGCGTGCTGCTCCTTCACCGCGGCATGTTGCTTGAAGATCGCGCGCTCAGGGGGCGAGAAAGCGCCGACGATCTGCGGGATCTCTATTTTCAACGAACAGGGGGCTGCGCTCCGGGCGCGCGCGACGAAGCCTTAGGCGAGACCTGCCGCATGGGAGCAGCTTCATGAATTCGATTCTGGACAAGCTTCTCGCCATCCTGCGACGCGACTTGCTTACCGCCATCCGGTATCGCAGCGGATTCGTGATGACGCTTGTCGGCGTGCTCATTGAAGTTGCCGCTTTCTACTACCTGTCGCGCGCCATCGGCCCAGGGTTTCGCCCCAATGGCGTCGAATATTTCCCGTTTCTTTTGGTCGGCACCGGCCTCTACACCTTCTTCCTAATGAGCGCGCAGGCCTTTCTCAGCGCGGTGCAGGAAGCGCAGCAAACCGGGACGCTTGAGGTGCTCATGACCACATCGACCGCGCCCGCCGAACTACTCATCCTGAGCGCCATCTCCACCTTCGCGGGTACGCTGGTGAATTTTGCGGTCTATCTTTTCGCCGGAGTCGCCGTATTCCGGGCTGGGACTCATGCCGACGTCGTTTCCTGTCTTGTGGTAATGGCTCTCTCACTGATCATTGCGCTGGCGATCGGACTTTTTGCGGCCACGTTCCAGGTGGCGTTTCAAAAGGGCTCTGCCCTGATCTGGCTGCTCGGGTCCGGGCTGTGGTTCCTGAGTGGAACGATGTTCCCCGTTCAGAGTCTGCCGCAACCCCTGGCGCTTGTTGGCCGCGCCATTCCGTTTACGTACGCCATCGACGCCATGCGGGGAGCGCTGATTGAAGGACAACCCGTCGCGGCCATGGCTCCGGCGCTGGGCGCGCTCGCGGCCTTTGGCATCATCCTGCTGCCGCTGGCCCTTGGCAGCCTGTCGTTCAGCCTGCGGCGTGCCCGGCAGTGCGGAACTCTCTCGTTGTATTGATGAGGCCGATTCGCATTCCAACGGTTGCACTTCGCGATATTGGCACCTGTGAAACCCCTGTAGTACACTGCGGGTACACTAATCGCGTACTCGGGAATGGGCCAGCATGCTGAGGCTTGACCAACTATGACCGACAACTGTATCCCTGACGATCGGCAAGAGCGAACAAGAGAAGTCGCAAAAGGAAAAAAGCCCTATCAGAAGCCCGCATTTCGTTACGAGCGGGTTTTCGAAACGACGGCGCTGGCGTGTGGGAAGACGAGTCCCATCCAGGGCACGTGCACGCAACAACGAAAAACATCATAGGCTCCGGCGCTGTGGAAACCACGCTCGCAAGCTCCCACTCGGAACGCACCGCCTTGGCCGCCGAGGTTCTGCGCGCAAATAGCCGCCTGCGCCTGCAGGTTCGCGGCGAAAGTATGTTGCCGGTTCTGTGGCCGCACGACGTGGTGGAGATTGCGAGCTGTTCTGTGGACGACGTGCGACCGGGTGAGATTGTGCTCGCGCTGCGGCAGGGGAAGCTTTACCTTCATCGCTTTGTCGCCCGATGTCAGGCGGGTGGATTCCTGTTGCGGGGCGACTCGATGCCCAAGGCTGATCCCCTATTTCCCGACCACGCGCTGCTTGGCCGGCTGGCGGGCCGAGTGGGCCGGCAATCTACCGTCGCCACACCTCCCCTTCCCCTGCACCCCTGGAGCTGGGCGCTGGGGCAGTTCATTTGTTACGTTGGGCCTGCCCGCCGCCTTGCACTGAAGCTGCACGCCCATTTCGAGCGGCGACGGAATTGGCTCCGCAGCGGCGACGTTCCTTTATGCAGAGTATTGGATCTCGGAGTCTCATAATGCCGATGCCGGGAGAGCTTGCCTGTGTCGAAATCGGGGGCATCCCGATCTCTCTCGCCACTTCCAACAAGACATTTTTCGAACTTCTGACCGGCCGCTACCAAGGCTTCCTCAGCGGTTCGCCCTCGGATGTCAAACTGGAGTTCGAAATCGTCGAGACCAGGTCTGCTCCCGACCAGGACGTTAACGTGCGGCGCGATGGCCCCGAGTGGCGAATCGAGCGCGGTGATTTTGGGGCGCGTTGGAACCCCCACACGGGCCGCGGGTTTGTACGCCAGAACGCAAGTCCGTATGCGCTGGATTCCGTTCTCCGCATCCTTCACAGCCTGATTGTTGCGGACCGTGGAGGATTCCTGCTGCACTCGGCCAGCGCGGTCTGCGATGGCCGGGCCTATTTGTTTTCCGGCGTTTCGGGAGCTGGCAAAACGACCATGACCCGGCTGGCCCCGCCCGATGTCACCCTGCTTACCGATGAAATCTCCTACGTCTGCCCCGGGTCGGATCGGGATACCGGCTCTTACTTCGCATTCGGCACTCCGTTCGCGGGCGAGTTGGCCAGGCCGGGCGAAAACGTGAAAGCGCCTATCGCGGCTCTTTTCTTTCTTGAGAAAGGGCCGGAAAACGTTATCAATGAACTGTCCTCGGTCGAGGCGGTGCGCCGGTTGATGCGCAACATTCTGTTCTTTGCGGAAGATCGCAGGTTGGTCGAAAAGCTGCTCGCCAGCGCGTGCGACTTCGTCGCCCGGGTTCCCATTCGCCGCTTGACGTTTTATCCTGACTCAAGAGTGTGGGATGAAGTCCGCGCCTTTGGGGGTGTTCAACTACATGCCTGAAACCTACATTGCTCGGAGCACGGCGATCGCCGCCCGCATGCTGGCTGGCGAAATGATGGTCATGAACTCGGTCAACTCCACCTTCTTCACGCTGAATGAGGTCGCCACCGCGATCTGGCAGGCTGCGGACGGGAGCACCCCGCTGCGCACGATTGTGCGGGAACGGGTCTGTGCAGAATTTGACGTCGATCCCGAGCAGGCGGAGTCCGATGCCGAGCAGTTTGTAGCGGAGCTGTCGTCCCACGGCATTTTGCTGGTTTCCGACCATCCCCTGGCCCTGGAGTCGGCGCGATGAGCTTAATGGCCGAAGTCGGGCAGAAAGCCTTTAACCTGGGCGTGCCGCTCGCCGTGCACATGGATGTCACGTATCGCTGCAACGAGCGTTGCGTGCACTGTTATCTCGATCACGACGACCACGGCGAAATGACTATCGCTGAGATCAAGGCCGCGCTCGATCAGTTCGCCGACGCCGGAGTTTTCTTCCTCACTCTGAGCGGCGGCGAACCCTTTATGCGCCGCGATTTCTTCGAGATCGTGGAGCACGCGCGCCGGTTGCTCTTCAACGTCAAGGTCAAAACCAACGCGGTCATGATTGGCGAAGCCGAGGCGCAGCGGTTGCGCGCGCTGGCCATCGATACCGTCCAGATCAGCCTCTATTCGCATCGCCCGGCAGTGCACGATGCGATCACCAAGCTGCCGCACTCTTTTGAGCGGACGATCCGGGCTGTCAAGTTCCTGCGTGATCGGGGTCTGAAAGTCACACTGGCCAACGTGCTGATGACCGCAAACCTGTCCGATCACAGCGGTGTGCAGGAACTCGCCGCCGAACTCGGCGTTCATTACGCGCTCGATCCCACCATCACACCCATGATGGACGGCGACACCGGCGTGCTTGCGCTGCGCGTGCCCGGCGAAGAGTTGCCGGCGCTTTTCCGCAATTCCGCGTTGGTCGCCAGCCAGGAAGAATTCTGCGCGCCACCCACGCCGCCAACCGACCAGGATCTCGAAGGCTATTCCTGCAGCGCGGGCCACTCCTTCTGCTACATCTCACCCTACGGCGATGTCTTCCCATGCGTGCAGTTCCCGTTGCCCAGCGGCAACCTCCGGCGGCAGCGGTTCGTCGACATCTGGAGTCTCTCGCCACAGCTCAAAGAGGTGCGCTCGATTCAGGCCAAGCACCTACAGGTCTGCTCTTCGTGCTCGCACGTGAGCAGTTGCAGCCGGTGTCCGGGACTGGCGTATATGGAAGGGAACATGCGGGGTCCATCCACCGCGGACTGCGAGAAGTCGTTCTACCGAACGGGCGTGCCGACAGCGAACATGCTGCGCCAGGGCCTGTCGAAGCCGCGTACAACCGCGCCCCTGGTGCAGATCCAGCCGCTGGCAGTCCCGGCGTAAAACCGAATCTCGCAAAACCGAATCTCGTAAAAGCAGGACTGGCGGAAAGGATTGTTGCTTATCGCGTTTGCCCGGCGGCTGCGTTTTGAGTGAGGTGCCTTTCCTGCGCCGCTTCGGTGCTTACAAGCTGATCCACGATGCGATGGAGCGCAGCGCGCTGCTCGTTCGTTGGCTCGTTGAACTTGATCGCCGCGCCCACACCCATATCCATGCGGACCACTTCGCTCTGAATGGTAAGGTTGGTCTGGCCGATCGAAAACGACAGTTTTAAACCGGTTCCCGGAAGCATAATGCCGCTGGTTTCGACGTAGCAGCCGCCTAAGCTCAAATTGGTTACGATCCCGAGCGCGGGCTGGGTTTGACCGTCGACCACAATCTCCGTCGTCATGCGGCCGCGCACACGCGGATAGAGACGACGGTTGCCGCGCGCGGCCTGGCTCTGCTTCTGCAGGTACATGCGCTTGTCCGCTTCAGAAAGGAGCTTTTCCGCGTCCAGTCCGTCCTCCGGATACACGGCCTTGCCCACGCTCAACGACAGAATGTCCTCGTGGCAGATTTCCTTCCCGGCGTGCTGCGCCAGATCCCTCATTTGCTCGGCTTTCCGTGAAGCAGCGTCGGAGGTGAGGCCGGGCGCCAGCACCACGAATTCGTCGCCGCCCATGCGGGCGACATAGTCGTATTCGCGGCTTGTTTCCTTCAGGGAGTGGGCAAACAGCCGCAGCACGCGGTTGCCTTCCAGGTGCCCAAAGCGGTCGTTGATCTGTTTGAAGCCGTCCAGGTCGGCGACCATCACGGTAAGGGACTTGTTGTCGCGCTTGCAGCGCGCCAACTCTCGTTCCAGCTGCATGAACAGCGAGCGCGCATTGGGAAGGCCCGTGAGGTAATCGGTAACCGCGGAACTTTCCGCCTGCTCGTATTTGCGCGCGTTCTCGATTGCGAGCGCCATTTTCGAACTTACCGCCATCAGAATGCGCAGGTGATCGGAGGTGAAGAAATCCCGTTCCGAATGATACAGGGCAACCACTCCGACCACGCCCTGAAGGCCTTCCAGGGGAACGGCCAGCGCCGACGTCAGGGTGCTGTATTTGGAAGCGTCGTTGAGGTAGCCGGGCTCGACCGATGGATTCCCATTCAAAATCGGCTTCAGGTTTTGCGCCACCCAACCGGAGAGCCCTTGTCCGATAGGAATGCGCAGTGATGCGAACAGGCGGAAATTGTCGCCGTTCACATACTCCGGAACCAATTCGTTGCCGTGGCACACATAGATCGCAATCGCATCGTAGGGTATGGAACGCCGCAGTTTTACCGAGAACACCGAGAGCGTTTCGCTCAGGCTCAACGAGGCCCCAAGGTCCTGGCTGAGTTCGAACAGCGTCTGCGCTTCCTGCCGCGCGGCCGCAATCGAAGCCAAGAAGCTGCGTTCCCCCGCCTGCCGCTTGCCCTGTGTCGCGAATCCGGCAGCCGGCGCGCTTCCGAGCGTCACCTTGTTTCCAGTGGCTCCGTTTTTCTCCGCCTCCGGCGCGTTTTTCCTGTTCGGGCCTTCCGTGCGTTCTCGCACCAGCTGCTCGAGTTGCAGATATCTCCGGCGGAGCACGTTCACAACCTGGGGATCGAACGATTTCCCCGATTCATCCATCAGACGCGCCATGGCCCCATCGATCGGCAAGGCTCGCCGGTACTGCCGGTCGGAGGCCAGCGCGTCCAGAAAATCCACCGCCGACAGAATGCGCGCGCCAATTGGAATCTGCTCTCCCTTCAAACCCAGTGGATAACCGCTGCCATCGAATTTCTCGTGGTGCGCCCGCACAATCGGCACCACGGGATAAGGGAAGTTGACCCGCTCCAGAATTTCCGCGCCGACCACGGGGTGAATCTTCATCTTCTCGAATTCTTCCGGGGTCAGGCGCCCCGGCTTCGAGACGATGTGTTCGGGAATGGCCAGCTTCCCGATGTCGTGCAGGAGTGCCGCCGCCTGCAAGGCCTCCATTTCCTTCGGCGCCACATTGAGTTCCTTGGCAACCTCGACCGCGTAGACGCGCACTCTCTGCAGGTGGTCATGCGTCGTCTGGTCCTTGGCTTCGATGGCGAGCGCCAAGGCTTCGATCGTGCGCAGATGCAGATCCGCCATTTCTTCGACGTGGCGCTTCTCGTCCGCCAGTTTTCCCAGGTACAGGCGGTAGGAGCGGTAAATCAAATACACAACCGGAAGCGTCAGCAGCGAGGTTTGCCAATCGGCGAAAGAGTGCAGCCAGCTCATCGTCCCAGCGACGCCGGCGCCAACCAGGTAGTAGGGGAAGCTCCAGAAGTAGCATTCCGACCAGAGCTGGCGCAGCGACCGGCCCTCGGTCAGCGCGATGATTGTCGCCACCGGCAGCGTGTTCGCGACAAAGTAAACGCTGGCCGCAAGGAACAGCACGGTGGAAGGATTGTCAACACCTCGATGGGCAACGGCAAAGCGGTAGATCCAGAATGCAGCCGCGATGGCCAGTGCCGTCGAGCAAACATTGAAGGCAATTTGTAGCGGCCTCGGCCGGTCGCGCTCCAGACACTGCACTACGATCGCGGCGCACCCCAGCGCCATGGTTTCCGAGAAACTAAGTTCCAGTACGCCCAACAGGACGAAAAGAAAGTTGACCGACATCGTCCCGGTGATGCCGGGCAGGTTCACTTTGAGCCGCGACGCCGCCAGCGCAATCGTCAAATAGCATGCAAACTTGACCGGTTCCTGGCTTTTCCCGTGCAAGATCGTATAAGCCAGCACGAGCGATCCACAGCCCACCACCACCGTCAAAAAAACGCGTGGCGCCAGCTTCATCGCCCTCCAGGATTGAGGGTTTTCCTTCATTCCGGCAGACTCCCGCGGCGGACTCCCAGTCCTTTCCCCGGTCGAGAAAAGACAGGGGAAGTATCATAGATAACAGGCTGGGGACAAGCGGGAAAGGGCTTGGGTCGCAGGAGATAAACTTCCGTAATGATGGCAGGTTACCCTCGCATTACTAACGATTAAAGACCGCAGAAACCTCGGGGTCTCTAATCATCGGCCATCGTTTTTTCCGGAGCGCAAGCAGGTGTCCGACCCTTCCTCACCACAGAGGTGCCACCGGCTCTTCCTTGTATACCGGCGGTGGGCCATTCTTGGCAGACAGGCGAATCACACTCAAGAGGGGTTTCGCCTGTGGATCGTAGGTCACTGTGATGCTCCCGCCGTTCCCCGGCGGGCCGTCCCAGCCGTTTCGCCCATCCAGGCCGTTTCTTCCGCTCGATCCCGGCGGTGTTCCCATGCCTCCCGAGCCCCCTTGGCCCCCACGGCCTCCCCGTCCTCCTGATCCTCCGGGACCTCCATCAGCTGTTACCGTTAGCGATCCTCCTTGAGGGTCTACCAAATAGAACTTCTGATGCCCCGCGGCGGATACGCTCACCTGGAGCAGCGGATGGTTTCCGGTTCGCAACGCCACCCGAACCTGCACCGGCGGCGCATCCCCTCCTCGGTCTCCGTCCTGGCCATCCGAACCGTTGGTTCCGTCCGCGCCGTTTCCACCGGGAGACGGATTATTAGGATCGGTAGATCCCATGCTTCCGCTGGCGCCGCTCATTCCATCGGTCCCGTTCAGCCCGCTGGTGCCCCTCCTGCCCGAAAAATTCGCGGTGTACTTTTCGTCGTACCGTACGGGAATGTCGAGCTCGGCGTGCAAGTCTGGATGGCTGGGCACCGTGATCGTGATCTGCGGCACTTTCCCGTCGCTGATCCTCGGGTCTTTCGGAAGAGACACCACGCCCTTCTGGCTGACGGTTGCCACCGTTGCCGTAACCTTGAGGTCCTTCCACATCACCTTTCCATGGCCCGCCCCCTCAGTCGGTAATATCCTGCCGTCGGGCTCGGTCACCAGCACAATCAACGGCAACTTCTCTCCTGGAGCGATTGCGGGACCGTTAAGCAGAGTGGCGGAGATCGACTTGACGGGAGTTCTGTCCAGGGAAACTCTCCAGCCCATCCGCACTTGCACGGATGCGCACCCGCTGAGCGCCAGCATCAAGGCCACGCACACACATCCCGCCCAGCGCATAGTTCGTTTGTAAGTGTGCCGCTGTCTATTGAATTGCGGACGGCTTCTGAAGATATCCAAAAAGGCACGTGACCCAGACTTTTTCATGACCGGCTTCGTGTAGCTCTCTGCGGCGTCCTCACGACCTCACACATGCGATGCTTCAATAAATCCAACCCGTCACCAATCAGCATGTTCCGCGCCCCGCTCTATTCACAAGTAAAGTTTTGTGACTATTGAGGGTCGGGTTCGCGGACGGCCTCCAGCAAACCGCAACTTATTAACCTCGCTGGGGCCAAGTAATGCCAGCGCGTAAATCGCTGCTCCAAAATATCACCGCCCGGCGTTTAAGCCGGGCGGTTGTCGTTTTAAGTTGGCGAGCGTGCTCAGACGAGCTCTACGAATTAGGAGAGGAAGAACTCCTTGGCGATAGAGGCCCATTCCTTATCGGGAATTTGCTCAGCCAGGTTGTCGACCGCCACGCCACCGTCCTGAGCCAACGCCCCAGCGAACATCGGCATCCGGCTCTGCAGGCGGCCTGCCGACTCCTGCGTCCAGAAGCGCGCCACCGCGCCGCTGAGCAGATTGCGGAAATTCGTCTTCGCATCGGGCGACTGCACCGTCACCAGCCAGCCTTCGCCGTAGCAGTCGTTCTGCGCCAGCTTCGGATCGCGCATCAGGTTGTCGTTCACGTCGGAAATGCTGCCTTCGATCGGTGAAACCACGTCCACGCTTACACCATTTCGGAAGAAGCTCGCAATTTTCTGTCCCTGCCGGACCCACTGTCCGCGCTGCGGCAGCCTCATGTGCTCTATCTTGCCCATCAGCTTAGAGGCAAAATCGTCAAGCCCCACACGCACCAGGCTCGGGCTCTCGCTCAGCGCCCAGGTGTGGCCGGGATGATAGCGGACATTCTCAGGCAGCCGGAACCCGGCCACCAGGTTGGGAATCGGACGGACCGCTTTCTCGGTCTTGGCCGCCGCCATGGCGGGCTGCGCGACAACCGCCTTGCGGCTGTGGAAGTAATCGATGAGCAGAAACGTTGCGAATGTGAAGAGAACCAGGATGACTGTCATAACCCACCTCGTTCGAGGGCTCGTTCGTTGTTTCGGCCGCTCGCCACTTCTGCTATAGGCACTCCCCTTGCCAAACTGCCGACATCTTGCACCGCGAAGCATGCCGCGTCCAACTGCCTTAGAATCATCTGGCTATACCGGCCATGCTGAAAAACATCACGCCGCTCTGTTGAGAAGGGCAACGGGCCATCGATGAGAATCGCATCGCTGCCTCCGACAGAAATCCCTCCGAAACCGCCCAAGCTTGAAGAACCGAATGGAAAAACAACGACTTAGCGCAAGCCGCCGCGTTGTAGTAGATCGCAACACTCATTGCTGAGGAACGCAACGCGCTTGATGCGAATTTGTAGAGCGGATGAGCTGGGTCACTGCGGCGGCCTTTTGCCTCAAAACTCCAGCGTCAGGGCTCATCGCATCAAGGCAACAATGTTGTGAGGCAGTGCCAAGCTCGCTTCGTCCAACCACTCTAGCCAGTCTTCTATCTAGTCAATTATCTAGTCAATCATGCGAGCAAGGCAGCGCCGCCACCGTAAGCGCTGCCACCGTAAAAGAGCGCGCACAGTGGCGCGCGCGTAGCCTTGAGACAACTGTTATGTCTGTCGGCCGCACCAGGTTCGCCACGGACTAGGCAATTGAACTTCTGCGACCGCCGCCGCGTATCGTCGTGGAAGAGGCGCCGCTGGTTTGACTTGTCCGAACTTCGACGCCTAACATTTAGGGACCCCGTTGAGGAGCATTCTTCTCCCATGACCAGCCCCATCGCGATCGGGCAGACCGTGTCGCACTACCGCGTCGTTTCGCAGCTTGGCGGCGGCGGAATGGGCATTGTCTACGAAGCCGAAGACCTCAGCCTGGGCCGCCACGTGGCCCTCAAATTCCTTCCCCCCGAGATGGAGAAGGACCATCTCGCGCTCGAGCGCTTTCAGCGTGAAGCGCGCGCTGCTTCCGCGTTGAACCATCCCGGCATCTGCACCATCTATGAGATCGGCGAAGACAGTGGCCGCCACTTCATCGCCATGGAACTGCTGGAGGGAGAAACCCTCCGCAACCGCATCCATGGCAAGCCCCTGGAGTTGCAACAACTACTGGAGTTCGGGATTCAAATCGCCGACGCCCTCGACGCCGCCCATGCCAAGGGCATTATCCACCGCGATATCAAACCGGCGAACATCTTCATCACGAATCGCCATCAAGCCAAGATTCTCGATTTCGGCTTGGCCAAACA
>Ga0187770_10001823_pt1 | contig 11573 bp, 10 predicted proteins | sample 0116_SJ02_MP02_2_FD_133154 | JGI IMG/M metagenome (GOLD analysis project Ga0187770, IMG submission 133154) | Tropical peat soil microbial communities from peatlands in Department of Meta, Colombia - 0116_SJ02_MP02_20_MG | ecosystem: Environmental > Terrestrial > Soil > Wetlands > Peat | place...
ATCTCGCCAGCTATCTTCGAGGAGGTATAGATGTGACCTACGCCGTTTAGATAAAAAGGTACGGACTCGTCCAGAGTTTCTCCATTCGGTGTACCGTTATAAACCCAGACCGTGGAGGCTAAGTAGACGCGCCGGGCATCATTGACCCTGGCTGCCTCCAAGACATTGGCCGTACCCAATACGTTAAGGGCCGTGGTATAGATAGGATATTTGTAAGCATAATTAACGTTTGAAACTGCAGCGAGATGGAAGATATGTTCCACACCCCTGGTCACAGCCAAGGTAGAGGACATATCCATCAGATCCACGTCTTCAAAACCGACGTCTTCACGATGGGGACGTACACCGTGGTCGATGATGGTTACCTGATGTCCAGCGGCCACGAGAGCATCCACAACATGCGATCCAATGAACCCGCTTCCCCCTGTTACAACAACTTTTGCCATTCTGAAGACTCCTTTACCCCGTTAAAAGAACGAAGCTCTTCTAACGGGGTTTACCCCATGACTTCTTTCAACGCCCTCAGCACCCACTGAACCTCATCCTTCTCCATGCCTGAAAATATGGGAAGGCAGATATGGCGGGCGCAATAATCTTCCGAGACGGTGAGTGGAGCAGAGACATATTGTTGGAATACCGGTTGCTTATGGAGAGGCTTTTCATAGACCTCCCCTGAAAGGGATATTCCGTATCGATCTCGCAATAAGGATTTCAGGGTTTTCCGGTCCCTCTTATCTTTGAGAACGACGATGTACTTGTAGTAATTACACACGCCTCGTGTGGGGATCTTCAGTGGATTGAGATTCCGGAATTCCTTTAGACCATGGTCGTAGGTCATACCAACCTTCTGCCGGTCTGAGATCATCTCTGGTAGCCGCTCGAAGTGCCTGAGGCCGATAATGGCATTGGGCTCAGACATGCGCCAATTATAGCCCATGCGGATATGGGCATTTTGGGTGAAACTTGCCTTTCCCTGGTCACGATAGACCCGAGCCTCCTCAGCAATGTGATGGTCGTTGGTGACGATCATCCCTCCTTCGGCTGTGGTCATGACCTTGGTTGGATAAAAGCTGAAAGCAGCCGCGATTCCAAAGGCGCCTGCCCTCACTCCGTCATAAGAAGATCCATGGGCATGGGCTGCATCCTCAACAAGCCAGATACCTTTTTTCTGACATAACTCTTGAATCTCCCGTATTCGGCAAGAGACAATACCTCCAATGTGAACGACGATCACAGCTACAGTCCTTGGCGTGAGACACTTTTCGACATCCTCCGGCCGTATGGCGAATGATTCTGAATCCATGTCCACAAGGACCGGGTGTCCACCGGCATGAACCACGGCAGCTGCGGTTGCGAAAAAGGTATTCGTAGGGACCAGTACATCTTTCCCCTCTATCCCCAATATCCGGAGAATGATCTCCAAGGCACTGGTGCCGCTGCTTACGGCAATTCCGTGGTGAAGACCGCAGAACTGAGCGAACCTCTCCTCGAATTGGGTCCCATACTTGCCCAGGGTGAGCTGTCCGCTTGTCAGGACTTCTACAATCCGTTCGGCAATCCACGCTCGATCTTCTGGTGAGAATTGGATCTTGGCAGCAGGGATGCGATGTTCCTGAACCTCTTCACTTCTTTCAGGATTTTGAATTCTAATACTCAATCTTCCTTCTCTTTAAGCTCGTTTGCCACGTCATGACCGCTGGAGCGTCAAATTATTCCGCCCTTTACGGTATATATAGTAACTACCTGCAAAAATGGCTGTCAAGTGAAATCAAAGATATTTTTTGTTTTGGAAAAAAGCAGGGAAAAGATATTGACAAATAGAGAATGGGGTAGTTAACATGGAAACGTTTGGGTTCCAAAAGAAAAATGGAGGGGAAGGTTGCTCGCGAACGAACTCAGAAGAGAAAAAGAATGGCGCAATATCTTGTGACCGGCGGGGCCGGCTTCATCGGCTCTCATATCGTGGAGGCTCTGATTGAAAAAGGGGAGCAGGTAAGAGTTTTTGACAACTTCTCGACGGGGAAAAAGGAGAATCTCTCAGAAGTTAGCCGTCCGGTTGAAATGATCGAAGGAGATATTAGAAATTTTACCCTCTGTGCACACGCAATGGAGGGGGTGGAATACGTTATCCATTTAGCGGCACTCCATGAAGTTCCTCGTTCTGTGGAGCGCCCCCTGGAAACCCATGAAGTGAATGTGACCGGCATTTTGAATCTTCTTCTCACGGCACGGGATGGCGGCATTAAACGATTTGTATATGCTTCTTCCTCTGCGGTCTACGGGAACAGTCCTGTTCTTCCACGGTCTGAAAACCTGATGCTCTTGCCCACCTCTTCCCCCTATGCGGTGAGCAAGTTGACCGGCGAGTATTACTGTCAGCTTTTTTCTTACCTCTATGGCCTTGAAACGGTTTCTTTGCGATACTTCAATGTCTACGGCCCTCGGCAAGATTCTACATCCCATTACGCTGGCGTCATCCCTAAATTTATCTCTGCCCTTCTTTCAAATACTGCGCCTACCATTTATGGGGATGGGGAACAGTCCCGCGATTTCGTCTACGTCGCGGATTGTGTCGCCGCAACGCTTGCAGCATGCTATAAGCCTGACCTGTCCGGAGCTATCTTGAATATCGGCACAGGACAACGGACCACAGTGAATCAGTTGTGCATGTTTCTTCAGGAGATTCTCCTTCGAAAGACTCGCCCACGGTTCGATGCTCCTCAGCCCGGTGATATTCGACACGACTATGCTGATATTGAGAAGGCCAGGCAGGCCTTATCCTATCAACCCTCCTGGGGTATCGATAAAGGGCTGCGGGAGACGGCTGCATGGTACCAGAAGAGTGAAACACGGATGTTGCGGAAAAAGAGGGAGGAGGCATGAAGACTCTGCTCCTAAATCCTCCCTCATTCGAAAAGTTCGATGGTGGAGCAGGTTCTCGCTACCAGGCGACGCGGGAAATCACCTCTTTCTGGTATCCGGTGTGGCTCGCTTATCCAGCTGGGTTGATCGAAAAAAGTCGGCTCCTTGATGCACCCTCGCACGATGTGGGCTTTGCAGAAACTGTCCACATTGCCAAAGATTACGATTTCGTCGTTATCTTCACCAGTACCCCAGGATTCAGGAGCGATGTCCGGCTGGCCGAGGAGATAAAGGCTGCCAGGGCTGACATTAAGATTGCTTTTGTTGGACCACACGTTACTGTTCAACCGGAGGAAAGCCTGAATGCCTCGCCGGCCATTGACTTCGTAGCAAGGAAAGAATTCGACTATTCGGTCGCTGAATTCGCCTGGGGCAAGAAGATTGAAGAAATTGTTGGTATCAGCTTCAGGAAGGATGGTCTTGTTGTTCATAATCCCGATCGCCCAGAACTGGAAGATCTCGACGCTCTTCCTTTCGTCGTTGATGTTTATAAGCGGGATCTCGATATCAAGAAATATACCATTCCCTTTTTGCTTTACCCGTATGTGACCTTTTACGCTTCCCGTGGTTGCCCGCCCCTTTGTAATTTTTGTCTCTGGCCGCAAACCATAAGCGGCCACCACTGGCGCAAACGAAGCAGTGACAACGTTGTGGCTGAGGTCAAACGTACGTTCGAACTGTTTCCCGAGGTCAAGGAAATATTTTTTAATGATGACACGTTCACTTGGAACAAGTCCCATGTTCTCGAGCTTTGCAAAAAACTGAAGCCCCTCAAGTTCATTTGGTCCTGCAATGCAAGGGTGAATACGGACTATGAGACACTCCGGGCGATGAAAGAATCCGGGTGCCGACTGGTGGATGTCGGTTTTGAATCAGGAGATCCAAGAATCTTGAAGAATATCCAAAAGGGTGCGACGATCGAACAGGCATTTGTCTTGATGAAGAATTGCAGACGCCTGGGACTCACTGTTCACGGGGACTTCCAGGTGGGGTTACCAGGGGAAAGCCGTGAAACGATTGAGAAAACGATCCGATTTGCCATGGAGCTGGATTGCCAAACGATCCAGGTTTCCGTGTCTCATCCTTATCCCGGAACCGAGTTTTACGATTACCTGGAAAAGCACGGCTATTTAACTGCCGCTGAAATGACCGATGAAATGGGCCATCAGCTTCCCAATTTCGAGTATCCCTGGCTCAGCCGCCATGACATTGTTGATGCTGTGGAACGTTTCTATGCCCGATATTATTTCCGTCCCAGGATCATCTTTCGTATCGTTCGAAGGGCTTTATTTGACGGGAGCGAACGCCGGCGATTATACCAGGAAGGGAAAGAGTTCTTGAGACTTCGTGCTAAGAGAAAAGGTTTTATTCATTCCACTAAACCAGTGGCATGACTGGGTGAAGCCCTGGAGAGATTTCTGCTGCAACGGGATAGGGCCTATCAAAAAATGGAAAGTTTGAAGGTTCGAGAGATGGGACGGTGCGCGTCCATGACACCAACTGCCAGACGGACTTCCTTAAGGAAAACTATTCTTGTGTTGGTTCCCGCCATATTTGCTCAGGCGGCCGGAAATGTTCTCTTGAGCATGACGATGAAGGAAATCGGGAGCAGCCACTGGCTCCCGCTTATGCCCCGGGCCGTTGAAAGCTCTGCCTTATGGTTTGGAACGGCTCTTCTCATCGTTTCCTTTGTTCTTTTTGCCAGCACCCTTTCTTGGGCCGATTTGAGTTTTGTGGTGCCCGCTGTTTCCGCAGAAGTCGTGGTGAATGTGGTGTTCGCCAACTACTTCCTCCAAGAAGTTGTTTCTCTGACAAGATGGACAGGGGTTCTATTCATTTCCGTCGGCGTCATCCTCGTTTTGCGATCAGAGAGGGAAAAAGCCCGTCAAGAAAGTGAAGAGATTCTGAGAAGTGGGAGCCCATGAAAACCTCAATTCTGATTGCTATCATCGTGTTGGCCGATGCAGCAGGGGATGTTTTCCTAACCAGAGGAATGAAGCAAGTGGGTGAGATCTCCACCCTCAATCCGAGAGCCCTGCTGACCATTGGGGGAAGGGTAATCAGCAATAAAAGCTTTCTCTCTGCCATTTTTTTTATCGCCATCACCTTCTTCTGCTTTTTGATCGTCCTCTCCTGGGCTGACTTAAGTCTTGTTTTTCCCGCCAAATCATTGGTTTATGTCCTCAGCACACTCGGAGCGAAGTTTTTCTTGAAGGAAACGGTTAGCTTGCAGCGCTGGACAGGAATTCTCCTCGTTTGTTTAGGAGTCGCACTAACTTCGCTTTCCTGATCGCCGATCACTTAGAGATCACTAAAAGCAATCCTCTGAATACCAAAGGCCAGGAGGGTCTGTTGGATGGCAGGGCTGGTCAAAACCTCGAACTCGTCCTCAGCAGGGTTTCCTTCCAGGGGATGATCGGCCTTCGGGCGACCGTAAACTCCTGGATGGAAATAGATTTCTGTTACCCCTTGAGGAAGGTATTTCAAGAGACGGAGGACGAGGCTAAGGTCCATGTGACCGCTGTCATTCATACCAAAGATGAAGTGATTCGAATGTACATTTGCGTGCCGCACGCGGGTTCTTAAGAGTATTAACCACGGTGATAGAAAGAGAGACCCCAACATTTTTCTGAAAAAAGACTTTCTGGAGGCACGCCATGAAGGGAGGAGGGGCTCATATGGTAATCGCACTGCCCTGATGCCATACTCACGTCCGACTTTCAGGATGAGCCGGAGAATGGTGGGATGAAGATGGATGTGATGATGGCTGTTGACATGATCCAGCGGAAGTCCGGTCTTCTGGAAGGCCTTAAACTGAGCACGGATCTCCGCTTCCAATTGTTGCCTCACCTCCGGTCGGAAGAAGAAATTGATTCCAGCTCTGACAAGATGGGATGAGAATTGCCCGCGTCTGTTAACCAGATCTGGAACGGCTTGCGGAGGTAAGACCGGCGATCCTTCGACCAACACCAGGTGGAGCCCAACATGCAGAGAAGGAAGCTGCAAGGCTCGCTCCACAGCGTCCCGCGTGGCTTTGGCTCCTACCATCAAGCTCGCGGTATTGAGGATCCCGCGGCGATGGGCTTCTTCGATCGCTTCGTTGACGGGTAAGGAAAGACCGAAGTCATCGCCGGTGACAATCAGCCTTTTCACAATTTCGACTCCCGGGGTACCAGACGGCCGTCCCGGTTCAGGATGAACTCGGAACCTCGCGAGAGGACCGTCCTTTTGGTAAAGGCCAAAAGCCAGGAAAGAAGGGCTGTCATATCCCTCAAAGGAAGAAGGGCGAGACTCTTTAACCCTTCACGGTCACGGAATCCCCAACCCATAATGATTGCTGCAGTCGCCAATCGAAGGCCAAGGGCCCCTGTCAAGACAGCCAACCCTATCGCGTCTCCGAGATGGGAGACTGCAAAGAAAAAAGCAAATGGAACTGAACGAATCAATACGCTGGCGAAGAATCCCGCAGGCTGTGCAGCACGGGTGTTTTGATCCCAGTAGACCTGATGATTCCACCACTGAGAAAGGTTCCTGAGATCTACGACGATGTCGACGAAGTAGCGAACAATAGCGACCTTTCTCCCGGAGGACCAGATGCGTCGGCCCATCTCGTAGTCTTCCACGAAATAGTCCGCCAGAGCTTCCAGGCCCCCTATCTCTTTCAAGGTGGAGCGTCGCAAGGCTACCGAGCATCCTAAACAAAATTTTGAGGTTCCGCTCACATGGGCAAAGACAACGCTTGGGATGAAATCGGCATTGAAGGTCAGCAGCTCCATCTTTTCAAACCATTTGTCTGCACAAGTAGCCTTGTAAAACGTGCAAACCATACCTACCTCGGGATCGGCCAACGGCGTGACGATGGCTTTCAGATAATCGGGCCTTAGCCGTACATCGCTGTCGCTGATCACCAGAATATCATAGCGGGCATGGGGAAGGGCGCCGAGGAGGTTGTTAATCTTGCCGTTAGGCCCGACTTGACGATTTTCGATTGCCACAGATACCCGTTTTGGGCCAAACTCCTTCTGAATTTCCATGAGTAGAGGGATCACCGGATCGTTTGGATCCTGAGCAGAAAAAAGGACCTGAAACTCTGGGTAATCCTGGAGGCAGGTGCTTCGCAAATTGACCCCTTGGTTTTTCTCCAGACCACACACTGGTTTGAGGATGGTGACTGGAGGCCACTGAGAAAAAGGGTATCGGGGTGGAACTTCGGGTTGTGTGCGAAGACGAAAGACCGCAAGGAGGCATAAAATCACAAAAATAGATCCTCCCATTGTAGGAATCAAGAAGATCCATTGGAAAAGAGAAAGAAGAAATTGAATGAGAGACATCTTAATTTATCATATTCTCTTGTTTGGAGATTTGCAATACAGGCATTTGTGTTGAGACAGAGGAAAGCCATTTGGCCGGGAAAAGAGGGTGTTACTCCTTCTCCTCATAGTTCAAGGTTCTGCAGGAGGGTTTCCAGATTTTAGTAACCCAGGGAGCAGAAGAAGTGTGAAGATCATCAGGAAGCCCATACAGATGGTAAGAAGCTTTCCCATGCTGGCCACCCCTTGATGGGGAGAAAAGGAGAGGCTGCTAAAGCTTAAAATAGTGGTGAGGGTGCTGAAAAATAGAGCTCTTGCCGTGCTGGTTTGGAGCATGTTGCCGCTCGAGGGAGGCTCCGTTCTAAAACGGTATATTAAATAGATACCTTCAACACCGCTTCCCAAGAGGAGGGGGATGACGATCACATTTGCAAAATTAAACGGGATACTCAGGACGACCGAAGCTGCCCCGGTCAGAAGGAGTGAGAGCGTGAGGGGGAGAAGGATAAGCACGGTGTCTTTCACGCTTTTGAGCTCGATGAGCAAGTAGGCAGTGATGGCTAAGATGGCATAGATGGTCGCCTGAAGGAAGGATTGGACCACCGCTTTTCCTGCCTCGCGAATGGTTACAGGGGTATCAATAGCATTCGGGGCGATCGTCGTAACGGCATCGACGAACCGCTCAAGGTTATCGACCTTTAAGATATTTTCACCTGGAAAAACCTCTACACGATAGTCCCCCTCAGGTGACGCATACTGTGCACGTAGTGCCTTGGGCAAATCGGATTCTCCGAATGGGGTTGCCTTAAAAGAGGTCTCCAGGTCTTTAAAGAGAGCAGGTAGGTAAGAGAGAAGGTTATTTTCAAGCCTTTCAAACGCCCTCTCTCCATTCTCTGGGCCTTTGAGTGCTGCCTCAAATCCACCAAGAGCACCATAAAGACTTCGGATCGAAGCCACTCGTTGGCCTCCTTCTTTGTCAGATCTGGAGAGAACCTTCTCCAAAGCCCTTTTGAAATTCTTTAATGACGAAACCTTCTGCCCATAGCTCAAGTTCTCAGGTTTCAGATTTTCAAGTCCTGGCGGCATCAACAGGGCCATATCAGAGATGATACCCAGTTTCTCAGACTGATTGTCGGGGACAAAGTCAGCAAGTGTGACGACTTCTTTGACCTGTCTGAAACCTCTGAGTCTGGCTCCAATCTCCTCTGCCTCTTTGGCATTTCGCGCAAGCACGGATATCGTCCACGGGGAAGCTTTTGCATCCTTGAAAAGTTCTTTGATGGTCGACACCCCTTCGGAATTCGGGTCATAGAGATTGAGCGGATTGTAGTCGAATGAGATTTTGAGCACAAAGAAAAAGGCCACGATTGCAGTCACCATCGCACCAATCCGTATAACCCTCACATGTTTGTAAGGTACCAGGGAAAAGGTTTTGCCAAAGGTGAATTCCCTGTTTCTGTCTTTTTTAAGAGGCATAAGAGCAAGAAGCGCGGGAAGGACTGTGAGCGTGGCAAAAAGATTGATGAACATCCCCGTACCGGCAATGAGACCCAGCTCCGAAACCCCGGTGTAAGCCGTTGGGAGAAAGGAATAGAAGCCGATTGCAGCGCCAACGGTGCAGAGCCGCAGACTTACTCCCATCCCTTTTGCTGTTGTGACGCTGGCTTCGCGGTGCTCGGCGCCCGATGCGACCAGCTCCCGATACCTGAAACAGAACTGGATGCCGTAATCAATGCCAAGACCTATGAATAGCACGCCAAAAGTAACAGAGATCAAATTGAGGTGGCCTACCGCGGCAACGGCGAACCCGAGGGTCCACACCAGACCCAGAAGAAGGGTAAGGAGGCTTGCAAAAACAAGTCGGAGCGAGCCCAAGCCGATAACCAGTGCAGCGGCTACAAGCATAAAAGATAAAAGAGTGGAAATTCCCATTCCACTTCGGACAGCCAGAAGGTTTTCATAAGCAAGGACAACATCTCCCGTGAGCCGCACCGTCACGCCGCTGGCTTCATGACGCCCAAGTTCATCCCTGATGCGATGGACTGCTTCGATGGCAGCCTCTCCACTGGAGAGCGTGTTGGTCTGGAGGTTCGGCTCAAGAATGATGAACTGACGGCTGGCCTCCCTGGCAGCCCCCTTTCCAAACATGAGCTCCTGCCAAGAAACTTGATAAGGTCGGCCGGAAGCAGCGCTTTCAAAGGCCATGCGAAGGCGGTCAAACAGAGGGATGAGCCTTTCTACCTGCTCCGTATCTTCGTGCTGATCGATGACCCTTTCGATCACGGAAAAGATGCCACGCAGACTGAAATTCCTTGATAAAAGTCCGAAAAGAGGCTGGACAGTTGCCAAGTTGTCAGCAAGATCTTGGAGGTCCTTCACGCTCAGGTAGAGGAGTCCGTTCTTATCGAAGAACTCCCCGCTGCCCGGCAGATAGACCCTCTTAAAAAGGTTCATCTCCTTCTTCAGGCGTTCAACGAGGCGATCTCTCTCATGGCGGGCAGCTTCGGGGGTTTCGGCGTCGATGACAACCAAAATCGTATTTTCTAACTGGGGAAAGGCCTTCTGAAATTCTTTTTCCAGTCTGCGGTAGGGAAGCCTATCAGAGATCATATCGCTGAGATCTGTCTCAATCTGCAAATTTTTGATCGTATATACCAGCACGCCTACGGTTGCAAGGAGAGAGAGGATAACGACGAGGAGGGAATGATAACGAATGGAATTTTCCCACCCTTCGCGAAGACGTGCTGAAAAAGATAGAGCCCACTTGGACATCAGATCGGTTCCCGAGAAAATCAATAAGGAGTGGAAATCGTTTTCTTGGTCATTATAACCTATAATAAGATAATAGATGGAATTTTTCGGTGCCTTGGCGCGGCAGCAACTGAAAAGGGGGATTTGCGGGTGTGAATGCAACCGTACTCACGATACTTTTAAATTGCTTTATTGTAGATCGTATGATAAGATTTTTTACTAAGGCCAGAATTAAAGATACGAAAGCCATGTTTAACTTGTTCCAATTATGAAAAAGACCATTGACAGCGAGTACTTATCCGAATCCTTAGGAAAATTTCAGGAAACTTTCTTTGAAGAAAAGCTCCAGCAAACTATTACCATTGCCCGAGATGCTTTGCTAAATCTCCAGCACCGGGATGGGTACTGGTGCTTCGAACTGGAAGCCGACTGTACCATTCCCGCTGAATACGTCCTCATGATGCACTACATGGGAGAGGTCGATGAGGATCTTGCAAGCAAGATCTCTGTCTATCTTCGGACCCATCAAGGCGATCACGGCGGCTGGCCACTTTTTTATGGCGGCAAATTTGATATCAGCTGTTCTGTGAAAGCCTACTATGCTTTGAAATTGGCTGGAGATAGCCCGAACGCTCCGCATATGGTGAAAGCCCGCGAAGCCATTTTGGCTCATGGCGGCGCGGCCCGATGCAACGTGTTCACCCGAATCACCCTTGCTCTCTTCGGCCAACTTCCTTGGCGCGGTGTGCCGTTTGTCCCGGTTGAGATCATCCTGCTTCCTCGATGGTTTCCTATCCACATTAGCAAGGTATCTTACTGGTCCCGAACGGTGGTGATTCCGTTATCGATTTTATGCAGTTTAAAACCAAGGGCCAAAAACCCTAAGCAGATCCACATAGGCGAGCTGTTCATCGCTCCGCCGGAGAAAGAAAAACATTACTTTCCTGTCCGCTCCCGTCTGAACTGTGTCTTCCTGCTGCTCGACAGGATAGGACATTTTCTTGAACCTTTCATTCCGACGAAAATCCGGCGGACAGCACTCAAGAAAGCAGAAGATTGGTTCATCGACCGATTGAACGGGATGGATGGCCTTGGTGGGATCTTTCCAGCGATGATCAATGCTTACGAGGCCCTGGCCTTATTGGGATATTCTCCCAACCACCCTTACCGGATGACCGCCAAGAAGGCGCTGCAGAACCTCTTGGTCAACGGCGATGATTCAGCCTATTGTCAACCATGTGTATCACCTGTCTGGGACACTGCCCTCGCCTGTCTGGCACTTCAAGAAGAAGCGAGTGGGATAGCCACGGAGAATATTCGAAACGCTCTGGACTGGCTCAAAGACCGACAACTGTTTGACGAACCTGGCGATTGGCGTGAGAGCCGGCCAAACGTGAAGGGCGGCGGCTGGCCCTTTCAGTTCCGGAACTCCTATTATCCCGACCTTGACGATACCTCGGTGGTCGCATGGGCAATGGCGTTGACCGACCCGAAACGCTACCGCAAACCGATCCAGCGCGCCATCGATTGGATCTGCGGGATGCAGTCAAGAAACGGAGGGTTTGCCGCATACGATGCCGACAATACTTA
>Ga0187770_10001824_pt1 | contig 11573 bp, 7 predicted proteins | sample 0116_SJ02_MP02_2_FD_133154 | JGI IMG/M metagenome (GOLD analysis project Ga0187770, IMG submission 133154) | Tropical peat soil microbial communities from peatlands in Department of Meta, Colombia - 0116_SJ02_MP02_20_MG | ecosystem: Environmental > Terrestrial > Soil > Wetlands > Peat | place...
ATGCGCAAAGAACGCCCGGTAGCCTGCGCAGAGATAATTGAGCCCGGACTCACCTGTTGGGGTCTCTATAAAACGGTTCTTGGGACATTCTCCGTGGCACGCAAAGCGGACGGGACACTCTTGACAGTACTGCGGCAGGGTATCGCGCTTGTTCAGTCCGAACTGACGTTGCGCGTCTGAGCACACCAGTTCGATAAGCGGCGTGTCCAAGATGTTGCCGAGCAGGTAGTTTGGCTCAACGAAGTGGTCGCACGAATAAAGGTCGCCGTTATGTTCGAGCGCGAGCGTGGTGCCGCAGGTCGGAGAGAAAACGCACACAGCGGGAGGCGCCCCCGCCCACGCCGCTAGCGCCGCGTCGAACTGCTGCACGAACACGCGACCAACGTCGCGCCTGACCCATTCATCAAAGATCGCGATAAGGAATCGGCCCCACCGTTCCGCTGTAACTGAGCTATCTGTTACCGTGTTCTCTTCCTGAAAACCCGTTTTTCTGTTTCGCTCGACGATGGGTATAAACTGGATGAACTGTGCCTCCACGTCGTCACGGAAGAAGCGGTACACCTCGGTGGGATACGTCACGTTAGCAGCACTGACTGCACACAAAATGTTAAATTTAACGTTGTGCTCTTGCAATAGACGCGCAGCGTGCAGCACGCGGTCAAACGTTGGGTGTCCCGCCTTATCGACTCGATAGGCATCGTGCAAGTTCTGCGGCCCGTCAAGACTGAGACCAACGAGATAGTTATTGTCGTAGAGGAAAGTGCACCACTCCTCATCAAGCAGAGTGCCGTTCGTTTGGAGGGTGCGTTCGATGGTCATGCCAGGCCGCGCGTATTTTTGCTCGCACTGGAGCGAACGATGGTAGAAATCAAGCCCCATAAGGGTCGGCTCGCCGCCTTGCCAAGCAATCACCGCGCGCGGGATTCGCTGAGCAGCGAGGTACTGGTGAAAATATGATTCCAGTACCTCGTCGGTCATCCGAAAGCGGCTATGTGGATAGAGCTGCTCTTTCGATAAGAAAAAGCAGTACGAACAGTTCAAGTTGCAGATGGCGCCAGTCGGTTTTGCGAGAATGTGAAAGGCTGGAGGCAAGTTCGTCGATTGCATACTGTGTCCGTGCTGCCCACCGGGTTGCCCGCCAGTGCAGCCAATGCTTGCTTTAATTACTAATTTCCGCACTCGCGTAAATGAGTTCCGCTACGCATGTTTGTGGAGAACGGTGCACGAAACTGACCGTTGTGTTACAACATTGTGCTCGTGAGGCAATCGAACGGCAAATCGACCTGCTCCTCTTGGAGCTAGAGCTGCTGTTGTTGTGAAATGGGCCTAACGTTAAGGGAAACGCTCTTCTTCTAGCCTGCAGGAACAAGCGGCCCTTCATTGTTTGGCAGCTCCATATCTGGCGCCCTTTTTAATTCGTAAGCAGTCGCGACACCAACGAGACTCAAAATCAGTGCAACCACTGCGATGTACGCAAACGCCTGATTCGTCGGGGCGAGGACCACGGTCGGCCCCCCTGGAACGACAACGGTAATCGGGGCCTCATGAAGCGTAAGCAGCGATCCCGCAACGGCGGTGCCGACGGCTCCCCCGATAAACCGAAATACAGTATTAAGGGCCGTTTCTGCGCCGGTTTTGCTCGGGGGAACATACATGATGAGGACGTTAATGGCAGCAACAAAGACGCCCCCGATACCAGCGAACAAGATAACCGTCCCGATCACGATCTCCGCGAGCGTCGCATTGAATAGGAAAAACCATATGAAACTCGCGACTACGACCAATGATGCGAGCAGCAGGGCATTCTTGGCGCCACGACGGCGCACTAACCTTCCGAACAGCGGACCAGCAACGAGAATAACAAGGCCTGCGGGAACAAAGACCAACGCCGATTGAAACGTGTCAAGACCAAACCCGACCGGAGGGGGAGTGCGCGTCAGGTACACCATTGCGAGGTACACCATAAACATCGCAAAGCCTGCGATGAACATCATCAGGTTGGTCTCAAGGACGTGACGGACACCCTTGAGCTTAAGGTCGATGAGGGGATCGTGGACGCGCAGCTCCACATACACGAGCGTGATCACCGCGATGATCGCGATCGAAAATAGGCTGAGCGTGTAGACTGAGGTCCACCCCCAGTCGCTGCCTTCAGTTAAGGGGACGAGGAACCCGACAATTGTGATGCCGAGGAGCGTGATGCCACAAATATCGAGGCGTGAAGGAGTCTGCACCGGAGATTCGGGAATCTTCCAGAGGACGAGGAGCGTTGCGATAGCGGCGACAGGAGCCAAGAGGTGATAGTTGGCCTGCCAGCTGTAGGTTTGTGTGATATAGCCGCCGCCGATGAACCCAATTGTCGCGCCGACGGCAAACATCGCGCTGATGATACCTGTTGCTATGGGGACTTTTTCGGGCGGAAACTCATCGCGAATGAGCGCGAATGCGAGGGGGAACATTGCCAAGCCCACGCCCTGAATGGCACGAAACGCCAGCAGACTTTCTATGCTCCATGCGAACCCGTTTCCGATCACGGCGATCGTGTAGAGCGTCAGTGCCACAAGCAACAGCTTCTTTTTCCCGTACGTGTCCCCCAGCTTGCCAAATGTCGGCGTTGTCAGGCTTCCGAGGAGCAAATAGATAGCAGGAACCCACGACACGACCGCTTCGGTGGTGTGAAACTCGGCCTGCAGTGTGGGCAGCGCTGGAATTAGCATAGACTCGCTGAATGAGACCATGAGGCCGGTGAGGCTCAGGATCACTAAGACGAGCCCAGTACTCACGCCTAAGTCGCTTGAATGTGCTTCCATCTACGCTCCTCACTCGGTGGGATAGTTCTCGATACCTCGGCTGCGGACTAGGCTGCTGCGCGCTACCTGCTTCGGTTTGACAAAAGCAACTTTTTGGAGATCGGATAAAGGTTTTCATTTGATCTCGCTCAAAGAAAACGACTGAGAGAGCAACAGACGGCCGGAAGTGGAACTAGTAGCACTAATACTCGTCAGTCTCTTTCGGCACGCCTTGCGGTTGGCAGGCAGCTAAGCGTGCTCGTCGCCCCAAGATTCGTTAGGTCCGGCTTGGACTCAGCGATTCAACCGTGACGATATTATCGATCTGTGTGATAGTACTGTAGGCCGGGTTCTGGATCGCGATTTTTGTGTACTGTTGATACACGGTCGGCGGGTGCCGAGCGACCAACTGGTACGCCTTTGCTTGGAGGGACGTCACGTTCGTCGTGAGAACGTACCCGGACGTGTTGAGGCTCTGGACGTAGTTCGTTGCGTCGTCAATGCTTTTGAAACGGATGATAGTCTGATTGTCATGAAGGCTTGTGCTCGCGGTCAGATTGTACTGGAACTGAACGTTGACCGTGGTGTCGTTTCGCCACTTCACGTCCCACGAGACGAGGGTCGTGCTGTTCTTAAACTCACCATAAAGCGATGACACAAACTGCGAAAGAAACGCGTCGTGTTGCTCGCTCGGCTGTGACGTTGCCGTTGACGGCGTTGGCGATGTGGTATTTGAGAAAGGCGATGTGCAGCCGGCCACCAACACAGCCCCAACCACGACAAAGGCGAGGAACAAGATCCAGAATGACTTATTCATTTCAAAGGCCCCTTTCGGTATCGTTTCCGATTCGACTGTTGCTGATGGCCGGCAAAAGCAAATACGCAACAGCCGTGCTTTTTTATGCGTGCTTGTTTTATAAAGCAGTGGGATGCTTGCGCCTCAAGTCCGGGAGGCTCCCGACCAGGGGCTGTATCCAAGGAAAAAGCCTCGACGCAAAAAACCTCCAGTTTCCAGTTCCGGTCGCACGACATCCCTTTTTTTTGGCCGCGCCCCCAAAGCCGTCGAACAAAAAGGAAAGCTTTAAAATTCAGGAATTGCCTTTTTGTTCGAAATCGCAGTCTCAGGACCTGAAGAAGCGCAACAGTCTCAGGACCTGAAGAAGCGCAACAGTCTCAGGACCTGAAGAAGCGCAATTTTGTGTAGCACCGCAAAAATGTTCGGCGCCTTACGTAGCATCGCTGTACCGCACTAAAAATACCAGTCGGAGGTTTGGCTTTGACTGATACGAAAGAAACTGCTAGGGTAAAACCCAGGGAGCAGCCTGTGGTTCGCGTTTCAGCAGACCGACGGACTCCTAAGATTCGGCAGATTGTCTTTGTCGCTTTCATTTCAGCTCTCTTCGCACTAGTTTGGCTCGAAGCGTTGGGTCTTCTCAACACGGCATTTTGGCAGAACGACTTCGTGATAGCTAACCGCTGGATGATCCCTGTCCTCGTCCTGTTCTTCTCGCTGCTTGTGGGGCTTGTGGGGAAGTACATGCGCGCCCCGAACGTAATCCACGGCAGTATGGAAGATGTCCTGACAGACCCGAACTTCAACCCTGATTTTACGACGTTTCCTGGCGCGTTGCTCGCGTCCTTTTTCTCACTGCTGTCAGGTGCGAGCGTCGGGCCCGAGGGCCCGCTCACCTTTCTGGTGGTGGACATCGCCGCGTGGTTTGGCACCAAGCTTAAGTTAACAGGGCCAACGTTACTAGGCTTCGCGGGGGCAGGCCTCGCGTCGGCCCTCAACGGCATTGTCGGCAACCCCCTCTTCGCTGCGTTGTTCTCCAGCGAATTGCAGGGAGGTGAGAAGGGCGGCCTGCAGCTGATCGCGTGGAACCTGGTCGCTGGGGCGATCGGTTACGCCTTCTTCGCGCTGATCGCGTTCCCAGTATTCGCCTCAAGCATCGCCGCCGCGCCTGTGAATGTCATTAGTATTCCGTACGCGGTCGCAGCGGTGATCCTCGGCATCGTAGGCGCTCTGCTAGCTATCTTCATCGGCATTTCGTTTCAGGTCTTCGGCAAGATCATGGACCGTGTGTTCAAAGACCGGTTTATCGAACGCGTTATGGCGGCTGGAGTGATCATCGCAGTCGTCGGCTACTTCGTTCCCGAGGTATTGTTCTCTGGGGAAGCGGAGGTTCACCCGATCCTCGCTAACCCGGTAGCATACGGAGTGCTTATGTTGCTCGGCTTGGCGATCCTTAAGGTCCTCCTTCTAGGCCTCTCATTCAAGAGCGGATACCTCGGGGGGCCTATATTCCCAACGTTGTTCGCCTCGACAATGATAGCCCTGGCCATCAGCATGCTCTTTCCGAGCGTGCCTACCGGCTTGCTTATCACGAGTGTCATAGCAGCGGCTGTCACCCTCGTGCTGGGTGCGCCTTTTGCAGCCATCTTGCTGACCGTTACTGTGGCGACCGCCAATACCTATGAACTCGGGTACATTGGCCTGGCAACCGCTACGGCGCTCGTTATCGGAACAGCTTTTAGAACGCGGATGGCACAGCGCACCGCCTAACGCGCAGGCACATAAGACCTTAATCCCGGTGCTGGGCCCCAATTATTCCGCAGAGCCCTTGAGCGGTTCCTGTTTTACGCGTCGTTATTTTACTTGCCTCGGCAGAAACAGGGTGATCACAAACCCGAGAAGCAATATGAGAGCAAGTGAGACAAAAGTGAGGTGCATTGCCGAGCTGAGCGTACTGTCGAGGATGCGCTGCGCTTCCGGAATGAGACTCTGGGGGACATTGGGCGGCGGGCTTGTCTGCATATTTTGGGCGTACGCATAAAGATTCTGTTGTATCTGCTCTTGAGTCGTCGCGTTACTCACGAGCGTGGAGGTGCTGATTCCTGCAACGAGCCCGTTGAAGATTCCCACGAGGAGCAGAACGCCGATGAGCGCCGTGCCGACAGAGTAGCCCAAGTTCTTTGCGGTGTTAAGAAATCCTGAGGCGTCGATCTCTTGGTCTTTCGGCACCGCGGACATAGTGAGATTGGTCAACTGAGATAGGAGCAACCCCACTCCGATGCCGAATACCACCGTGCCAGGGATGATGTCGAAAGGCTGAGTGCTCTGGCTGAAGACGTCGCGCAAGAGGTATGCACCTGCAGCAGCGATCAGAAATCCGATGAGGATTGTGGTCTTGGGCTGTACAATAGATGAGAGTCGGCCCCCTGTGACCGATAGCACGAAAATTGCGACCGACATAGGGAGCAATGCGAGGCCTGTTTCAAAGGCGCTCACGCGTGTGACTTGCAGCAAAAATACTGGAAGAATAAACAGCACGCCGCCGAAGGCGACTTGCTGGATAGCGGACGTCGCGCTCCCCAAGATATAGAGCCGGTTTTTAAGTACCGAGATGTCGAGCAATGGCTCCGCGTGGTGGTTGATGCGCCGCCTCTGCCAAAGGAGGAACCCGGCAAAGAGGATGAAGCCGACGATGATAAATAACGGCACCAGCTGCCAGTATTGTGGAGAGCCTAGCAGCAAGATACCCAATACGAGACAGAAAAGCGCGGCGACTGAGAGCACGACACCTGCGAGATCTATGTCCCCCCATACTAGCGGTGGCGTCGATTCACGCAGGTACGATCTCATCACGATTATGCCCATGACCCCGAGCAGTTCGAACGCAAAGATCAGTCGCCACGTGGCGAATGAGGTAAGAGCTCCGCCGTAGAGGGGACCGATAGCGGCCCCCATGGCGGCGATGCCGCCCCAGATGCCAAATGCCGTCAGCCGGTCCTTGCCTTCGTACGCCGCACTAATCATGGTAGTCGTCGCGGGGAACATCAGAGCGGCCCCGACGCCTTCGAGAAGTGACCAGCCGACGAGAAGCATGAAGACGTTAATGCTTAGGGTAGCCGTCGTCGTTCCGATGGCGTATATGATAAGGCCGACAAAAAAGGTCTTCTTCCTTCCCAAAACGTCCTGCAGCTTGCTGCCGGCAAGCATAAGCGAGGCAATCGTTAATGCATATATGGCAATTAACGCCTGAATCGTACTCAAATCTGTGTGTAAGTCCACAACCACTGCCGATATAGCCACGTTCATGGCGGAGCTATCGAGAACGATGATGAAGATGGCTATGCTCGCAGCGACGACGACTCCCCATTTGAAACGTGGCTTCTCTTCCATCGCAATACAGCGGAAAATATCGATCTAACGGTGCACCATACGCAGGTATGAATCTATGAGAGGCGCCAGCAAAGCGCAACTGATTGATTTCGCATTTATGACGGTTTTTCGCCTTATCTTTTGCGGTTCTATTCGCAGTTAGCGCGCTTAGAACCACCTAAAAAAAGACATATTAGCGTTCGTGTTGCGCTTAGCAAGTAGCATGTAAACCTACCAGTTACTTTCAGAACATTCATCTTGCTGGGGTTCGCCTTCCATTTCTGCGGTGCCACCTTCTGTTGGTGCACTGTTTTCAATTCGGGTGAGCTAAATACCTGCAGCTAACAACAACTCGCACGATCTTGATTGACAGGAGGTGAAAAACAAATGGCTGAACAAACAATGTGGCTGCGCATAGCAGAGATTATCGTCGGTTTAATCGTCCTCACATTGGGTGGCTACGCAGTTGCGTATCCGGGAGTGGCTGCAGCGACGCTCATAGCATTTCTTGCGGTGGGTCTCATTGTTCTCAGTGCTATAGAATTCGCCCAAGTTTTTGCATTAGATATCTCAGGTTGGCGACGACTTCTGAACTTGATTCCATCAGCGATCACATTTCTACTCGCATTAGCAGTGCTCGTCGCCCCGCTCATCTATGGAACGCTGACCCTAGGCTGGCTCGTAGCCTTGGCCTTGATCTTCGCAGGTTTGGCGACCATCGGACGCGGTACTCCGGGAATGATAGTAGTTGGGATAATCGCAGTCATATTAGGCTTTGTCGCGCTCATAAATCCCATTGCCGGCGTGATTACGGCAGTGGCGTTACTGGCGACAGCCCTGATAATTTTCGGGCTAATGTTGATAGTTTCAGGCCTCTTGGGAAGATGGGTGTAGACCCCTCCCCTTTTCTTTTTTCCTGTGACTCCACAAGTGCCAAAATAAGGGCGAATTCCAAAAGCGTGCACTGCGAGCTCAAGTAGCAAAACAGCAATGACAGGTTTTTTTCTCATAACTTTCTGTAGTGAGAGTGAAGAAAGTAGCATCTCTTTCTAAAAAAAAGTTAGGTCCAATGCGTCCCAGAGTCCGCCTCCCACGATTTGAACGTCTTGTGTAGGACATCTATCATGCCCTTTAGAAGGTTAATGGACGCCTACAAGACAATCTTTAAGTAACTTGTGGTTCGATCCAGAACCGCGTACGTGAGCCGCTCTGCATGCCAGTAACGATGCGGAAAGCCTCAAGTCGAAGTCGCTCTCTAACCAATGCAAGGCTCTGCGCTCGGAGCGTGTACGCCAGAACCCATTTGAGTGACGCTGCCGTCAAACATTTAGATGCCTACCATGTTCGAAGTAGAGTTTGCTATTTTCGCCGCCATTGTTTTTGTTTTCGCGCTTGTCTCTCGTCGCGTTGAGAGACTCAATGTGACGGCGCCCATGGCATTCATCGCCGCGGGTATATTGTTCGGCGCATCTCACCTCTTCAACGCTTCGATCAACAATGAGGCTTTACTTCTTATCGGAAGCATCGCCCTTGTGCTGGTCTTGTTCACCGACGCGTCACGCATCAACATTTCGTTGTTCCGGGTAAATGCACTGTTGCCTGCCCGGCTTCTAATTATCGGCTTACCGCTGACGATCGCGGTAGGCGCAGTCATCGCAGCCGTCCTGTTTACAAACCTTACGATTTGGCAAGCAGCAATTATAGCAGCAGTGCTCGCCCCGACCGATGCTGGTTTGGGGCAAGCGATCGTCAGCAGCGAACGAGTGCCCGTTCGCATTCGAGAGGCGCTCAACGTCGAAAGCGGTCTCAACGACGGTGGATCGGTGCCCTTTCTTCTGGTGTTTGTCGCGCTCGCCGCGATTCAGGAAGGCGTAGAGCCCCCCAGCTTCTGGATGGTGGCGGTGGAACAGATAGGCATTGGTGTAGCCATCGGCCTTCTCGTCGGAGTCGCAGGAGGGTGGCTAATCAGAAGCGCCGCGCGACGCGGCTGGATAAGCAGGACGTTCAAGCGCCTGAGTTTCCTGGCGCTTGCCATTCTCGCTTGGGGTGTCGCGGGGCCGCTTGGCGGCAGCGGTTTTATTGCAGCTTTTGTCGGAGGCTTCGCTATGGGAGCGACGGTCGGCGACGTCGAAGAGGCCGCTACCGACTTCAGCGAAGCAGAGGGAGAGCTTCTCCTTTTGGCAGTCTTCTTCCTTGTCGGCGTAGTGGCAACTTCGCTGCTTGGAACTCTTGACTGGACGATTGTACTCTACGCGATTCTCAGTCTAACGGTGATCCGCATGCTGCCCGTGGCGATTTCTCTTGTTCGAACGAAGTTGCGACCCAGTTCGGTGCTGTTTCTTGGCTGGTTCGGACCGCGTGGGCTCGCATCGATCGTCCTCGTGCTGGTCGCCTTGGAGGAGCCGGCACTCGCTCCTGTCACACCGCAGATCGCGACAATCGTCCTCGTGACCGTGATTCTCAGCGTCTTCGCGCACGGCATTTCAGCCCAACCCGGCGCTTCCCTGTACGCACGCAGAGTAGCTACAATGGACTCGGATGCTCCCGAGCTGCGCGACGTTTCGCAGCTGCCGTCCCGTCAGAGACGAATGGAACCAAAACAACGCTGACGCGCGCTAGCAAGCTTACGCGTGACGATGCTTTGTAATGCCATGCGGCTGCGCCAGAATTTTAAAGCATCTAGCAAAGCAGCATTCACGCACTAGACTGGCAGAGGCCAGACGCTCGCCGTGCTGCTGACCCAGCAGTATCCTCGGCCTCTAAGGAAACGGCGGCTCAGGTCTTGTCGCTAAACCTCGCCTCTCGCCTACGGCGGCGTCACCGTCATTGTAGTTTCTGGATCAGAGCCCAACACGAACACATTGAGAGATGCCCCAAGAGCTCACTCTTCGCGCTTTTTCGCCTCGAGCGATTCTTTCAGGCTCTGGACCTCGGCTCGCATCCCTTTGAGCTCAGCGAGGTCAGCCTTGATCTCATCGGTCTGTTCCGCCACCTTTGGGAGCTCATCCAACCGGTCCTTGAGGTCGCTTAGTTGTGCGAGGACATTTCCGATCGTTTCCTTGCTTGCTTCTGTAATCTCCTCGCGCTCAGCTCGAAACTTCTCCATCAGGGCGGATGTCGTTGTGGCTGTCACGATGCTGGCAAAGAGAATGGCAGTAATCATCGCAACGACGCCGATAATCCTGCCAATTCCTGTACGAGGTACGATGTCGCCGTAGCCAACGGTCGTCATGGTCACGATCATGTACCACAGGGCGTCAGTCGGAGTGCCAACGGTGGGATTCACCGGTGATTCGACGTAAAAGAAGAGCAATGCGCCGACAATGATGACCAGAAGATAGATAGCGATTCCGTAGATAAGCCTGGTCTTTTCGGCAAACGCGAGGACTTCTCGTTCTATTCTGCGCGAGAACCTAAGTAGCGCGACGATTCGCACGAGTCGCAAAAGCTTGAAGGCAATCGTGAGCGGGACAGCCACGCCGAACGCGACGATGGCAATATAATCAAAAGGAATGATCGCGAGAATGTCGCTCCACTGGTACGCGATGTAGCTCGACTTGTTGTCCTGCTCGTTCACCCTAAACAGGTACTCGACCCATAAGAAGAGTACCACGACCGCGTCAAACGTGGCGACTGATACAAGGACGTCTGCTTTCAGGGGAAAGATGACGGTGATGAACAAAAAAAAGCCGTCAAAAACAATCAGAACAAAGCACAGAACCTCGTACAAATAACGAATTCTCGAGCTCAGACGGAAAACCTCGTTGAGACGCCGGATTCTCGCTATAACATTGAAAAACTGAAGGAATTCCGGAAGCTTCTCCGTAGGCTTCATAATCCCTCACAACCTTGAGACGCTCGATTTGGCCGCCCCAGCCGGGCGACTTGTCCAGTTAACTACTGCTAGATGCTATAAAAGTTGCGAAATGACCTTGGCGCGATCTGCTTATGAGCTTTGATGTGAGATTGCACAGATGAGGGATTCGCAGGTATCGCTTGAGCGCGAACTTTTCAGAACGATGAAATCGGGCATTAGCTCGAGCAAGCTAGCTTACATTCAAGCGCAGCCGGAATACGAGCGTTAGAGTCTCACGCGCTGCGACTTCACGATCCGCCGCGAGCACCCTCCGCGGAATTAAAACGATCAGACTAAATACTTTCTGAAAAGTCTCCATAGCAGCGTTTCAACAAACAGGAGGTGAAAAACAAATGGCTGAACAAAAGACTTCAATGTGGCTGCGCATAGTGGAGATCATAGCCGGCATAATCGTCATCGTGTTAGGTGGCTATGCACTCGCGTATCCGGGAGTAACAGCTGCGACGCTGATTGCATTCCTTGCTGTCGGACTTCTCATCATCGCCGGCCTTGAATTCGTCAGGGTTTTTTCAGAGGGCATTTCAGGATGGCGCCGACTTCTTAACTTGATTCTATCGATTATCGCCCTTCTACTAGCAATAGCGATACTCGTATGGCCGATCGTTGTCGGAGGAGTGGCACTCGGCTGGATCGTAGCTCTGGCACTGGTCTTCGCCGGTTTGGCGGCAGTCGCACGCGGTACTCCGGGAATGATAGTCGTTGGGATAATCGCAGTCATATTAGGCTTTGTCGCACTAATATTGCC
>Ga0187770_10001825_pt1 | contig 11571 bp, 9 predicted proteins | sample 0116_SJ02_MP02_2_FD_133154 | JGI IMG/M metagenome (GOLD analysis project Ga0187770, IMG submission 133154) | Tropical peat soil microbial communities from peatlands in Department of Meta, Colombia - 0116_SJ02_MP02_20_MG | ecosystem: Environmental > Terrestrial > Soil > Wetlands > Peat | place...
CAACGATGGTAGCGCAAAGTGCCGGAAGATCGCGGGCGAATCGGAGGAAAGCCCAGATCTCGATCGAGGCCCTGGAGACGCGCAAGCCGGGTGCTCGATGAGAATTTTGCTGGTGGGCAATTACGAGTTCGACGGATCGACCAGCATGCAGATCTGGGCGGGCGCGCTGCTGCGGGAGCTTCTCCAGCGAGGCGTGGCGACGGAGTTGATCGCCCCCAAGCCGCTATTCGGGCAGTTGAAGCCTTCCCCGGTGGGATTGGGAAAGTGGCTTGGTTACATCGACCGGTTCCTGCTGTTTCCCAGGCGTCTGCGCATGGCGGCAGCCGGGGCGGATCTGGTTCACATTTGCGATCACGGCTCGGCCATGTTCGCATTCAAAATCAAGGGCAAGCCCGTGCTCGTTACTTGCCACGACATGCTCGCCGTTCGCGGCGCACTGGGCGAGATCGCTGCGATGCGCTCGTCGCTCTTCGGCCGGCTGCTGCAGCTGTGGGTGCGTCAAGGCCTTCGCCATGCCACCCAAGTTGCCTGCGTATCGGAGTTTACGCTAAAGGATGCAACGCGGATCCTGAAGAGCGGCGGAAATCTGTGCAAAGTCCTGAATGGCTTGAATTACCCCTTTCAGCCGATGGCCGCAGAGGAGGCGGACCGGCGGTTGGCCGCCTTACCCGGGATTCGGCAGCCATTTCTTTTGCACGTGGGCACAAGCCATGCCCGGAAGAACCGCGACGGCGTCATGAGGGTGTTCAAAAAGGCGTTGCAGCCAGCCGGCCTGCAGCTCGTTTTTGCAGGTCAAGCACTGAACAAGGACTTGATCCGCCTGGCGCAGGAATTGGAGATCGAGGATCGGATAGTTCAGGTGGTGAACCCGAGGGTCGAGGAGATTGAAGCGCTCTACAGCAAGGCCCTTGCCCTGCTGTTCCCTTCGCGGTATGAGGGCTTCGGGTGGCCTGCCATTGAGGCGCAGGCCTGCGGCTGTCCGGTCGTAGCCAGCGATATTCCACCGCTGCAAGAGGTCCTTGGAGAATCGGCGGCGCTCCACGCGCTGGACGATGAGGACGGCATGGCAGGCTCGGTGGCGCAACTCGCCAGCGACAGCAACCTGTGGAACGACATGCGGCAACAGGGACTCGAAAACGTTCGCTCCAGATTTCAAACTGCGCGCATGATGGACGATTACCTCGCGCTTTACCGGGCGCTCGCGGCGTCGAGCGGAGACTAATCCCGCAATGTGGCGGCATCCTTTACCCTGGGTCCCGAAGGAATCGATATAGCCGCCGCGCAGATCGTTGAAAATCGGAGGAAGGACCGCTACAAGACCTTGACCCGAGGCATCTATCTCATCGCGAACCGGCAAAGCGCTGACGAGTGCCGGAACCTGATCTATTCCATTCGCAACTGCGGATGCCGCCTGCCGGTCCGCATCATCCCCTACGGCGGCAAACCGTTGCCGATAGAGGCCGGATGGGACGATATTCGATTGCTCTCGCTGGTTGAGTTCCCCGCAGAGGGGCGGGCGTTTGTCGATGAGCTGCATCGGCGGATGCCGCAGTGCTCCGAAGGGCTCTTACGCAGATTCCTGGCTTGGTTCGGCGAGTTCGATGAGTTCCTCTACTCGGATAACGACGTTGTGGCGCTGATGAATTGGGAGGAATTGTTTTCCTTCCTGGGCGACTATGACTTGGTGCACGCCGACACCGAATACACTACAAAGGGCCGATTCAACATGCGGCAGCCGGACCGCTTTGAGCAGTTGATGGGACCTGGTGCATTGCAGATGGCGATGACCGCTGGGCACTTTCTTTGCCGCCCTAAACCTCGGCACCTCGCCGACATACTTGCCGGCCTTGCTTGGATGGAAGTGCACCGGGAAGTGCCGATATGGCACGACCAGGCCCTCATGCACATTACACTCGCCTTGGCAAAATGGCCGGCCCTGAATCTGTGCAAGCCGCCGTATGGCTGGGCTTCTTCCTGGGCCGGTGACTACATGAACGTTCTGGAGATCGTGCGCACGATCCAGACAGAACGGCGCCCCATCAGCCACCTCCACTATTCCGGCGGCATCGGATCATCCGCAACAAATCCCATCGATGAATTGCTGCTCTCAAGCCTGCCGGCGCGGCGGCGCAAAAAGAGGCTGCTGCGTGGGCTTCTGGCTGAGGCCAGCGGGCTGCGCGCCGCTCAGGGCCTGGCCATTCGGGCCGTAGGGAAAGTTGGACGCATGGCGCGGGGTGGCAAGTAGATGGCGAGAACCGATGAAACGCCATCCACCACTGAGCCGGACCGGCTGGCGCGCCATTGGAGCGCGTTTCTTGCGCCGAAGATGCACCGCGTGGCGGAGTTCCTCGCTTGGCAGGGAACTACCATGGCGGGCAATCTGCTTTACGGTTTTCTCTGCGTGCGCCTGCTGCCCATCGACCAGTACGCCAAATTCGTCGTAGTCTTTGCCATTCAGGGATCGCTGGTCGTCCTCATGGACATCGGGATCACGGGCAGCCTCGTTCCCCTGGTGGGCGAGCGCATTGATGACCGGCAGTTGATTGCCGATTTCCTTGCTTCTCTTAGGCAGTTGGCGCACCGTTTGTTTCTCGTAGCGGCGCCGCTCACGGTGATCGTTTACCCGCTCTTGGTGCGCAACCGGCATTGGAGCTGGCGGACCGTCGCTTTCATGGTGACGGTTCTGTTGGTTTCCGTTTGGTTTGCCAGGGTTGGCGGCGCTTACGGAGCCGTCCTGATTTTGCGGCGCGATCGCCGGCGCTGGTACCGGGTGCAGATGGTTTCCAGCTTGGGAACCCTCGTCCTCTTACTCCTGTTCCTCGCATTTCACTGGCTCAATGCTTATTCCGCCATCCTAATCAATGTCTCGGGAGTAATCTATGCAGGAATCGCCTGTTATCTTCGCTCGCGGCAATTGCTTGGCGTGACCGGAGTCCCTTCAAGGCAGAAGCGGGCCGCTATCGTTCACTTCGCCCTGCCCTCGGTCCCCAGTGTGATCTACTTTTCCGTGCAGGGACCGCTGACGGTTTTGCTGATTACCATCTTCGGCCGTACCACAGGGGTGGCGAGTGTCGGCGCGCTCACGCGGTTTGGCCAGGCCTTCACGCTTCTCTCGCAAATGAATCCTCTGCTCGTCGAGCCATACTTTGCCAGGTTGCCCAAGCCGCAGCTCAAAAGCCACTATTTCGGCTCCGTAGCGGCGGCCGCCGGCTTTGGCTTTGTCGTGGTCGGTTTGGCGCGCCTGTTCCCCGGCGCCTTTCTCTGGATTCTCGGGCCGAAATACGCGGCGCTTCGCTACGAAGTCTTCCTGGCGATGATCTCCAGCTCCATGGGGCTGGTCGGCGGAGTCATGGCCAGCATCAACGGCGCGCGGCGCTTTGTGTATCACTGGGACAATATGACCAGGAATATTGCGACGCTGGTGATTCAGATTGTTTTTATTTGGAAGGCCGATCTGAGCAGCGTGCGAAATGTATTATGGTTCGGAATCGCTTCAGCCTTGCCTTCGCTCTCGATGCAAGCGCTCGTGGCGGTGTACGGAATCACGCGGGGACCACGCCGGATCGTGGGTCTCGACGATCTCGGCAAACATTCTTCTGCATAACGCGGCTGCGTGCTCAGCCACGTCAATGCCTTTGAGATGCTTCGGCCTTGAACCCAAGTGCACAGGACAGCTCTTCATGGTAAGCGCAATCCGAAAGATCGCCACGAAGCCAGTTTGGTGGTGGGAGCGAAAACGCAGTTATCGCATCCGCTCGCAATTCGACAGATTGCCGCCCATGACTGTTCATCCTGCGCCGCGTCGTTTTGTGGTGCTCACGACATTGGAAGCAGTGAACGACTCCCTTTGGGCGGCGTGGAGCTGGTATCGGTATCTGCGTGAAGAAGGTTTTGAGCTGCACCTGGCTACAGATGGTGAGCTCCCTGACGCGATAGCATCCGCTGCGCAGAGGCTGTTCCCCGGTATTTCGATCTGCAATGTCGGCATCGCTCTGCAATTGCTCGGCGGCGATCGGCCTGGCTTGGCGGCCTTTTTCAGGCACCACCCGGTGGCCAAGCAGGTCGGCCTTGTCCTGGCGCTTTCCAGTCAGGGCCCGGTGCTATATTCAGACCACGATGTAATCGCATTCAATCGGCCGCATGAGCTTCTGGAGTGTGTGAAGAGAGACATTCCATGCTATTTCGCGGATGAGGGGGGCGGATGTCACGACCCTGCCCTCGTCGAAAGGTTGAATGCGCTCGGCTTGGAGTACGAGCCGGCGCTGAACGCCGGGTTCCTGTATATTCCCAGCCGGGCTTTGTCAGTCGACTTAGCTGAACGCATCCTGGCAAACTGGGAGCCGCTGCCGTTTTCATACTTTTCACCGCAAACCGTCATGAGCGCTTTGATGCAAAACGCGAATGCCCGGCCGCTGCCGGGCGATCGCTATGTGATTAGCTCGCGCCGCCAGTTCTATTGGGAGAAGGATGTGGACTACAGTGCGATTGCGGCCAGGCACTTTACAGGGACCGTAAGGCACGTGATGTACCGGTATGGCCTGCCGGCTCTCCTCCGGCAAAGCAAGCTCTGGCGAGAGGAGCCAGAAAATGCCTGATCGTTCCAAGCCGGACGCTTGGCTGAGTCATCGCACGGGAATCTGCACGCTGTTTGAAGGGGACTACCACTTTGGGCTTGCGGCTTTCTTGAATTCGTTGGTGCACGCGGAATACGCCGGAACGGTGTGGGCCGGATATCGCGGACCGCTGCCCCCCTGGCTGGCTCAACTGAGCAAGGTCGCCGGAGCCGTCCATGAATACCAGATTGCACAAGAAATTCGACTGGTCTTCTTGCCGGTCGAAACACATCTCCATCTGGCCAATTACAAGCCATGGCTTATGCTCGACCTGCTTGCCGGTCCTGCGTGCAGTTGTGAGTTTCTGTGGTACTTCGATCCCGATATCTGCCTTCGCGCTCCCTGGGCGTATTTTGCAGAGTGGCAAAGATACGGGATCGCATTGTGCCAGGAGATCGTTGACAACAATCTTCCGGAGAACGCACCATTGCGGCACAAATGGATGGAGATCGCGTCGGCGATTGGCCTGAAGAATGTGCAGCCGCTCCATCACTATTACAACAGCGGAATGGTAAGTGTGGCGCGGCCACATATCGCCTTCCTCGAGGTCTGGCGGCGACTTATCGAGCACGCCGGGAAATCGGGTAGCGACCTTACCAGGATGATGCCGGGCAACCGCGACATGCCCTTTCACGCCCTGGATCAGGATGCGCTCAACATTGCTGCGATGTACTCCGAGTTTCCTCTCTCGACACTCGGGCCGCAGGCGATGGGATTCATTGCCGGTGACGTGAAAATGTATCACGCGGCAGCCGTGAAGCCCTGGAGAGGTTCGTTTTTGTTGAGAGCGCTCGCCGGAAGGCCCCCCTCCGACGCCATGAAATACTTTTTGGCGCAAGTTTCATCGCCCATTCGGCCCTACTCGTTTTTGGGTCTTCCCGCCAAGAAGCTCGCCTGTTCGATCGCTGCATTCATCGGGCGATTTTACCGGAGGAATTGACAGATCATGAGAAGCCCGACACTCGCGATGCTGCCCAAGCCGCCGGCTGGTAGAACTGGCTGGCCCTGGACGGAAGAGTCACAACAATTACCGGACCTGATGCACGACGGTCGGCCTTGGCCCAAGATCGGTATTGTTACGCCGCTGTACAACCAGGAAGGCTTCGTTGAAGAAACTATTCGCTCGGTGCTCCTCCAGGGGTACCCTACTTACGAATACTTAATCGTTAACGACGGATCAACCGACGGTTCGCTTGCAGTGGTCGAAAAATACTCGGACTGGGTAAAATGCATTACGCAAAAAAATGCCGGGCAATCTGCGGCTTTGAATCGTGGCTTTCGGACTACAGACGGCGAGCTGATCGGTTGGCAGAACTCCGACGACTGCTATGGACCGGATAACTTCAAAGAAGGCGCATTGGGAGCTGCCCGGAATCCGGATTACCAAATCTATAATGGAACCACATGTGGATTTCAAGACAATAACATGAGGCCGCCGTGGCTATTTGAGGTGAGCGAAGAGTTTGCGCAAGCCGCACTCTTAAAACGTATGTGCGTGATGAATCAAAGCATGCTCTTTCGGAGGATTGTCTTCGAGCAGGGCGTGTTTATCGAGGAGCATCTGGTATATGCAATGGATACAGATTTCTTCTGGAGGTTGTCGCTCGCCGGATTTCGATACAAATTGCTTCCCGCGATGGTCGGCTATTACCGGCAACACGCAGCGGCGAAAAGTACCAGCTACAAGCCGCGCGCCGACATGGAATCCTTCGGGATCACTCGGTGGTTATGTCGCGATGAAAGACTTTCGCCGGAACTGCGGCGGGAGGCGCGATCGAGCCTCAGACGCCACTTCTTGATGTCCTTTCGCAGGGCACGTCGATCGGTACCGAGGAAAATCGTCCCCGAGCTATTCCTCCCCATCTAAGATCAGCTTTTCGGCCAATAGTTGTCAAAGGATTCGCTGGAATCATCGAGGAAATTCAATGAGAAAGATTCTTGTTACCGGTTCCTCCGGTCTAATCGGTTCGGAGGTTTGTCTTTACTTCGCAACAGAAGGATGGCAGGTTCACGGCATTGATAACAACCAGCGTGCGGTCTTTTTCGGACCCAAAGGCGACACGCGATGGAATCAGAGGCGTTTGCAGCAGACGATCGCGGGGTTCGTCCATCATGAGATGGACATCCGTAACCGGCAGGGGATGCTCGATCTTGTGAACGCGATTAAACCGGACGCAATCGTGCATGCGGCGGCACAACCGAGCCATGACCTCGCAGCCTCCATTCCATTCGACGATTTTGATACCAATGCCGTCGGGACATTGAATCTTCTCGAGGCCGCCCGCCAGGCCGTGCCGGAATCCCCGTTCGCCTCCATGTCCACCAATAAAGTGTACGGCGACGCGCCCAACGAGCTTGCGCTCAAGGAGCTCGAGACCCGCTGGGAATATGCGGATGAGGCATATTGGAACGGTATTCCGGAAAGCTTTCGCATCGACCAGTCGAAGCACTCGATTTTCGGCGCATCTAAAGTCGCTTCCGACGTAATGGTGCAGGAGTATGGGCGCTATTTTGGGATGCCGACCTGCGCGCTGCGCGGTGGGTGCCTCACGGGCCCGAGCCATTCGGGAGTTGAGTTACACGGATTTCTCAGTTATCTCATTAAGTGCAATCTGGCAGAGACCAAATATAACGTGTATGGGTACAAGGGAAAGCAAGTGCGCGATAATATCCATTCCTACGACGTCGCCAGATTCATAGCGGAGTTCATAGCGGCTCCTCGTCCAGGAGAAGTCTATAATATCGGCGGCGGGCGCGAGAATAGCTGCTCGATTCTCGAAGCGTTTGCGATGATCCAGGAGATATCCGGCAAGCAAATGATTTATGAGTATATAGACAAGAATCGCGCCGGTGATCATATCTGCTATATAAGCGATTTGCGAAAGATGAAGACGCATTATCCCCGATGGGGAATCACCAAGTCTTTGGCCACAATCTTCAAGGAGATACACGACTCCTGGGCGGGACGTGTTTCGATGGTTCAGGGTGTGCCTGCCAGCGGATCGTAGTTAGCTGTAGCAAGCCGTGACGCGGTTGCTGCTCGGAAGAAGCGGCGGCAGCAGAGGCGGAAGCGCCGGACAGCCGGCAACACATCGAGACACTGGTGTGCGGTGGCAAGAGTTGGGGTGAACCGGCCGTAAGAAGACGAGGAGCAAATCATGGCGAATGTAGCTCTAATTACGGGCATAACGGGGCAGGATGGGGCCTATCTTGCGGAGCTTTTGCTCAGTAATGGGTATATTGTTCATGGCATCAAGAGGCGGTCGTCGTCATTTAATTCGTCGCGCATCGATCATATTTATCAGGATCCGCATATTCCGGATGCGCATTTCCAAATCCATTATGGAGATATGACGGACTCGACAAACCTTATTCGAATTATCCAGGCCGTACAACCGGACGAGATCTACAATCTTGCGGCGCAGAGCCACGTGCAAGTGAGCTTTGAGACCCCGGAGTACACGGCGAATGCGGATGCGACGGGCGCGTTGCGCATTTTGGAGGCGATTCGCATCCTGGGCTTAGCCAAGAAAACGCGATTTTATCAGGCATCGACTTCCGAGTTGTATGGAAAGGCGCAAGAAACGCCGCAGAGGGAGACCACGCCCTTTTACCCGAGGAGCCCGTACGGAGTGGCCAAGCTGTACGCCTACTGGATCACTGTGAATTATCGCGAAGCTTACGGAATTCACGCGTCGAACGGTATTCTGTTCAATCACGAGAGTCCCATACGAGGGGAAACGTTCGTTACGCGCAAGATTACCAGGGCCGTGGCGGCTATTCATCTGGGCGTGCAGAAGACGCTGTATATTGGCAATCTGGATGCAAAGCGCGACTGGGGCCACGCGCGAGATTATGTCAAGGGGATGTGGAGGATCGTTCAACAGCCGGAGCCTGGGGATTACGTTCTCGCAACGGGCGAGGCGCACAGCGTCCGCGAGTTTGTGGAATTGGCTTTTTGGCAGGTCGGGCGCAAGATTGAATGGCGCGGGAGGGGAGTTGAAGAGAGAGGGATTGATTCTGCGGCTGGCGAAGCACTCGTGAGGATCGACAGTCGGTATTTTCGGCCCACAGAGGTCGACCTGCTTTTGGGGGATGCATCGAAGGCACAGCGAGTGCTGGGTTGGAAACACACAGTGAGTTTTCCTGAGTTAGTGGCCGAGATGGTGAGCTCGGACTTGCAGGTGCTCGCTGAGGAATCGAGAATACGCGAAACGCATCATGAGTAAGTACGAGTTAGCAGGGAAGCGCGTCTGGGTTGCGGGCCATCGCGGCATGGCGGGCTCCGCCATCGTCCGCCGCCTGCGGCGGGAGAACTGCGAGGTCGTGACGGTAGCGCGTGAAGAGCTCGACTTGCTTAGTCAACGAGACGTTCATAAGTGGTTAGCCGTTAGGAAGATCGATGCGGTATTTCTCGCCGCCGCCAAGGTGGGGGGCATTATGGCCAACGCGACGCGGCCAGCGGAATTCCTGTACGAAAACTTGGTCATTGAGACGAATGTCATTCAGGCGGCGCGGGATGCGGGCGTGAGGAAGCTGTTGTTTCTTGGATCATCGTGTATTTATCCGCGCATGGCGGCTCAGCCCATGCGGGAAGAGGCACTGCTAAGCGGTGAGCTGGAGCCGAGCAACGAATGGTACGCCATCGCCAAGATCGCCGGAATCAAGCTGTGCCAGGCGTATCGCAGGCAATACGGCTGCGACTTTGTGAGCGTGATGCCAACGAACCTTTATGGTCCCGGCGACAGATACGATGCCGAGGGCAGTCATGTCGTGGCGGCGCTCATCATGAAGATTCATGCCGCTAAAGTGGCGAAGAAATCGACAGTGGAGTTATGGGGCAGCGGCACGCCGCGGAGGGAGTTTCTGTTCACCGAGGATCTGGCTGACGCGTGCGTTTTTGTAATGAAGAATTATTCGGACGAGTTGTTCCTGAACGTGGGCACGGGCCGGGATATGACGATTGCGGAGTTAGCCGAGAGCATCGCAAAGGTTGCGGGTTGGACTGGCACGTTCACGTTTGACCGCACGAAGCCGGACGGCACGCCACGTAAGGTAATGGACGTCAGCCGCCTTAGCGCGCTGGGATGGACTGCGACGACCGATTTCGAGACAGGCTTGAAAGAAGCGTACCGTTGGTATGTCGCCAACGTAGCGGAGCGCGCCGCCTAACCATGAGCTCACCTGCACAGCAACCCGAACGTTCGGTGCACAACATCGCGGGCGGCGCGGGCGACAATCCGTATCATCGCGCGTCGTTCAGCAGAAAGCACCGGCTGGCGCGGCTGCTGTGGCGTGCGGTGTATTTGCTTCTCTATCGCACTTCGCCGCGGCCCATGCATGCTTGGCGCGCGCTGCTGCTGCGAATCTTCGGCGCCAAGATGGGGCCTGGCTGCCATTTCTATCCGAGCGGAATTGTCTGGGCGCCGTGGAATCTGGTCTGCGAGGACTACTGCACCCTCGCCGACCACGCCGAAATCTACAACCCATCACCTATCTATCTCGAATCGCACTGCATCCTCTCGCAGCAGGCGTACCTTTGCGGCGCGACGCACGATTACAACGATACCGAGTTCCCCATGATCTCCTACAGCATGCGTTTGGGCGCATATTCCTGGATCTGCGCACGGGCCTCCATCTCGCCCGGCGTGCAGGTTGGCGCAGGCGCGGTACTGGGGTTGGGATCGGTGGCGTGCGACGATCTCGAGCCGTGGACCGTGTATAGCGGCGTGCCCGCCGTCAAGGTGAAGATGCGCGTCAAACCGGTGGCGGCCCAGAATCGCTAACCTGGCTCGTAAGCCCGTGGATCGAGCCGCGTGAGCTCCGCTCTTCTTCCCTCTTCCCGCTTTCTCCTCTCAATTCATTTCTTCTTCTCTGCGCGTCCGCGCGCAGGACGGAGTGCTGCTTCCCTGGTACCCCCCAACTGGGGTTTTGGGGATAAGTGGCGTATTTTCAGCGGCTTGACCCGCGATCATTTATTCCAAGCCGCTGAATCCAAATGGGTTATTCTGCAAGATCCTCGATCTATTTCGGTTATGGGGCGATTTCCGACTACAGCGGTTCCAGAGTTGCTGTACCCCGGAGCCACTTGAGCTAAGTGGCTTTTTCCTCAAGAAAAAGCCACCCTGAACGGGGCCGGAAGAGGGTACGTTAACTCTGGAACGGCTCTAATTTGCATCGATTTTGGTGCAACCGCCGGTTTCCTATCCCATCGAGTGGGACCGCCAGCGACAGAATGGGACAGCTTTCTATCAAGTGGGAGGGCCAGCGAGAGAATTGGACAGCTTTCCGAAATCAAACAAGACCATTGTCCGGCAAAAGCAGGAAATGATCTGCAATGTTGGCTGGAGGTATTTTTTGGCGGGTTGCCAAAGGCGTAACGGCTGAGATCGCAATGACTTATGGTCGCTGACAAGTGAATGGAGATGGGCGCCGGGCAAAGTCTCGAGCATTGACACCGGGATGGGCGCGGGGCCGGGCCGCTCAGAGCAGGGTTGTAGGCCGCTCAACGGCGGCCGTAGAGCTGGAAGGGGGCCCAGTAATAGGGCAGGCGGAATTTGGTTTGCGAGTGCAGTAGGGAGAGTTTTGCGTGACGCAAAGCGGCCGCAGGCGATTCGCCATTAGCCAGGCCTTGATAGAGAGTGTCCATCAGGCGCGGCGTCGATTCGTCGCTCACCTCCCACAGTGCGCCGATGACGCGTTGCGCGCCGGCGCGGAGGAATGCCCACGACAGGCCGACTAAACCTTCCCCCGCATATGCGCGGGTTCCGCTGCCGTAGCAAGCAGAGATGGTGACGAGCTTTGCGGCGATGGGATGGCGGATGATTTCACGGGCATAGAGTTTGTAGGCGTCGTCGGCACCGGCGGGATTGGAGAGGATGATCGCCGAATCCAGAGGGCTGGTGCGGCTGGCGACGGCATGGGAGACAAAGTGGATGTAAGTGAAGCGGTGCGGATC
>Ga0187770_10001826_pt1 | contig 11570 bp, 9 predicted proteins | sample 0116_SJ02_MP02_2_FD_133154 | JGI IMG/M metagenome (GOLD analysis project Ga0187770, IMG submission 133154) | Tropical peat soil microbial communities from peatlands in Department of Meta, Colombia - 0116_SJ02_MP02_20_MG | ecosystem: Environmental > Terrestrial > Soil > Wetlands > Peat | place...
GAAGCAGTCGTCCTCGATGATCGTCGGGCGCGCCTGCAGCGGCTCGAGCACGCCGCCGATGCCGACGCCCCCGGACAGATGGACGTTGCGCCCGATCTGGGCGCACGAGCCCACCGTCGCCCAGGTGTCGACCATGGTGCCCTCGCCGACATAGGCGCCGATGTTCACGTAACTCGGCATCAGCACCACGTTCGGCGCGATGTAGGCGCCGCGGCGCACGATGGCATGCGGCACGATGCGCGCACCGCCGGCGCGCAGCTGCTGCTCGTCGGCGGCGGCGTACTTGAGGGGTACCTTGTCATAGAAGCGCGTGAAGCCGGCGTTTACGACGGCGTTGTCGCGCACCCGGAAGGACAACAGCACGGCTTTCTTGAGCCACTCGTTGACCACCCAGCGTCCCTCGCGCGGCTCGGCCACGCGCGCCCGGCCGCTGTCGAGCAGCGTGAGGCACTCCTCCAGCGCGCCGTCGAGCTCGCGCGGCAGGTTCTGCGGGCTCAAGCTGGCGCGCCGCTCGAACGCGGCATCGATGATGGACTTGAGAGCGGTCGGGTCGCTCATGCTGCACCGTCCCGGCGGCACATCGCTCAGGGGCGCCGTGTCACCGCGGCCGGCGCACGCAGCGCCGCCTGGCGCTCATCGAGCGCCTGCACCAGGCGCTCCCTGAGCTGCTCGGCGGCCGCGGCACTCAGAGGGCGGTTGTCGAAATCGGTCAGATAGAACACGTCCTCGGCGCGCTCGCCCACGGTCATGATCTTGGCGGCGTGCAGCTCGACGCGCTCCTGCATCAGCACCTGGCCGACCTCGCACAGCAGGCCCGGGCGGTCGCCGGCGGTCAGCTCCAGCACCGAGCGGCGGTTGCGCTCATCGACGCTGACAGCAATCAGCGTAGCAGTGTGGAACATGCGCGCCTGGCGCGGCGCGCGGCGCGATACCGCGAACGGCGCATCCGCCGGCCCCTGCAGCGAGCGCCACAGGGCGCGCTCGATCTCCACCAGCCGGTCGCTGTCGGTGATCGCGGCACCGTCGTCCTCCAGCAGGTGATAGAGGTCGAGCGTGAAACCATCGCCGGTCGGGGTGATGCGCGCGTCGACGATGTTCAGCCCGAGCTGATCGAGCGCCGCAGTGGTGCGCGCGAATCCGTGCCGCCGCGGGCGCGCGAAGATCAGCGCGGCGGTCGTGCCGCGCACGCTGCGTGCATCGAGCGCCACCAGTGGCTCGTCCGAGCCGGGGTCGCGCTCCGACAAGAGGCGCGTGTGCCAGGCGACTTCCTCGGGCGAGTGCTGCAGGAAATAGCTCTGGGTGAAGCGCGTCCAAACGGCGGCGATATCGTGCTCCGCGACGCCGCGCTCGAGCAGCAGCCGCCGCGCCGCATCCTGGGTCTCGCGCACCAGGTGCTCGGGGTCGATCGGGCTCTCGAGCCCGCGGCGCAGCGCCCGCTTCACGCGCTGGTAGAAGTCGCTGAACAGCGAGGCCTTCCAGGAGTTCCACAGCTTGGGGTTGGTGGCGCGCACGTCGGCGCAGGTGAGCACGTACAGGTAATCGAGATGCGTCTCGTCCCCCACCTTGCGCGCGAATGCGTTGATCACCGCCGGGTCGCCGATGTCCTGCTTCTGCGCCGTGATCGACAGCTCGAGGTGATTGCGTACCAGCCAGGCGACCAGGCGCGCATCGTACGGCGACAGGCCCTGCTCGAGGCAGAAGGCTTCTGCGTCCACCGCGCCGAGCTCCGAGTGATCCCCGCCGCGCCCCTTGGCGAGGTCGTGAAACAGCGCGGCGAGGTAGGCGACCTCGCTGCGCGGCAACCCCTGCATCACGCGCGAGGCCTCGGGCAGCTCGTGATCGTAGCGCGGGATGGCGAAGCGGCGCAGGTTGCTCACCACGAACAGCGTGTGCGCATCGACCGTGTAGGCATGGAACAGGTCGTACTGCATGCGCCCGACGACGCGGCCGAATGCCGGGATGTAGCGACCGAGCACCCCGTAGGTATTCATGCGCCGCAGCTCGTGCGTCACGCCGACCGGCGAGCGCAGGATCTCGAGGAACAGACGGTGATGGCGCGGGTTCTGGCGGAACTCCTCGTCGATCAGCCACAGGTGCCGCGCCACGGCCCGCATGGTCGAGGCGCGCACGCCGCGGATGTCCGGATTCTGCTGCAGCAGGGCGAACAGCTCGAGCAGCGCCGAGGGGGTGCGCGCGAACACCTCCTCGCTCACCGCCTCGAGCGAGCCGCTGCGCACCTGGAAGCGGGCGTTGAGCGGGCGCGGCGGCTCGCTCTCGGAGAGGATCGCCTCGCGGAACAGCTGCAGCAGCAGCTCGTTCAGCAGGCTCACGTCCATCACCGTGCGGTAGTAGCGCTGCATGAACTGCTCGACCGCGAGGGTGTAGGAGGCGTCCTCGTAGCCGAAGGCCTGCGCCAGGCGGATCTGATGGTCGAACAGCAGGCGATCCTCGTGCCGTCCGGTGAGCGTGTGCAGACCGAAGCGCACCTTCCACAGGAAGGCCTGGGCCTGCTTGAGGCGGCGCAGCTCGGCGGGTGTGAGAAACCCGTGGGTGGCGAGTCCATCGAGCGTGTCGGCGCCGAAGTGGCGCTTCGCGACCCACGCGATGGTTTGGATGTCGCGCAGGCCCCCCGGCCCGGTCTTCACATTGGGCTCGAGATTGTAGGCGGTGTCGTTCGCCTTGAGGTGCCGCTCGGTCTGCTCGCGCACCTTGGCTTCGAAGAACTGCTTCACCGGCCAGATGTGCTCGGGCGAGAGCGCCTCGCGCATGGCGCCGAACTGCGCGGCGTTTCCGGCCAGCAGGCGCGCCTCGAGCAGGGTCGTCATGACGCTCACGTCACCGACGCACTCCTCGCGGCACTGCCCGACCGTGCGCACGCTGTGGCCGACTTCGAGCCCGATGTCCCACAGCAGGGTCACCAGCTGCTCGACTGCGGCGCTGCCGGCGCCGTCCGGCGGCTGCGGTACCAGCAGCAGGATGTCGATGTCCGAATACGGATGCAGCTCCCCGCGACCGTAACCGCCGACCGCGGCCAGTGCCCAGCTGTCGTGCGCCGCGCAGGCCGTGCGCCAGGCCTCGCGCAGCACCGCATCGATCAGCGCGGCGCGCGCATGCACCAGCTCCTCGACCGGCTCTTCGGCGAGGAAGCGGTCGCGCAGCTCTTGGTGCGCCTGCTGCAGCAGGGCCCGCCAAGCGGCGGCTGAAGGGTCCGCAGCGAGCTGTGCCGGCAGCCGCGACAGCAGCGGCCAGCCGGAAGGGGGCGCGGCCGGGAGCGTTTCCGCCAGCAGCTCTGTGTCCGCGGCCCCCATCAGTGCGTCTGAGCCGTCACTGTTCGGCGCCGTTCGCGCCGAGCGTCAGCACGTCGACCCCGCTGTCAGTGACCAGCACGGTATGCTCCCACTGCGCCGACAGCGAGTGGTCCTTGGTGATGACGGTCCAGCCGTCGGGCAGCAGCCGCACGTGGCGCTTGCCGGCATTCACCATCGGCTCGATGGTGAAGGTCATGCCCGCCTTGAGCTCGAGCCCGGTGCCGGGCTCGCCGTAGTGCAGCACCTGCGGGTCCTCGTGATACACGCGCCCGATGCCGTGACCGCAGTACTCGCGCACCACCGAGTAGTCGTGGCGCTCCACGAAGCTCTGGATGGCGTGCCCGATGTCGCCCAGGCGTGCCCCCGGGCGTACCGTCTCGATGCCGCGCCACATGGCGGCTAAGCAGGTCTCGGCCAGGCGCTGAGCATGCGGCGGCGCCTTGCCGACGAAGTACATGCGGCTGGTGTCGCCGTGAAAGCCGTCGCGGATCACGGTCACGTCGATATTGACGATGTCGCCCGCCTTGAGGCGCCGGTCGTTCGGGATGCCGTGGCACACCACGTGGTTCACCGAGGTGCAGATGCTTTTCGGGAAGCCCCGGTAGTTGAGGTTCGCCGGCACCGAGCGCTGCACGTTCACGATGAAGTCGTGGCAGATGCGGTCGAGCTCCTCGGTGGTCACCCCGGGCAGCACGTGCGGCCCGATCATGTCGAGCACCTCCGCGGCCAGGCGCCCGGCGGTACGCATCTTTTCCTGTTCCTCTGGGCTCTTGATGGTGACGTGCATACGCTCTGAAATGGGGCCGGCCAGGCGCTGCGGCAAGTGTCTCCCGCGGGCGCGCGTAAGACATTGTTCCGACGAGGGCTTCATGGTATAAAGCGCGGCCTTTTTTGGCAACGCAACCCACACGCGCGTCATCAAGCCCAGCGACTGGGTGTCCCGGATCAGCCTCGAGAGCGCTTCCGGGATGGTCCTGGGGACGTGCGGAGGCTTAACCCGCACAGGAGTCTTTCATGCCCGGCGTGTCCATGCGACAGATGCTGGAGGCGGGAGTCCATTTCGGACATCAGACCCGCTTCTGGAACCCGAAGATGGCCCCCTTCATCTTCGGCGAGCGCAACAAGATCCACATTATCAATCTCGAGAAGACGCAGCCGATGTACTCCGAGGCTGCCAACTTCATCAAGGGCGTCATCGCCGACGGCGGCACCGTGCTGTTCGTGGGCACCAAGCGCTCGGCGCGCGAGTCGATCCAGAAGGAGGCCGAGCGCGCCGCGCAGCCGTTCGTGAATCAGCGCTGGCTCGGCGGCATGCTCACGAACTTCAAGACCATCCGCCAGTCGGTCAAGCGGCTCGGGGAGATCAGCGAGCTCGCCGCCTCGGGCGCGCTCGAGAAGCGCGGCAAGAAGGAGGCGACCCAGCTGCGGCGCGAGATGGACAAGCTGGAAAAGAGCCTGGGCGGCATCAAGAACATGGAGTCGCTCCCGGATGCGCTGTTCGTGGTCGACGTGGGCCACGAGAACATCGCGATTCACGAGGCGAAGAAGCTCGGGATTCCCGTGGTCGCGATCGTCGACACCAACTGCTCTCCCGACGGGATCGACTACGTCATTCCCGGCAACGACGATGCCATGCGCGCCATTCAGCTCTATGCCGCCGGCATCGCCGATGCGGTGCTCGAGGGCAAGGAGTCGGTACCGCCGGTCGCCGTCGGTGAGGACGAGTTCGTCGAGCTGGACGAGGCCGGCAACCCGCGCAAGAAGGTCGCGCGCGGCCGGCAGCGTCCGCAGGCCACGGTCCGCAAGAAGGCGCCGGCACGTCGCCGGCTGCCGGTCGTCAAGGCGCCCGCCGCGACCGCCGCGGAGCTCGGCGCCGAGGATGAGGATTTGGACGCCGAGGATACCGCGGAAGCGGTGGCGCCCGCCGGCACCGTCCCACTGCCCGAGGAGTCACGCCGGCCGGGCGGGGGCGCAGGCCGCCGCAAGGGACGCGCGCCCGGCGTGGGCTCGGCCGAGTGACAGGGAGGACCGATCACATGAACATCACCGCAGAGACCGTCAAGCAGCTGCGCGAGCGCACCGGCGCGGGCATGATGGAATGCAAGAAGGCGCTGGTCGAGACCAAGGGCGACCTCGATGCCGCCGCCGAGCTCATGCGCCGCCAGGGCCTGGCCAAGGCCGACAAGAAGGCGGCGCGTATCGCCGCCGAGGGCGTGGTGGTCATCGCCCGCTCGCCCGACGGACGGCTGGCCGCCATGGTCGAGGTGAACTGCGAGACGGATTTCGTCGCCCGCGAGCAGGAGTTCCGGGCCTTCGCGCAGGCGGTCGGCGAGTGCGCGCTCACCCATCGGCCCGCGACGCTCACCGCCCTCCACGAAGCGCGCCTCGCCTCCGGCGAGAGCGTCGAGGAGCGGCGCCGGGCGCTCATCGCGAGGATCGGCGAGAACATCAGCGTGCGGCGCTTGGCCGTGCTCGGCTCACCCGAGCATCTGGGCGCCTACGTACACGGCACGCGCATCGGCGCGCTGGTCGCGGTCAAGGGGGGCCAGGCGAGCCTGGCGTACGATCTGGCGATGCACGTCGCAGCCAGCAACCCGAAATATCTGACGCACGCGCAGGTGCCGGAGGAGGTCGTGTCGAAGGAGCGGGCCATACTCACCGAGCAGGCGCAGCGCGAGGGCAAGCCGCCGGAGATCGTGGCCAGGATGGTCGAGGGGCGGCTGCGCAAAGCCTTAAGCGAGATCACACTCGCCGGGCAGCCGTTCGTGAAGGATCCCGATGTGACGGTCGAGAAGCTGCTCAAGGGGGCGAAGGCGGAAGTGCTGGCCTTCGAGCGCTTCGAGGTCGGGGCGGGCATCGAGAGAAAAGCCGATGACTTCGTCGCCGACGTGATGGCCCAGGTGAAGGGTTCGGACCCGGCGGTCAGGCACTGACGGCGCGTGCGCGCATCAAGGAACAAACCCCGCCCTGCGCGGGGTTTTTTCCATACGTCTTCAGGGGAGCGCAGATGAGGCAGGCCAAGGCGATCTACTCGAGAATCCTGGTGAAGCTTTCCGGCGAGGCGCTGCTCGGCACCGGCGATTACGGCATCGACCCGGTGGTCATCAAGCGCATCGCCGGCGAGCTCGATGGTCTGGTGCAGATGCAGGTGCAGGTCGCGGTGGTGATCGGCGGGGGCAATATCTTCCGCGGCGCAGGGCTGGCGCGCGCCGGCATGGACCGTGTGGCCGCCGACCAGATGGGGATGCTCGCCACGGTGATGAATGCGCTCGCCATGCAGGACGCGCTCGAGAGCCTGGGGCTGTATGCGCGGGTGATGTCCGCCATCCGCATCAACGAGGTGTGCGAGGACTACATCCGCCGCCGTGCCGTGCGTCACCTGGAGAAGGGGCGCGTCACCATCTTCGCCGCCGGCACCGGCAACCCGTTCTTCACCACCGACACGGCGGCGGCACTGCGCGCCATCGAGATCAACGCCGACGTGCTGCTCAAGGCCACCAAGGTGAACGGGGTCTACTCCGACGATCCGGTCCGCAATGCCGCCGCGGTGCGCTACCCGCGTCTCACCTTCGACAAGGTGCTCACCGACCGGCTCAACGTGATGGACGCCACCGCCATCGTCATGTGCCGCGATAACCACTTGCCTTTGCGGGTGTTCAATCTCAACAATCCCGGCGACCTCACCCGCATCGTGCAGGGCGAGGACGTGGGCACGCTGGTGACATTCGAGTGAGCCGCGCTTAAGTTGAGCGAGGAGGACCGCCATGCTCGAAGACCTCAAGAAAGACGCCGCAACGCGCATGACCAAGTGCGTGCAGAATTTCCAGGCGGATCTGAAGAAGCTGCGCACCGGCCGGGCGCACCCGAGCCTGATCGAGCACCTGAAAGTGGATTACTACGGCTCCGAGGTGCCGCTGCAGCAGGTGGCGAGCATCGCCGTCGAGGAGGGGCGCACGCTGGTGATCTCCCCGTGGGAGAAGAGCGTGGTGCAGGCGATCGAGAAGGCGATCTTCAAGTCCGACCTCGGCCTCACACCGATGACCGCCGGCACAGTGATCCGCATCCCCATGCCGCCGCTCACCGAGGAGCGGCGCCGCGAGATCACCAAGGTGCTGCGGCACGAGGCGGAGAACGCCCGCGTGGCCGTGCGCAACGTGCGCCGCGACGTGATGCACGATGTCAAGGAGCGCCTGAAGAAGAAGCTCGTCTCGCAGGACGATGAGCGCCGCGCCGAGACCGAGGTGCAGAAGCTCACCGACAAGCATATCGCCGACATCGAAGCGGCGCTGGCGGCCAAGGAAAAAGAGGTCATGCAGGTCTGATGGCCGCGGCGTCCCTCAAGCTGCTGCCGCGGCACATCGCCATCACCATGGACGGCAACGGCCGCTGGGCGGCGGCGCGCGGGCTCACGCGCACCGCCGGCCACAAGGAGGGCCTGAAACCGGTGCGCGTGTGCATCGAGGAGTGCTCGCGCCGCGCGGTGGAGGCGCTCACGCTGTTCGCCTTCTCGAGCGAGAACTGGCGGCGGCCCGCCGAGGAAGTGGTGAGCCTCATGGGCCTGTTCGTCGAGGCGCTCGAGCGTGAGATCGCCGAGCTGCACGAGCGGGGAGTGCGGGTGCGCTTCATCGGCGAGCGACGCAGCCTCTCGGTGCGGCTGCAGGCGCGCATCGCCGCCGCCGAGGAGCGCACCGCGGTCAATGCGGGCCTGAAGCTGCAGGTAGCCATGAGCTACGGCGGGCGCTGGGACATCGTGCGCGCCGCGCAGCAGCTCGCCCGGGAGTGCGCCGCCGGCGCGCTGCGGCCTGAGGACATCGATGAGGCCGGTTTCGCCGCACGGCTGGCCCTCGCGGGACTGCCGGAGCCGGACCTGCTGATCCGCACCGGCGGGGAGCAGCGCATCAGTAATTTCCTGCTCTGGGAGCTGGCCTATGCGGAGCTGTACTTCACCCGGCGGCTGTGGCCGGACTTCACGGTGACCGACCTCGAGGAGGCGCTCGCTTTCTTTGCCAGCCGTGAGCGGCGCTTCGGCCAGACCGCCGCGCAGCGCGCCGCCGCCAAGGCGTGAATGCCGGCCGTGACCGAGGCGCTGCGCAAGCGAATCGTGACTGCCGTGGTGCTCGGGTCGGTGGCGATCGCGATTCTGCTGCTGCTGCCGCCGGTAGCGACCAACACCGGGATGACGCTGCTCGCACTGGCCGGGGCGTGGGAGTGGTCGGCGTTCCTGCGTCTGGCGCATCCGGGCTCGCGGGCCGCTTACGTGCTGCTGATCGGCGCGCTGCTGTGGGGTGCGTGGCGGTTGTCGGCCACTCCGGCCGGACGCGACTTGGTGCTTATCGTCGCGGTGCTCTGGTGGCTCATCGCGCTGCTGTGGATCGTGTTCGCGCCGCATCGGGTGACCGCCTGGGCCGCCGCCGCGGCCGGCGTGCTGGCGCTGGTGCCCTCCTGGCTGGCGCTGGTGCGGTTGCGGCAGGTCGAGCCGCAGGGGGCGCTGTGGGTGCTGTTCGCGCTGGTGCTGGTGTATGTGGCCGACATCGGCGCATTCTTCGTCGGGCGCAGCTTCGGCCGCCTGCGTCTGGCGCCGGAGGTGTCGCCCGGGAAGACCTGGGAGGGTGTGTTGGGAGGGATTGCCGTGAGCGCGCTGGTGGCGATCGCCGGGAGTCTGTGGTTTCACGTGTCACTGGCGGTGTTCCTGCCGCTGTGCCTGGCGGCGGTGGGCTTCTCGATCGTGGGGGATCTCACCGAGAGCCTGCTCAAGCGCTCCGCCGGCATGAAGGACAGCGGCAGCGTATTTCCGGGACACGGCGGAGTCATGGACCGCATCGACAGCCTGACCGGCGCCGCCCCGGTGCTGCTGCTCGGACTGACGCTGCTCGGGGTGATCGCGTGATCGGCGTCGCCGTGCTCGGCTCCACGGGCTCGGTCGGCGAGAGCACGCTCGATGTGCTCGCGCGGCATCCGCAGCGCTTTCGCCTGGTGGCGGTCGCCGCCAACAGCAACGCCGAAAAGCTCGCACGGCAGATCCTCGCTTGGCGCCCGGCTTATGCGGCGCTCGCCGACGAACGCGCGGCCGGCGAGCTGCGCGCCCTGCTCGGCGGCGCGGCTCAGGGGACGCGTGTGCTCACCGGTGCCGGCGCGCTCGCGGAGCTGGCCGTACTGCCGGAAGTGCAATGCGTCATGGCCGCCGTGGTGGGTGCCGCGGGTCTGCGCTCGACGCTGGCCGCGGCGCGCGCCGGCAAGCGCTTGCTGCTCGCCAACAAGGAGTCCCTGGTGATGGCCGGGCCGCTGCTGATCGCAGCCGTCAACGCCTCGGGCGCGACGCTGCTGCCGATCGACAGTGAGCACAACGCGATCTTTCAGTGCCTGCCTGCGGGAGCCCGGACCGGTGTGGCGCCGCCGGGACTCAAACGCGTACTGCTCACCGCCTCCGGCGGTCCGTTTCGCGATACGCCGACCGAAGTGCTGGCGAGCGTCACCCCGGAAGCGGCCTGCGCACATCCCAACTGGGTCATGGGGCGCAAGATCTCGGTCGACTCGGCGACGCTCATGAACAAGGGGCTCGAGCTCATCGAGGCGTGCCTGCTGTTCGGGCTGAACCCCGCACAGGTGCAGATTCTGGTGCATCCGCAGAGCATCGTGCATTCGCTGGTGGAGTACGTCGATGGCTCGGTGCTCGCCCAGCTCGGCGCACCGGACATGCGCACGCCGATCGCGCACGCGCTCGCCTGGCCCGAGAGAATCGCCTCGGGTGTAGAATCCCTCGACTTGCTCATGGCGGGACCGCTCGAATTCCGGGCTCCCGACACCGACAAGTTCCGATGCCTGGCGCTGGCTCAGGCCGCGGCGCGCGCCGGCGGGCTCTACCCGGTGGTGCTGAACGCCGCCAACGAGGTTGCGGTCGAGGCCTTCCTCGCGCGCCGATTGAACTTTCCCGGCATCGCGGCGGTCATTGAAGCCGTGGTCGAGCGGGGCACCGGGGGGGCCATCGGCGCGCTGGAGGACGTTCTGGCCGTCGACGCGGAAAGCAGAGTGCGCGCACGCGAGCGGATCGTCGGCATTACTGGCAGTGCACCTGGCAGTGCACCGCTGAGGGGCGCGCACGCATGAGTCTCGTCTGGTACCTGTTGTGGTTCGTGATTGCCGTGGGCCTGCTGGTCACGGTGCACGAGTTCGGCCACTTCTGGGTGGCGCGGCGCCTCGGCTTCAAGGTCCTCAGGTTCTCCGTAGGCTTCGGCCGGCCGCTGCTGCGGCGCGTGGCCGGTGCCGACCGGGTCGAATACGTGGTGGCCGCGATCCCACTCGGCGGCTATGTCAAACTGCTCGATGAGCGCGAGGGCCCGGTCGATCCGCGGGACCTGCCGCGCTCCTTCACGCATCGCCCGTCCTGGCAGCGCATTGGCGTGCTGCTCGCGGGACCGGCTTTCAACATCCTGTTCGCGATGCTGCTGCTGTGGAGCATGTTGTGGGCCAACGGCATCACTGAGGTCCGTCCGACGGTCGGCGAGGTGGTCGCCAACTCGGTCGCGGCGCGCGGCGGACTGAAGTCGGGGGACGAGATCCGCTCCGTCAACGGCGCGGCCATGACCGGTCAGCGAGACGTCGTGTTCGCCCTGCTCGACGCGATGAGCGCGCGCGGCGAGGCTCGCTTGAGCGTGCGCGGCAGCGCCGGCGAGACGCGCCAGGCTGATCTGCGTGTGGGCGACCCGGCCGAGCGGCGCCACCTCACCGAGCCGTCCGAGCTCTTTCATGGGCTCGGGTTCCAGTTCTGGACGCCGCCGGTGCCCGCTGTCCTCGGTACGGTCACGCCCGACGGCCCCGCCGCACGCGCCGGCCTGCGCGCGGGTGATCGCATCGTCGCCATCGACGGTGTGCCCATGAGCGATTTCCGGCAGATCGTCGACTACGTCAGCGCCCGCCCCGGTGCCCGTATCGCCGTCGACTTCCGCCGTGGCGGCATCACCGCCAGCGCGCAGGTGCAGGTGGCGAGCGAGGAGGTTGCCGGCAAGCGCCTCGGCCGCATCCGCGTAGTGCAGCCTGCGGGCGTCAGCTACCCCGCGAGCATGCTGCTGCACACCGACCTCGATGCTGCGGCGGCGCTGGGGCGCGCCGGCGTCGAGGCGTGGAACATGACCGTGCTGCAGGCGCGGCTGTTCTGGCGCATGGTGCTCGGCAGGGTCTCGCTCAAGAATCTCAGCGGCCCGCTGTCCATCGCGGAGTTCGCCGGCGATTCGGCCGAAGCGGGCGTGTCGGCGTTCCTGAGCTTCC
>Ga0187770_10001827_pt1 | contig 11568 bp, 13 predicted proteins | sample 0116_SJ02_MP02_2_FD_133154 | JGI IMG/M metagenome (GOLD analysis project Ga0187770, IMG submission 133154) | Tropical peat soil microbial communities from peatlands in Department of Meta, Colombia - 0116_SJ02_MP02_20_MG | ecosystem: Environmental > Terrestrial > Soil > Wetlands > Peat | place...
ATGGAAGCTCAGCCGGTCCGGGCTCGCGCCCTCGCCCAGCCCCATCCGGTCCAGCAGCGGCCAGCTGCCGTCCACCATGCGGAGCAGGTCGGAGCGCGCGTCCGGCGACGGGTCGTAGACGTCGACGTCCAAGCCCGTGCGCAGGTAGTGCAGCGCCCACCCGCCGCCGATAACCCCGGCTCCCACGATTCCCACCCGGCGCGTCTGCTCCGGTTGCACGGCGGTCATCCGTCGACCCCTCCAGCCCTCAGCGTCTCGTTACCTGCCCCGCCTAGCGGGTTCCCAGCCGTACCTGAACCGGCCCTTGTAGCGGTCGATCATCGGGAAGCTGCCGTAGTTCATCGTGCCCAGGTTCAGCGTGCACAGCTCCGGCTTCAGCTCGAGCACTCCCCGCAGCCGCTCCTCCACGGTCATGCCGGTGCCCCCGCCGGTGGTGATGCTCACCACCACGTCGCTGCGGGCCTTGAGTCCCTTGGCGTACTCGGCGAACAGGGCGGGATCGGCCGAGGGACTGCCGTCCTCGGGGTTCCTCGCGTGCAAGTGCAGCACCGCGGCGCCCGCCTCCGCCGCGGCTACGCCCTGGTCGACGACGTCACTGACCGTGAATGGCAGGTAGGGCGACATCGACGGGGTATGTCCGGAGCCGGTGAGCGCGCAGGTGATGATGACCTTGCCTGCCATCGTGCCACCTCCTGGTGTTCACGATACGAACGTTCTGTTACTCATGTGCAGCGTATCGACCCGTCCGACACCGGTCAATATGCAGCGGGCCTGCACTGCGAGCCAGGGCGGAATCAGTCGAGCAGGTCCCGGATCTCGCTCGCGGTCTTGACGGCTTCCCGGCCGATCTCGCGCAGTCGGCGCGCCGAGTTCATCGGCGCAGGACCCCAGACGTTGACGACCGCGATCGGCGAGCGCCTGGAGTTCAGCACGGCTGCTGACGCGCCAGAGGAGAATTCCTCGTACTCCCGGTCGCAGAGCGCGAACCCGGCCCGGCGGACCTCGGAGAGCTCACGTTCCAGCTCCTCCCGGTCGGTGACGGTGTGATCGGTGTAGCGCGGCAGTTCCGCGGGCAGGATAGCGTCCCGCTCGTCGCGGCCGAGCCAGGCGAGGAACGCTTTGCCGCCGGAAGTGGCGTGCAGCGGCAGTGGCTTGTCCAGCCAGTTCGGCGCCATCATGGTCGGCGGCTCGACCTGGTCGACATAGACGAGGTTGAACCGCCTGGCGACGGCGAGCGTGACCGCCTCCCCGGTGCGCAGGCACAGGTCGGTCAGCAGCGGGCGGACCTGGCGGATCAGCGCGTCGTCGGTCACGGCCGACGCGATGACCGTGGCGCCGTAGCCGACCGTGTACCGTTGCGTGACCGCGTCCCGGTCGACCAGTCCGTGATGCTCGAGCGTGCGCAGCAGCCGCCATGCGGTGGCCCGGTTGATGCCGCAGCGGCGGGCCAGTTCCAGCACGGTCGGCGGCGTGCTGCTCGCGGCGACGGCCTTCAGCAGCACGATGGCGCGGTCGACCGCCTGAATGCGCTGGACGCCATCGGTAATCGGACCAGGCACTTCGGCGGTGCCCGCCACTGGGCGTGACATAAGGTGCAGCATAGCCACGATCCGGATGCGAGCCGAAGGAGCGCGGTGGCGCCTGGACTGGGCGATGCAGGGGGACCGGGTAGGCGGGTGGGGTCCCGGATGGGAGCGGCAAGCAGATGACCTATGGCTTGCTTGCCGCCCTCAGCGGCCTCGTAGCCGCGAGCCTTGGCGCGGTCATCGGCGCTGAAGCGCTCGTGGGTAACGGCGCCACCGTGCTCGACGGCGCGGTTGTGGGCCGCCGCTCGCTGGTCGCGGCCGGCTCCACCGTGCCGCCGAGGATGAGCATCGGTGATGGCATGCTCGCCGCCGGGGTCCCCGCGCGGATCATCGGCGAGGTCGCCGCCGGGGCGAAGCAGTGGGTGGAGACGAATCCCGGCCTCTACCGTGAGCTGGCCCGGCGGCACGCTGCCGGAGTCCGTCCCGTCCCTGAGCCGCGGACCGGTGACGAGAGCCGGCGAGTGGCTCACCGCGGGTTTGACGGGTTACCATCGCCCGGACGGTGCCCGCCGTCGGCGGGCGCCGTGAGCCTGCGAGTCGGCCGTAACGGCCGGGGGGATGGTGCGTATGGACAAGGACCTGGCTGACCAGGTGGCAGAGATCGCCCAGCGCGTAGTGGCCAGCGGGGCGATCTCGGCCAACGGGCACGGCAACGTCAGCGTGCGGGTACCCGGCGCGGAGGAGATGTACTTCACCGCTGGCCCGTCGCTGCGCGGGCACCCCGCCTCGGCCGTCGTGCGGGTGGGGCTGGACGGGGCCCTGATCGAGGGTGACCTGCCGCCGATCCAAGGCGCCGTCGTCTCCATGCACACGGCCATGTACCAAGATCACCCCGATGTGGGCTGCGTCCTGCATACTCACTCGCCGTACGCCACGGCCTACGCGGTGGCCCAGCGTCCCATCGGGTGCTGGGTCGAGGCCATGGCCATGTTCGGGCTCCCGGACGGCGTTCCGGTGGCCGGCTACGGACCGCGCGGGTCGGCCGAGGCAGTGGCCAACATCCGGCGTGCCATCACCCCGGGAGTCCCGGCCGTGCTGCTGGCCAACCACGGCGTGCTGGTCTTCCACCGCACCCCTGATCTGGCCATCCTGGTCGGCAGCGTCGTGGAGGAGGCCGCGCAGACCGGCATCAACGCCAGCGGGCTCGGCGGTCCCGCGGAAATCCCGCCCGATATGCGGGCCGCGGCCCTACAGCGCGTCATGGCCTTTGAAAGCAGGGGAACGGTCCGCGCCTGACAGGACCGGCTGGCTCGCGGTTTAGCCGGCAGGCTTCTCCCGTACCGATACGCGCTGGCGGCTTTCGCCGGTGAAGGGCTCCCGGCCCCACCCCCGCCTTGCCGGTCGCGGTCAGGCGGTCCGATAGGGGAAGCTGGCGGCGTGGACATGCATCCCGGCCAGCTGGCCGTCTCGCCCGAGACGGTGCGCGAACTGGTAGCTGATCAGTTCCCGCAGTGGCGGGGCCTGGCCATCACGGCGGTGGATGCTCCGGGGACGGTCAACGCCATCTTCCGCATCGGCGGGCAGTTCGCCGCCCGCTTCCCCAGGCAACCCGGTGACGTCGAGTCGGTGCGGATGCAGTTGGAATCTGAGGCCAAGGCCGCCCGCGAGCTGGCCGGGCGCACGCGGTTCGCCACCCCCGAGCCGGTGGCGGTGGGCGATCCGGGCGCGGGCTACCCGCTTCCGTGGTCGGTACAGACCTGGCTGCCCGGGGTAACGGCTGTAGATCAGGATCCCGGCGGATCCGCCGCGTTCGCGCACGACCTGGCCGAGTTCACCCGCGGCGTGCGCGCCATCGACACGCGCGGCCGGACGTTCAGCGGGCGAGGCCGAGGAGGCGACCTGCGATCCCACGACGCCTGGATCCAGGCTTGCTTCGGGCACAGCGGACAGCTCCTGGACGTTCCGCGGCTTCGCCGGATGTGGGAAGGCATGCGCAGGCTGCCGCGCGGCGCGGACGCTGACGTGATGAGCCACCGCGACCTGATTCCGGGGAACGTGCTCGTGGCCGGCGGGCGGCTGGCCGGGATCCTCGACGTCGGCGACCTGGGCCCGGCTGACCCGGCGCTGGATCTGGTGGCCGCCTGGCACCTGCTCGAAGCTGGCCCGAGGCAGGTCCTCCGCGACGATCTCGGGTGTGATGATCTGGACTGGGAACGCGGCAAGGCCTGGGCCTTCGAGCAGGCGATGGGCTTGGTCTGGTACTACGTCGACAGCAACCCGGCCATGAGCCGGATGGGCAGGCGGACCCTTGAACGCATCGAGGCGGACGCCTCGCCGGCTCGGGCCTAGGCTGGCCGGACCGCCCTGGGGGCGACGAGCAGGGACTGGGCGGCTACCCCCACCGGGCCGTCACGGTCGGAAAGCACGGAGGTGGCGAGTCCGGCGCCACCGGTGGAGATGGCGGTCTGCGCGTCCAGGCATATCCATTCGCCGACCGCGTCCCGGTGCAGGTGGACGGTGAGCTCAGGGTTGATGAACAGCCAGCGGCTCATGTCAAGCTCCCAGGAGACGCCGCTGCCGCTGTCGGCGATGATGAGCACGCGCTCTAGCGGGCCGGGCTCCTCGTCGGGCACGATCGGATAGCGCATCCGTGCCCACAGCGCGGCGGGTCCGGGACCGCCGAGGTTTCCCCGGGCCCGGCGCCACTCGATCGCCGAGATGTATCCGTCCGTCCAGCCACCGGGAGGCCGGATCGGCGGCTCGTCCGTCAATCCCGGGGGAGAGGGGACCCGGGGCCGCACCGGGGGACTGCCGGTCCTGAGCATCCGCCAGGCAGAGGCCCGAGCCACCTCGCGGCCATCCGCGCTCGCGGTGGCTTCCAGCAGTTCAACCCTGCGGCCCGGGCGGGCCAGCCGGGCCTGGACGCTGATGTCGCCGACCGGGATGGTACGCAGGATTTCGCACGTGAAGCGCGTGATCATCATGTCTGCTCGCGGCTGGCAACGCTGAAGGGCCCGGCCGAGCAGCGCGCTCGGCGGCCCGCCATGCTGGGCGCCGGTTTCCCAGGGCCCGGTCGTATGAGGTGTTGCCCGCCACAGGCCGTCCCCCAGCGGGACATAGAAGCTGTCGGCCACCCAACGAAGGTTACTGGCTGGTCACCTGGCGGCACCCAGCCGGGTGACCGGCAGGCCGCGACGGCACAGGGCGTGACCGGTCGCTCAGAACAAGAGCATCAGCCAGGCGATCTTGCCATCGACCACCCGGTAGACGGTCAGGGCGGTCATCTCGGTCGGCATGTTCTCGAAATGGAAACCGGTGAGGTGTTCCTCGTCGACCACGAAGTCTCCGGCGGCCACGCGGCTGGCCACGGTCACCTGCAGGTCCGGGCTGTCCGCGAACAGCTTGCTGCTGGCCGGAACGGTAGCGGGGCAAGATGTCTCCGCGGTGGTACCTGCCCGCGCGGGCCCGAGCGGCCATGCAGTTGCTTACTGTAGCAAGCGGATAATCAGCTTATCTGAAGATAAGTTCCAGGCGAAGATCAGGTTCATCGCCGAATATCGGATCGGCTCCCTCCGGTGCCATGCTGTGCGGCCGCACCGGGAATGCGCCGAGAGCGCCCCGCAGGGCCGCCCCCCGCCCGGCGGGGCGCTCCACACTCCTGGAGGCAGGCGGCGCTGGACTTCTGCGAGTTCCAGCTCAGCACCGTCCATGACTACATGGAACCGCCGGGCTCGCCCGAGCTGGAGGAGGCATACCGGCGTTACGTCAGCGAGCCGGACGTCAACCGGTGACCACGCCGCTTCGGGGTCGAGGCGAACGCCGTGCCAGCGAAGACGGCCAGGATCGAGTCTACCTCGCCGCGGAGCCTTGAAGTTTTCCTCCGGCCAGGATTGAGTACACCCATGTCTGAGCAACCTGCCGCCTTGCGTGCCTGGCATGCCGTCGTCGAGTCGGGGAACCCGGCGCTGCTGGATGACCTGCTGGCCGACGACGTGGTGTTCCGGTCGCCGGCCGTGTTCATCCCGCAACGGGGCAAGTCGGTGACGACGCGTTATCTCAGCGGCGCGATGGTGGTGCTGGGCCCTTCGCTGCGGTACGTCGGACAGTGGCATGACCAGGCCAGCGCGGTGCTGGAGTTCGAAGCCGAGCTCGACGGCGTCTACGTCCAAGGTGTCGACATGCTGCGCTGGAACGAGCAGGACAAGCTGACCAGCTTCACGGTCATGGTCCGGCCGATACGCGGGCTGCAGAAACTGGCCGAGCTGATGGCACCTCAGCTGTCGGCAGGCCCGGCCTGATCAGCCCGGCTCGTCATAGCGGACCGGGGTGGAGTACCGCGGATCCTCATGGCTGGCCCAATAGCGGTCCCGCAGCTGTAGGGTCAGCGCCCCGGGCACCCCCGCGCCGACCGGCTGGCCGTCGATGACGGTCACCGGCATGATCCCGCCGGCCGTCGAGGTGACCAGGACCTCGGCCGCCCGGTACAGGTCGTCGGCCGTCAGCCGGCCCTCCTGCACCGGCTGACCGGCCTGCCGGGCCAGGTCGATCAGCGAGCGGCGGGTGATGCCCCGCAGCGTGCCGCTGTCCGGTGTCAGCCACCGTCCGTCCACATGTGCGAACACGTTGTACCCAGGTCCTTCGGTAACCGATCCGTCCAGGTCGCGCAGGACCACGAGGTCGGCACCGTGGTCATAGGCGTCCAGCAGAGCCAGGTCCAGGTCCAGCCAGTGATAGTTCTTGACTGACGGGTCCACGCTCTGCTGCGGGATCCGGACCACCTGGCTGATCTTCATGCTCGCCCCCGCCGTCTGCCGCTCCGGGCTGCTGATCCAGATGAACGGCACGGCGTAGCAGTAGAACATGTTCCGCGCGGTGCGCAGGTCACGGCTGCCGGACGCGATCCGGCCGCGGGTGCACGTCATCGATACGTACGCCTCCTGCACCCCCGCATTGCGGACGCACCCATGCAAGACCGTCTCGATCTCGGCGCGGTTGCGCCCCGGGTCAAGCCGCAGCCGGGCCATGCTGGCGGCGAACCGGTCCAGGTGAGCGTCCAGCTTGTAAAAGCACCTGCGCCAGACGTGCACGACGTCATAGGTGCAGTCCGACCGCGTGAGACCGAGGTCCAGCACCGAGATCCTCGCGTCTTCGATCGGACAGTAACGTCCGTCGATCCAGGCCGCCCCGGCCGGCCACGGCGGCAGTCCCCCGGCGTCCGCGCCTGCCCCGCCCATCCCGTACCTCCTGTGTCCTTAGCCCGGCCTGCACAGCGGACAGCATCCGCCACGTTCCCGCGCCATCGCGGCAGGGCCCGCACCAGAACGATGTGGCATCGTAACGGTCCTAACCGTCTCGGTGTCACAACGTTCCGGCTTGGCCGGGCCGAGGCGGTCACGGAATGCTGCAGCGGGCACACCCGTTAGCCGGGCATGAGCGTCCAACTGAACCACACCATCATCTCGTGCCGCGATCAGCTCAAGTCCGCGGCGTTCCTCACCAGGATTCTCGGCTTGCCCCCCGCCACTCGCTTCGGGCGGTTTCTCGTGGTGCAGGCAGACAACCGCGTCTCACTGGATTTCGCCGAGACCAGCGGGCAGATCACCGCGCAGCACTACGCGTTCCTGGTCGGCGAGAAGGAGTTCGACGAGGCCTTCGACCGCATCCGGGAACAAGACCTGCCGTACTGGGCAGACCCCGCCCAGAGCCAGCGCCAGGCCATCAACCACCGCGACGGCGGCCGCGGCGTGTATTTCGAGGACCCCGATGGCCACTTGCTCGAGATCATCACCCGCCCCTACGGCAGCGGCGGCTAACCCGGCCCCGGCCGGCGGTACCAGGGCAGGGTGTCAGCCGGCGCGCCGGTAGGCGCGCACAGCCAGCGGCACGAACACGACGAAGATCCCGATCAGCCACACAGCGCTCTTCCACAGGCTCGGCCAGACCGGGCCGCCCAGGGCCAGAGCGCGCATGGTGTTGACGACGTAGGTAACCGGCTGGTTGTTGGCGAAAGCCTGCAGCCAGCCCGGCATGGTCGCGATCGGTACGAACGCCGAGCTGAGGAACGTCAGCGGGAACAGCCAGATCAGCCCGAACGCCTGGACCGATTCCTCGTCGCCGATGGCCAGGCCGGTGAAGGCGGAGATGCAGCAGATCGCCACGCCGAACACGATGGCGAGCACGAGCATGGCCACGGCCGGGACGAAGCCGTTGTCGAACCGGAAACCGACCGCGTATCCCACCCCGATAATGATCAGGATGGTCACGGTCATCCGTCCCGTGTCGGCGACCAGGCGGCCGGTCAGCACCGCCGAGCGGGCCATCGGCATCGAGCGCAGCCGGTCGATCACGCCCTTGTTCAGCTCCATCGCCAGCGCGATGGCCGTGCCGAAGGTGGCAAACGCCGCGGTCTGCGCGATGATCCCGGGTATCAGGTAGTTGACGTAGCCGCCGACGGTATGCACCGGGATCGCGCCGCCGAACACATACCGGAACAGCAGCACGAAGATCACCGGCTGCACCACGGTGAACACCAGGTAAGCAGGCACCCTCATCCAGACCAGCAGATTGCGCCGGGTGATGGTGAGCGTGTCGCTCACCGCCCAGCCTGCCCGTACCCGTCGGCTGGGCGAGCTGACCGGGCCGGCGTGCTCAGCGATCGCCGTCATGACCGTGACCTCGCTTCCACCTTGTCCTCTGCCCGGTTGCCGCCCCGGCGCCGGCCCCGGGAGCCGCGCCTGCGCCTGCCGGACTGGTCGTCCTCGGCGGCGTGGCCGGTCAAGGTCAAGAACACGTCATCCAGCGAAGGCCGGCGCAGCGTCAGTCCCCGCGTAACGACGCCTGCCGCGTCGAGGCTGCGTACCGCGTCGATGAGCGCGTCAGAACCGCGACTGCCGACCCCGATGCTGACCATGCCGGCCTCCAGATCGGCGTGCGGCTCCCCATCGCCGATCAAGTCGATCGCCGCGACCGCGTCGGCGATCCGCTGCCGGTCAGGGACGGCGAACTCGACCACGTCGCCGCCGGCCCGGCCCTTCAGCTGTTCGGCCGTGCCCGCCGCGATGACCAGGCCGTGGTCGATGACCACGATCTCGTCGGCCAGCTCGTCGGCCTCGTCGAGGTACTGAGTGGTGAGCAGGATCGTCGTCCCGCCCGCCACCAGCGACCTGATGATGTCCCACATCCCCAGCCTGGACCGCGGGTCCAGGCCGGTGGTCGGCTCGTCGAGGAACAGCACGTGCGGATGGCCGACCAGGCTGGCGGCCAGGTCCAGGCGGCGCTGCATGCCCCCGGAGTAGTTCTTGGCCGCCCGGTCGGCCGCGTCGATCAGGTCGAATTCCTCCAGCAGTTCCACGGCGCGGCGGCGTGCCTGCGGCCAGCTCAGGTGGTAGAGCCGCCCGATGATCTCCAGGTTCTCCCGGCCGGTCAGCTCTTCCTGGATCGCGGCCGACTGGCCGGACAGCCCGATCGACCGGCGCACCGCGGCGGCTTCCCGTACCACGTCGTGGCCCTCGACCACCGCGCGTCCCTCATCGGGAAGCAGCAGGGTGGTCAGGATACGCACCGCGGTGGTCTTGCCCGCGCCGTTGGGGCCCAGTACGCCGAGCACCGTCCCGCGCGGCACGGACAGGTCGATGCCGCGCAGCGCATGCACGTCACCGAACGACTTGGTCAGGCCCTCGACGAGGATCGAAGGCTGCTCGCCGACCCCGTTTGCCTGTGACATAGATCCTCCCGTACCCCGTCAACATCCCCACTCCGAACCTACCCCGGACGCGCCGGACCGGGCCAACCGGATCAAGCGCTCTGCCTCGCCCGGCCGGCCCGCGCCGCGAGCGCGATCCCGGCCACGCCGACCGCCGCCGCGACCGGGAGCCACACCGATCCCGCCGACAGGGTGTGCAGCACCCGCGCCAGGGCGCCGAGCAGGCTCTGGTTGGCCACGTTCTGGATCCGCCCCACGTGCGCCGGGTTGACGAAGTTCATGCCCCAGTACTGGGCGGCGTCGCCCGGCACCAGCACGAAGCTCACCGCCACCGTGCCGGCGAAGACCGCGGCGGCGATCGCAGCCGCGCGGTACCGCCTCGTGGCCAGCAGGTAGACGGCGAAGATGGCCGGGGTGAGCTTCAGCCCGGCCGCGATTCCGATGCCGGCCCCCTGCAGCCGCGAAGGTAGCGCCAGGTCAGCCAGCACCAGCAGCGTGAGGAACGCGTTGACCTGGCCGTATTTAAGGTTGGTCCGTTCCGGTTCCAGCCAGATCGCGGCGGCGGAAAAGGCCAGCGCGAGCCGGACCGCCTGCTCGCGCCGCACCCAGGCCGACACAGGCGGCAGCCGCAGGGCCAGGTACGAGGTGACCGGCAGCGCGAGCACGGTCGCCGCGGTGACCAGCGCCTGGTCGGCCGTGACGGGCAGCCAGGCGAGCGGCGCGAACACGATCGCGGCGAACGGCGGGTAGGTGAACCGGAGCCCGAAGGCGAACCGAAGCTGATACAGGTACGCCCCGTGCAGCACCGCGGCGCCGCCTGCAGCGTAGATGGACAAGTCTCCGAACGCCGCCCTGCTCGTGACCGTCGCCACGCAGCATACGGCCGCGGACAGGACGTAACCCGCGGCGAGCCAGCGCCAGCCGCGGGGCGGATTCGCTGGTCGCAGGGCCCGGCAGCAGCTCAAGGCGCTACGGCAGACCGCTGAGGAACCTGGCCACGATCGGGCCGCAGGTGGGCCCGCCGTTCCCGCCGGAGTTGACCACGAGCGCGGCGAACGCGATGTCACCCTTGAAGCCCATCAGCCAGGCGTCGGTCTTGAGCGGCTTGGTCGTCCCGTACTGCGCGGTCCCGGTCTTGGCGTAGGTTCCCGCCGGAAGCCCCTGGCCCGCTGCAGTGCCGCTGGAGACCACCGACGCCATCATCTCGTGCAGGTCGCTGACCAGCGGCGAGGGCAGCGTGCCCGTAGCGGCTCCTGCGCCGGATTCGCCCGCGACCAGGAGCGGCGAGTGCACGGTCCCGGTATCGGCGGCCGCGGCGACCATGGCCAGGGCCAGCGGCGAGACGAGCACCCGCCCCTGGCCGATCGCCGTGGCGGCCAGGTCGGCCTCGTCCGAGGGCTGGGGCACCGAGCCGCCGAAGGCGATCAGCCCGAGGTGCAGGCTGCGGTCCAGCCCGAACATCGACGCGGCGGCCGGGAAGTCCGGCGGCGTCAGGTGGCCGGTGGCGAGCTGGATGAAGGCGGTGTTGCACGACTCGGTGAAGGCCTGCAGCATCGTCTTGACCGGCGCCTCGCCTTCGGCGTTGTGGAACACCTCGCCGTCCACCGTGGCAGTGCCCGGGCAGCTCGCCGCCGAGCTCGGGGTGAGCCCGTGGGTGATCAGTGCGCCGGAGGTGATCACCTTGAACGTCGAACCGGGCGGGAAGCCGCCGTCGAGGGCCTGGTCGAAGCCGCCGGAGTTGACCGACACCGCGGCCAGCACGGCGCCGGTCGAGGCGTTCACGGCGACCAGCGCGGCGCTCTGCTGCACAGAGGCCAGCGCCGCCTCGGCGGCCATTTGTACCGAAGGGTCGATCGTGGTGCGGACCGGGGTTCCCGGGTGCGAGGGCAGCATGGCCACCGTCGCGACGGCCGCGCCGGTCTTGCTGACCACGGTGACCGTGGCGCCCGGCTGGCCGGCCAACTGTCTCTCGTCGGCTTGCTCCAGGCCGGTCTGGCCGACGACGCTTTGCGCGTCGTAGGGCGTGCCGAGCTGGCCGAGTTCCTGGGCGGTGATCGGCCCGACCTCGCCGACCAGGCCCGCGGCCAGCCCGGGGGTGATGGCGCTGCGCGCGGTGCTCGCCTGGAACACCGTGCCAGGGATCGGGTAGATGGTCGGCTGAATCTGGTCATAGCGGGCCCGGGACACGGTGAAGACCGGCTCGAAGTACATCGGGTGGGCCGTGGCGGCGGCGACCGCGCCGTTCGCCTCGCTGGCGGTGGCGCCGACGGAGACGAGGGCCGCCTCAACGGCGGAGGCGTCCTTGATCCGGAGCCCTTCCACGCCGATCGTGACCACCTG
>Ga0187770_10001829_pt1 | contig 11564 bp, 8 predicted proteins | sample 0116_SJ02_MP02_2_FD_133154 | JGI IMG/M metagenome (GOLD analysis project Ga0187770, IMG submission 133154) | Tropical peat soil microbial communities from peatlands in Department of Meta, Colombia - 0116_SJ02_MP02_20_MG | ecosystem: Environmental > Terrestrial > Soil > Wetlands > Peat | place...
AGGGGTACGCCACCTTTTTGGCCGAAGGGGAGAAGCGGGTGACAGGAAAACCGATCCCGAAGAAGTATGCCAATGCCCTGAAAGAAGCTCGGGAGGCGTATCTGTTCGTGAAGGAGGGCCGCGGAGAGCATAACGTGGAGTACGCGGTGAAGCTCGCCCAGGCTGGCGTAGCCCGAGTGGACAGCCTGCTTCAAGCGCTGGACCCCAAGGCCAAGCCGATCCCCCGCGACGATTTGCTCGGGCAGAAAGACGGCTACTGCTTCCCTCTGTGCCACCAGCGATTGCCGTTCAAGGCGGAGGTGAGGCTGGAGGGGAAGAAGCTGCCGCATCAGTTGCATGCCGAGTCCGGCGTCGGGTGTGGCACGTGCCACTCTGTCAGCAAGCACAAGGCGCTGGCCGTGGACCGCCGCGCCTGTCAGGCCTGCCATCCGGCTGCCTCCTGAGGGGGGCTCGAAACGTGTGGTAGTCCTGACCTTCCCGGTCGGGAGTCCGGAAGGCGCTTGCGGTCACTGGCCAGGAATAGTAAGGTGCCCTGGGCGCGGGGACAGGCGTTGGAGGGGGGAGCGGAATGCCCGGGACAGACCAGCCGGGCGGGCCTGGTAGGCTTAGGCGGTTCTGGCAGAACCTGTGGGGCCAGGACCCGGACCTTCACCTCGAGACCCGCTGGCAGAAACTCATGGCCTTCTGGGGGCTGCATGTGTGCCCCCGCCCGGCCGGCAGGATCGCCTGCACATCCGCGTGCGCTTCTTTAAGGTCATTGGCGTCTTTGCCGTCGCCATCCCGCTCTTCCTGGCCAGGGCCGCGTTCAAGATCAGCACGTGACCGCTCCTGTGCAACCAGTGTCATATCATGAAACCGTACTACCAGGCCTGGAAGACTTCCAAGCACAACTTCGTTCTCTGCGTCGACTGCCATTACCCGCCGGGGTTTCGCGACACGATGCCCAGGCTGATCTCTTCGCCGGCACGCTGGAGACAGCCCTGCCTGTGAAGAAGGAGCCCAACGTGATGGCTGGCAAGGTCGATTGCGTCGCGTGCCACGACCTCTCCAGGAAGCTCTCCTTGGCGGGCCAATCCGCGAAATGCACCGAGTGCCACGACGAGAGCTATAGGGACATGATGGTCATGTGGCAGGGGCAGGTCGGCGAGGCGCAGAAGGCCGCCCTGGAGCAAGCCGACGCCGTCCTGGCAGCGGCCAAGCGGGCCCGGCGGGATGTGGCCGCGGCCAGCAACCTTCTGGGCAGGGGGCGGATGGACTTTGGCTTCGTCGTCAAGGCCTGGGGCCTTCACAACTCGGATCTGGCCGAGGCGATCCTCATGGAGAGCAAGAAGGCCGCCCTGCGGGCCGTGACCCTGCCGGGTAAATAGTTGCAAGGATACGGCTTGTGGCGTATGGTGAACCCGGCCGGACGCAATGTCCCGTAGGCAATATGAGGAAAGTGGCAGAATGAACACGGGGTATCGGATCATCAAGAAGGAAGTCTACTCGCCCGTCACCTACATGTGGGAGGTCGAGGCACCGGACGTGGCGCGGGCGGCGCAGCCCGGCCACTTCTTGATAGTCCGGATGAACGAAGAGGGCGAGCGCATCCCTCTCACCGTGGCGGATTTCGATCGCCAGCGCGGCACGGTGACCGCGGTCATCCAGGCCGTGGGGAAGTCTACCCGGGAGATGATGCAGCTCAACCAGGGGGATTCGATTCTCGACCTCATCGGGCCGCTGGGCGAGGCCAGTCACATCGAAAAGCGATCCAAGGTCATCCTGGTGGGGGGCGGGCTCGGCGTCGCCCCGGTGTACCCGCAACTGCGCGCCTACAAGGAACGTGGCAGCACCACGCTCTCCATCATTGGATTCCGCACCAAGAGCCTGGTCTTCTGGGAGGAGAGATTCCGGGCGTACAGCGACGAGATGCACATCGCCACCGACGATGGGTCCTACGGCCACAAGGGCTTCGTGAGCCAGGTTCTCCAGATCCTCCTGGAGAAGCACCGGGACACGGAGGAGGTCGTGGCCATCGGCCCGCTGCTTATGATGAAGGCCTGTTGCGATGTGACCCGCCCGTTCGGGGTCCGCACCATAGTCAGCCTGAACTCCATCATGGTGGACGGTACGGGCATGTGCGGGAGCTGCCGCGTGACCGTCAACGGGAAGCTGAAATTCGCCTGCGTGGACGGCCCGGACTTCAACGGGCACCAGGTGGACTTCGACGAACTGCTGCGGCGCCAGCGCCGGTTCCAGCGGGAAGAGCAGGAGTCGCTCAAGCGATATGAGGAGGAGTGCCGGCTGATGGGCCGCACCACATAGAGGCTGTGAGGCGCGAAACGTGGGGCGTGAGGGGCATCACCTTTCACGCTTCACGATTCACGTTCCAGCGAAGGATCGGTTCATGACAACCGTGAAGAATATTCATACCATCCCCAAGGGCCGGACCCCCATGGCGGAGCAGGACCCGCAGGCCCGGGGAAAGAATTTCGACGAGGTGGCCCTGGGGTACACCCTGGCGGACGCGCTGCGAGAGGCCGACCGCTGTCTCGAGTGCAAGAAGCCCCGCTGTATCGCGGGCTGTCCCGTGGGCATTGACATCCCGGGCTTCATCCAGGCCATCGCCCAGCAGGACATGCGGAAGGCGTACGAGATCCTGCGCCGGGACAACCCGCTGCCGGCGGTGTGCGGCCGGGTGTGTCCCCAGGAGACGCAGTGCGAGATCCGCTGCATCGTGGGGGTCAAGGCCGAGCCCGTCTGCGTCGGCCGCCTGGAGCGGTTTGCGGCCGACTATGCCATGGCCCACTTCGACCCGGAGACGGCCGCCATCGCCCCAGCGGGGAAAAAGGCGGCCATCATCGGCTCCGGGCCGGCTGGGGTCGCCTGCGCGGCCGACCTGGCACGGGCCGGCGTGGACGTCACCATCTTCGAGGCGCTGCACATGGCCGGTGGGGTGCTGAAGTACGGGATCCCGGAGTTCCGGCTGCCCAAGGTGATCGTGGACCGCGAGATCGAACTCTTGAAGCAGATGGGGGTGAAGATCGAGCTGAACACGGTCATCGGAAAGCTGTTCACAATCCCCCAGCTCATGCAGGAGAAGGGGTTTGATGTCGTCTTCATCGGGACTGGGGCCGGCTCCCCCAAGTTCCAAGGGATCCCCGGGGAGAACCTGAACGGTGTCTTCTCGGCCAACGAGTTCCTGACGCGCACCAATCTCATGCGGGGCTTCCGATTTCCCGAGTATGACACACCGGTGGGGATGGGCTGTCGGGTCGCGGTCATCGGGGCCGGCAACACCGCCATGGACTGCGTCCGCTGCGCCCTGCGGATGGGGGCCGAGAAAGTCACGCTGGTGTACCGGCGCACCCAGAAGGAATCGCCGGCGCGGGCCGAGGAACTCCACCACGCGATGGAGGAGGGAATCGAGTTCCAGTGGCTCACCAACCCGGTGAAGATCTTGGGGAACGCTGAAGGCTGGGTGGTCGGGATGGAGTGCATCCGGATGGTCCTGGGTGAGCCGGACGCCTCCGGCCGGCGCGCGCCGGTGGAGCAGCCCGGGACCAATTTCGAGATCCCCGTGGACAGCGTCATCTACGCCCTCGGGACGCGGGCCAATCCTATCATCGCCAGGAGCACCCCCGGTCTGAAGACGAACCAGTGGGGCTACATCGAGGTGGACGAGCAGACTGGGATGACCTCGATCCCCGGCATCTTCGCGGGCGGCGACATCGTCACCGGGGCGGCCACCGTGATCCTGGCCCTGGGGGCGGGCCGGCGTGCCGCCAAGGGGATGCTGGAGTACATGGGGCTGCGGCCCGCAGCGGCGCCGGCAGAGGCTGGCGCCGCCGAGGCCTGAGGGAATTTCACGAGACGTTGGGCTGACTGCGGGCCTCCGGAGCCGCCGAAGCGCCGACTGCGTCTGAGGAGATTGTGGAATGCCGAGCACATGTCCCAAATGCCACCAGGTCCTCGAAGAGGACTACGTCTGCTGCGCGGACGTGACCTACACCTGGAAGTGCACGAAGTGCCGGAAGCTGTCCAAGGGCTTCGTGATCCCCTTCGGTCGGTGCGAGGTGTGCGGGGGCACGCTGGAAATCGTGGACGACTCCGCCTACCAGGATGTGGCCCGTCTCCGGCCCATCCAACAGGCGCTGCAGGCGGAGATGAACGCGTACACCTTCTACTCGATGCTGGCGGCCGAGGCGACGGATCCGGACGTGAGGGCGCTGTTCGCCAGCCTGAGCGAGATGGAGCGCGGACACCTGGAGAACCTGGCGGAGAAGTACCATGCGCACCTGGAGGAGGACCCGGCGCTGGTGCCCCACCCCAGGATCCGGCAGATCATTCTGGAGGGGATAGAGGGTGCACCCAGCCCTGAGGCTGGGCACCCAGCCCTCGGGCTGGATACCCGGGCCCGGGACCGCCTGGTGACGCTGTACGGCCGTGCCATCGAGATGGAGCGGCGGGCGCGCGCCTTTTTTCTGCAGCAGGTCGAGGCGCTGGAAGAGGGGCTGGAGCGGGAGATCTACCGCGAACTGGCCGCCGAGGAAGATGAGCACATCGCGCTCCTGGAGTCGGGCCTGGCCAAGACCAAGGCGGCCTGGGGCCGCTGACTCCTCCCTCAGGTGCGTCGGATGGGGGGGCCTCTTCCGGCACTACCATTTGGGCCGGCTGGCCGCAAGTGCCGCTCGACGCGCGTGATCGCCGCCCCGTGGTGCCATCCCTGCCAATGCTGCACAGCCTGAAGGTCAAGTTTGTCGTCGCCCTGATCCTGCTGGTCAGTGGGCTCATCGGGCTATCGACTTGGTGGATGCTCACCCTCCACCGGGGACACATGCTTCGCGCCACGCAGGACAAGGTCCGGGCTATCGCCGACTCGATCGATCGGGGCATCTACGTGGCCATGCGGGAAGGGCGCAGCCATGATGTGCAGCGCATCCTGGAGGAAACGGGGCGCGACCCGGACATCGAACGGGTCATCGTCTTTGACAGCCGGGGGAGGATCCTGAAGGCCTCGGCGGCGGAGTTGGTCGGGCGGACCCTGGATCGGGATCGCCTGTCCCGATATCTGGATCAGCCGGAATCCACGGTGGTGAGCCTGCGGGAGAATGGCCGGCTCATCCAGTCGGTGGTGAAGAAGATCCGCAACGTTCCGGAATGCTTCCCCTGCCACGGGAGCCAAGCCAGCGTCAACGGTATCCTGCATGTGGACATGTCCTTCCGGCAAACCGAGGAGCAGATCGCCGAGATGGAGCGGTCGGCGCTCTGGGCGGTGCTTCTCACAACGGCGATCATGGCGACCGGTGGGGCGATCCTGATGGTCCGGCTGGTTGAGCGTCCGGTGGCCAGCCTGGTCCGGGCCATGGCCAGGGTGGAGGGTGGCGATCTGGAGACCCGGGCCAATCTGCGGACGCGGGACGAACTCGGACGACTGGCCGACAGCTTCAATACCATGGTGGAGAAGTTGAAAGCCGCCCGGGCGGAGATCGAGGGGTATCAGCAGCAGCGCCTGGCACGCGCCGAGCGCCTAGCGAGTCTGGGGGAGATGGCCGCCTCGCTGGCGCACGAGGTCAAGAACCCCCTGGCGGGGATTGCCGGGGCCGTGCAGGTGATGGCGGATGAGTTGCCGGAGGCCGACCCGCGCAAGGAGATCATGCACGAGATCCTCACTCAGGTGCACCGGCTGGACCGGACGGTCCAGGATCTGCTGGCGTTCGCCCGGCCCGGGAAGCCCGATGTCGAGCCCTGTGATATCCATCAGGTCTTGGACCGCGTCCTGATCCTGCTGGCGGAGAACCCCGAGGCGAAGCAGGTGCGCGTGGTCCGGGCGTACCAGCCCGGCTTGCCCCGCGTGCACGGGGATGGGAAGCAGCTAAGGCAGGTCTTCCTGAATCTGATCCTCAATGCCGTCCAGGCCATGCCTGGGGGAGGCCAGGTCACCTTGCAGACCGGGGTGCAGGACGGTTCCGGGGAGGACCGAGAGGACCCATCGCCCCACGGCCCCATGGTGGAGGTCACCGTGACCGACACCGGGCCCGGCATCCCGCCCAACATCCTCAAGGATCTCTTCACGCCCTTCGTGACGACGAAACGTCGGGGCACCGGCCTCGGCCTGTCGGTCAGCCGCCGGATCGTCGAGGACCACGAGGGATGGATCACGGCGGAGAGTCCGCCGGGCCAGGGGGCGACGTTCCGGGTCTTCTTGCCCCTGGAACCCTCTACCCACCGGACAGGAGAGCGGGTGTCATGAGGCCAAGCCAGGCCACGATCCTGGTGGTGGACGACGAGCACCTGATTCGCTGGTCGCTGGAGCAGCAACTCCAGCGGGAGGGGTGGGCCATCCTCCTGGCGGAGACGGGTGCCGAGGCGCTCCGGAAGGCGCAGGCGGAGACGCCCGACCTAGTCCTGCTGGACGTGCGACTCCCGGACGCCGACGGCCTGGAGATCCTGGAGCGTCTCCGGGCCAATGATCCGGACAGCCTGGTCATCATGATCACAGCCCACGGCGGAGTGGAATCGGCCGTGCGGGCCATGAAGCTCGGCGCCCACGACTACATCATCAAGCCCTTCGACATGGATGAGCTGAAGCTCACGGTCAGGAAGGCGCTGGAAACGAGGATACTGCGGCGCGAGGTGGCGCGCTTCCACGCAGAGCAGCGGGTGGGGTCCCGCCTCGACGACATCGTCGGCGTCAGCCAAGCCATTCGGGATCTCAAGGCGCTCATCTGGCGCATCGCCGAGAGCGATGCGACTACGGTCCTCCTGGAGGGCGAAAGCGGCACCGGAAAGGACCTCGTGGCGCGGGCCATCCACTTCGAGAGCGCGCGGGTGCAGGGGCCGTTTCTGGCGGTGAATTGCGTGGCGCTGCCCGAGCACTTGCTGGAGAGCGAGCTGTTCGGCCACGAGAAGGGGGCCTTCACCGATGCCAAGGCCCTCAAGAAGGGCCTGTTCGAGGGGGCCGACGGCGGTACCGTGTACCTGGACGAGATCGGCGACATGAAGCCCGGCCTCCAGGCCAAGCTGCTGCGTCTCATCGAGGAGAAGACCTTCCGGCGGGTCGGAGGGGTCAAGGACCTGCGGGTGGACGTTCGCATCATCGCCGCGACGAACCGAGACCTCGCCAAGGCCATGCAGGAAGAGCAGTTCCGGAAGGACCTCTACTTCCGCCTGAAGGTGTTCCCCATCTATATTCCCCCGCTCCGGGAACACCCTGAAGATATCCTCCCCCTGGCTATGTTCTTCGTCGCCCGGTTCAACCGCGAGATGCGGCGCGAGATCCTCGGCCTTCATCCTGAGGCGCAGGCCTGCCTGAAGAGCTACGCCTGGCCGGGCAACGTCCGGGAGCTGCGCAACATCATCGAGCGGGGCATGATCCTGGCTGGGGGGGATACGCTGTGCGTCGAGCATCTGCTGCCGGAGATCGGGGCTGGACCGTTGGAAGCAACGCCCGGCCCACCGCCTCCTCCGAAGGCCCCGCCCGTCGCGCTCCCTGCGGACGGCCTGCGCCTGGAGGAGGTGGAGCGGGATCTCGTTCGCCAGGCGCTGGAGGCGACGGACGGCAACCAGGTCCGGGCGGCGCGCCTCCTGGGGATCAGCCGTGATGCCCTGCGCAACCGGATGAAAAAGTTCGGGCTCTTGCCCTCCACATGAGTGGCTCCACCCGTTCGATCTTTCCTCTCCTTGCTGCGCAGTTCTGCGCACCTCCTGGGGGGTTTCCCGCACGCAGGCCGAACGGCCTACCGCAGCCTGGATTTCTCCTTCGTTGAAAAACGCCTCTTCTGCTGAACTTTCCACTGCACCGCTCCTCGGTCGAGAGACTGTGGCATCGTGATTGCTCTGCGCGAAATCCTGGCAGAGTCCAATCCATGTCACCGACCGCGATCCTGATCATCGACGACGATAGGCTGATCCGCTGGTCGCTCGCGACCGTCCTCGGGCGTGCCGGGTACCGACTCTACGAGGCCGCCACGGGCCAGGAGGGGCTGGCGGCCATCGAGCGCGACGTCCCGGACTTGATCCTCTTGGATGTCAAGCTTCCGGACATGGACGGCTTCGCCGTTCTCACCGCAATTCATGAGGCGCACCCGAACCTCCCCGTCCTGATGATGACTGCAGACGCCACCCCCGAAACCGCCCAACAGGCGCTTCGTCTAGGGGCGCGCGGCCACCTTGACAAGCCGTGCGATTCTGCGGTGCTCCAGGCCGAGGTAGCCAGGGCGCTACGGCCCTCAACGCCGCCAGTTCAGAGTAACCAGTGAAGATGTCATCTTCGGCCCAAGAGTTTCCTCATTCCATTGGCAATCCATCTTCGGAGCATGAGTAGTGCTGCGCACAAACACGCAGGCCGACCGGCACACCCGCTGCGCGAATCCTCGCAGTTCGCCGGTGGTATCCTGTGTTCCGCGAAGAGCGGATTATGAGGGATGTCACAGCCGTCAATGGAATCATTGAGTTCCAACCCAGATGGCTTTCGGTCACGTCGTTCCGCATCCTGGCATCCATGTTGCTTTTGAGGTCCCCAGCCAAAAGTGCCCGCGTTCACAAGCGGTGCACGAGCACGGGAGTCAATGCCGGTTGCCGAATCGGATTTTCCATACGCTGGAGGAAGATCACATGGGAGCCAAAGTAATGGTGCCGTCGGCAGGTTCTTGCTGGATGGGCCCACGGGGCTTCTGGCGATCGCTGGGCGTGGTCGCTGCCTTGGCGGTCGTGGCCCTGCTGTTGGGAGCACCAGCCCAAGCCGCGCCGCCGACCATCGCGGGGGCCACCTACGTCGGGAGCGACCAGTGTAAGGGCTGCCATGAGGACCAAGCCAAGAAGATGGAGCACACCCTCCACGGCAAACTCCTGGGCACGAACCTCTCCAAGAACGAATTCCAGCAGCGCGGCTGCGAGGCCTGCCACGGTCCGGGGAGCAAGCACCTCGAGGATCAGGCGAATCCGGCCAACAACCTCCGCTTCGGCAAGAAATCGCCCCTGAAAGCAGCGGAAAAGAATGAGGTCTGTCTCCAGTGCCACGCGAGAGGGAAGCAGATCCTCTGGAGGGGGAGCCCCCACGAGTCGCGCGACGTCACCTGCGTGACCTGCCATTCGATCCATGGCCCGGCGTCTGAGAAGGGACAACTCAAGATCGTCAAGTTTGACCAGTACGACTCGCGGGGACAACTGCTTGACAGGGTCCAGTACGACCTGTGCGGCCAGTGCCATCGTGTGCGGGAAATGCAGTTCGGTCGGTACACCCACATGCCCCTGCCTGCGGAAGGGGAGGGTGGGAAGATCACCTGCACGAGTTGCCACAACCCCCACGGCACGACGACCGAAAAGCTGATCGCGGCAGTGTCCGTCAACGAGAGCTGTACTAGCTGCCATGCGGACAAGAGGGGCCCATTCCTTTGGCAGCATCAGCCCGTCATGGAAAGCTGCCTGAACTGCCACATCCCACACGGGTCTAACAACGCGTCTCTGTTGCGGATTAAGCTACCGCGCCTGTGCGAGACCTGTCATGTGAGTGTCGGCGCGCGGCACAACGCCCAAACGTACACGCAGAGGGACATGAAGGTTTTTAACCGCGCCTGCCTGAACTGCCATGCAAATATTCATGGATCGAACAGTCCGTCGGGCCAGGATTTCACGCGCTGACGGATCTGGTGCATAAGATGGGAACCTGGCAATTCTGCGTGGAGGCAAACATGGGGCGAGCACGAAGATGGGCGGGCATCGCGCTGTCCGGTCTGGTGATGGCCTCCCTCTGTCTTATAGCTGCAGGGCCTGTGCGCGCAGCAGAGGACGTCCTGGGCTGGGACGTGAACGGCTCGATTGAGGCCGGAGGCATCTACTCCTTCGGCGAGCGCGGTTCTTCGGAGTTCCAGAACTACCGGGATATGGACAACGGCTTCGTCGGGGACCTCACCCTGAGGGGCGAAAAGAAGGACCAGCCGTACTTTTTTGAGCTCGACGGAAAAAATCCGGCGAGGGATGACCAGTTGTACAACGGTGCGTTCGGAGAGTACGGCACGTTCCGATTGGATCTGGGGTGGGACCGGGTCCGTTCTGACATAAGCAACAGCGGCCAGACGATATTTCAACAAAGCGGTGACCAGAATAACCTTCCCCCGAACCCATTGCGAGCCACCATCGTAAGTACCCTGAGTCCTACGGCGCCCACGACGGTCGTGGGCAATGTCAACAATATCGCGAACACGATCAACGGGCTGTTACATCCGGTGAGTCTCGGCTTCAATACTGACGTGGGCAACGTGGCCTTGAAGTTTACTCCCCTCGCGGACTTGGCGTTTGACCTCGAGTACAACAGCATCCATCGCCAGGGGGAACGTCCCCTCGGGACCGTGATCGGTAATCCCGGCAGCGCGGCCACCGAGTTGGCGGTGCCCGTCGACAACTGGACGAACGAGGTGAAGTTTGGCACGGAGTACGCTCGGCCCGACTGGGCCCTGCAGTTCAACTATACCGGCTCTTTCTTCCACAATGACTTTACCGGCTATACCTGGGACAACCCGCTCACAGCGACTAATTCCACTACATCCACGGCTCGCGATCGAATCTCGGCGGCGCCGGATAATATGGCCCATACTTTGAGCTTGACGGGGACGGAAGCGCTTCCCCTGCAAACTCGCATCAACGGGACCTTCGCCTACACCATGCTCCGACAGGACGAAACGTTCATCCCGAACTCGCAAAATCCCGCGCTGAACCCGACGAACCAAGATCATGCGGGCAACAGCAGCCCCGACGCCCAGGTGAACCTCGTTCTGACCAACATCGTGGCGACGAGCCGGCCGATCAATGACGTGACCGTCACGGCGCGGTACCGATACTTCGAGTACCAGAACGACACACCAGAGCACGTGTTCTCTGCCTTCCTGGGTGGTGTGGGTCCAGCAACAACGGTTAACACGGTTGACGAGCGCTATACAAAGCAGAATGCCGGCATCGACCTCGGTTGGCATCCGATCTCTATGCTCAACCTGAAGGCGGGATACGAGGACGAGCACTGGAACCGAGGCGACTTTGAAGGCGAATCGTTTTCAACCAACGAAAATATCGGCAAATTTGCTGCGGATGTGACCCCGGTTGACTGGCTCCTGGGCCGAGTAACGTACAGATACGGAAATCGGACGACTAGCGGCTTCGAAATCAGCTGGGTAGATAATCCCATGCTCCCACAGTCCATCAAGTTCAATTATGCCCCCAGGACCCAGAATCGTGTGGATGCGCTCCTTGACTTTTCGTATTGGGAGACGCTGACACCCTCCATCAGCGGCGGGTATGCGTTGGACAACTATCGCGATAATCAGTTCGGTCTGTTGAACGATGATTATTGGACGGTGGGGTTCAACCTGGACTGGAGCCCCATGAACCTGAAGTGGTTGAAGATCGGAGCGGATTACAGCTACGAGCGATACGACTATAAGATGGAGAGCGAATACTTAAGCGGGGCCACTTCCCTCGTTCCCGCCAACAATTGGATCAGCACGGACAAGGACGAGTTTCATAATGTCGGCGCGAACGCGACGCTGGATATCATCCCGAAGAAGTTCAACGTCACCTTGGGCTATAACGCC
>Ga0187770_10001831_pt1 | contig 11562 bp, 10 predicted proteins | sample 0116_SJ02_MP02_2_FD_133154 | JGI IMG/M metagenome (GOLD analysis project Ga0187770, IMG submission 133154) | Tropical peat soil microbial communities from peatlands in Department of Meta, Colombia - 0116_SJ02_MP02_20_MG | ecosystem: Environmental > Terrestrial > Soil > Wetlands > Peat | place...
AACAACAAAGGTTGACGGCCTGTTCAAGGTCACGACGAAAGACGGGTACACGTTGAGAGTTGCTGTCAGTGCTTTTACACTCTCAAGAATCAAGACGTCACAGGAAAAGACCCTGCGCGCCATAATGGACAAGATAATCAGAGAAAAAGCTTCGACCCTCACGATGGATCAGCTGGCACAGGAAATTGTCCTCGGAAAAATAGCTTCCGACATATACAACGACGCAAAAAAGATTGCACCACTACGTCACGTCGGCATCAGAGGCTCCAAAGTAATATCCGCCCTATCCCAGCCGCAAGTCCAGGAGAACGCGTAGTTCTGAACCTGCTGCCCGAAATGCAGGTGCCCGTCCAATTGGACTTGCTCTTTCGGAACAGCTTTTCCGCAGCTGTGTCTTAGGAGGATAGCGTTGTCCGGTATGTCTTGCGGGGAAGAAGTGAGCCAGAAGAGTATGCGACGGACCGAACGCTCCTTTTTAATAGTGAAGTGCAGACCGCAATCGATAGTGGGCGCTCTGATTCTCGAATCGTTAAATTATTGAGTAGCTGGTAGTAATCTTTTTGTTATAGTCCATTTACTATAATGTTATAGTTCAATTAGTATATAGTGGATTAGCTATAGTGATGGCGTAGGAGCGAATACAAAATGGATACACCCACGCTTCGAATCCTAGATACAATATCATCTCATTTAGGTGATTCTCTGTCAATTAACCAGCTTACCAAGAGAATCAAAGATACATATGGAAATGCATATTATGCGAACATCTATCAAAAATTGCAAGAACTGAAGAAAGAGGGTCTGCTCAATCTCGACAACCTAGGAAGGTCTTCCATTATCAAACTGAACTTTCAGAATTACTTACTAGTCGATTTCTTGTCGGAAATGGAAATAGAGAAAAAGATGGAATTCTTAAAGGATAGAAACGACTTGCTAATAATCTTAACAGAAATGGACAAATCTTTGAATGAAACGTGCGCAATAAAATCGATTAGTTCCATAAATCCCGCAAAGAATATCAAACTCAACAGAATTGAGTTGCTCTTTCTCTTAAGGAAGACATCCTATTATCATGATGAGACCGTTAGACTTTACAACGAAATGCTGAAACTACAGAACAAGTACAACTTGAGAATTGACAGTCTTATCCTAGATGAAGACGATTTTTCTGATATAATAAGGTCGGATGAGGTCAATCCCCTCAGAGAAGCCCTATTCAAAAAGACCACCTTTTTCTGTCCTCAAGCGTTCTGGAGTGAAATCAGAGAAATTGCAGAGAATACCGAAATCAAATCTATCGAGACAGAAACAAGACCAGCTAGCATCCCAGATTTGGATATCGTTTACAACCTTGGTAGATTTGGATACAAAGAATTTGGTCTCAAAATAGAACAAGGCAAGAAATTCTGCATCGAATACTTAATCACGGCCCTGTTACTTCTAGACGATTCAAGGCGACTGGAAGCTATACCAATAGTTCTAGCAAAAAACAGTTTTAGAAGCAACCTATTGGCATTCTTAAGTCAGAAATTCGGGACAGCTGGAAAACTCTCAAGTTTGTTGAGAATTCTACAAAAGATAAAATCGTCGAACGAAATAGATGAGACACTAGATATTCTGAAAATCTTCAATTTGGAAGAAACACCGATTGATGAGCAAAGCATTCTACAGAAAATGAGATTATACAATGCCGCTTGATAAGACCGAAATACTCAAGAGCGAATTACTCGATTTTCTAGAAGAGTTGAGTAAAGAGCTGGGCAGAAAAATCACTCTCATAGCCGTTGGTGGAACAGCAATGACATTACTCGGTCTTAAGCCATCAACAAGATACATCGACTTCACAATTCCTAGTAGTGACTTTCCTGAGTACAAGATGGCCGAGAAAAATATACCGCATGGTTACAAGATTGATGTATATTCGGATGGGTGCATCTTCAGTCAAAATCTTCCTGATGACTATTTAGACGATAGCATAGAAATAGCGAATCTTGAACACATATCATTGAGAGCTCTCCACCCTCTTGACATCGTCGTCACGAAAATCGGAAGACTTGACGATAGAGACCTTGAAGATATTGAAGAATGCATCAAGGCATATGGCCTTGAAAAAGAACAGATAAAAAACAGAGCAGCAAATGTCACTTACATTGGCAAACAGGAACATTACGATTACAATCTCAAGTGTGTACTTGAGAAATTCTTTCACTGAGCGCCGTCCACTCACTGATCTTTTAATTTTTTAACGCAGCGACTAAGAGCGTATCCATTCCGAGCTCAATGCCTTAAGGCGCGCGCTAGCAGGTGACCGAAACGAATCATAGAAATCTGAATAACGCCTGTGTCGCTCATTTTCTTGCGGCCTGAGCCATATAGCCAAGGCTATTGAAGCCCAGGAAAAAGAGAACTGGACTCGCACCCTTTGGATACGAGTCCCAAAAAGACCAATGCCCTCTTTGAGTCAACCCGCCCTTTTCTTGACTGACGCGCGCGCTAGAATGCGTAAACCCTAATTTTTGAACGTCTTCCCGTATTCATATCCTTTGTCGAAAGCTGCCAGATTCAACTCTTCCGTTCCCCTGGGAATGTTCTCTTTAACAGACTCCTTCAAGGCTTTCTCATCCAGCAGCTCGGTGATAGCGGTAAATGCTCCCAGCATGACAATGTTCGCAACGATTCTTCTTCCCAGTTCTTCCGCGATTTTCGTTGCGGGCACGTGGTAGACCTTGAAGCCCTTCAGGCTCTTCTCGCGCGGAATCATGTCAGGATCCAGAATCACCGTGCCGCCAGGCTTCACATCCTCCGCATAATCATTATACGCTGCTTGCGACATCACAACCAGCACGTCAGGCTCAACGACCTTCGGGAAATCAATGTCATCCTCAGAAATCACAACTTCGGACTTGCACGCTCCTCCACGCGACTCAGGACCGTAAGACTGCGTTTGAACAGCGTTCTTGTCTGAGTGTATCGAAGCTGCCGCCGCCACGATTATTCCAGACTTGATTATTCCCTGCCCGCCGAAGCCTGCGAACCTAACCTCAACCCGCATACTAACTCACCTTCTCCATCGCCCTCTCGTTAATCTTCGAAATCTTCTCATGCAGCATCTTCTCGTAGCTCAACTTGCTAATGTCGACGAACTCACCCACGACTATCCTGTCCGCAGTAATATCGGCCTTCGACGGATCTGAAAAGCTCTCAACGACCGAGGCCTTCTTGAACCAGCCCATCATTTCAAGGCCTGACCGCATCTTGTTGTAGCGACCATAAATTTCAGGACAGGGTGAGAGCATCTCAATGAAACAGAAGCCCTCCTTCTGCAGCATCTTCTTGATAGACTGCGTCAACCTGCGCACATGCAAGGATGTCCAGCGGGCCACGTAGGTGGCGCCCGAAGCTGCAGCCAAATGCACGAGGTTGAAGGGATTCTCGATGTTCCCGTACGGGCTCGTAGTCGTCACCGATTCGAGCGGCGTTGTGGGACCCTGCTGCCCCCCAGTCATGCCGTAGTTCAGGTTGTTCGCACACAACACTTTAATGCCCATGTTTCTCCTAGCCGCGTGTATGAAATGGTTCCCTCCTATGGCGAAGAGATCACCATCACCACTTATGACCACAACCTCCAACTCTGGGTTGGCCAGCTTCACTCCAGTAGCAAAAGGCAAGGCACGACCATGCGTCGTATGGAAAGAATCCGCGTTCATGTACCCAGCAGTTCTTCCGATGCAGCCGATGCCCGAAACGACAACCAGCTTGTCCAAGTCCGTCTGAAGCTCATCCAACGCATGCACGAAAGCGTTCACCAGCACACCGTTGCCGCAACCCTGACACCAGATGTGCGGCATCATATCTTCTCTCAGATACTTCGAAAACGGATGCAAAACCACCGGAACAGTTTCCTGAACCATCTACTTGTTCCTCCTAATAACCTCCAGAATCTCCATAGGAGTGTGAGGATCCTCCCCCAACTTTGAGAGAAACGCGACAGGAGTCTCTTTCGCAGCCCTCTCAACCTCTCGCACCATCTGCCCACAGTTCATCTCAGGCACAACAATCCCCTTCGCACCCTTTGCAGCGTTAGCGACCTGCTCCTCAGGGAAGGGCCACAACGTTATCAGCCTCAACAGTCCCGCCTTGATACCCTTCTCTCTCGCCTTCCTAATCGCGCTCAGCGCAGCACGGGCAACTATGCCGTAAGCGACAACCACGATGTCCGCGTCTTCAAGCATAACCTCCTCAACCCTGATTATCTTGTCAGCGTTCTTCGAAATCTTGTCGACCAGCCGGTGAACCAGTTCAGACTGCACCTCGGAACTCGACGTCCTCGGATAACCGTGCTCGTTGTGCGTCAAACCCGTCGCGTGGAAACGGAAACCCTCTCCGAAACAGGCCATAGGCGGCACGAGATTCTCATCAGGCTTGAACGGCAGGTACTTTTCACGCGGCACGTTCGGCTTCTTTCGGTTCACAATCACTATCTTGTCAGGAGGAGGAATCACCACTTTCTCCCACATGTGACCCACAATCTCGTCGCCCATCAGCAGAGTCGGAACGCGGTAAGTCTCAGAAAGGTTGAACGCTTCAACGGTCAAATCGAACATCTCCTGAACCGAACAGGGCGACAGAGCTATTATGCCATAATCACCATGCGAACCCCACTTAGCTTGCATCACATCCTGCTGCCCAGGCAGGGTAGGCTGCCCAGTGCTCGGACCACCTCGCATAACGTCCACGACCACGCATGGAGCCTCCGTCATCACGGCGAGCCCTATGTTCTCCTGCATAAGGCTGAAACCCGGCCCTGAAGTCGCCGTCATAGCTTTCAAACCGGAATAGGAAGCACCGATGACAGCCGCCATCGACGCAATCTCGTCCTCCATCTGAATGTAGATTCCGCCGAACTCGGGCATCCTCTGAGACAGGTGTTCAGCGATCTCTGTTGCTGGCGTAATCGGATAGCCGGCGAAAAACCTGCATCCAGCCGCAATTGCGCCTTCAGCACAGGCCACGTCGCCGTTCAGGAAATGTGCGCCTGTCAACGCAGTCTTCATTTTAGGCGTTTCACTTCTCCTCCTTGTTCTTCTTCTCAGTAACGAAAATCGCAAAGTCGGGACAGACTATGCTGCAAAAGCTGCAGTTTATGCACTTGCTCTCATCCACGACTCGGGGAGGATGAACTCCTCTGGCGTTTATTTCGTCCGACTCCTCCAACACCTTCTTGGGACAATATTCAATGCAGTAGCCGCATCCCTTACACTCATCCTTGATGAGATGAATCTCCATTTTCGCTGGCTTGACTTTTTCCAGGTCAAGCGGGGCATGCCGCATTTTTTCAGGAATACTTAGTCGCCTCCAAAACTTTTGCAAAAACCTTCTTACCCTTCTCGATATCCTCAGGCTTGACGTTGTCCACTATCGTCTTCATCTCACGCATTTTCGACGCAAACTTTTCGCCTTCAGCCGCAGAAGCCCACAGAAGCTGTAAACGCTGCTTGTCCAAACCGTTCTGCTCCATCTTCTTCCACAACCGCTCCACCCGCTTCTGGGTCTGGTAATTCGCATTGATGTAGTGACAGTCACCCAGGTGGCAGCCAGACACGAGCACGGTGGCGGCACCCCTCGCAAAAGCCCTCTCGACAAACCTTTGAGCAACACGACCAGAACACATCGTCCTTATAATCCGCGCGTTAGGTGGATACTGCATCCTGCTCACCCCGGCAAAGTCCGCGCCCGCATAGGAACACCAGTTACAGCAGAACGCAACAATCTTCTTTTCAGGTTCATTCTCGGTAATCGCATCAATCTGCGCAATTATCTGCTCGTCCGTGAAGTGCTTCTGAGTTAACGCGCCGACATTGCACTCAGCCGCGCATGTGCCACAGCCGCCACAGGCCGCCTCGACGATTTCAACCCTCTTCAAATCCTTGTTCAAACTGATCGCGTTGTAAGGGCACACTTTTACGCAAAGTCCACAAGCCGTGCATTTCTCAGGAAACGTGATGGGCGTGATTGCTTCGACGGTCACATGTCCTTTCGCCATGAGGATGCCCGCACGAGCCGCGGCCGCGCTGGCCTGTGTCACACTGTCCTTTATGTCCTTAGGAGACTCGGCACAACCAGCGAAGAAAACCCCGCCTGTAGCAGCGTCAACGGGCCTGAGCTTCGGATGCGCCTCCAAGAAGAAACCATCCTGGTTCCTCGAAAGCGTCAGCAACCGCTGAATCATCTCGCTGTCCTTCCGGGCCTCCAACCCTATCGACAGAATCGCCATGTCAGCATTAATCTTGTAGACTCCCTTCCTCAACGTGTTCTCGCCTATCAGCCACACGTTATGCGTCTTCTTATCCTCAACAATCTCGGCTGGTAGTCCCCGGATGAACACGACGCCTGCGTTCTTGGCGCGCTGGTACAGGTCCTCGAAGCCTTTGCCGTAGGCCCTAATATCAACGTAGAAAACGCAGATTTCAGTGTCAGGCCAATGCTCCTTAATCAACAAGCTGTCCTTGATGGTGTTCATGCAGCAAACGTTGCTGCAGTACAGCCTTCCGCTTTTTTCAGACCTCGAACCGACGCATTGAACAAAGGCCACACGCTTGGGGATCTGCCTGTCACTCGGCCTTATCAAATGGCCGCCCGATGGTCCGCCAGCGTTGATTAGTCTCTCAAATTCAAGAGACGTGATCACGTTAGGAATCTTACCGTACCCGTAGTTAGGCAGCACAGAAGGGTCGAACACGTCTGCTCCAGTCGCCACGATTATCGTGCCCACTTCAAACTCTTCGGTCACGGGCTTCGTCTCGAAGCTAATCGCCTGCCTGTCACACGCTTTTATGCACTTGTCGCAGACGATGACGCCATCCTTGTTGAGGCACAGGTTCATGTCGATAATGTAAGTTGAAGGAACAGCCTGAGCGAAAGGCGTGTAGATACCATGCCTCACCGCCAATCCAACGTCAAACTCATTCGGAACCGCAATTGGACAGACCTTCACGCACTCTCCGCAGGCGGAACAATCCTTTGTCACGTACCGCGGCTTCCTCAACACCTTCACGTGGAAGTTGCCGATGTACCCCTTCACCTCACTGACCTCACTGTTCGTCAACAGCTCGATGTTCGGATGATGACCCGCGTCAGACATCTTCGGGGCAAGGATGCATATCGAACAGTCCATCGTCGGAAAAGTCTTATCAATCCTCGCCATCATCCCTCCGATGCTCGGCTCCTTCTCCACCAAATACACCTTGTAACCGGTGTCAGCAAGATCCAGAGACGCCTGAATGCCGGCCACGCCGCCGCCGATGACCAAAGCCCTTCTGGTAATGGGCACTTCAGCCTCAACCGCAGGCTCAAGCAACGCAGCCTTAGCCACAGCCATCTTCACAAGATCCTTAGCCTTCTCCGTACCCGCCTCCTTATCGTACAGGTGAACCCAACTGCAGTGTTCACGAATGTTAGCCATCTCAAACAGATACTTGTTCAAACCCGCGTCTTCACACGTTTTCCTGAACGTCGGCTCATGAAGACGAGGAGAACATGACGCCACGACAACACGGTTCAGCCTTTGCTCCTTAATGTCATTCTTTATTCCAGCCTGCCCCTGATCCGAACACGTGTAACGATTGTCCTGAGCTAGAACAACGTTCGGCAACGTCGCAGCATACTTGGCAACTTCCGCACAGTCAACCGAACCCGCGATGTTCAAACCGCAATGGCACACGTAGACCCCGATGCGAACCTGCTCCTCCTGCTTCGCCTTCGACTCCTTTTTCTCCGTCAATGCCTCACCCTCCTCTCAGAAATCAGGAGACCTTCAATGGACTCTGCAGCCCGCTTCCCATCCCGAATCGCCTCAATCACCGAAGCAGGCCCAGTCACGACGTCGCCTCCGGCGAAAACGCCCGGCACGCTTGTCTCCATCGTCACCGGATTGACCCAAACCGTCCCATCATCGTTCAACTCAAACTGCTTCGGCAAGAACCTCAAGTCCGGCGCCTCGCCAATCGCAAGCACCACCATGTCTGTTTCCCGCTTGAAATCCGAACCCTCCACAGGAACAGCTTTTCTCCTGCCAGACTCATCCGGCTCACCTAGCTGCATCCGAACACACTCCAACCCGCAAACCTTTCCCTTTTCCCCTAAAATCTTCTTGGGCGAAACCAAAAACTCGATCTTCACACCTTCATCTTCCGCCTCTTTGACCTCCCACGGGTTAGCAGGCATCTCGTCCCTCGACCTTCGATAAAGCACCGTTACGTCTCCGGCCCCTTTGCACTTGGCCGTTCTCGCAGCGTCCATGGCAACGTTCCCACCTCCGACCACAACAACGTTTTTGCCCAAACGGGTTTTCTTGCCACAATTCGAACTCCACAGAAAATCAAGAGCGTCAGTGACCCCTCCCAAGTCGCAGCCTTCAACCTTGAGCCCCTGGCTCTTGTGGGCACCAGCACCGAGGAAAACAGCGTCAAAACCCCTCTTCCGCAGATCCTCAAAACTCACATCCTTACCTACCTCGGTGCCCGTCTTAAACTCAACGCCCAAGTCTTTTATGAACTGGACCTCCTTGGCAACAACCTTCTTGGGCAAACGATATTCCGGTATGCATTTTCTCAGCATCCCGCCCAGTTCCGGAAGAGACTCGAGCACCGTAACCGAATAACCCTTCCTACCCAGCTCGTACGCGACGGTGAGGCCCGCAGGTCCAGAGCCGATTACAGCCACCTTTTCCGCCGCTCGCGCTGATTTTTCAGGCTTCTTCGCCTTAAGCCATTCGCCGCGCATCTGCTCAATCTTCTCCAGCACTTTAGCGTTCTCTAGCCCGGCACGTTCTGGGTGAAAACAGACGAGCGTCGTCACGAGTGGAAGAGGAACATTCTTGACTATTTTCTGAAGGGCCCTGTCAAAAGCCTTCGTGCCTCCGTGTTCCTTGGCGATTAATCGAAGTGAGAGGAGTATTTCAGGTAGTTTCAAGCCCTGGGGACAACGTTTCTGGCAGCGATAACACCAACCGCAAAGCCAAAGCTCATCCAAACTAAAAACAGATTCTGGGTCAAGGTACACCTGCTCCAACAGAGTCCTCGGGTTGTAGTCGCTTCCAAGCATCTCAGCCATGGAACAGCTTGCCGTGCAGATGCCGCATTCGAAGCAGTACTTAAGCTTGTCAACGTCCAGAATCTTCGCAAGAGCCTCTTTGGAAACAGCGGTCACTGAGCTTTCCAATACTTGAGCCCTCTCTAGTAGTGGGCGACGCCATACATATAAAAGTTTACAAACGTAAAGGTTCTAAACGAACATTCAAGTCGAACGCTGTCCAGACACATCTCTTATATGGTCAACCCCGGTAAAACATAGCCTCCGAGGAGACCACACGACCATGGAGAACATAAAGGTAATATCGTACGGAATGGGCGTCGTCGGCGGCTTCATCGCCAAATTCCTGCTGGAAAAAGAAGGAATAGAAATAGTCGGCGCAGTAGATGTTGCCAAAGACAAGATAGGAAAAGACATCGGCGAAGTCTTAGACCTAAAACGAAAAGTCGGAATTAAGATTTCGCAAAACATCGAATCCGCGCTCCAAGAGACAAAAGCGGATATCGCAGTCCACACGACCTCATCCTTCCTCAAAGACACTTATCCGCAGATAGCCTCAATCCTAAAACAAGGCGTCAACGTCGTATCAACCTGCGAAGAACTCTCATACCCATATGTTTCGGAACCAGAACTCGCAAGAAAACTCGACGCTCTGGCCAAGAAGCATGACGCAACCGTCCTAGGCACGGGGATAAACCCTGGGTTCTTGATGGACACGCTTGTCATAACACTAACTTCGGCGTGCGAAAAAGTCGAGAAAATCAATGTAACAAGGGTCATGAACGCAGGGACAAGACGCGTACCGTTCCAGAAAAAGATAGGAGCCGGGCTAACCATCGAAGAATTTCAAAAGAAAATCAGCGAGAAACACATCACCGGACACGTGGGCCTCGAACAGTCCATCAGCATGATCGCCAGCGCCCTCGCATGGAAACTCGACAAGATAATTGTGCAATCCGCCGAACCAGTCATCGCAAAGAAAACAGTTGAAAGCAAGGACATAAGAGTCGACGCGGGAAAAGTGGCCGGCTTGAAGCAGAAAGCAAAAGGCATAATGAAAAACAGAGAAGTCATCAACTTAGATTTCCAAGCTTACGTAGGGGCGGAAGAAGAATACGACTCGGTAACAATCAAAGGCGTTCCCAGCATCAACCAGAAAATCCAGCCCTGCGTCCACGGCGACACGGGAACAGTGGCTGTCGTCGTAAACGCAATTCCGAGAGTAATCAACGCGCCAGCCGGCCTGTACACGATGAAAGACCTGCCGGTTCCCTCTGCCACGCCAGAGGACTTGCGCAAATACCTGCGCTCAGCCTGAACCAGAAACAAGAAAGGCGCCCAGAACCAGCACAAATATGTCCATGGTGAAACAATGGAGAAACGAGCAGGAGTACATCAAAAAGGAACATTCTCTCTTCTCGACTTGATAAACAACGCCAAGAAAGAACCCAACTTCAAGAAGGCCGGAGCAATCACCCTCTTTATCGGAGTGGTTCGCGGGAAAGCAAGAAAAGGCGAAAAAGTCGAAAAACTGGAACTAGAAGCCTACGAAGAGAAGGCAAATCAAACTCTAGAGAAAATATGCAACGACCTGCGAAAGAAGCCAAGCGTAACAGACGTCCAAATACACCATCTACTCGGAGAATTCAACCCGGGCGAAGACCTCGTCTACGTTTTAGTCGCGGGTTCCCACCGCCAAAACATCTTTCCAGTTCTCGAACAAGCCGTAGAAAGATACAAGACCGAAGCACCAATTTTCAAGAAAGAACATATCATAACCGAAAAGGGAAAGAAAAAAGCCTACTGGCTGTCAGAAAAGAACGCCGCTTCACCCTGACTGCACCAAATTGCGCACTAGAAAGATCCTGTTCTTATCCGTCCATCCCGCAGATACGTGGCCACTATTACGCCTGTAGTTGAAACCTTGCTCTCCGTGAGTTTGAAGGAGGCTGGCATGGTGCCTTCTCCAAAGAGGCGCTTGCCTGTGCCTACTGTAAGTGAAAATATTTTAAAACTCTACTCAATCAGAGCTTCTTGGTCAGGTTATACATGAAAACTTTGAAACCAGTTTTCTTGTAGAGTTGTATGGCTTTTTTGTCTGCTGAGAGGACTGAGATTCTAGCTCTCTTGAATCCCTCGGCTTTAATTCTACTCAAGCATTCATTCAGAAGCTTCTTTCCAATGCCTTTTTTCCTGAACTCGGGCAATATGTAAAGGTCGTTGACAACACCGAAGGTTTCTTGAACTTCGAATACGCCTTCACGTGGAAGAGTGACTGAGGCGAATCCAACAGTCTTTTCATCAACCTTGGCAGTCAATAGAATGTTGCGTTTTTTAAGAAGACCCTCTTTGACAAAATCAAGCCACTTACAGCTATTGGCTTCTGATGGTATCGTTATAGGTTCAATTTCAAACATCTCTTTAACCAAGCACATCCACAGATGCCTTATTGAGCTATCCAAATCTTCTATT
>Ga0187770_10001833_pt1 | contig 11561 bp, 6 predicted proteins | sample 0116_SJ02_MP02_2_FD_133154 | JGI IMG/M metagenome (GOLD analysis project Ga0187770, IMG submission 133154) | Tropical peat soil microbial communities from peatlands in Department of Meta, Colombia - 0116_SJ02_MP02_20_MG | ecosystem: Environmental > Terrestrial > Soil > Wetlands > Peat | place...
CATTCTCATCTCCAAGACCTTCGATAACGGCACGATTTGCGCCTCGGAACAGACGCTGGTGATTGACGATGAGATTTATGACGCCGCGTTGAAGAAATTCTCCGGCCTGGGCGCCCACGTCTGCAACGAGAGGGAAACGAAGCTGCTGGAACGCTCCGTGATTGATCCCCAGACCGGATGCATGCAGCCCATGGCGGTCGGGCAAAAAGCTTCGGATATCGCGAGTTTCATCGGCCTTTCCGTAGAACCGAACACCAAGTTGCTCGTTGCACCGATCCAGGGCGTCGGCCGTGAACATCCACTTTCCGTGGAAAAGCTGTTTCCCGTGCTGGCGGTCTATCGTGCGAAGTCCGCCGAAGAGGCGCTGAAGGTCTGCCTGGACGTGAATCATGCCGGCGGGCTGGGACACACGGCGGTGATTTTTTCGCGCAACGACGAAATCATCCGGAAATTTGGCGACGTGATCAACGCAGGGCGAATCATCGTGAATTCGCCCGGCGCCATCGGTGCGCTCGGCGCCGTCTATAACGATTTGGTGCCGACATTCTCGTTCGGATGCGGGACCGGCGGCGGCAACAGCACGACCGACAACGTCAACGTCTACCATTACTTGAACATCAAGCGCGTGGCTCGGAGAACGCAAGCCCACATGTGGTTCCGAGTGCCGAACCAAATCTATTTCAACATGAACGCGGTGGAAAACCTGCGCCAATTCCCGTCGCAATCGACCGTGATCATCTCCACGCCCGCGCTGGAGCACATGGGGCACGTGGATATCGTCCGGCGCTTCATTTCCCCGCAGACGCACGTCCATGTGCTCTTCATTCCTGATGCGGAACCCGAGATCAGTGTCGTCCTGAGTGGAGTTGAGGCGCTGAACGCTTACAACGCGGACCAGATCATTGCGCTGGGCGGCGGCTCGGTGATCGACGCGGCCAAGATCATGAAACTCAAGTACGAATCCCCGCAGGCGGACCTCGAGGAACTCGCGGCGCCTTTTCTGGACCTGCGGAAGCGAGTGGTGCAATACCCCACCGACAAGAACCACGGAGCGCGGCTGATTGCCATCTCCACGACCAGCGGCACGGGTAGCGAAGTCACTCCGTTTGCAGTGCTGACCGACAAGAAGCAAGGGCGCAAGGTGACGCTCGCCGACTACTCGCTGAACCCCGACGTTGCCATTGTTGACCCGCAGTTTGTGATGTCCATGCCCAAAAAATTGACCGCGGACACGGGCATCGATTGTCTCACTCACGCCCTGGAGGCGGGAGTTTCGAATTACGCTTCAGCCTACACCGATTCCAACGCCATGCAGGCGATCCGGCTCGTGTTCAAGTACCTGCCGGCCGCTTTCGAGGATCCGCGCAATGAAGAGGCGCGCACGATGATGCACAACGCCGCCTGCATTGCAGCGATGGCGTTTTCCAACGCATCTGTGGGAGTGAACCACGCGCTGGCGCACGCGTTTGGGGCGCGCTTCCATGTGGCACACGGCCGCGCCAATGCGCTCATGCTGCCGCACGTGATCGCCTACAACGCTGCCGTGCCCGCCAAATTCATGCCCTCGCCCTACCAGCGCGGATTCCTGGCTCACAAGAAGTACGCGACGATGGCGGACTTGCTGGGTCTCGGCGGCCAAACGGTTGATGAAAAAGTGAAACGGCTTATCGCTGCGACGGAGCAACTTCTCGACCGGCTCGAAATTCCTCGCTCCATTGCCGAACTCGGAATCCCCAGAGAAGAGTTCGAACGGGCTGTTCCGGAGCTGGCCAAAATCGCGTTCGACGATCCGTCGTGGCGGTCGAATCCGCGCATGCCGCTGATGAGCGAACTGGAAGAGCTGCTTTGGAAGGCCTATGAGGGGCGCGGGCTGGCGAAGGCCGCGGGTGCGCATCTCCCGCAAACAACGTAAGGAATGGTGGCGCCATGGCAATGATCAGCGTCTGGCTGAATATGGATGAAAAGGGCGTGGTTCCCGCGCTGCGGGAGGCCGTGGAAAAGCTGGATGGGGCCGGTGATGAATTGATTGTGGACTTCGGTTCTGTGCGCCGAATCGACCAGAGCGCGCTGCGAGCGATGGAAGGACTCGCCGGCATCGCGGAAAAGAAATCTCTCAAGGTGGTGTTACGCGGCGTGAATGTGGATGTCTACAAGGTTCTGAAGCTCGTGAAACTGGCGCCGCGGTTCTGCTTCGCGAGCAGCGATGGCGATCGCAGGACGACGAATTTGGAGGGCAGCCATGCCGAATCACCAACAAAGTGACCGCCTTTCCTGGGGCGACACTATTTTCCTGCATTTGGAACGCGAAGGCATGCCGCTGAACGTGGCGAGTGTCTGCGTATTCGACGGAAAGCTCTCGTTCAAAGATTGCGTCCAGTTCGTCGAATCGAAGCTGCGCGCTATTCCGCGTTATCTCAAGCGAGTGGTGCCGGAGCCGCTCGGCCTCGGCCTTCCCAGTTGGGAGTTCGACCCGGAATTCGACCTGCGCCGCCACCTGCGTCAAATCACTCTCAAACACGGCACAGAAGCAGAGCTCAAAGGGGTTGCCGCCAAACTTCTCAGCCTGGTGATGGACCGCCGCCATCCTTTGTGGGACATGACTCTTGTGCACGGGCTGAAAGGCAACCGCACCGGGTTGATTATCCGAATGCACCATTGCCTGACGGACGGGATTGCGGGGGTGGGCCTGATGAACGTGCTCTTCGACGCAAATCCGAACGCACCGCGTCTGCCAAAAAAGAAGCTGCGACTTCGGGTGCCATCAGCACCGCGCGATCCATTGAATACGCTGGCGAGCGGCCTCCTGGATTCGTATTCCGAATTCGTCAAGCGAATGCTCTCCGCGTGGGCGGACGTCTTGAGCATTGCAGAGCGAGTGGCCAGCAACGGCAGCAAGGTGACCGCCGAAGAGGTTTCCCAGCTCCTTCCTGAAATTACCTCGTCCACCGAGCGGCTGCGATTCAACGTGGTCTATCGCGGCCCGCAAAAGTTCGCCTGGGCAAGGATTCCGCTGTCTGAAATCAAAGCCATTCGGAAAACCTGTGGGAGCAGCGTCAATGACGTCCTGCTCGCTTTGGTGACTTCGACGGTTCGGCGCTATTCGGAATTGCACGGCGATCGGGTGAAGGGCCGGCTGCTGCGCCTGATGGTTCCTGTCAACCTGCGCGGCGACGGCAGTTTAGCCGAATTGGGCAACCGCATCTCGATCGTACCGGTCACGGTGCCTCTGGACATTCGCAATCCTCGAAGGCTTCTCGCGAGGGTCCACCGAACGACCGAGCTTCTGAAGCAGGCCCACACGGCTGAATTGGTCAGCTTGGCCGGCGGCCTGATTGGGATTTTGCCGAGCGCTTTGCAAGCCTTCGCCGGCCCGATCATGAGTCAGCTGCCAATCACCCCGTTCAATATGGTGTGCACCAGCGTCCCGGGACCGCAGTATCCGCTCTACTTGCTGGGCCACAAGATGCTGAGGTGGTATCCGTACGTCCCGGTGGGCGGCGAAATGACTGTAAACTGCGCCATCTTGAGCTACGACGGGACGGTGTATTTCGGTTTCAGCGGCGATGCGCAAGCTGCCCCGGACCTGCGCCGATTGGAGCAGTTCCTAAAGGCAAGTTACGTAGAGCTGCGCGAGGCAACGCGGCCGCAGCGAAAGAAATCGGCGCAGTCGAAGGAAGCGCGGGCAAAGGCGCACGCCACACCGAAAGCCGCGCCTGCACCGGTTCGCGAGCCAATCGCTCCATCGATCCCTCCTCCGCTGAAATCCGCTCAAGCGCCGCGCCCAGTCGAAGAGGAGGAAAAAGCTGTGGCGGAGTTGATCGCGTAGTGGCCAGCGGGGTTGCGAGATCGGAAAGTGGTTGAGGCAGTTGCCAGAGGAGCAGTCCGGAGTCATGGTGGAAGGCATCGAGTCCGTCGTTCCAGTTACATTCTGGTTGACCCCAGGACGCACGCTTTTCCTCTCGATTCATTTCCTCGGCCTCGTCTGTTTTGCTTACATTGTCGCCAGGCGGCTGGTGCCGTTGATTCGGTCGCAACGCGATCCGCGGTTTGACCGGCCTTTCGCCCGAGCGGGGAATGTTCTGAAGTTCTGGCTGGGGCAGTGGAAACACCCGCGGTATAGAGTCGCCGGAATCCTTCACATCCTGATTTTTGCGGGGTTCATCCTTCTTGCCGCGCGCGCCTTCAGCATGCTGATTATCGGCGTGTCTCCCAATTTTGTGATGCCGGGCTTCGCGGGAGAATCCGGCCACTTATACGAAGCTGCGACCGATTACGCGGCAACGGTTGTTTTCCTCTGCATGATATTCGCAATTGTGCGCCGGGTGGTCTTCAAGCCCGCGCGCTATGCCGTGCCGGCACGATATGGAAAGGCTCACACGGCGGACGCAATCTTTCTGCTGGTGCTGATCGCTATCCTGATGGTGGCGGATAGTCTGTTCGAGGGCACAAAAGCGGCGGCGCTTGCGCAGCAGGGCCAGCTCGCCGAACTCAAGACCGTGTTGTCGCTTCCATGGATGTTCAAAGCTGCCCTGGCTTCCTCCTCTATCCCATTGCTTGGAAGCCTTTACTTTGGCGCCTACCTGCTCCACGAAGTCACCTTTTACTTTTTGCTCTGCTACCGGCCTTTTGGAATTCAGTTCCACGTGGAGACGTCGCTATTCAACATTTACTTCGCGAAACTGGACAAGAGCACACTGAAGCCCGTGAAGTGGGGCGTAAGCGACGAGCAGTTAGGCGAGGTCAAATCTTTTGGAGTCAAGACGTTCGAAGATTTCACGTGGAAGCACGTTCTGGACTTTTATTCCTGCGCCGACTGCGGGCGCTGCTCCGACAACTGCCCGGCCAACGCAGTGGGACGCCCGCTTTCGCCGCGGTTCTTGAGCATCAAAGCGCGCGACTATGCCTTTCAGCACTATCCGATGTTTGGCCACTCCGGAAATGGGCAGCCGCTGGTCGGCTCCATTTATTCGCCCGACGAAATTTGGTCGTGCACCACCTGCGGCGCTTGCGAAGCAGAGTGCCCGTTGCTGCTCGAATACATCGACAAGATCGTGGACTTGCGTCGAGGGTTGATGGATGACGGGAATGTCCCTCAGTCCCTGCAAAAGCCTCTAAAAGCGCTCGAGAGTCGCGGCAATCCCTACGGGAAGCTGGAAAAAAAGAGAGCCGACTGGGCCAACACAAAGGAGTTTCAAGAGATCTGCCGAGTCAAGACTCTCAACGGAAAGTGTGGCGCTGAAAGTTTATATTTCGTGGACAGCATCACTTCCTACGATGACCGGATGCAGTCAATCGGGCGTGCCACAGCCACGATTCTCGATCATATCGGTGAGGACTTCGGAATCCTCGGAGCCGCTGAAAAGGACAGCGGCAATGAAGTCCGCCGGTTCGGCGAAGAGACGCTCTTCACGGCCTTGCGGGATCACAATGCGGACGCCATCCGCTCCTGCGGGGCAAAGCGAATCGTTACCGCCGACCCGCATGCCTTCAATGCGTTGAAGCACGACTATAAAGATGTCCCGCCGGTCGAACACATCAGCCAGGTGATTCTGCGCGGAGTGAAGTCCGGCAAGATCCAATTCAATCCGGCGGAAAACGGCAACAACATTTACACCTACCACGATCCCTGCTACCTCGGTCGGCACAACGGAATTTACGACGAACCGCGCGCTGTGCTCGACGCGATTCCCGGATTGAAAAGAGTGGAAATGAAGCGGTCGCATGACCGCTCGTTTTGCTGTGGCGGCGGCGGACTCATGCTCTTTTACGAGCCCAAAGAGGACCAAAGGATGGGGGTCAAAAGAGTGCAGATGGCTGCGGAAGCGGGAGCGAACGTGATTGTCACGGCCTGCCCGTTCTGCATGGTCAACATGGAAGATGCCATCAAGGTGGCCGGGCTCGAAGGAAAGATGACCGCAATTGACCTGGCTGAACTGGCGGACAAACAGATGGTCCGCAAATGCCCAGTTGCGAATGCTGCAAGAAATGCGGAGCCCCAACAAGAATGCGTCGCCGGAGGGTAATTATGGAGATTCTGGTTTGTGTAAAAAGAGTGCCGGACACCTCGGAAAACGAGATCGCGCTGAATAGCGCGGGAAACGACATCGAACGCGACGAGCTTGTCTATTCGATCAACGAGCCGGACAACTACGCGGTCGAGGAAGCACTCCAGATCGTCGCCCGAGTCGGTGGAAAGGTCACTGTGGTCACTGTCGGGGGCGAAGAGGACGAGGAGATTCTGCGCCGCGAGATGGCCATGGGCGCAAACGAAGGTGTCCTAATAACCGACGCCGCTTTCGAAGGATCCGATGGGCGCGGCATCGCTGCAATCCTGAAAGCCTTCGTGAAAAAGGGAAACTATGACCTGGTCCTGACCGGCGTGCAGGCGGACGACGGAGCCGCGCAGGTCGGCGGAATGCTGGCGGCCATGCTCGACCTTCCGTTCGGATCCCTTGTGAATTCCATCGAAGTCCTGGGAGGCAAAAAGCTGAAGATCAGCCGCGAAATCGAAGGCGGCAACAAGGAAATCAGCGAGATTGATCTTCCGTGCGTGCTTTCGATCCAGACGGGCATTAATGAACCCAGGTACGTCGGGATGCGCGGAATTCGCGCTGTAGCGTCGGTGCCCATTTCGAACTGCAGCGTCGCAGAACTCAGCCTTGATGCAAGCGCAGTCGGTGCAGCGGCCGCAAAAGTGAAGCGTCTGGACTATTTCGTGCCTGCGCTGGGCAAGGGCGCTGAAATGCTCGCGGGAAGCCGGGAAGAGAACATCGAGAGACTGGCGGAGTTATTGGCTGCCAAAGGAGGGCTGAAATAATGGCTCGAATCTTCGCTTATATCGTCCACCGGGGCGGCGTGCCCGACGACTCCGCCGGGGAACTTGCCGCGGCAGCTAAGAAGATCGATGCAACGGCATCGGCGACCGCCATCGTCACAGGTCAAGGTTCCGATCTCGATAATGTTTGTTCCACTCTTCGTTCATCGTTCTGCGAAGTGTGGAAGATCGCAAATGATGCCCTAGCCCACCCGAATGCGGAGCTAATTCGGAAAGCGCTGGTGAAGGTCCTGCCGCCGGGCAGCATTGTGTTGGTGGCTCACGAACATTTCGGAATTGATTTGGCGCCCGGGCTCTCCATCAAGCTGAATGCGGCTTACTGCTCCGATGTGTTGGGGATGGATGCCCTCGACGGCAACGACCTTAAGGTCGTGCGCCAGGAATTCGGGGGACAAGTCAGCAGCCATGTCCATTGCGACATTTCCTCCGGCGCGGTACTCACGATTCGCCCGGGTGCGTTTCGGCCCCAGCAAAACGCCGCACTCACCGGCACGATTGTCGACAAATCCGGTGAAATTGGCTCCCTGTCAGCCGGGCGGCGTTATCTGCAAACAATCGTCGCAGAAGCAGGCGACGTGGACATCACCAAGCACGCCATTCTCGTCTCCATCGGCCGCGGCATCCAGGAGAAAGACAACGTCCGCATCGCCCAAGACCTGGCCGACGTATTGGACGCGGCGGTGAGCTGCTCGCGGCCGGTTGTCGATGCCAAATGGCTCGAAAAATCTCGCCAAGTCGGATCTTCCGGCAAGACCGTCAAGCCCAAGGTGTATCTGGCCTGCGGCATCAGCGGGTCATTCCAGCACCTGGCAGGGATCAAGGGAAACCCGTTCATCGTAGCGATCAACAAAAACCCAAAGGCCCCGATTTTTCAGGTGGCGGACGTCGGAATCGTCGACGATATTCTCGAATTCCTCCCCGAACTTACCAGCAAAGTCCGCGAACTTCGCGGCGTCCCGGCAAAGTGAGGTGAAAGCGCCATGATTCCAAGCAAAACCTTGAAGCTGAGCCTGAAATCACTCCGGGAATTTGCCAAGAAGCGGTTGCCGGACGAGGTGTTGATCGATCTCGATGCCCGCGACGAATGTCCAATGGAGATCGTGCGGCACATGTGCAGCCCGGACAAATTGGGGATTCAACTCCTGTTCATCCCGGAAGAATTCGGGGGTTTGGGCGGCGGCGCCTTTGATGTGTATTGCATCTGCGAAGAGATGGCTCGCGTCGATCTCGGCGTCGCAACTGCCGTGCTGGCCACTTTCTTGGGGAGCGATCCAATCACGGTCGGTGCGACTCCGGAGCAGAAGAAGCTCTGGCTTACTCGCATCGCGGAGGAAGGATTGCTGTTCGCCTACGGCGCGACGGAACCGGAAGCCGGCAGTGATCTGGGGGCTCTTCGCACGACGGCAGAGCGGGTCAGCGAAAACGGCAAGGTCGTGGGGTTCAAAATCAGCGGGAACAAACAATGGATCAGCAACGGCGGAGTAGCGGACGCCTACACGATTCTGGCCAATACGCCGAGTGGCCCGAGTTGGTTCATCGTGGAAAAAGGCTTGAAGGGTTTCACGCATGACGAGCCGGAAGACAAGCACGGCATCCGGCTCAGCAATACCGCAGCGCTCGCGCTCGACAATGTGTATGTCGACGCCGACCGGCTCGTTGGCGGTGTCGAGGGGCAGGGACTCAATCAAGCGCAGGCGGTGTTCGGTTACACGCGCTTGATGGTGGCCGCATTTGGCCTCGGGGCCGGCTGGGCGGCCCTCGATCGCGCAATTCCGTATTCCACCAAACGCATTCAGGCGGGGGGACCACTTTCGGAAAAGCAAGGGTACACGCACAAGCTGATCGTGCCCAACGTGGCCCGGCTCGAAGCCGCGCGCGCTTATATCGAGGAATCCGCCGAACGCATCGACGCGGTCGAAGGCAGCTTGAACACCGAAGGCGCGATTGCCAAGTACATGGCGACGGAAGCGGGCAATCTAGCGGCCGACGCCAGCATCCAGGCCCTGGGCGGCTATGGCTACACGCATGAGTACATGGTGGAAAAGATTAAGCGCGACGTGCGCATCACCACGATTTACGAAGGCACCTCCGAAATCATGGAGATGACCATCAGCCGCGATCGCTGGCAGATCCACCTGAAGACGCGTGGACAGCACTATCATGAATGCGCAAAAGAATTCGAAGTCCTGCATGCGCGCCATCCCAACGTGGGCGCGGACATTGCCGCCCTCGCTTTTCACGCTCTGGCGGAAGTCATGGAGAAAGCTCGTACCGCGAGACTCACGCGCCACCAGCACATTCTTCTGCGGCTGGGCGAGCTGATCGCCTACGCCGAGTGCGCCGGCGCATTAGCTAGGCGTGCTGCGAGGAAGGCGGAAAATAAGCTGAACGAGAAAGCCAATCAGCGCTTTGATGCCGTTGCACTTGCGGCCATCAGCCGCATCTTTGCGCGTGAAGCGGCGCTGAAGGTCGCCGAGGAAGGATTGCGCTGGGTGATTGGAGCCGAAGGCGTGAGCGGCGCGGGTGCGCCGGGATTGGAAGCGAGCCTTGGGCTGCCTGCGATCCACCGGGCGCAGGCGGATTTGATTTCAGACATGGATTTCGTCGCGGATGTTCTCTACGGCCGCGCTGCCAAGCGCGGAGAGCAGGCCGCATAGCAAAGCAGGAGCAAGGCCATGGAAGACACCTCATATCGAGCGATTGCAATTGTGGGAACGGGGGCGGTTTTGCCGGATGCACCGAATGTGCCGGCATTCTGGGAAAACATAAAGAGCGGCCGCTACAGCGTCACCGACGTAGATCCCGCGCGTTGGGACCCGGCGCTTTATTACGATTCCGATCCGGCAGCTCCGGACAAAACCTACTCCAAAATCGGCGGCTGGGTCCGCGAGTTCGCCTGGGACCCCATGAAATGGCGCCTGGCAATCCCGCCGCGGGTGGTGGATGCGATGGACGGCGCGCAGAAGTGGGCCATCGCCTGCACGCGTGAAGCGCTTGAAGACTACGGTTACCCGAAGCGCCCGCTGGACCCGGATCGCACCGCGGTAATTCTCGGGAACGCGATGGCCGGGGAAAAACATTACCTGACCGCGTTGCGGATCTACTTTCCCGAATATGCCCGCGAATTGGCGGAGACTGCCAGTTTCGCTGCGCTGCCGGAGTCGCTGCGCCGCGAGATCACGCGCGAACTTCACGACCGCATCGGCAAGCACTTGCCCGAAATTACCGAGGACAGTATGCCTGGCGAACTGGCCAACTGCATTGCCGGCCGGATCGCCAACATTTTCAATTTCCACGGCCCGAATTTTGTTTGCGACGCCGCCTGCGCGTCCGCGATGGCGGCAATCAGCGCGGCAATTGAAGGGCTGGTCGAAAAAGACTTCGACGCCGTGATTACGGGCGGGATTGACCGCAACATGGGCGCCTCGACTTTCGTCAAGTTCTGCAAAATCGGTGCGCTGTCCGCTACCGGCACCCGCCCTTACGCCGAAGGGGCCGACGGCTTCGTGATGGGCGAAGGCGCGGCGATTTTCCTCCTCAAGCGCCTGGCCGATGCCGAGCGCGATGGCGACAAAATTTATGCGGTTCTGCGCGGCATCGGAGGATCCAGCGACGGAAAAGGAAAAGGCATCACCGCGCCGAATCCAGTCGGCCAGAAACTGGCAATCGAGCGCGCCTGGCAGAATGCCGGATTATCGCCTGCGACTGTGACGTACATCGAAGGTCACGGCACGTCCACCCGAGTCGGCGATGTGGTTGAGGTCCAAAGCATGGTGGATGTGCTGGGTGGATCCCATCTGCCGATCCACTCCGTGGCAATCGGTTCTGTTAAGTCGAACTTTGGCCATCTCAAGGGAGCGGCTGGTGCCGCGGGACTGCTGAAGGCTGTGCTGGCTCTTCGCGACAAAGTTCTCCCGCCAAGCGTTCACTGCGAGCATCCTAATCCGGAAATCGATTTCGCGCACGCTCCGGTGTACGTCAACACCGAGCTGAAGCCGTGGACCGTTCCTCCGGACGGCATACGGCGCGCGGGCCTGAGTGCTTTTGGTTTTGGCGGGACAAACTTCCATGCCGTCCTAGAGGAGTACATCCCACATCGGTTGAATGGGAACGGAAACGGCAAACGAACGGTGGCGACGAACCAGTCGGCGCCCGGAACGAAAGAGACAACCATGACAGCTAAAGAATTTTCGCCCATTTCTCCTTCAAGTTTGAAATCGCCCTTGCGCGGCGCGCTTGTCATTGGGGCCGCTTCAGAATCCGCGCTGGCCGAGCGTCTCCGTGCAGTCGAGAGAGACGCCAAAGCCGGGCGTGCACCGGCGCCAAGCGCGCCCGCCGAAGCAGACCTGCGTGCGACAGAACGCATGGCGATCGACTTTACAAACGCCTCAGACCTCGCCGAGAAGTCGGCCAGTGCGCTCAAAGCGCTGGCAGCCAACCAACCAGCAATATGGAAAGCTTTTCGCGCGCAAGGCATCTTTCGCGGTCACGGGCCCGCACCCAAAGTGGCGTTCCTGTATCCCGGCCAGGGCTCGCAGTACGTCAATATGCTCAAGCCCCTGCGCGACACCGAGCCGATCGTGGCCGAAACTTTTGCCGAAGCGGATCGCGCGATGACTCCGCTTCTCGGCAAGCCGCTGAGCGAGTTCATCTTTGTTGACGGCGCCGACTCCAACGCGATCGCGCAAGCGGAAGATGCGCTTCGCCAGACAGCGATCACGCAGCC
>Ga0187770_10001834_pt1 | contig 11558 bp, 12 predicted proteins | sample 0116_SJ02_MP02_2_FD_133154 | JGI IMG/M metagenome (GOLD analysis project Ga0187770, IMG submission 133154) | Tropical peat soil microbial communities from peatlands in Department of Meta, Colombia - 0116_SJ02_MP02_20_MG | ecosystem: Environmental > Terrestrial > Soil > Wetlands > Peat | place...
CTCTTCCCCATGGCCGCCGACCTGCACTCGGACTTCGTCACCATGATCTGGGTGATCATAGCCTATCTCGTTGTGAATACTGCTCTGGTGCTCAGCCTTGGCAGGCTGGCCGACATGTACGGCAGAAAGCTCCTCTACAATGTGGGGTTCGTCGTTTTCACGATAGGCTCCACGCTTTGCGGTTTCGCACCGAACGGACTCTCGCTAGTGGGCTTCAGGGTGGTCCAGGGGACAGGAGCGGCCCTTCTTACATCGAACTCATTCGCGATTCTCTCGGAGGCATTCCCCCGCAACGAGACCGGGAGGGCCTTCGGGATACAAGCCGTGGTCTGGGGCCTGGGCAACGTCCTGGGGGTAATCATCGGAGGGGTCATAATAACGTACACGTCATGGCGGTGGATCTTCCTGATCAACGTCCCCATTGGCATCGTCGGGACCCTCTGGGCGTACAGAACCCTGAGGACCGTCCTCCCCCCGAAGGGGCAGAGGGGGACCTTCGATCTGCCTGCGGCCGTCGGGTTCACCGGTGGACTGCTGTCGCTGCTCCTCGGCATAACGTGGGGGCTTCTCTACTCCTGGCATGACGCGACCGCGCTGACGGCCCTCGGGCTTTCGCCCCTGATCTTTGCACTGTTCATCGTCTGGGAGGCCAGGTTCAGCAAGGACCCGATACTCGATTTCAGCTTCTTCCGAAACAGGGCCTTCGCTTTCTCTCTTGCGGCGGCACTGCTCCAGTTCCTCGCCGTCTTCAGCGTGAACTTCCTGCTCATCTTCTATCTTGAGGGAATAGAAGGTCTGTCCGCCCTGGAGTCGGCCTACCTGATAATCCCGTTTGCGCTCGCCGCTGCCGCGGTTGGGCCGATAGGAGGCGTACTGACCGACAGGTTCGGCTTCCGGAGGATTTCGATTCTTGGGCTCGCCATAGGAGCGGCCTCGTTGCTGCTGTTCAGCCAGCTGACGGTCAACTCCACGCTGCTCGAGATCGGAGTCATCGAGACCATCTCCGGTGTAGGGTTGGCCCTCTTCTGGCCCGCCAACACATCCGCCATAATGTCCTCCACCCCGCCCGCGAAGTACGGCGTCGGCTCGGGCACGATGAACACGTTTAGGAACACGGGGGGGATCCTGAGCTTCGCGCTCTCACTTACGGCAGCCACCTCGGTCATTCCCCCTGGTGTGGTGTACCAGTTGTTCATAGGGAACCTATCTGGAAAGCTCTCCACCAGCCTTGCGAACTCCTACCTCTCGGGGCAGAGCTTCGCCTTCGAAATCTCCGCCGTCCTACTCGTAGTTGCCCTGATAATCATCGCCCTGACGAAGGTCGGAGCGCGTCCGATAATTTCGGAGGAGCCCCTTGCTTCGACCCCAGCCCAGCCTCCAGCCCAAGGCAGCGCCGAGGCCTAAACGTCGGACCTGCGCGACGACAAACTTTCCGTTCTACCCTTCCAGCAGGGGGACGAAACCCATTTCAGGCCGTTCCGGCAGGTCGTGGTCGGAAGATGGCAAACACGGAGAAGGGTCCAAACGCCTCACAAGAAAAGCAGGACGACGCAGTCCGGAGGCTGACTCGGAGATCTCACGTGTTGACCGTCCTCACATTCGTGGCAATCATCCTCATCTCCCCAGTCTCCTTCATCTTAGGCCTCCCACTGGGCATCGCTCCCCACGACTGGCTGACGACATGGACTCACTGGACGGTGGTCTTCATCGCGGTGGCGTTCTTCGTCGCCCTCTTCGGCTTTGGCGGCGCGCTAGATAGCCAACTGAAGGCCGATCGCATTTCAGAGACGACTCCAAGCGCAGGTTAGAGAAGACTAAAGAGTCCCGGGTCCCAAATGGAGTTCCATGACCGTCGACTTCGTGATGCGAAAGGCTCCTGAATACAGGGTCGCCACCCGGACACTGACGGGGGCGTGGCCGGGGGACAAGGTGCTCCGCGCAGAGTTCGAGAAGGCGCAAGCCTGGGCCAGGGAAAAGGGGCTCCGGACAGGCAAGTGGTTCTTCCGCGAGTTTGGCGACGATGAAACTCCGGAGGCGAAGTGGCGCTGGGAGATGGGAGTGGAGATTCGCGGCACCAAACCTGTGCGTGGAGGGAAGGGGATCGTGATGAGGACCTTGCCCTCTTCCAGGGTGGTCACTGTGACATTCGATCCTGACAAGATTTCTCCAAGAATAATCTACCACGCACTCGCGGACTGGTCGAGGGAGCGCGAGAAAGAAGGGCAGTACAAGGAGGCAGGACCCTACAGGGAGGTCTACACCGGAAACCCCTGGGTCAGCAAGCAGGCGTGGGCACACACCCAGGTCCAGGTCCCCGTCAAGCGGTTGAAGGCCTAGGTCGACGCAAAAGAGTGGCCAAGGTGGGCCACAGACTGTGCATGATGACTAGGACCGCTACCGGCAGGGTCAGTTGTCCAAGTATCAGCACGATTTCATCGTACTGTCCATAGTTCGGAACCAGCACCAGCGCACCGACCCCATCCCAGTAGGCGTGTAGAAGAATCACAGCTGCTAGGTTTCTTCCCGTATACCAGTAGCATGCGCTGAGAGAGAACGCCCCGACAAGAATTACAACGAAGCCGAGCAGAGAGATTGTCCCGAACCCCTCCACCTGGAGGGCAGGGAGATGGAAGGCTGAGTAGATTAGGGGAGAAAGGATGACCGCACCGACCCCGCTCCCGAAGATCTGGTTCAGCTCGTTCATCAGGTAGGCTCTGAAGAACAGCTCCTCAGAGAGCACTATGATCAAGAGATCAAGGACGCCTCGAAGAAACCCACCCATGTCGGGATAGCAAGCGAACCCGCCCCCGCCGCCTATGCAGAGGTTGAATGGCGTCAGCACAATCCCGAAGTACGCCGTCATGGCCAGCGCAAGGAGCCCTGCTGCGGCGAGCTCGAACCAGGCAAGCTTCGTCCTTGACTGCACTCGACGCCAGTACATTCCCCTCCAGATCAGGACGGAGGAGATGAGGATCAGAGAGAAACCAACAAAGAGCGCCTGGTTACTCTCCACCGTCTGTTCAAGGGGACCAAGGTACTGCGGCGCCGAGTTCGTCAGATAGATCAGGGCGAAGGCAACCGCAAGTGCGACAACGAGCCGGGGAGCCCGCCGTAAATCCAATCAATTTGCAGACTTCGAGAGGCGTAATAAGAATGATTTCGTCGATGTCTGCCTGTCCGTCTCCTTAGGCGCTCTGTGTCTTCTTGTATTCATTGGGGTACAGGTGGCAGTCGACCCAGTGGTTCTTCTCGATTTCGAGCAGGGGAGGATCGGTACTCTTACACACGTCCATCACAAAGGGGCATCTGGGGTGAAAGCTGCAGCCAGGAGGAACATTGAGCGCGCCTGTTATTTCTCCCGTGCTTACTATTCTCAGCGGTTTCGCACGTTCTTCGACGTCAGTTATCACCGGTATCGAAGAAAGCAGCATCTTGGTGTAGGGGTGCAGTGGGTTCCTGAAGAACTCCTCAGTCGGTGCGATTTCCCTGACTTTGCCCAGATACATGATCATCACCCTGTCAGCGACATTCCGCATTAGACTAAGATTGTGCGTAATGAAGATGTACGAGAGGCCGAGACGTTCTTTCAGTCTAAGAAGAACATTGATCATCTTCGCCTGAATCGAGACATCAAGTGCTGATGTAGGCTCGTCCAGGACGAGTAACGATGGACTCGTCCCCAGCGCTCTCGCGATCGAGACGAGCTGTTTCTCTCCTCCGCCCAATTCGCCTGGATACCGCTCTGCGAATTCGAGCGGCAGCTCAACCAGGTTGAGGAGTTCGTCGACACGCTGTTCAATCGAAGCGCCTGTCCTGTTTACCTTGAGCGGAACCTCAATGGCTTGTCGCACGGTCCTCTTCGGATTAAGCGAGGACGCGGGGTTCTGGAAGACCATCTGAATGTCTCTCTTGAGTTCCTTGCTCCTGTGATTTGCGCCCTTTGTGAGGTCCTCACCTTTGTAGGTGAGCGTCCCTAATGTGGGCGGATAGATCCCTATAATCATGTTACCTATGGTCGTCTTCCCGGAGCCCGACTCGCCTACGATACCAAAGACCTCCCCTTCATGCATCTCGAAGTCTACGGCTTCTACTGCCTTGATCACCCCTTTGTTCGTCTGGAAGTACCTCGTCAGGTTATGGGCGGTAAGAATGGACTTGCTCATTTCTTCCCCCCATGCTTTTCATCATACAGGTAGCAGGCCGCCGACTGTCCACGGGCCACGCTGTAGAGCGCTGGCATTGCATCGTCGCACACGGGCATCTTGTACGGGCACCTTGTCACGAACCTACACCCACTTGGCGGTGTCAGGTAGCTCGGAACCTGGCCGAGTATCCCTTCTGGGACGCCTCCACCCGTCAACTTTGGAATCGAATCGATGAGCATGCGCGTGTATGGATGACGCGGGTCATTGAATACCTGGTCCGTCGGCCCTTCCTCCACAATGGTTCCTGCGTACATTACGTAGACCCTGTCGACGAAGTTCTTCACGGTACCAAGGGCGTGGGAGATTAGGATAATCGACAGGCCCCTTTCGTCGACTATGTGCTTCAGCAGCCTCATGATCTGATCTTCTATCGTGACGTCGAGCGACGTTCCAGGCTCGTCGGCGACGAGGAGCTCATTTGCGGAGATCAGTGCGAATGCGATGTTGACGCGCTGCTTCATGCCTCCGCTGAGCTGAAATGGGTAGCTGTCAAGAATCCTGTCTGGCTCTGGCAGGGCTGCCTGCTTCAGGAAGCCCACCGCCCTCTCGTGAACCTGGTTTGTCGAGAGGCGCTCGTCCGCAGAAATGCGGATTATATCGTACATCTGCTCTTTGATGGTGAAGACAGGGTTAAGCGCCGCAGAAGGGTCTTGGAATATCATCGAGACTCTTTTTCTCCTCATATTTGTCAGGTCACCACGCGACATTTCGAGTACGTTATCTCCATGGTAGGTTACCTTTCCCTGCGTAATTCTTCCATTGCTGGCGAGAAGTCGCAGCATCGATTTCACAGTGGTGGTTTTGCCACAGGCCGACTCCCCAATGATTCCAACCTTCTCGCCCTTGCCTACCGAGATGTTCACCCCATTGAGCACCTTGAGCCATCCCTCGTACACCTTGTACTCCACTTTCAGGTCCTCCACCTGCACTAGCGACACACTCAAGAGCGCCTCCTGCCCGAACTCACACAATTCAATTTCTATCTAATCTCCGATGAGAACATGTCGTTGACACCATCGCCTATGAGGTTGAATCCAAGAATGACGACCACGATCGCGAGCGCGGGGAACATAGAAATCCACCACTGAGCCGGAAGATATGCCGAGCCGTCAGAGATCATCGTCCCAAGGTCCGGGGTGGGGGCCTGAGCCCCCAATCCGACGTAGCTGAGCGCCGCGCCGATAAGGATGGTCCAGCCTCCGTCGAGGGACACCTTCGTCAGTATAGAACCGAGAATGTTCGGCAGAATCTCTCTGAACATGATGTGCGTCGAGGAGGCCCCCGCTAGTTGAGCCGCGTGCACGAAGTCTTCGTTTCTTATTGATGAAGCTTGGCCATAGACCAGCCTTGTGTACCAGGGCCACCATGCAAGCGCGATGGCAAGGAAGGCGTTGATGCCTCCCGGTTTCAATATTGCTACGACGGAAAGAGCGAGGATGAGCGGAGGAACCGCAATGAAAACGTCAGCGACCCGCATAATTAGCGTACTGAACCACCTGCTGATGAAATATCCGGCGATCAGGCCAAGGACTACCCCTGGGATGACGTCCAGCGAAAGCACGACGACCACAAGTTCCAAGGAGTATCGGAAACCGAACAACAAGCGCGACAGAACGTCACGGCCGTATTCATCAGTCCCAAACAGGTGGGCGGCTGACGGTGGTAAGCTGGCTTGATTGAAATTAACGTACAGACCTGCGCTCTGAGGGTACGGGGAAATCCAGGGGGCGAAGACTGCCACAAAAACAACCGCAGCTATCGCAACGAGACCAACAATGGAGAGCTTGTTCCTGCTGAACTTGTACCAGTATTTCCCATACTTCTGCGAAAACGGTAGACCCGGTCTCCTTGTGTTCATTCTTCACTCTTCACCTGTAACCTGATTCTCGGATCTAGGTATCCCACAACGATATCCACCAAGATGTTTGCTATGACGAACATTACACCCGCGACCATGACCACTGCAACAATCGCATTGAGGTCCTTGCTCAACATCGCATTCAGACCGTATCTCGAGAATCCTGGCCAGTTGAAAATCAGTTCGACCAGGAATGCGTTCGCTATCTGGGCCGAGATGTCGAGAGCATAAATCGTCAGTGTTGGAATCAGAGATGGCTTCATCAGGTACTTCAGCATTATCAGTCTCTCCGGCATGCCGTGAGAGATTTCAGCGAGAGTGTAGTCCTTGCCGAGGTTCTCAACCACGCTCGAGCGCATTATCCTCGCTTCCTGAGCAATCGGTCCGAGCGCAAGAGCAAAGGCGGGAAGAATCAGGTGCCAGATTGCATTGAGCATGGTACCGAAATTCCCCGTCAGCAGCGAGTCGATGGTGTAAAGACCGGTGATGGTGGGAGGTGGGGTGATTCCGAGGCTCAGCCTGCCCGTTATGGGGAACCAGAAGAGAGTGTATCCGAAGACGAGCTGCAGGATGATTGCGACGACGAAAGAGGGAACGGCTATCCCAACATAGGAGATGAGCCGGACGACATTGTCTACGACTGTGTTCGCCCTTCTCCCGGCGAGGACCCCAAGGGGGACGGAGATGACGATGTCGATTATGGCAGCGGTTAGGATCAGTTCAACCGTCGCTGGGAGGAACTCCTGGACGTCCAGAAGCACATTCCTCTGGGTGAATAGAGACAAACCCCAGTTGCCTGTGAAGATTCCCTGCAGCCAGTATCCGTACTGCACCCAGATTGGATCATTGAGATGCATCGCTGCCCTTAGGGCGTTGACTGCCGACTGGGGAGCCTGCGGCCCGAGGGCCAGCCTCGCAGGATCTCCTGGCAGAACCCTCGCTATTGCGAAAATCAGGATGGAGAGACCAAAGAGGGAGATGATGGAGTATCCTAGTCTCTTGAGGACGAAACCCCAGGAACTCCAGGATAACTTCACTGGACTCGCCTGTTAGACAGAACGTCCTGGCACGTAAGAGGCGTAATTGTCCCCATTGGCGGTAAAAAAAGGGGCATAGACCCCGCCTCCAGCTGCTCAGCTGGTTAGCGAGGCCAGTGCTTGCGGGTAGAAGGAGACGCTTCTCCAGTAGAAGTCGTACCCCAGCAGGGGTGTTGGGTGCCCGTTGGCGGGGTACCAGTTGACAACGCTCGGGTAGTAGGCTCTGACCTCTGTGACGTCAAACGCGTAGATGGTGGGAAACAAGTGATAGATTTGTTCCTGGGCATTGTAGTATCCTTGGAAGCGCTGCGTCTGGTTCAAGTTGCTGATTGCACTCAAGATTATGTTATCCAGAGTGGAGTTCTGCAGCCACTCGTTCTGCTCCCATGTTCCGTCAGCCGCGGACGTGTACCTCGACTGCAGGAGAGAACCGGCTTCGTAGTAGCTTGCGGCGTCTTCGATTGAGACTATGTTGGGTGAACTGGTCTTGTTGGCGAGGTCGGCGACCACCGTCAGCCACGGTGTTCCCACGATGTTCACAGTGATGCCTATCTGCTGCATGTCCGAGGCGAACTCGAGTGCCAGCTTCTGCTCTGCCGGGACTGCGGTCACCCAGTAGTAGGTGACTGGGTTGCTGCTAAGAGTACCATCCTTGTAGTACTTTGACTGCTGAATCAGCTGCTTGGCCAGCGTCAGGTTCTGAGTGGCCTGTGGGATGGCAGGGTCATGGCCTGGCAACGCCACCGGTACTGGACCTGCTGTCAGCTGGGTGCCTGGGAAGATTTGGTCGACCACGGCGGTGTAGTTGAGTGCATACGACATGGCCTCTCTGACATAGAGATCGTCAGTGGGCGCCTTCTGAGTATCGACCATCAGATACATCTCTTGTGTAGATGGAATGACGGTCATCTTTGCTCCCTTGAGCGTGCTCAGCGCCTGAATGTTCGCGTATGGTTGCCACATGTCCGTGATCTGTATCGCGCCAGTGGTGAACAGGGCTTTCACCGTGTTGGGATCGTCAATCCCAATGTACTGGACAGTCTTCGGCTGGTTTGGCTGCGTGCCGTTCCAGTAGGTGGAATACTCTTGGAATATCATGTTGGCTTCGAGGTTGGCCGATGTCATAGTGTAGGGGCCTGACCCTGCATCGTGCGTCAGAAGCCAGGTCGACCCGTAATCACCCAGAGCCCCGTAGGGGCCTGACACGATGTTGGCCATCACCTGCTTCGGGTCTACGATGTAGAGTCGGACTAGCGCGGACAGGAACGGGCCGAAGGTCTTCTTCAGGTGGAACACGACGGTGTAGGGACCAGTGGCATTCGTGCTCACGATATACGGCGAGAAGAGATACGAGAATCCTTGGCCCATAGCGATCAACCTGTTCATCGAGAAGACAACGGCACTGGCATTGAGCGGGTCACCGTTGTGGAAAGTGACCCCCTGTCTGAGATTGAACGTGTACGTCAGACCGTCCGGGGACGCAGTCCAAGAAGTCGCCAGATCTGGCTGAACTGTTCCGCTCGCGCTTGGAAAGACAAGGGTGTCGTAAAGGTTCACCAAAGCGGCGCAGCTCGCTTCGTCCGATCCCTTCGCGGGGTCGGAGTTGGGTACGTTGGCGAATGTCAGGCTCAGTATTTGAGAAGACGTCGTAATGTTACTGTTAATGGAACTCGTCGAAGTCGTTGAGACCGAAGTCGTTGTTGTTGTCGACGTCGTTGAGGTTGTAGTTGATGAAGATGGCGATGTGGTTGTCGATGCGTAGTATACCCCGACCGCGGCTATCAGGATTACGATGATAACCACGGTTACTATTACTCCCCTTCCTACCGCACTTCTTCTACGTGCGATACGAGTAATCACGCTGAAGAAGCTACCCGATTGATATTTACGGTTGACCCCTAACCCGGCATTGCGGGAACTAAGGCGATACTAACGCCTTAGGGCAATGGCAGAGAAAAACCCGCAGTTTCGGTTCAAGGCTTAATACTTTCAGGGTGTATTCAAATTTGAGGGACTATGTGGGAATATGAACTAAACCTAGCTGCAAGGAAACTAGTGGAATATGTCTGTGGCGTAAGGAAAGGAGAAGAAGTCCTGATTTACGGAGACACATCCAACGACGAAGAGGTTCTCACCGCTACCGCTGCGGCTACGTACGCCGCCGGAGCCACACCAACCGTTGTCATCACTGAAACTCGAAAGATGAACAACATGGAGCCACCCCGGCCGCTTGCCGCAGCAATGATGAATGCCGACGTCGAGATAGAGTTCACAGTCAAGGCACTGCTTTACACAAGGGCCCAAGTCAACGCTGAGAAGAAAGAGAGAGTGTATGTATGCCTGACTGATCTGGACAGAGGAGCATTCGTCAGGACGATAGGCTGGGTCGATTACGCGAAGATGGTGGAACTCGGAGAGAAACTTGCAGAGCTGACAACGAAGGCCAACGAGCTCAGGGTCACCAGCCCCTCGGGAACAGACTTCACAGGAAAAATCGGAGGCAGAAGGTGGGAAGACTTCGGAGGGACAGCAGCGACGCGGAAGGTGATAATGCTGGGCGGGCAGACCGGGGGGTCGTGCATAGAAGAGACCCTGAACGGAACCCTAGCCTTCGATGGGAACATCTGGCCGCCTGACGAAATAAGGAACAGAATCACTACTCCAATCAAGTTCAAGGTGGAGAAGGGGATAATCAAGGAGATATCTGGTGGGGTAGAAGCAGAAATCATGAGGAAGTACCTTGCCAGCTTCAGTGACCCGAACATGTACAGGATAGCCCACTGCTGCTACGGATACCATCCTCTGGCGATGCCCTCGGGCGGAATCGCTGAGGTCGAGAGAAGCTGGGGGTGCTTCCAGGTCGGATGGGGTTCACAGGGCCCACTGATCAGACCAGACCTGAAGGGGGACTACGGATGGAAAGCCGCCTCGCACGACGACGGAATAATAACCAAGGCGTCCATCTATCTAGACGGGAACCCTGTCCAGAAAGACGGGAAGTTTGTCCATCCTGAACTCCTCAAGATCATCAAAGAGTGGGGCATCGAACAGTAGCCAACCAAACCCTCGCAGCGTTGGAACACCTGCGGACCCCCGGCCCGGAGGGTCCGCAACCACTGTTTACATAATGAGCCACCAGGTCAGCTACGGGTTGGGCTCCCAGGGAAGAAGGGTCAGTGTGTACAGCGTCATCATGGTCCTGATTACGCTTATTGTGGGGGTCTACATATTTCTGGAGCTTAACTTCGTCATCGGATTCGTGATTGTGATGCTTGGGGCACTAATCTATTATACAAGAAAGCGACTAGAAGAAGTCGGCTAGACGAGTTTCCCCTCTTTCATCATTAGCTTCCCGTCCACCCAGACGTCAGGCTTTGGTTGGATGAAGTCTTGGTGGAGGTCGGCGTGGACGCGGCCACCCATGTGAGCGTTGTCGCCTACTGCGATGTGTATGGTACCTCTGATTTTTTCCGACTCGAGCGTATTGTCGGGTCTCTTTGCGTTCGGGTTTGTTCCGATACCGAACTCCGCCATGTTGCGCCTCGACGTGAATGGTTCTTCAATAACTCCCGGCTTCAGCAGATTCCTCAGCTCGTCCCCTACCTTCCCTCCTTCCAGGACTTCTGTTGCGCTCCCATCCTTGAAGGTGATTGTCATGTCCTCCTCCAGGTTGGGATGCCACCCCTTCTCTACCACCAACTTCCCGTTGCCTGTTCCCTCAAGGGGTGTGGAGTAGGCTTCACCGGCAGGAAGGTTACCCCATGCTCTTTTTTCCGTGTACAATCCAGCTTCGGACATCCCCTTTCTATCCACGAGACTGAATTTCAGGTTGGTTCCCCCTTTGGTCTTCACAATAACTTCTTTTGCCCCAGTGATGAGCTTCGCAAGACTGTCGGATTCAGTCTTCACTTTAGTATAGTCAGCGGCCATCGATCCTCCCTCGTAGAACATGTCTGCGAGAAAGAGCGGCATGCTGGCCACCCTTGCGCCCGCTTTGCATGCATTTTCCCGGGCTTCGGTGTGCGTGAGTGAATACGTCGATATGGCGATTGCTACATCCACAGACTTCATCCTTTCCGCAACCTCGGCTCCGGGGTCACCCGCGTTCCTTCCAACAGAAGGATAGGCGCAAAACTCCACCGTGCACTCAGGGAACTTCGAGGACAATATCTCGAAAACGGTCTTGGCCAGGAGCGACCTTTCGACAAATCCAGAAAGGCGTTCAACCGGCATGTTCACCCATTCGCTATCTGTCGGGAAGTCCGAGAGAACGAGAACCCGCTCGCCAGGCTTGACTCCCATGTTGACCTTCAGCATCTTTACCACTGCCCGTTCGATTTTCTGTCTGTCTGGCATTGTACTCAACTCGTCAATTCAGGTATAAACAGCTTCCACCAATTTGAACAGGCTGATGGCCACCTAAGGCGTTAGGTCGAAGGTTGGATGATCCACTCTTCC
>Ga0187770_10001835_pt1 | contig 11557 bp, 9 predicted proteins | sample 0116_SJ02_MP02_2_FD_133154 | JGI IMG/M metagenome (GOLD analysis project Ga0187770, IMG submission 133154) | Tropical peat soil microbial communities from peatlands in Department of Meta, Colombia - 0116_SJ02_MP02_20_MG | ecosystem: Environmental > Terrestrial > Soil > Wetlands > Peat | place...
CTTGCCGTAATCCATTATCTTGCAAACAGGGGGGTCGGCGTTCGGGGCCACTTCGACCAGGTCCAGATGTTCGAGGGCAGCCATTTCCAGGGCCTTCCTTACGGGAATAATGCCAAGTTGCTGACCGTCATGCCCAATCACCCTGACTTCCTGCGCTCGGATCTTCTCGTTCACATTGGTCTGTTTCTCCAGTGTCGTATCTCCTTCCGGTTGGGGTTAATTTTTGACCGCATTAGACAATGCCCAAACCAACATGTCCCCTGCTTGATTCGAGGCACTCCTTCTCAACCAAATCGGCAAATCGGGCAGGCGTCATTAACCCTAGTTGAGTTCCATCCCGTTTTCTGGGCGCGACGGCCTCTTTGTCCACTTCCTTGTCCCCAATAACGAGCATGTAGGGGACCTTCTGCATCTGGGCCTCACGTATCTTATAGCCGAGTTTTTCGCTTCTCGTATCGACCTCCGCTCTAACACCACGGCCGAGCAGTTCCCGGCAGGCCGCCTGTGCGAAATCGAGCTGCGCGTCTGTGACGGTGACGATCGTTGCCTGCACAGGGGCCAGCCAGACCGGGAAGGCCCCCGCGTAATGTTCTATCAAGACCCCCAGGAAACGCTCTATCGCCCCGAGGACTACGCGGTGCACCATGACGGGGCGGTGCCGTGCGCCGTCAGCGCCAACATAGGTCAGGTCAAATCTTTCGGGCAATGTGAAATCACATTGGATTGTTGCACATTGCCAGCGCCGGTCGAGGGCGTCTTTGAGCTTGACGTCGATCTTGGGCCCATAGAAAGCGCCTTCCCCCTCGCATATCTGATATCGGAAGCCCTTTTCTTCAAGCGCCTTTATGAGGGCGCCGGTCGCTCGCTCCCAATCTTGGTCAGCGCCAATGGACTTCTCAGGCCGGGTGCTGACTTCCATCTCGAAGTCGAACCCGAAAATTCCCATCACCTCGATAACAAAATCAATAATACTCTTGATTTCGTCGTTCAACTGCTCCGGGGTGCAAAGAATATGAGCATCATCCTGGGTAAACTGCCGAACCCGAAGCAACCCGTGCAGGACGCCGGATTTTTCGTGCCGGTGGACCGTTCCCAACTCAAAGTAGCGAAGGGGCAGATCACGGTAGCTGCGGATTCTGGACTTGTAGATCAGCATATGCGAAAGGCAGTTCATTGGCTTTACGCCATAGGACTGTTCCTCTATCTCAGTGAAGTACATGTTTTCGCGGTAGTGCTCGAAGTGGCCGGACTTCTTCCACAATTCGGTCTTGAGCAGCGTCGGTCCCACCGCAATCTGATAGCCGCGGCGCAGGTGCTCGCGTGTTTCGAAGTTCTCCAGGATATGACGGATGAGCGCTCCTTTTGGATGCCAGATAACCATCCCGGCGCCGACTTCCTCAGAGAAACTGAACAAATCCAATTCCTTGCCCAGCCGCCTGTGATCGCGCCGCTGCGCCTCTTCCAGGAAGCTGAGATACTTTTTCAGCGACTCCCCATCGAAAAAGGCGGCGCCATAGATGCGTTGGAGCATCGGGTTGCGTTCATCTCCGCGCCAGTAAGCCCCCGCTACGCTCGTGAGCTTGAAAGCCTTGAGATAACCAGAGTGTGGAATGTGAGGACCGCGGCAAAGGTCGATGAAATCCCCCTGCTGATAAAATGAAACATTAGAGTCGGTGAATTCTTCGAGAAGCTCAACTTTGTATCTTTCGCCCAGCTTAGAGAAGAAGTCGATAGCCTCTTTGCGAGACACCTCGCGACGAGAGAAGGGAAGATTTTGCGAGGCGATCTGCTTCATCCGGGCTTCTATCTCTTCGAGGTCCTCCTGCGTAAATGGTCTGGCGACATCGAAGTCGTAATAGAAGCCGTTTTCGATGGCGGGGCCGATGCCGATGCGAGCTTCCGGAAAAATCGACTTTACCGCCTGGGCCATTATGTGCGCGGCACTATGTCTCAGGATTTCAATTGCCGCCGGCGAATCAGTCCCGATCCCTTCCAAAGCAGCGTCTTCTTCGATCTTCCGTGTCAGGTCCACGAGCTGACCATTTAGCCTTGCGGCAATCCAACCATCGCCGGAGCATCCCATTTTGCCCAAAATGTCCGAAATGGCAGTCCCTTTGGGTGCTGTTTGCTTGCTCCCGCCAGGCAAAAGAATAATCTCTATTTCTCTTGGCATATTCTGTACCCGTGTTTCCCAGGTCCCGTCCACGACCTGTCCTTGTGTATCCGCGTCCGGCCTTTGTCCGGGTCCCCGTACCGCGCCGTGCCGGTTTTTTCAGTCTCTATCGCGCCAAGGCATGGCCGGCAACGAAAAAAGGCACCCCCAACCATTTTGGAAAGATGCCTTGAACGGAAATGCCATCCATCAACGCCTAAATTTTCTTCCTGATATGATCAGGGTGCCACCAGGCAACCAGCCGAATATTAGAGCAATCTACGCATCAAACCCCAATTTCCCCATGAATGGTAGGCACGGGCGGTTTCGAACCGCCGGCTTCTACCGCGTCAAGGTAGCGCTCTCCCACTGAGCTACGTGCCTACTAAACTCTCGATCTATAACGATATGGTCTGATTATGTCAAGGAAAAGATAGGGTATCAGGAAGCGGAGAGCGGGGAACGGGAAGAAAGAAAACTTCAATCATGAAAAAGGGGGCGGAAGGGAAGCGTTTCCTGGTTCCCAAAGGCGTCCGATACAGGCGGTCAGCAAAAGATGCTGCAGGAGTTTTCATTGGGTGTTCGTTCGATTCCCGCTTTCTGCTTCCGGCTTCGTGCTTCCGGCTTCCCACTTCTTTTTCAGAAGGGACATGCCCTTAGTGAAGTATTGTCCTCCGCTCAAGATTGAAAAGCCGGCCGTCATGAGGAATAAGGCTGAATATATCCACCCGGAGAGTTCCAGAAAGGATCTGCCGAGCAGCGCGAAAACTGTTCCCAGTTCAAAAAGAGTAGTCAGTTTGCTGGAGGCCAGCGGCTTTATCTCGAATCTCACCTGGCAGAGCAGCAAGACAAGAGAACCGCACAGGATGAAAACGTCGCGGCCTACGGTGATAAACACAAGCCAAAAGGGTATTTGGCCGATCTTCCACAGCGTAACAAAGGAAGTTACCAGGAGCAACTTGTCGGCAAGCGGATCTATAAAGGAACCCAATCGGCTTTTCTGAGCGAAGACCCTTGCAATCAGTCCGTCGAGGGCGTCTGTCAAACCTGCGAAAAAGAAGACAAAGAAGGCTGCCCTCATCCATTCGCTCAGCAGAAGCCAGGCAAGAAGAGGGGTCAGAAAGATGCGTCCGAGCGTCAGCAGGTTTGGTATCGTCATCTTGTTTCTGTCTGGACTTTTTCAGGAGGAGCAAACGACACCCTCATGGTCTGCGCCTCGGTTGAAAAAGAATCCACGCGGATCGCCGCACCGCTCGGAAGCCTGGTCCCGCTCAACTTCAATATATAGTCCCCGTTAACCCCATCGAGCTTCACGGCGCTTTCCGTAGGCCCAATCTCAAAGCCGCCTCTTTGCATACTCATGAACTGTTGGCGCAGAATTTTTTCCAATTCCATCCAGTAGGAATACTGGGCAGAGGGCACATAGATCAATAGCGGGCCAACATTTCCAACCTGTTCGGAAGAAGGGGGGCGCCCCTGAGTCGATCCGCCCGTGCGGTGCCCCGCCTGAGGACCTCCAAGCAGGCTGCTCAATTGCGGAGCAATTTTCCTGGCGAGTTCTATCACCCCTTCCTGGTTGGACAGGTCCTCCATGCTTTGGGTTGAGTGAAGTTCGAATTCCGACTTGCCTTGATCGATCCTGATCACACGCAGACTGGCATCAAGCAATACCTGCCTGCTTTTGCGGTCCTGTTGGCGGGAGACCTTGCCGACCACCACATCCTGAACGCCAAGCCCCTCTGCGAGCGATATCACCTGTGAGGGAGGGATATTGCCCGCGAGGTCCATCCTCACGAAACTGGGCTGTGGCAACAGTATGGAAAGGTCAAAATCGTCCACTTCTCTGCCGAGGCTTCGCGTAAAAGGAGTGTGCACATCCTCTCTATCTGTGGGAAGCACCCATTCCTGCTCCCATTTTTCCGGAACAGCCCACAGGATTTCTCTCTTTGAGGCGGCAATGCCTCGGGAAGATGGCGCCGGGGTGCCATGCTCGATTGCCGGGGGCTGCGAACCCTCAGGTTCACTTTCTCCCTGCGGCAGGGGGCCGGGGTGAGGTGGGACCGCGGTCTGAGACGAGCCCTCCGGCTCTTGTGAAGATTGCTCATCCTCTTCATCCTGGGCGTCTTCACTGCCGGGCGCCTTGGAGGCTGCGCCGATAGCGGGTGAAGAAGCGGGCTGCACCACAGGCGCCTGTTGTGACATCAGAAGTCCCGATTTCACCAGGTCCTCTTTGAGTGCGTCCATCGAGACAGTGACCTGCCCGACCACGCGATACAGAGAGCCGATCTGGTCTTCAGAGAATACCTGATACGAGTCGATGTATTTTTCGGGTTTGGAAAGCAGTTTCTTCTGGATTTCGGCGAACTGTGTGCCCATCTGCGTTGGGCTCAGAAATGAGCCTATTGCCTGCGTAATGCCCTGGACCATAAAATCTTGGACCGCCTGTTGCCGGCTCTTGGCACGGTCGTGTGGGTCGTATAGGGCCTGTCCGCTGCTGAAGTAGGCGGCCGACCGTCCTTGCGCGGCAGCAGAGGCATCAGGCCGAATTATGGTCAAAATTGAAATCAGGAGAAAAAAAATGTAGACTGGAACTGTCAAGGCATATTTTCGCATGTGAGTGCAACCTCTCGGCTCGAGCTTCATTTCTTATTCAACTATTTGCTAACACACAAGCGGCTCAAGGGAAAGGAGAAAAACTTTGCAAAATCCGCTGGAAGAATGCTCCCTGCGCAAGTATCTGATTAACCCATACCAGATTCACTACCTCAGATTCATAATCGAGGCATATCCTGGCATGGCGGTCGTATCGACCGTTGACCCGACCCTGGGGCTGGTCTCGATAGCTGTTGCCCCCGGATGTGAGTCGGATATACTAGATATACTCGAAGCCGAGAAGGATGCACTTGGACTGATCGAGGCGGATATGAATTGACTCAGATGGGCTCAAGTCGGCACAGTGATCCGCCGTTTAATAAGTGAAGGGCCCTGAACCTGGAAATTAGCCGGATGCGCAGAAGGAAATCATGAAAGACGCGACGCAGGCCATAGAGGTGGCAGTTTTCCAAAGAGGCGACGAGATAATGTCTCAGGGGCAGGAATGTCCTTTCTTTTTCGTAATCCTGAGCGGTCAGGTGATTCTTAGCAGGCAGGGGAAAAAGATCAGGATATTGGGGGAGCAGGACATCTTTGGTTTGGAGAATCTCTTGTTGAGGGGGCCGCCGCCTTACTCGGCGGAAGCGATTCAAGAGTGCAGGGTGGCCAGGTACGGGCGCGAAGCCCTTGACCACTTTATCTACGAAAGCCCCAGGATGATTCAAAGTGTGCTCGTTTCAGTTCTGAATCAACTCACTCAGATGACGTCAAATCTGCTAGGTTACCCCCAGGATCTTGTGGCGGACGACGGTCGCATCTGTTTTTATAAAGACGGCGAGGTGATACTTGATGAGATGAGCCGCAGGACCGATCTCTATCGCTTAATAACGACCGAGGGCGGGCTGCTGGTGACCGAGGGCGGGCGGGAAGTCTCACATATTACCAAGCCCGGAGAGTTTTTCGGGTTTCCCATCTCTTGCACGCACGCCTGTGTGCGAAGTATCGGCGAAAGTGTCGTCGAACAATACTGCACCGACGATCTGGATATAATGGTCAGAAATTACCCTGAATCGGCCAGTCAGATCATGCGCATGATGATTGAACGCCTCCAGGACACGACCGAGGCATGAGGATTGAGGACTGAGCGGGCACAGCCGATTGCTTTTTCGTGGCCCCACAGTCTGGCGAAGCGCGGGATCAGCGCTCAGTCGTGAAAACAGAGCGGAGCTATGAGGGCTAGACTCACTTCCGGCAGTCCGCGCGGGCTATATGTCCGCACATTCGGCTGCCAAATGAATGAATATGATTCTCTACGAGTCCAGAGGCTGCTCGCCGCTCAGGGATACGTGGTTGTCGAAGCGATCGACCGGGCTGATGTTATCTTTCTCAACACCTGTTCGGTGCGTGGGAAGGCGGAGCAAAAGGTCTACTCTTTCCTGGGAAGTCTTCGCCGCCTCAAAGAATTAAAACCAAACCTCAAGATCATCACCGGGGGTTGCGTGGCCCAGCAACTCGGCGAAAAGCTGCTCGACAGGTTCGATCATCTTGACATGGTTATAGGCACCAGGGCGGTGAACGCCGTTGGGCAATTACTGCAACGGCTGCAGGAGAGCGGCGGCAGGCTGGCCTGGCTGCCCGAGGAAGAAAATGGCGACCTCACCCCCATCCTCTATTCCTCGCCCTTCCCTCTCCTCTTTGGGGCAGAAGGAAGGGTGAGGGGGGCGAGGGAGAAATGGCCCGACGCCCGATATCCGGCGCCCGACACCCGTCCGACGCCCGGTCTCTGTCCCGTAACGGCCCCCGTTACCATAATGCAAGGCTGTAACAATTATTGTTCCTACTGCATAGTTCCATACGTGAGGGGTGCGGAACGGAGCAGACCACCTGCTCAAATTCTCGATGAGATCAGGGCGCTGGAAGCGCTCGGCGTTCGTGAGGTACTTCTGCTGGGTCAGAATGTGAATTCATATGGGAAGGGGCTGGAAGAAACCGTCACATTCGTCGAGCTTCTGAGGCGCATCGAGGCTCAGACAGATATTGCGCGCATACGGTTCACCACTTCGCACCCGAGGGACCTTACAGATGAACTTATGCTTTGTTTTGCCGAAATGAATTCGCTGTGCAAGCACCTGCATCTTCCCGTGCAGGCTGGGTCGGACCGTATATTGGCCCGCATGAACAGAGGCTACACTGCAGCCGGTTACGTGGAAAAAATCCAGAGGCTTCGCCGGATTTGTCCCGAAATCGGGCTTACCTCCGATGTTATCGTCGGCTTTCCCGGCGAAACGGAAGAAGACTTCAGAAAGACAATGGAATTGCTCGATGAGGTCCGGTTCGACAATCTTTTTTCTTTTTGCTACTCTGAGCGCCCCAACACCCGCGCCGAGGCGTTTGCCGACAGGGTTGAAAAGGGGGTGGCAGCGCGCCGGCTTTTTGAACTTCAGAGCTGTCAGGCCGATATCACCGCCAGCAAAAATCTTTCCGAAGTCGGTTCGATTCGGGATGTGCTGGTCGAAGGGCCAAGCAAAGCGTCCAACGGACAGATGACCGGACGCACCACCCAAAACAGGATAGTAAACTTTCAGGCACCTTTGTCATCTACGGGGCAAATTGTGGGCGTGAAAATCGCTTTTGCATATTCGCATTCCCTGAGAGGAGACATCATCGCAAAATAATGGGCCGGAGGGGCAATAAGGATTTGCTTCGCCTTGCTTCACTGGATTTTTGGGGTTATAGTGTGGGCGCCTCAGGGAGAAGTTTCCTGCCAGGCGCGTTTCCCCAATCACAAAGTCTGGACCGGGACACCGGAGGCACGTTGCTGGAGGAAATCATGTTCAAGCAGATGAAAGTAACCGGGCTGGTAATGGATCCCCACTCGAACACCCCGATCCTGGTGCTGAAGGACATAGCTGACGACACGACGCTGCCGATATGGATAGGGCTGCTCGAGGCTACGGCAATCGCCACAGAACTGGAAAAGATACAGTTCCCGAGGCCGATGACTCATGACCTTATACGGACTCTTTTTGACCGTCTTGAAGTCAAGGTCGAGCGTATAGAGGTCTGCGACTTAAAAAACAATACTTATTACGCTCTCATCCACATCCGAAACGGCGAACAGGTCAGCTCGATTGACTCGCGCCCCAGCGACGCCATTGCGATTGCTCTTCGGACAAATGCGCCTATCTTCGTCAAAGAGGAGGTAATCAGCAAGTACCTCAAATCAGACGATCTCAAGCTCCCATTCGATGAAAGAAACAAGGAGCAGTGGGCCGATATGCTCGACAAGCTCGATCCTTCCGATTTTAGCAAGTACAAAATGTGACCAGTGAACTAGTCAGATGAAGATGGACACTTCGCGTTTGGCAGGTTTGATTGAAGCTGCCCGGGGACAGCGGCCTGTCGATCTTTGCATAAAAGGATGCCGCCTGCTAAACGTTTTTTCCGGGGGGATAGAGGCCGCTGACCTGGCCGTTTATGACGGCTTCGTTGCCGGTTGGGGCGACTATGAAGGCAAGGAAACCGTGCGGGCTGATGGAATGTATGTCAGCCCGGGCTTCATAGACGGCCACATTCACATTGAAAGCACTCTGCTGAGTCCAGCCAATTTTTGCGCGGCCGTGCTGCCCTGGGGGACATGCGCGGTGGTGGCCGACCCGCATGAAATCGCAAATGTGCTCGGTCTGGAAGGGATCAAGTATTTCATCGAGTGTGCTCGAAATCTCCCCCTGGACGTCTTTTTCAATCTGCCGAGCTGTGTTCCCGCTTCTGCTCTCGAGACATCCGGTGCCAGCTTGAGAGCGGTGGATCTCCTGTCTCTGCTCCCCGACGAAAAGTTACTCGGCCTGGCTGAAATGATGAATTTTCCAGGAGTGATCCAGGCCGATCCGCTGGTTACAGACAAACTCCTGCTTTTTCAGCAGATGGTAATAGACGGGCATTGTCCGGGGCTTTCGGGCCGGGACCTCAACGCATACAGGGCTGCCGGAATCGGCTCCGACCACGAATGCACCTCCCCGGAGGAAGCGGCTGAGAAGCTCGAACGCGGAATGACGGTGATGATTCGGGAGGGAAGCCAGTCCAAAGACCTGGGGAAGCTCATCGGGATTGTAAACGACGCCACTTGGCCCCGTTGCATGTTCGTATCCGATGACCTGCACCCTGACGACCTCGTCGGCAAAGGGCATATGAATGCCATACTGAATGCCGCGATGTCCCTGGGTATGGACCCAGTTCGGGCCGTAAGCCTGGCGTCCTGGACCCCTGCCGCCTATTTTCGCCTCCCAAGGCGAGGGGCGCTTGCACCGGGATTTTTTGCCGATTTCACTATCAGCCCTACGCTTAATCCATGGGACCCGGTGCGGGTCTTCAAGGGTGGGATGGAAATTGCCCGGGAAGGCGAACTGCTGAGCGATCCCATCTTCTGGCCAATGCCGCCCCTGCCGGGCAGCCCCATGCACATCGACAAAATAAGCCCCCGGCAATTGCTCGTCCCGGCCAAAGCCGGCAAGTTGCGCGTCATCGAGATACTGGAGGCAACTCTTTTTACGCGCAAACTGCTCATGGACGCGAAAATCGAAAACGGTTACGTAATTTGCGACGTTGAACGCGATTTGCTCAAAGTAGCGGTCTACAATCGGTACGTTCCCGGAAAGGTGCCAGCGGTCGGATTTGTCCATGGCCTGGGGCTCAAAAAAGGGGCCGTCGCCACTTCCGTCGCGCACGATTCACATAATGTGATTGCGGTCGGCGCCTCGGACGATGATATTGTTGCTGCGGTTTCCGCGTTGAGGCAAACGGGCGGAGGAATGGCCGCCGCCTCGGAAGGCCTGGCCGAGGTTCTGCCGCTTCCGATCGCCGGGCTTATGTCCACGCTGCCTGCCCCGGATGTCTCGCACAGGCTCGGCAGGCTTAAATCGCTTGCAAAAGACTGGGGGGCAAGACTCGATAATCCCTTCATGGCCCTTTCGTTCCTGTCGCTTCCAGTCATACCGGAATTGAAACTGACCGACCTGGGACTTGTCGAGGTCTCGAGCTTTTCTCACGTCCCTCTGTTCGAGGAAGTCTGAGACTCACTCAGAAGTGGAGGGCAATCCGTGAGGGGTGGAAGAAATTTGCGACGGAATCTTTACCTTTAAACAAAGGCACAAGACTTAACCAAATATCATTTAAGACCGAGAGGCGAGTCAACCTTTCAGATTAGGAGGAGGATACCGATGAGCACCATTTCATGTCATTCAGTCAGTGATGTGATCGATTTCGCCATTGAAAAAGAAGAAAAGGCCATGGAGTTTTACGGCAAATGTGCCGAACGGGCGAAGAACCCGGGAATAAAGGAGTTTTTCAATGAAATGGTGGCCGAGGAGCGGGGCCACCGGGATATGCTCAGGAACCTGGATTCGCTGAACCTCGACAAAGTAGATCTCAAACAAGTGGAAAACCTCAAGATCAGCGATTACCTGGTCGAGGTGACTTTTGTCGACAATCTCAGTTACCAGGAGGCCCTCATCATTGCCATGAAGAAAGAAGAAAAAGCCCTGGCCTTCTATTCAGGCTGGAAAAACAAGTGTGTGAACGAAAAAGCTTCGAAGCTCTTCCAGGTGCTGGAAAATGAGGAAGAAAAGCACAAACGAAAGCTCGAAAAACTCTATGACGAGGAGATACTGAGCTGGGACTAAGAACACAAGGACTTGCTTTTGGGGGGAAGGCAACTAAAATTAATAGTTGAGTTCGTAAAAGTCGATAGTTTGAGTGAAAGGTATCCCGATGCAGGGCGAACCTCCAAATTTTCCGGACCAGGAAACTCTCGAAAAAGAGCTTAGCGACTATCTTTCCAAGAAATATGGTTATCGGATCAAGGTCATTTCACCTATGATGTCCACCGAGCACACTCATGAACCTGTCGACAGCGAAAAGAAACCGGCCGGGGTCGAGAACATAAGGTTCGATATGAAACCGGACGAACTTGAATCCTACCTGAACCGTTACATCATTCGGCAGGACGAGCCCAAGGCCGTTTTGGCCACAAAGATTTGCACCCATTACAATCGGATAAGATACTTGAAAGGTCTCGCAAGGTTCGGCAGTGAACCGATGGTGGGAAGGATAAAGAACAATATCCTTCTGATCGGGCCGACAGGCGTGGGCAAGACTTATATGGTGAAGCTGATCGCACAGAAGCTCGGAGTGCCGTTTGTAAAAGGAGACGCCACGAAGTTCAGTGAAACAGGCTACGTTGGCGGGGATGTCGAGGATCTTGTCCGGGAGTTGGTGATTCAGGCCGATGAGGACATCGAACTTGCAGAGCATGGAATCATTTACATCGATGAGATCGATAAAATCGCTTCCTCACAGCACCTTATCGGCCCGGACGTTTCGCGCACGGGGGTGCAGAGGGCGCTTCTCAAGCCGATGGAAGAGACCGACGTGGACCTCAAGGTGCCGCACGATCCTGTCTCTCAGATGCAGGCGATCGAGCAGTACCGAAAAACGGGAAAACGCGAAAAGCGCACAGTCAATACCAAGAACATACTCTTTATCATGAGCGGTGCTTTCAACGGTCTGGGTGAGATAATTAAAAAACGCCTCCAGAGCCAGGAAATCGGCTTTGGCGCCCAGGTGCACAGCCGTGAAAACGATATTCGATTTCTCAAGCACGTCAAGGCTGAGGACTTGATTCAATTTGGATTCGAGAGTGAATTTGTGGGCAGGCTCCCTGTGGTTGCAGTGCTCGAACCGCTCGATGTGGAGGATTTGCGCCAGATTCTGAAAAACCCCAATAACCCTATCATCAACGCCAAGAAGGAAGACTTC
>Ga0187770_10001838_pt1 | contig 11552 bp, 8 predicted proteins | sample 0116_SJ02_MP02_2_FD_133154 | JGI IMG/M metagenome (GOLD analysis project Ga0187770, IMG submission 133154) | Tropical peat soil microbial communities from peatlands in Department of Meta, Colombia - 0116_SJ02_MP02_20_MG | ecosystem: Environmental > Terrestrial > Soil > Wetlands > Peat | place...
AGGCCGTGCGGATTTCGTCACGCTGGGGCGGGCGTTACATGCTGACCCCGAATTTTGCAAGAAGGCCCAGGAGGGGAGGATGGAGGACATCTGCATGTGCATCGCCTGCAACCAGGGATGTATTGACGTCCTCGGAACCATGGTCCCCATCTTCTGTGTGGTCAATCCGACAGTGGGAAGGGAGCGAGAATTTGAAATCAAACGAGCCCCCAAACGGAAGAAAGTCGTCGTCGTAGGCGGAGGTCCGGGGGGGATGGAGGCCGCTCGAGTGGCTGCGTTGAGAGGCCATGAGGTTCACCTCTACGAGAAGGAAAAGGAACTGGGAGGGCAGATTCGATATGCTTCCAAGGCTTTGTACCGGGGTGAGTGGGAGCAAGTCATTCGATACCTCTCCGGCCATATGAAGAAGGCGGGAGTGAAGATTAATCTGGGCCAGGCATTGGACAAAGAGTCCATTTATAAACTGAAGCCGGATGCGGTGGTGTTAGCCACTGGAGCCACTCCCTATCGACCTTTTACACCAGGAGTTGAAAAGGGGCATGTCTTCACTTATCTCGATATTCTCGGAGGAAGAGTTACCCCTGGGAAGAAGGTAGCTGTGATCGGGGGAAAACTGATCGGATGTCAAATTGCAGAATTTATTTCGGACAAGGGGGGGCAGGTAATTTTCGTTGAGCCCACTGGAGCTTTCTGTTCGGATGCAGGAACGAGGACGAAGTGGCTTCTCATGGATAGGGTCGAGAAGGATGCGAACATCGAAAAACGACTCAAGACCAATGTCGAAAGGATCAACGATCGGTCGATCGTGGTCAATAAGGAAGGCAAACACGAAGAGATCGATGGCGTGGATATGGTCGTCCTGGCCATGGGGGCGATGTCGAGCAACAGTCTGGGAGATGATTTGAAGGCGGAATCCAAGGTCCCCGAGATTTACGAGGTCGGAGATTGCGTCTTACCGAGAAAGGTAACAGAGGCCATTTATGAAGGGTTCGTTGTGGGAAGTAAGATTTAGGAAAGGGAGAGGGGACAACCATGAAAAAGGCAGTGATTACGAAGAGGGGTAAGGTGAAGCCCTTTACCCCTGATTTTCATCAGAAGACCAAGGTATGGGAACTGATCAATCCGAAGCTTGGGAGCAAGTATCTTCAATTTCGAATTTCAAAGATGAGTCCGGGTGGAACCGACGATTATCACTCCCATCCCGATTCCGAGCAGATCATCTATGTACTGAAAGGGAAAGGGAAGCTTGGAGTGGGAAAGAAAACTTATTCCTTGTCAAAGGACGTGTTCGCCTTTATCCCTCCTGGGGTGAGGCACCATGTCAGAAACGATGGCAACGCCCCCTTCCAGTTCGTTTGTTTGTGGGCGCCACCCCCAAAGCCAAAAGATTGGGTCCCTCCGAAAAAATAGATGGGAGATTTAGGATGTTTGCGATAAAAAGGGTTGGAAAAAGAAACCAGAAGAAGAGGGTTTGAGAAACATGGCAACAAGAGATGTGTGGGTACTGCTGGAGGCGGAAGATAAGAAGATAAAAACTCCTTCACTCGGCTTGATGGACGAAGGAGAAAGGTTATCCACCCGATTGGGAGGGAGACTCCAGGCCGTCATGTTTGGTGAAAGGATCGATGGGATTGAGCAGACGGTGGGTCACCATGGGGTGGACCATTTGCATATTTTCCATCACGAATCTCTAAGGCAGTATGCCCCTGATCTCTATGCCGAATTACTTGCCGGACTTCTATCGAATAAGGAGCCCCACCTCTTTCTGGGTGCCGCGACTTCCCTGGGTGCTGATCTCATCCCTCGGGTGGCATCGAGGCTCGGAGCCCCCGTGGTCACGCAATGCGTTGAAATAAATTTCGAGAATGAGTTGGAATTCATTAAACCCGTGCAAAATGGGAGGCTCCACGCGACGCTTCGCTGCAAAACGTCCGGAATAAAGATGGCCACCATCAACCCCAATGTGCTCTTTGTTTTAGAAGAGAAGAAACGAGCCAAGATGGCCACGGTCACAGAGATCAAGCCTGAGATCCCTGAGATCAGGGAGGGGCAGGCCGCAGTCCGAGCGACGGGCTTTCTCAAGGCGGACCACCGGACCATCGATATCAACGAGGCCGAGGTCATTGTGGCGGTGGGAAGGGGAGTCGGGATCAGTGAGAATTTTAAAAAGGTCGAGGAGTTTGCAGACCGGATCGAGGGGGCGATCGCTGGGACAAGGCCCATGGTGGACATGGGGTTATTACCTTTTGAACGCCAGATCGGTCAGACTGGAAAGATTGTTTCACCAAAACTTGTGGTCCTGTGTGGGATCTCAGGAGCGATGGAGTTTTCGAAGGGGATTGAGACTGCGGAGACCAAAATTGCCATCAACATTGATCGTCAGGCGCCGATCTTTAAATCGGTCGACTTAGGGATCGTATCTGATCTCAGCACCTTTATCCCGCAAATGATCCGCCGTATTGATCAAAAACGTCAGCCAGGGGAAAAGTAGAGTGGTCGAAGCGATGCAAGGGGTGTGGACGAGAGAGATTTTTTGGAATTTGGGTTCGGATAAGAAGATCGTCGTCTACCTGTTGGCCTTTATGGCAATGGTGATTCTCGCTTACGGCCTTTACCGAAGATATTTCTTGTGGAGAAAGGTCAGCCGTACCCAGGAGCCGATTTCCTTCAACCAATGGGGGAAGAGGATAGGGGCTATATTCATCGATGGTTTGCTTCAAAGGCGAGTTCTGAGAGAATATTACCCAGGGGCGATGCATGCCTTTATCCTTTGGGGGTTTATCGTCCTCTTTTTAGGAACCCTTACCGTCGCCATCCAAGAGGATTTCACCGTTCCCTTCATGGGCACTGTCTTCTTGAAAGGCCTCTTCTATTTTTGTTACAAACTCATTTTGAATGTCGCAGGCCTCCTTGCCGTGATAGGCGTTCTCATGGCGTTGATCCGGCGGTACGGGGTCCGACCGGAGAGGTTGAGCCAGAGTTTTGAAAACGGGATCATTTTATTGTGGATCTTGATTGTCTTGGTGACCGGATTCATCTTGGAGGGGCTCCGGATTGATCATCTAAGAAATGATTGGGAGGTCTTCTCGATCGGCGGATGGGTCCTATCCAAGGTCATCTCAGCCTTAAGCCTCGATCCCGGTTCCATTCTGTTGCTGCATCGGGGGTTCTGGTGGGTCCATTTGTTTGCTGCTTTAGGCCTGATCGCCTCTATCCCATTTTCGAGATTGATTCATCTGGTCACCTCACCGGCGAATGTCTTCAATCGAGCCACCACCTCTCAGGCCACCTTGTTGCCCATTAAGCGTTTTGAGATCTCTCAGTCTTTTGGTGTCTCTGAGGTCAGTGATTTTTCAGGCAGTCAGATTTTCGATTTGGACGCTTGTACGCAGTGTGGCCGCTGTCAAGACAATTGTCCGGCCCATTTAAGCGGAAAGCCGCTATCCCCGAAGAAGGCCATTGAAGCCCTGAAGGCCGAATGGTTAGAAAGAGGGAACTCTCTGCGGAAGCAAGAACGTTCGGGAGCGAGAAGATCCGAAGGGGCAAAAAGCAATGGCCAAGGGCTTTTAGAAGAAGAGGTCATCTGGTCCTGCACCTTCTGCATGGCCTGTTTCGAAAGCTGTCCAGTCTACATCTCCTGTTTTGATAAAATCATCGATTTGAGAAGGAACCACGTATTAATGAAAAGCCAGTTCTTCCCGGAGATCGCCGCATTCTTCAAGACAGTGGAGACGTTCGGAGATACCTATGGGAAGGGAAGGGCGTACCGTGAGAATTGGACGGGAGGAATGGACATGCCCAAACTACTCCCGGGATCTCAAACGGATCTCCTCTTTTGGGTTGGGTGCCAGGGGGCCTATCACGACCGGAGCAGTCTGATTGCCTCTTCCTTGGCAGGCGTCCTGAAACAGGCGGGTCTTGACTTTGCCATTTTGGGGAAAGAGGAGAACTGCTGCGGAGACCCGGTGAGAAGGATCGGGGATGAATATCTTTTTCAAAAGATCGCGAAGAGGAATATCGGACTTCTTAGAGGTCTTCATTTCAAAAGAATTTTGACCTATTGCCCACACTGTTTCAATATGCTCAAAAATGAGTACCCTCAACTGGGGGGAGATTTTAAAGTCGTCCATTATACGGAACTTTTAGGGGATCTGATCCGGGGAGGAAATTTGAAGATTCAAAGAGAGATGGAGAGAAAGGTGGCCTACCATGACCCATGCTATCTGGCCCGAGCAAACAATATCCATGAGGTGCCAAGAGAGATTCTTAGATCGATTCCCGGAATCGCCCTTTTGGAATCTCATCATTCCAAGAGACAAACCTTCTGCTGTGGCGCAGGAGGGGGCCATATGTGGATGAGGGAGATTCGTGGGAAAAAGATTAATGAAGTGCGGGTGAAAGAATTGAGCGAGATCCAACCTGACATCATCGCCACTTCATGCCCTTACTGTCTGGTGATGTTCGAGGACGGAGTCAAGTCATTAGGAGTGGAAGGCATCCGATGTCTCGACCTGATTGAGATGATCCGAGAAGCCCTCTAAGGGAGCGTGCCTGTTATGAAGATCATCGTCTATGTGAAGCAAGTCAAATACGTTTACGCCCAAACGGGATTCGATCCGAAACAGAACTTTATTGGACCGGATGACATCATTCATCTTCTCAATCCCTTCGATGAGATGGCAGTGGAAGAAGCCCTGAGGGTTAAAGACAAGCACCCCAATACAGAGGTACTGGTGATTTCCTTAGGGGATCAATTTGCGGAGGAAGGGCTGCGACGATGCCTCGCCATGGGAGCCGATCGAGCCATTCATCTCTATACCGAAGAGGATGAAAGATTGGATTCCAAAGCGAAAGCGGCGGTGTTGGCCCAACCGATCCGAAATCTCCGGTTTGACCTGATCTTTTGTGGAAAGGAATCGATCGATGATCAGCGCGGTCTGGTGGGCCCCTATTTGGCGGAGGCGCTAAAAATTCCATTTGTTTCCCGGGTGGTAAAGCTGGAGATCGATGAATCTCGCAGCAAGACCTTTTTGCATCGAGCCCTGGAGAGGGGCAATCGGGAGACCATGGAGACCAGTCTCCCTGCCTTGTTCACCGTCGAGAAAGGGATCAATGTGCCGAGGTACCCCACCTTGCCTGGGAGATTGATGGCCGAAACACAGAGGATCGAGAGGTTCGACCCGAAGGATCTGGGGTTATCGATCGATCCGTTTGATTCTGGTTCTTATTTGACGGAGACCATCCGTCTTTCCCCACCCAAGCCCAAAAAGCGGGCAGGCGCTGCGGTGGATGCCAAACTTTCGGCCACGGATCGTTTAAAGTCACTGATGAAGGGTGGTGATTCGAAGAAGAAGGAGGATACGAAGATTTTTGAGGGAAGTTCAGACAAGGTGCTGAACGAATTTGAACGGGTTCTCAAAGAGAATGGGATCACTTTTGAATGAAAGGAGAGAAGATCATGGCGAACGGTGCGGAAATCATTGCTAGGTATTTAGCAGAGGAAGGGGTTGAATATGTCTTTGGCATGTGCGGCCACACGAATGTGGCCCTCCTGGATGCCCTGACCTATAAGGCGAAGATCAAATTCATCTCCTGCCGACATGAACAGATCGCTGCCCACTCGGCAGATGCCTACTTTCGGGCTACCCACAAGCCCGGGATTGTCCTGGTTCATGTGGGACCGGGGATGACGAATGCGGTAACTGGAGTGGCCAATGCCTCTCTCGACTCTTCCGCGATGGTGGTCATTGCCGGAGACATCCCAAGTTTCCACTTCGGTCAGGACCCCCACCAGGAGATTAAACTGCACATGGACGGAGCCCAGTTTGAGATCTACCGACCCTTTGTGAAGCGTGCCTGGAGGATCCATGATGTAAAGTTCATCCCAGATATCATCGCAAGAGCTTTTAATATTGCCACGTCAGGCCGGCCGGGAGCGGTGTTGGTCGACGTGCCCATGGATATGTTTTCAAGGGAATGCGGAAGGGAATGCGAGGCGTTGACCCAGCGGAAGGTGACGGGGAAGAGGATTTCGGGCGACTCCGCGGAGATCGAAAAGGCGGTTCGGATGCTCCATGCCGCCAAGAACCCGGTCCTCTATTTCGGAGGAGGTGTGATCCTCTCCGATGCATGCAAGGAGGCGACCGAGCTGGCAGAGTGCTTCGGGATACCCGTTGCGACGACACTGATGGGGAAGGGATCGATTCCCGAGGACCACCCCCTCTCCATCGGGATGACCGGTTTCTGGGGCACCCCGTTGGCCAATGGGATGACGAAACAGGCTGACCTTATCCTTGCCGTCGGGACCCGTTTTCCGGAAACCGACTCCTCTTCGTGGATGCCCGGTCAAACCTTTTCCATTCCTCCGACGAAGTTGATCCATGTCGATATTGATATGATGGAGATCGGGAAAGTCTTCCCGGTGGAGATCGGAATTGTTGGAGATGCGAAGGCCGTGCTTCAAGCGATGTTGGAGGCCGCCAAATCGAACTTTCCGAAGAAGGATTGGAAGAAAGAGCCCATCGTTTCAAAGATCACCAAGGAGAAGGGGGAGTGGCTAAAGGGTTTGGCTGTCCATCAGAACTCCGATGCCATGCCCATGCGGCCCGAGAGAATTTTGAAGACCGTCCGGGATGTCCTTCCGAAGGACGGGATCATCCTCACCGATGTGGGATGGAACAAGAACGGCGTGGGACAGCAGTTCCCCATTTACCTTCCAAGGACGCACATGCCTCCGGGCGGACTGGCCACGATGGGATTCGGACCGGCCGCGGCTGTGGGGGCCAAGATCGGAGCGCCCGATAAAGCGGTCATCGCCCTGGTCGGAGATGGAGCCTTCAGCTCTGTAAGTCCTGTGGTGGCAACGGCCGTTGAGAACGATCTCGGCGTCATCTGGCTGGTCATGAACAACTACGGCTATGGTGTCATCACGGGCCTCCAGAAGAGGGCTTTCGGTCGGGCTGCCTGCACGGAGTTTGTGCGGACAGAGACAGGGGAGAAGTATAATCCAGACTTTGCCTTGTTGGCGAAGGCCTATGGTGCAGAAGGCTATCGGGTCGAGAATCCGAAGGAATTGAAGCCCACTTTGGAGAAAGCGATCGCATCTGGAAAGCCCACCGTTCTGGACGTCTTCATGGATCCCACGATCTTCGTCCCAACGACGGGCTATTGGGATGTTACCGACATCTTCCTCGGTAAGATGTAAACGGAGGCCACGCGCCTGCGGCAGGGTTTTCTTGTTAGCAGATTTATCGATCTAATACAAACGCATTTCATGTGCTGATATAAGGTCCCTTTCCTGCTCCCCCTTCCCCATCTGGGGAGAGGGGAGGCAAGGGGGCTTCCTTTAAGACAGAAGTATTTTATCCGCTTGTATGGATCTCTTTCAGGAAGAGCGATCAAATCGTTCTTAAGGAGGGAGAGCCGCATAGAAAAGGAGAAGGAGATGAAGGGGGTTGTCATTAACCCGGAAAAGGATGGAAAGAGTTTTGACCGAGGCAGTGTTGGGGAAAAGAGTCTGAGAAAGATTAAATGGCTCATCGACGAGGAACTCGTTCACTCGGAGCAGTTTGTGGGTGGCCTTGCGACCTTTCCCCCAGGAATGGCCGCACCACCTCACACACACCCCGATGCCGAGGAGATCAATATCGTTTTGGAAGGAGAAGGGACTTTTGTGACCCCTGAGGGAGCCAAGCCCGTCAAGATAGGGGAATGGCAGTTCATCCCAAAGGGGGTCGAACATTCCCATAGGAACACAGGGAAAGAGCCTCTGACCATTGTTTGGGTCTATTCTCCACCCACGAAATCGGTTCCAAAGAATTGATTAGAAATAGGAGCGCCAATACGAGCAGAAGCGGATAACAAGATGATTAACGGCGGATACACGAAAAAGGTCATTTGGGTTGATCTGACACATCGAACGACTGAAGTTCGGGTTTTGGAAGATGCGATCTTGGAGAGATTTGTCGGCGGTGTTGGGTTGGGGACAAAAATTTTCTTTGAAGAAATGTGCAAGGACAGGGATGCCTTTTCTCCGGATGCGCCGCTCATCATCATGACAGGTCCTTTGACTGGAACCATGGTGCCGACCTCAGGCCGCGTAGCGGTGGTGGCCACGTCTCCAGCGAGCCTTTCCTATGGAGAATGCGACATCGGAGGAACCTGGGGGGTTGGTCTCAAAAGAGCTGGTTTTGATGGAATCGTCCTGAAGGGCAAGTGCGACTCTCCTGTCTCTCTCCTCGTCTTTCCTGGAGAAATAAGGTTTGAGGACGCATCTTCCCTCTGGGGCAGAGATACGTTTGAGACCGATACGATCCTCAAGAATCAGTGGGGTGAGAAGGTCAAGGTCATGTCCATCGGTCCCGCAGGGGAGAGATTATCAAGGATGGCAGCCATCCTCACGGACGGGGTCCACGGGAGGGTGGCCGGTCGTGGCGGCCTCGGCGCGGTGATGGGGGCCAAGAGCGTAAAGGCCATTGTGGTAGGAGGAGATTTGAAGTCTCCTATCCATCAATTTGAAAAGCTTCAGGCGTCGGTAAGGCAATCGATGCCAGACCTCAAGAAAAAGACCAAAGCGTTTTCTGACTTTGGGACATCAGGAGGCGTATTGTTTGCTGAGGAGGTCGGAGATCTTCCTATTAAGAATTGGACCCTCGGGAGCTGGAAGGAGGGTGCCATCAAGATCTCCGGAGAAGCCTTAAAGGAACAGATGTTTAAAAAGCCCTATTTTTGCGGAGCCTGTATCGTGGGATGTGGAAGGGTCATTAAGGCATCGACCGCTTACGGAGAGGTTGCCGGAGGCGGTCCAGAGTACGAAACATTGGCGGCTCTTGGATCGGACTGCTTGATCGATGACCTCGGCGCCATCGCCGTTGGAAATGAACTCTGCAATCGATTCGGTGTAGATACCATCTCCTGTGGCTCCGTCATCGCGTTTGCGATGGAAGCCTTTGAGAAAGGGCTGGTTACGGAGAAGGATGTCGGGTTTCGTCTCGGCTGGGGAGATCCAAAAGCCATGTTAAGGCTTGTTAGAGAGATCGGCCTTCGTGAAGGATTTGGAGGATTGCTGGGCGAAGGGGTCAAGCGGATTGCTGCTGAGATCGGCCAGGGGGCCGATAGGTTTGCTGTCCATGTGAAGGGTCTCGAACCCGCCATGCATGATGCCCGAGCCTTTGCGAGCTTGGCCCTATCTTACGCTACCAATCCTAACGGGGCTACCCACTGGTCAGCCTCGTACCTTCTTGAAGAAAAGATAAGTATTCCTGAACTGGGATACCCTCAGATACTGGATCGTTTTTCAGAGGAGGGGAAGCCCAGGCTTGTCAAAACCATGCAGGACTATGTGACGATGTTCAATTCGATCAAGATGTGTCGCTTCCTCCTCAGGGTGAGTCCAAGCCAAATCATCGAGTGGTTTAACCTGGTGACGGGTTATGGCCATGATCTATCCTCGTTTCTTCAGGCGGGAGAGAGGGTGACTAATTTAAAAAGGTTATGCAATAGGAGACTCGGACTTGGAAGAAAAGACGACACGTTGCCTGACCGATTCACCAAAGATAAGAGAGGTTCAGGAAAGGGCGCCGAGTATCTTCCGAACATAGAAGATATGGTCACCCAATATTATGAACAGCGGGGGTGGGATGCCCAAGGAGTTCCTCTGCCTTCAAAAATAGAGGAATTAGGTTTGGAAGAGGAGATGAAGACACTCTCTATGGATCATTCAATTACAATTTAGAAACAGCAACCTTGAATCGATCTTTTTTACCCACTATTTATGTGATGATTTTGGGCTCGATACAATGACGTAAGGAACTCTCCTTGCCCTCCGAATGGATCTATTTGATCAAGGGAGAATTCATCGACAGATAGGGATGTCCTAAGATGGAAAGACCACTTACAGAACACTTTGCAAAATTTATTTCTAAGACGCGCTATCACGACTTGCGAAAGGAGGTCATTCACCAGGCAAAAAGGTGTTTACTCGATTTCTTAGGCGTGGCCCTCGGCGGAAGCTCTGTTTTCAAGATGCATGCGGCGTGCCGGCATATCCATGCCACCCTCGATGTGACCATGGAGATCATGAATAGGAACAAGATCGATATCAGAGAGATCAAAGGGATTGAGGTTCAGACCTATTCGATAGCCTATGCATTGACTGGTCAAAAAAAGGAAGCCGAAACTGAATTCGCTGCCAAATTCAGCATCCCCGTATCCGTCGCGCTGGCCTTGGTGTATGGGAAGGTCGGACCGGACGAATACTCCGGGGAGCATATCCGGAATCCATTGGTTCGGGAGTTGGCAGAGAAGGTGGTGGTCGTGGTCGATGAAGCCAGAGACAAGGATTATCCGAAAAAAAGGGGCTTTGGTGTGAAGATAGCGACTGCGAAACGTGTTTATACCCATGACTTAGATATGGCAAAGGGAGACCCAGAGTCTCCCTTTTCGGATCAGGAACTGAAGGATAAGTCTTCTCATAATGCAAACAAAGTTTTATTCTCAGATAAGATAGAGAAAATTCAAGAGGTGATATTCCAAATTGAGGACCGATCCATCTGGCAATTGACGGACCTTCTTTCATAAAATCTTTTTCTTGATTTTAATTGTATAGTTATATATACTATATGTTAACATGGCAGTGACACGAAAACGAGCGAGAAAACGGTAACGATACGATGCCTTATCCGATTGAAATGCAAGATTCTGTCAGGAAGGTAGAGGCCTCAAGGGAGGGTCGGCTTGGGCAAAGTTTCCCGAGACTCAATCTGGCTGAAAAGGCCAAACTTCTGGAGACCTATCATCCTGATTTTCGTATTTCCGAAAAGACGGAGATTCGGGTTGGACCCAACAAGGGGGGGCTGGCTCCAAAAGAACTCGTGCGCCTTCTAGAAGCCCCCAGTCGACTGGACCCGGCGCAGGTTGACCTCGAGAAGGTTGACTACAAGACGGATGTGTTGGTGATCGGGGCAGGAGGAGGGGGTGTCACGGCCGCCCTGTTTGCCAAAGAGAATGGGGCAGAGGTGCTTTTGGCGACCAAGTTGAGATTGGGTGATTCGAACACGATCATGGCGGAAGGGGGGATTGGGGCGGCCACACTCCCAGAGGATTCTCCCGTTATCCATTATATCGATACGATGATGGGAGGCAGAGGGAAGAATATTCCAGAGTTGGTTGAAGCATTAGTGAATGACGCCCCTTTTATCGTGGACTGGCTGACGAATTTAGGCGTCATTTTTGACCGTCACCCCGATGGGTCCTACTTTACCCATATGCCGGCAGGCCATTCCCGGAAGAGGTCCCATTCGGTGAAGGACATAACAGGGCTTGAAATTATGCGCGTCCTCTGTGATGAGGTCCGCAACCAGGGCATCGAGGTCCTGGAGTTTACCCCGGCCGTAGAACTCGTGCTCGATGATCAAGGACGATGCGCTGGGGCGGTCCTATTCAATTTTGACACAGAGCAATACTCGGTCGTTCAGGCCAAGGCCACCTTGATCGCGACAGGAGGGATAGGACGCCTTCACATTCAAGGATTTCCAACATCAAATCATTATGGG
>Ga0187770_10001840_pt1 | contig 11550 bp, 17 predicted proteins | sample 0116_SJ02_MP02_2_FD_133154 | JGI IMG/M metagenome (GOLD analysis project Ga0187770, IMG submission 133154) | Tropical peat soil microbial communities from peatlands in Department of Meta, Colombia - 0116_SJ02_MP02_20_MG | ecosystem: Environmental > Terrestrial > Soil > Wetlands > Peat | place...
GAGCCGGACGCCTTCGGACGCGAGGTCGACCGGCTCTGGGAGGAGGTCCGGCCGCTCTACGACGCGCTCCACACCTACGTCGGCCGGCGCCTGCGCTCGGTCTACGGGGCCGCGCTCGTTCCCCCCGGCCAGCCGATCCCGGTCCACCTGCTCGGGAACATGTGGGCCCAGGCGTGGGACGGGATCTTCCCGATCCTCACCCCAGGCACCGGCCCTCCCTCGTACGACTTGACGCGCCTCCTGGTCGACCGCGGGACGACCCCGCAGGAGATGGTCCGCTACGCCGAGCGGTTCTTCGTCTCCCTCGGTCTCGAGCCGCTCCCCCCGTCGTTCTGGGAACGGTCGATGTTCGTTCGGCCCAGGGACCGGGAGGTCGTCTGCCATGCGAGCGCCTGGGACGTCGACGCGGTCCGGGACGTTCGGATCAAGATGTGCATCGAGATCACCGGGGACGACTTCCGGACGATCCACCACGAGCTCGGTCACAACTACTACCAGCGGGCCTACGGCCACCTGCCGTACCTCTTCCGCGACGGGGCGCACGACGGCTTCCACGAGGCGATCGGCGACACGATCGCCCTCTCGGTCACGCCGGAGTACCTCGCGAGGATCGGCCTCTTGGCGAAGGTTCCCGAGGAGGACGAGATCGGCCTGCTCCTCGAGCGCGCGCTGGAGAAGGTCGCGTTCCTGCCGTTCGGCCTGCTCATCGACAAATGGCGCTGGGAGGTCTTTGCCGGGCGGGTCCCTCCCTCGGAGTACAACGCGAGCTGGTGGGCGCTGCGCGCCCGCTACCAGGGGGTCGTCCCTCCGCGACCGCGCGGGGACGACGAGTTCGACCCCGGGGCGAAGTTCCATGTTCCGGCGAACGTCCCGTACATCCGCTACTTCCTCGCGCACATCCTCCAGTTCCAGTTCCACCGGGCGTTGCTCCGCGCGTCCGGCTTCGACGGGCCGATGCACCGCGGAACGATCTACGGCTCCAAGGAGGCCGGCCGGCGCCTCGCCGACATGCTGGCGATGGGGTCGAGCCGCGAGTGGCCGGACGCCCTCGAGGCGATCACGGGAGAACGGAAGATGGACGCGGCCGCGCTCCTCGAGTACTTCGCGCCCCTCCGCCGCTGGCTCGACCAGCAGAACCGTGCGGACTCCGGAGGGTAGCGGCCCGTTGCTGGCCGCGGCTCCCCGCGACCCCCGAGGAGGGCGGTGACCTCGATGCTGCTCGGGGCCCACGAGGGGATCGTGCGGAGCGCCTACGCCGTGGTGGAGCCCCGCGAGGCGGGCAGCCGTCGCCGGCCCGGGGTCCTGTACCTGACGACCGAGCGCCTGATCTTCGAGGCGCCGAGCTCTCGAGGGATCGTCCGGGACCTGCTCTCGGGCCGGGAGAGCGAGATCCTGGTCGACGAGCCGCTCGCGCGCGTTCGGGACGTGCAGGTCCGCAAGGGACGGTGGTCCCGGGCCCGGCTCATCGTCGACCGGGGCGAGCATCGCGCGACGTTCGACGTCCTCGAGCCCGAGGGCTGGGCGGCCGCGATCGCCGAGGCCCGACGCCGGGCGGAGCTGGCGCGAGAGGCGGTCGTCCACCCAACGGCCCCGCCCCCGGGGACCGTGGTCAAGGTGCGTTGCCGCTACTGCCGGGGGCTCGGCGACGAATCGAACGACCGGTGCCCGTCCTGCGGGGCGCCGTACTGACGAGCCGTTGGTCGCCCCGCGCGTGACGCCCCGCCCGTCAGGCGGGGCTAGTTCTCGGGAAGCGCCTGGGGCGGCCCGAGCGTGAACGCTCGCAACGACCCTAGAGGGGCAGGGCCGGGGACCGGGGCCGGCCGGAGGGCATCGACCGCATGGTAGAGGAGCTCGTACGCCGCCTCCTCGGTCTCCCCGGGGTCCTCGTCCGGACGGGGCTCGGCGACGTAGACCCGGAGGACCCCACGGCGGAGGCCGAGGAGGATGAGCCCGCCCCCCTCCCGGCCCGCCCATGCGAGGAGCTCTCCTTCGGGCCGCTCGAGAAGCCCGACCCAGCGGAGGGTCCCGAACCACCGGCCCACGAGACGGCCGAGCACCGCTCCTGGGCTCGAGCCAGGCGGCAGGTCGATCTCGGCGATCGACCGGAGGCCTCGGTCGGAGCCCGGGTCGACCGTCGGCGGCCGCGCGAGGGCCCGGTAGCCCCCGTCGACCCGCTCGACCAGCCCCTCCCGCTCGAGCCGGCGCAGTGCGCGGGAGAGCGACTCGGGGTGGGTCCCGAGGACACGCCTTAGGCCGCTGAACGCGACGCGCCCGGCGAAGCCCTGCAGCGTCGAAAGGACCCGCTCGTCGAGCCTCCCGCTCGCCGCGTCGTGCGACACGCCGTCGGCCGTCGGCACGGAGGCAGGGACGGGCGCTCCGCCGTTTAGCGGGCCGGTTACCTCGGGGCCACCTGGACGGTGGCGATCGCTCCGTCCGGAAGGGCTACGGTGTGACCGAGGTCGCTCCGGCCCGGTCAATATCCTCCGACCCCGGCTGAGGGAACCCGGGTCCGCCAGGACCGAGAAGGAGAGACGACATCGATGACCGAGGACGAAGCGTCAGGCCCGTACGGCGAACGAACGCACCATGGCCCGTGGGTTTGGGCGGCGTACCGAGCGTACCACGACCTGCTGCGGGAGAAGGTGAAGAAGAGGTTCGAGGCGCAGGAAGGCCCCTGGATGGACCAGGTCGCTGACCTGCTCGTGGCGATCGTCAACGCCCGCTGGGAGGGCGGCCGCCGGAAGGAGAAGGAGCTCGAGGCGCTGCACGCGAAGCTCGAGCGCGCCCTCTCGGAGTGAGCCGCATGGAGCACGGGATGCCGTGGCCGCTCCCGAGCCCTCCGCTCGGGCCGGAGCCGTCGACCCCGCGACCGGGCGGGCTCCGGAGCGGCCGGTAGGAGAGCTTCGATGGCGCTCGCGGACCTCGAGGCCAGGGTCGCCTCCGTGGTCGAGCGGATCGGCCCCAGCGTGGCGGCGGTCGAGTCCGTTCGGGTCGTGGGCCGGTGGCGCGGGCCGGGGTTCGGGAGCCCCTCCCAGGCGACCGCGCTCGTGACCGACCGGGACGGCTACCTCGTGACGAACCAGCACGTCGTTGACGGGGCGGCCCGGCTCACCGTGCGGCTTGCGGATGGTCGGGAGCTCGCGGCCGACGTCGTCGGGGGGGACGAGGTCACCGACCTCGCCCTCCTCCAGGTCGACGCCACCGACCTCCCGGCCGCCCGGCTCGGCGGCTCGGAGTCGCTCCGCGTCGGGCAGTTCGTTCTCGCCGTCGGGCATGCCTTGGGCCTCCCCGGAGGACCGACCGTCTCGCTCGGGGTTGTGAGCGCCCTGGCCCGTCCCCTCCCCGGGACCGACTTCGTCTTCGAGGGGCTGGTCCAGACCGATGCCGCGATCAACCCCGGGAACAGCGGCGGCCCGCTGGTCGACCTGTCGGGGTCGGTCGTCGGGATCAACACGGCGATGGTCCCGTTCGCCCAGGGGGTCGGTTTCGCCCTCCCGATCCACGCGGCGCTCCGCGTCACTGCCGAGCTCCGGCGGGCGGGACGGGTCGTCCGCCCGTGGATCGGCGTCCAGGTCGCGGAGCTCAGCCCGCCGGTGGCCCGGCCGCTCGGTCTCGAGCCCGGGATCGGGCTGTTCGTCGCCGAGGTCGCTCCTCGCTCACCGGCCCACCGGGCGGGGATCCGCGCCGGTGACGTCGTGACCTCGGTCGGCCCGTTCCCGGTCAGGACGGTCCGCGAGCTGCTCGAGGGCCTCGCCCGCTTCCCGGTCGGCTCGGACGTGCTCGTGGGGTTCCGACGCCGGGGGGCCGTCGTTTCGGCGTCGGTCCCGCTGCAGGAGAGCCCCGAGGTGGCCGCGACCGGGCGCTAGCGCATCGAACGGCACGGCCCCCCGCCGGCGGCTATAAGGCGGCTCCGCCCTATCGAGCGGCGATGTGGACGGACGCGTGGGGCCGGGCCGTCACGGACATCCGCATCAGCGTCACCAAGCGGTGCAACTTCTCCTGCATCTACTGTCACGATGAGGGGCTCGGGCCGGTCGCCCGGCCCGGCGCGCCCCACGGGGAGGAGCTGACCGTTGCCGAGATCGAGCGCCTCGCGTCCGTCGCGCGCGAGTTCGGCATCCGCTCGGTGAAGTTCACGGGCGGAGAGCCGCTCGTACGCCACGACCTCGAGGCGATCGTCGAGCGGACCGTGCTGCAGATCCCGGACGTCTCCTTGACGACCAACGGCTCCTGGCTCGCCCGCCGGGCCGAGGGGCTCCGGGACGCGGGGCTCAAGCGGGTGAACGTCTCGGTCGACTCGATCCGGCCCGAGGAGTTCCGGGCGATCCGCCACGGGGCCCTCGCCCCGGTCCTGGACGGGGTACGGGAGGCGCTCCGCGTCGGGCTTACGCCGGTGAAGCTCAATATGGTCGTCTTCCGCCCGACGGTGAGCTCGATCCCCGCCATGATCGAGTACGTCGGGGGCCAGGAGGGGCTCCACCTCCAGCTGATCCAGTTCATGCCCGAGCTCGTCCAGCACGAGCGGTTCTCGGTCGACCTCCGCGAGGTCCGGCGGTGGCTCGAGGAGCACGCCTCGCGCGTCCTGGTCCGCGAGATGCACCACCGTCGGATCTACCTGTTCGACCGGACGGAGGTCGAGCTCGTCGACCCGGTCCGCAACCCAGAGTTCTGCGCCAACTGCCACCGGATCCGGGTCACCCACCGGGGGGAGCTCAAAGGCTGCCTCAACCGCAACGACGACCTGATCCCCACGCGCGGGCTGGACGACACCGCCCTGCGCGAGGCGTTCCGTCAGGTCATCACCCTCCGGGTCCCGTACTACGGCGGCTACGTGACGGACCTCCTTCCCACGGTGGGCGGCTCCACCGGGGCTCGGGCGGCGGACCCCGGCGACGGCGTTCTCGGGTCGGTCTCCGACGCACCCCCGGGTCGGTAACGTCGCGCCACCGTGCTGGTGCGAGCCCTCATAACGGGGGCACGTCTCGTCCGTCGAGGTCCACATGACGGTCGACTTCGCCTGGGGAAAGAGCCCAGCCCTTCGGGTCGCCGCGATCTCCTGGAAGGGACCGTGGAACGAGCGAAAGATCCGCGCGCAGTTCGAGCGGGTCGAGCGTTGGGCCAAGGAGCGGCGGGTCCGTACCGGTCGATGGGTCTTCCGTGAGCCCGGCGAGCGGCGGTGGGAGGTCGGGATCGAGCTGAAAGGCAAGGTTCGGGGCTCCGGCCCGGTCCGGACGAAGACGTTGCCCGCGTCGGCGGTCGCCCGCGTCGTCTTCGACCCGGAGGTCGTCTCCCCGCGGGTCGTCTACCACGCCCTGAACGACTGGCTGCGCTGGCGCCGGAAGGAGAAGGAGATCCGGTCGGTGGTCTCGAGCCGGGAGCTCTACTCCGGTAACCCCTGGACCGACCGTCGGGCGTGGGCCAGGACCGAGGTCCAGTTCCTGGTGCGGAAGTGAGCCGGCCGCCAGAAGGCGGCTCCGGGCCGGCCCGGTGGAGCACCGGGGCCAGCGGGTGAGCCCCCTGGGCGGCCCGTCATCGACCGAGGAGGCGAAGGCCTCCGCGTTCCTGCGGCAGGGGAGCCTCGCCGCGATCGCCGGCTCGCTCGTCGCGCTCGGCGGGCCGGTAGTGCTCCTTGCGCTCACCGGCTCCCGATGGGCCGGCCTCTCCCGGAGCTCATCGTCCGCGTACACGGCCGAGAGCCTCCTCGTGGTGGCGGGGGCCGTCCTGCTGCTGTTCGCCCTCCTCCTCTACCGGCGGGCGTTCGTCCACCTCAAGCACGTGGACCCCCGCCTGAGACCGGTCGCCCTGCTCTGCCTGATCGGGTCGGCCGGAGCGATCGTCCTGGTCGCTGTCGGGGCGGTCGTCGCGAGCGGCCCGTCCGGCCTGACCGGGTGCCTCGGCGGCCACCCGACCCACCTCCTCGGCTGCCTTCGCTCGAGGGACCCGACCGCCGGATACCTCTCCATCGCCGGTTTCTGGCTCCTCTGGGCCGGTGCGGCCGGCGTCGCGGCGGGACTGATCATCTCGGGGCGACACTTCGGTCGGTCGGCGATGACCGCGGGAGGGATCGTCTACATGGTCCTCGCGGCCGAGCTCGTCGAGCCGTTCGCCGCGCTGGTCGTCCCCCTCGCTCTCACCGCCTACGCGGTTGGCGCCGCCCCGGTCGTCGCGGTCGCCGGGGCAACGCTGGTCTACCTCGGAGCGCGTTCGGGGCTCCGGCGGGACGGCTGAGCCCGGGACCGAACCATGAAGAGCCCTCCCGGCTCTCGAACGACCGATGAGCTCACGAGCTGACGCCGGACCGACCGAGACCGTCGTTCTTGCCGGTGGGTGCTTCTGGTGCACCGAGGCGGTCTTCTCGGAGCTGAAGGGGGTCCGGTCGGCGGTCCCGGGCTACGCCGGTGGGACCGTGGAGCATCCGTCGTACGAGCAGGTCTGCACCGGGAGGACCGGTCACGCGGAGTCGGTCGAGGTGACGTTCGAACCGGCCGTCGTCCCGCTCCACGACCTCTTGGTCGTCTTCTTCACGACCCACGACCCTACGACCCGCGACCGGCAGGGGCCGGACGTCGGCTCGCAGTACCGCTCGGCCGTCTTCTACCGGACCCCGGAGCAGAAGACGGTAGCCGAGGCGGTCGTCCGAGAGATCGCGGAGGAGAAGCTCTACGGTCGGCCGGTGGTGACCGAGATCGTGCCGCTGACGACGTTCTTCCCGGCCGAAGAGTACCACCGAGCGTACTTTGCCCGCCATCCGGAGCAAGCGTACTGCCGGGCGGTCATCGCTCCGAAGCTCGCCAAGTTCCGCAAGGCGCATGCGGCGCGCCTCGCGGGCCGATAGCGCTCCGGAACGACCCCATCCCTCGTGTCGTGCGGGACCCCTCGCCCCTCGAACGGGCCACGGCCGTCAGTCGGTGTCGAACGTCAGCTCCGTCCCGAGAGGGGCGGGCGTGGCCCCCGGCGTGCTGAGCCCGGCCGGGGCGAACCAGGTGTAGAGCTCGAGGCGAAGGCGGCCGCTCGACACCGCCGGGTCGTCCCGCATCAGCTCCCTCGCCCGGGCGACCGAGCTGGTCCGGAAGATGAGGATCCCGCGGAGCGCCGTCTCCTCTTCGAGCGGACCGGAGGCGATCAGCTCCCCGGACTCTCGCAGCCGCCGAAGCTGGGCAAGGTGCGCTTCCTGAAGCCGCGCCGCCTCACCGTCGGAGAGCGACGGCAGTCCAGAGGGCCGGTGCAGGAGGCCAAGGACGTAGTGGGTCATCGGTGGCAGGCGGTCGACCTCGCTCGGCGTCGGGGGGGTCTCCGGCATCGATACGGTCCCGCTCCTGACGAGACGTGGCCCCCAAAAACGTTGGGGCTGATACCCCCTGCCGGGCGCCGGCCCCGCGTTCCGGGCCTCGCGGCCGGCCCGACCGTCGAACGGACCGGATCGGCGGGGTCACCCGACCGAGAACAGTACGACGAAGTACGCGGCGAACGCGAGGAGGATCCCTGCAGAGGCGAACCGGACAGCGCGCTCGAAGGACGGACGTTGGCGCGCTCCCGCACGTACGGCCCAGGGGAAGCTGACGATCCAGACGACGATCGCCGCGAACAGCCCGACGAGGAGGACGCCCCCTCCAAGGTAGGCGAACGCGACCCCGGCCGTGAGCCACCAGACGACCTGGAACGGATTGGAGAGCCCGATCAGGAGCGCGCGGACGAACGTACGGTCGTCCGAGGGGCTCTCGCCGGCAGGTCCCGCGGGCGCGAGGAGCCGGACCCCGAGGAACCCCATCACCCCGGCTCCGAGGAGGTAGACGAACCGCACCGCGGGGTGGAGGTCGACCGAACGGTCCAGCAGGTAGACCGCGACCCCTAGGACCGCATCGGCGGTCATCGCCCCAAGTCCCGTGATGACCCCGGACCGGTACGACCGGGAGGCGACGACCGCGATCCAGGCGTTCATCGGGCCTGGGGGCACCGCTAGCGAGAACCCCAGGACCGCGCCGAACAGGAACGCCTCCGCTACCCCGGTCATCGCAGGTCCTCCCCGATCCGGCGCCCCCCTAGCGGCGTCCTCGATCGCGGTCGACCCCGGGCCAGTGGGGGGTCCGCCGTTACGTCCACGGCGGGGACCGTCCCGCGGAGGCGGTGGTCGAGACGACCACCCGGGGGCGAGCTCGAGCGAGCGCGATCGCCCCCCCGACCGCCACCAGGACGAAGCCGATCACGAACCCGCCGAACGCGAGAGGGATGCTCGCCACGGCGCAGCCGAGCGCGACGGCTCCCAGGACCCGTCGGGCCCGGGGAACGATCGCCATCAACGCGCCGCTCACGATCGTGAGCAGACCGACGACCACTCCGCCGAGAAACACCGGGCTGGAGAGCCCGATCAGGTGAACGAGGATCGTCCCGACCACCCAGAGGACGAGTCCCCCCGCGAGGACGAAGGCGCCTCCGACCACGGTCAGGACCGCGGCGAGCATCGGGCCGCGTTCCGCGGGCACGCCCTGGCCCAGGGTGGCGACCCTCATACCGAGCGCGGGTCCCGAGCGGGGCGGAGGTCGCGCCCGGGGTCCCTCCGCCGCTCCCGACGCCCCGAGCTCCGGCGGGTCGTTCCAGTCGAAACCAACGCCTTTTGAACTCGGCCGGCGTGCCGACGCCAGATGTCGCCGCCACCGGACCCCGTAGGACCCCGGCCGGTCGAACTGATCCTCTACCGCTGCCTCGTCTGCGGTTTCCAGTCCCTCCGGGGCGAGGAGATCGGCGAGCACCTGATGCAGCACACCGAGGCAGCGAAGTACACCTTCTCCACGGTGGTCAAGTAAACGCGGAACGTGCAGGGCCCGCGGCCCGATTCCTCGGAACGCGGCTCGGAACTACGGTGGCCGCGTCGACCTACGCCGTCGCTTCCTCCGACGAAGGCCCGGTCGGCCCAAACCTCGGCGTCCCCGCGTGGGCGCCGGTCTTCGCGGCCGACCCGGCGCGTCCCGTCACCGCCTCCCGGTAGCGCAGGTACTCGGCGAGCTCGAACTCGTCGAGGTCGCACATCGTCCTCGTCCGCCCCGGTCTAGCGCGAGCTCGGGCCGCCGGAGGGAGGACGAGCAGCGCCGGTGGCGACGAACGACAGGGAGATCGAGTTGACGCAGTGCCGAACGTCCCGGGGCGTGAACCGCTCGCCCTCGAACACGTGGCCCAGGTGCCCCCCGCACGAGGCGCAGCGGATCTCGGTCCGCTCGCCGTCCGGGTCCGCGACCCTCGCCACCGCCCCCGGGATCTCCTGGTCGAAGCTCGGCCAGCCGCAGCCGGCATCGAACTTGTCGGACGAGCGGTAGAGCGGGGCGCCGCACCGCTTGCAGACGTACGTCCCGGCTTCGGAGTGGCGCTCGTACTCCCCGGAGAACGGCCGCTCCGTGCCCCGATGGACGATCACCGCTTCCTCGGCCCGGGTCAGCTTCCTCCAGGCCGACGAGCGCTCCTCCACGCCGGTCTCGACACGGCCGGGCTCATTAGGTCACGGAGCGACGCGCCGCTGGGGCCCCCGGCGACCGTCCCGGGCCGCCGGGGGCCGAACGAGGGGTATATCTGGGGGTAGCGACGCTCAATTCCGACGATGGATCGCGCCTACGAAAAGTCCCTGGGGACCGCGCTCGTCGCGATCGGACTGGGGCTGCTCTTGTATGGCTTCGTCCAGGCTTACGACTACACCGTCCATCCGCCGACCGGGAGCTACAACGTCGTCTCGTTCGGCGGGAAAGGAGGGAACGGGTCGGTGAACGGGTCGTTCAACGGCCGGTTCCTGGAGGCGTTCACGTTCCTCGGGATCGAGTACCTCATCGGCGCCTCGATCCTGAAGGCCGGCTGGAACCTGGTCACGCCGAAGGCGGAGACGATATCGGTTCGGGTCAAACCCCGGTCGGTCCAGGCCGAGGCGGTCCCGGCGCCGGTCCCCGCGTCTTCCCCGGCTCCCGCGCCGGGGGTGCCAGTGGCCGCTGCCCCGCAGTCGCCCTAGCCCTGCGGTGGTCGCCGAACGACAGGCCGACGTGACGCCGTCTCGGCCGTCGGACGGCGCCGAGCTCACGTCGTCTCCCCCTCGGCTGGTCGACCTCGTGGGACCGGAGCGGGAGCGCGCGGTCCCGGTGATCCGCGACGGGTTCGTCGGGATCTATCGCTGGCACGCCAAGCGCACCCTGCGGGAGGTGCCGATCGTTCGCGCCGTAGAAGCGCGAGGCGAGGTGGTCGGGGCCACCCTGCTCGACCTGTTGGTCCCTGAGGTCGGCTACGTCTACTACCTGATGGTGCTCTCCGAGCACCGTCGCCACGGCCTCGGCGGGCTCCTCCTCGACGACGCCCTTGCGATCTTTCGAGCGCGCGCCGTCGAGGTCGTGTACGGCGCCGTGCAGTCCGACAACGCCCCGTCCCAGCGCCTCTTCGCCCGGCGAGGCTTCCGCGAAGTGGCGCGGAAGGAGACCGGTTGGAGGGAGGGGGGGCTCGGGGCGTGGGGGCTCCGGAGCCGCATGTGGATCGTCCCCGGGGAACGGCTCCTCGGCCTGCGGCTCGCACCCACGGGGCCGACCCCCACGCGCCCGGGCGGGGATCCCGCGGACGACTGACGGCGAAGCTGCCCGCGGCGGATCACTCGGGGCGGGGCAGGGAGGCGCCCGCGGGGGCCGTGAGCGGGATCCGGGAGAGGTTCATCAGGCCCACGAAGAGCATGACGATCCCAACGAACTCCGCGTAGTAGAGCATCACCGGGAACGAGGCGATGTAGAGGGCACCGCCCGCGCCGAGGACGCACGCTCCGGCGATCATCGTCACGTGGCTCCACCGGAACGCCTTGCGAAGCGATACCACCGCCGTCCCGAGGAGGACGACCGTGGCCGGGACGGTCACGATCGACGAGAGTACCAAGAGGAGGGCCGGGGGATTCCCGACGATGATCCCGCCGACGACCATCGACGCCGGCATGGGGGTCGTGAAGCTCGCGCCGGCCGTCCAGGCGAGCGCGAGCAGCTCGAACGCCGAGAAGCCGAACGCGAGCTTGGGCCGGTGCAGCGACCCTGCCGCGCCGAGCGAGAGGACCCCCACGATCCCCGCGGAGAGGAAGACGTAGGCCTGGAGCAACCCCTCGGTCACCACGCCGACGTACGCGAGGAGCTCGATCGCCATCGCCGCCGCCCCGAGGGCCAAGCCGGCTCCCCACCAGGCCTGGGCGAGCTTCCGATCGCGTACCGCCCGGACGAAGCCGCGGACAGAGAGGAACCCGAGCGCGACCCCGAGCGCTGCGAGGGACGCCGCGATCGTTACCGCGCCGAGCTCCATGCGATGCTTGGGCGGTGGCCCGGCGATTGATATCGGCTCGGTCCGGACCGTTCGAACTTTCGACGGTTTCGAGGACGGAGACTCGGGGGCCGGCGGTGCCTACGAGCCCGGTACCCGACCGACTCTCGGCCCGCCGTTCAGCGAACGACCCACGAAGCCCGCCGGAACCGCGGAGTATCCCGCAACAAGCTAGCCCAAAGTGAACGGTTCACCCGGTTCCGGCGGCGGGTCTGCCAGCGGCGAGCCGCTCGTAGA
>Ga0187770_10001841_pt1 | contig 11549 bp, 7 predicted proteins | sample 0116_SJ02_MP02_2_FD_133154 | JGI IMG/M metagenome (GOLD analysis project Ga0187770, IMG submission 133154) | Tropical peat soil microbial communities from peatlands in Department of Meta, Colombia - 0116_SJ02_MP02_20_MG | ecosystem: Environmental > Terrestrial > Soil > Wetlands > Peat | place...
CCTTGTTGACTTTGCCCGAATCACCTACAGCGGGGAATTCGGTTACCAGTTCCAGACGCTCGGGCAGCTTGAACATGGCCAGCTTCCTGGACTTGAGAAATTCCACCATGTCTTCGAAGGTAAACGTCTGCCCGGGCTTGGGAATTACGTAGGCGCAGGCACGTTCTCCCATTTCGCGGTCCGGATAAGGCACCACCGCCACCGCCGACACCTTGGGGTGATCGTTGAGCAATCCCTCTATTTCAGCCGGGTAAATGTTCTGGCCGCCTCGAATTATCATGTCTTTAGCTCGTCCCATTATCCACAGGCAGTCCTGATCGAACTTGACGATATCTCCGGTGGTCGTCCATCCTTCGGAGTCAAATACCGTCGAAGTCAGCTCTTGGTCCCGGTAATAGCCGGCCGGTGCATGGGGTCCCCTGAAGTAAAGTACGCCGGGTTCACCCTCGGGCACCTTCTCGCCACTGTCCTTATCCACAAGCCGAACCTTGTTGCCGGGAAGCATCCGTCCTACAGTGCGGCGGCGGAGGTCCTTGGTGTCCTCCACCCGGCATCCTGAAACCGACCCCACATCCTGAGTGCCAAGGTCGCTGGTGATCGAGGCCTTAAACGCCGTTTCCGCTTGCTCGGCCACCTGCGGCGGCAGGTAGCCGCCTGCGGAGCGGATAAAGCGAAGGGAACTCAGGTCATATTTTGAAGTATCGCTTTCAAGCATGCGAACTAAATGGGTTGGCACCACGCCAATCGCCGTGGCTTTCTCCTTCTCAATCAGCGCCAGGGCCTCTTCGGGTGAAAATTCTTCAAGCATCACCGTCTTGGCGCCGACCAGAGGCGCTGCAAAGTATGTGAGGGTTCCAGCAGCGCCGCCGGCATGGGGCGCAATCGCCATGGTAGTGTCGTCTTTGGTCAGGCGCCAGATATCCACACGCCCCTTTGACGTGCATACGCGCGGAGCAGTAGGCCATTCTACCAGCTTAGGTATCCCTGTAGTGCCCGATGTGGTGGTCAGGAGCGCCACGTCATCCGTTGCGCTGAAGCGCCTCTTCGCCAACACCTTTTCGTCTATGGGACGGGCGGCCCGTTCCCGAGCCATCTTAGTTATGGAATAGGTGCCCTCAGGAGCATCCCTGGGGACTTCATCGTCAAAGAGGAAGAAATATTTCAGATGCGGGAACCGCTTCCGGAGATCGCAGTACATCTCAAGGTAATCAAATTTGCGATATACATGCGGAATCACTACGGCGGTGGCTTCCGTGCGCTCGACCATATATTCAAGTTCGCGCTCGCGAAGGTAAGGGTAAACGGTGAGAGAAATACAACCGGCTCTTTCGCAGGCGATACGCGACAGAAAACCAAAAACGCTGTTCGGTGACTGAATGATAACACGTGCGTCCCTGGGAATACCCATCTCCACCCAGGAAATGGCGATGGCGTCGACCAGTTTCTTAGCCTCGGACCAGGTCAGACGGTACTTTGAATCTACCAGAGCTTCGCGCTCACCAAATTCGCGCGCGTTGCGTTCCCAAAAATCATAGAAAATTTCCTGGGTCCAGTAGCCCTGATCCAAAAATTCCTTAACCATCTCCTTAGTATATCTTATCGGCTTCAACTTAGTATCTCCTTTGGCTCTTAGAACCCCAACTCAGCCCAGCGGTTTTTTACATGCTTGACCATCTCCGCGTCGAGTTGGATCTGAATCGGTTTCTTCTTCCATTCATAGGGAATGGTGGCATCAATAAGCAGACGCCCCGTGATGTCTCTGGCCTCAATAGGAAGACCGGGATCGAGAGGGGTCGATCTGCCTCGGTTGATTATCTGGGCGCGGTACGGGCTGAACCGGAAGCCAACAGCGTAGATCACGCGGGGGATGTCCCACGAATCGATATCTTCATCCACCACGATGACGGTCTTTAATCCATAGGCGCCCATTTCAGTGGAAATGGCAGCGGTGAGAACCTGGTCCGCATGGCCGGGGTACATCGTCTTCATCGAGATGATGGCGACAAAGCGTCCGGCTGCTTCAGGCGGGCAGTAGACGTTCTTGAGCCCGGGGATTTTCATGGCCAGCAGTTGCTCCCAGAGCGCGGCCCCGTAAGCGAGCGACAGGGTCATGTGAGTATCCGTTACCGCCCGTCCCACCGTAGTGCCCCAGAAGATGGGATTTTTGCGGTAGGTGACGCATTTTACATCCACAAAATTGCGTGGATCGGTACCAACGCCGGAATAGTAGCCGGTGTATTCGCCAAACGGCCCTTCATCCATAAACTTGTCGGCATCGACCTCTCCTTCCACAACGATCTCGGCATGCGCCGGAATTGGCAGATCGACGGTCTCGCCTTTCACCACCTCAACGGCCTCACCACGTATCCCGCCGACATAGTCATATTCCGACTCAAAGGCTGAAACACGCGCAGCCCCGAGGACGAAAAGCAGCGGGTCGCACCCGACTATAACGGCCACGGGCATCGGTTTTTTCATGGCCTGGTATTTCTTCAGCATGAGGTCGGAATGCTTCCCCTTGATGAACTGTGTGCCGAGCTTGTCCTTTCCAAGCAACTGGGCCCGGTATGTTCCCAAGTTCACCCAGCCGGTCTCGGGGTCTTTGGTGACGAAAAAGTGTGCAGTCCCGAAATAGCGGCCTCCGTCCTTGGGGTAGAACTTGGGCGCTGGAAATTGGAAAAGGTCTATATCCTTGCCCGTCATAATATTTTCTTTACAGGGCGCCTGGCTCTTGTCCACCCACTTGGGTGGCATCTTCTTATCTCCCACTTTTGCCCAAGCCGAGTAGAGATCGAACATGGTGGAATGCAGGGGCTGTCCCATGATCAGCGCCAGCCGCTGCGAAGTCCCGCATACGCTTGTAATGACCGGAGTCTTGTATCCCTTGACGTTTTCGAACAATAGGGCCGGGCCCCCTGCTTCCTCGTTGAGTTTGGCAATGTGCGAGAGTTCCAGATTCCAGTCAACTTCTGCGGTGATACGCTTTACCAGCCCCAACTCCAAACCCTTACTGACAAAATCTCTCATACTCTTCATGTGCTTCTCCTTTCACAAAACTTTTAACGAATTTCCTCAATAATGATTGATTGCAGGCTCGTTCCGGCGGACATTCGTGCTGCTCGATACACAGGGTTTCAAAATCAGCGGTGAAGTAGCCAAGGTACATATTTACGCAGTTGTTATACTGGCTCTCTTTTTTCCGGAGGCTCTATTGCATTTATATATATCTTGCCCTGGGCCTGCCGCCAGATGTACTACCACTCATAAATATTGCCGATACTGGATCAGCAGGATGTTGTTATAAATTTTCAATGCAGAATAGAATTCAGCGTGAATTCAACAGATCGAATAAAAGACCAGGTACGAGCAGATCGTTTCCGTATGAAAGAGAGGCGCCGCTGTAGAGAAAGATCAGATCAGAACAGAGGGTTCCATAATGCGGGTCCCAAAATACTTCGATAAGATAAAGCTGTCAATTCAATAAACATTATGCTATCCATAAGTACACCTTATAGGTGTGACTACTCATGGATATCAAAAACCACGGCAGGATAAACAAAAAGTATCCCTCGGCTGCTAAATCTCGCGAACAAGCTCTTCATAAGCTTCAAATATTCTATCGGGCTTCGCCGCCAGGATCTCTTGCCTCTGGTTCTCCCCGTCTGTAATGACTGATCGCCTCACGCGCATATTCAGGCTGCAATCCTATTTCCGGCGACGCGCGCATGGCTTCAATCAACAAAGTCGAATACTTTCTGCTGCGAATCTGAGTCTTTGTAAAACCCATCTCCCAGAGTTTTTCCAACGCATCATGGATAGCTTCGGAAAGCTTCCGCTGGAAGTCAACCAGAGTGCCTTCAAAATCAAAGATCACCACATCGAAATTCTCAGTAATGTGAAACATTTTCCTATGGGGCTGATCAGGCTGCGGAGCCTCTTGGCTCCCTCCATAACGAGGGAGCCAAAGGGATTCCATAAAAATAAGAATGGACTCTCAGACGAAAGCCACCATTGCAGGAGTCAAAATCTGCTTGGTGCTATCTAGCCGAAGTCGAGCTTAGTCGGCGTGGTGGCTTTCTCTATAAGCATTTGCATGCCGGTCTTCTGCCCCAGCACTGACACTTTTTCTTTTTTAGCCCAGACGCTCTCCGGCCTCGTCTGAACCAGAAAAGTGTTGTCGGGAAAAGGCAGGCTTCTTGAAATAACCCACTCCGAATCCTGCGGACACTTGAAATACGCTTCGACCTTCTTGGCAATCCTGGCCAACTCAAGGACCTCTTTGTCCTCGAGGCAAGGAGCTGTTTTCAGTTCCTCCGGCAACTCCCGGTATTCCATTTCCCCGGTTATCTCATTGTAAGCAAACTCCATGTCCTTGCGGGATATGGTCCTTTCCTCTATCTGAAGCATGACTTTATCGACTAAAAATCTGTCCGGGTTTATCGAGCCTGACACCACAGCCTCACCCAGACCCCAGTTCCCCTCGATAGACACCTTCGATTCGTCGCCATTGACCGGGTTCAGGCTGAACATGACGCCCGCCGCCTTTGCATCCACCATGGCCAGGACCGCCACCCCTATCGGGTCATATTCGACAGGAAGACTCAACCTCGCGCGCGCAATTATGGAGCGGGTATTGAACGTGCTTGCCCAGACGCGGACAATGTTGCGTACAACTTCGTCCGCCCCTTTGACGTTGAGGTACGTCTCGTACTGTCCGGGATGGCTGACCGGACCGGCCGAACGGGCGGCCACAGGCGCATCTTCGCAACAGCAGCGTCCACACAGCGTTGAGTAGTGCTCTCTGACAGTTGTCTCCATATCGGCGGGCATTTGTTTCGATTCCACAATGCCCCTGATGTCTTCCGAAGCCTTTTGAAACTTGAGGGTGTCGTCCAGACTGTGAGGGTCCGCAGAGAACGAACGCAGATATTTCATAACATCTGCTTTTGCGCCTGACTCGTTCATGAACCTCGCATAAGCATCAACACTAAGCGAAAAACCCGGTGGAACGCGAAAGCCGGCTTTGGTGAGCTCTCCAAGGTTCGCGCATTTTTTTCCGACCAGATTGTTATGCTCCTGCCCTATTTCTTCCAGCCAATAGACACACTTGCATTCCATCTCTTCAATCCCCTTTACTTTGGTGGCACTCTGCCGGAAGAGCGAGCCAAACCAGGTTTGAGCGCGCCCTTCCGGACCGACTGCTCTTCATAACGGCCTCAGGCTCGCTTCAAGATGGTGACCTTGCCGCTCGTGCCGTCGACCCTAACTGTGTCGCCTGTCTTGATAACGCTGGTGGCATTCATGGTTCCGGTGACAGCCGGCAAATTGTACTCCCTGCAAACAATGGCCGCGTGGGAGGCTATCCCGCCAATATCGGTGACAGCCGCCTTCACCTTCGTGAAGACGGGCGCCCACGAGGGACTCGTTGACGGAACGATCATGATCTCACCCTCCTTCAGGGTGGGTATATCCGAGGCGAGCATGAGCACCCGTGCAGGTCCCTCGGCAATGCCGGTCGAAGACGCAAACCCCTTCAGCTCAGTGACCTCTTCAGCCTTAAGTCCCGCACCGCTCAGCCATTGGGCTACCGTATCCGTCTGGACCCCCCACAGTGAAATGATGAAAGGCTCGGCAACCTCGGTGGGAGGATTACCGATAGCAGGCGCCGGCACCCACTTCCCGGCAGCTTCCAATATTCTCTTGCGTTTCTGTGCTATAGCTTTCCAGTGCTCCCCCCTCGTAGGCACACCCTCACCAAGGGCCCACGCCGTGGCAACATCCTGGATCAGCTCTGGCACTTCAAACTTGTTGAACAGGAATATGTCCTCTACATCATCAATAACGCCCCTCTTCTTCAGCAGAGTGCCAAAAGCCCGCACCTTGCCAAACCATATGGTGTGCATCCAGTGCTCTACCCAAAAGATGTGGTCTTCGGCGAACCTGTAGATGGTCCGAATGGTCTTATACGCATCATCGAAGGATTTCCTGTCCTCATCGGTCTTTATCAGTGCCCGATATTCACCGACGATCCTCTCCCTTTCGGCGCTGATAGCATCGTAGGCTCTCTCTATGGTCTCGCCCTTCTCGAGCCGCTCGATGTAGCTCTTCAGGTAGGCGAAGGGCACATCCATTTGGGTGATCCAACTGCCCTCGTGGTGGAACCAGCCTCCGCCACACGACACGTAGAACCACGGATCCTTTGCCTTCTCCAGTTCTTCGAGCCAGGCCAGTCCGGAGTCGAACTGCCTCAGATTCATTATTTTTGTTTCAGCCGGGGCATCCGACTTCAATATATCGGCGACCGCCGGACGGGCGTGGGCACTCCTGGCCAGTTTGCACAGCTCCTCGTCAGGCCGGAACATATCGGCCTGCGCCCCGGCCAGCATCGTTCCCAGCGTGCTGTCTTTGATGCCGGGAAAGAGCTTTCTTGCTACATCGAGAAACATTACATATGAGAGATACGTGATGTTCAGATATTCAAAGTGCAACTGCCATGACTTGAAAATAAGGCTGATGGCGGTGTTCCATGCTTCTATGAGCCGGTAGGCATCCGTATAGCCGAGCGTTTGGGGGAAGATCTCAGTATCGGGCACACACATGGGCAGCTCGGTCGGCACATTGAGCGCTTTAAGTTCTTCGCCCAGTTTCTTGAACTTCTCGATCCACAGGCCCCACAACAATTTGTCGAAGTTCTCAATGACCCAGGGAACCCTCTTGGTGAAAGTCTCCACCTTGGCTTGAATAACCTCCGGCGGCGGCGCCTCCACTGGCGTGATATACATGTAGCATCCCAGTATCCTTTGTGCAACGCCCTGCGCCGGCGGTATGGTGAAAACCCTTGTGGTGTACTGTGACAGGGCGATCTGCCAAGCCTCCTGGAAGATGTCGTCCAGGGGATACAAAGGCTCTGAAGCGTGAATCTTGTCCTGGAACCAGAAGTGCAGTTTGTCCCATGGCTCTCGTTCTTTCTGGAATAGACGCACTGAGGGGTACATCTCTTCCCATCCTTCCAGTTCCTTCGGAATAACAATCTCTTCGGGATAAGGAAATCTCGTTGCTTGTGCCATAGTCATCCCCTTCTCTGTAGTGTTATTGTTTTATTTCAATCAATATTTATACGCATTCCCCATGGCCAAGTGATAAATGTCGCGATCTCGTCCTGAGCGGCCGTTGAGGTTAATTCGCAAAAATTCAGTGAATAGTGATCAATGAGAAGTAATCAGTAAGCAGTGATCAGTGAGCAGTGAGCAGTGACCGGTGGTCAATGAGCATCGAGCAGTAAGCGAAAAAGAGGAGGCTAACGCGATTCCGTTATAACTTGCCGATTCTGTAGTAACCAACACTTTCCACGAACAAGGGAAATCGGTCCCTGATTGCGCTGGGATATGCAACCGGAACGGGCAAAATATAAGGCATTCCCTTTCATTGCATGATGTTACCTGCCGACCTTCAGTGCCGGGCATTGTGTCGCTCTCAAGCGGGGGAAAAATTCCGCTCTCACACAGTACATCTCCTCTTTGGGTTGTGGCCGCAGCTTTCTGGGCTGCCTGGCCGGGGATAGTGACTGCAGAAAGAACAGGCAATGGAAAGTTTACATCGCGCGAGTATGATAAGAGTGAACTATTAAAAAAAAATGTCAATTCAATTAAAATTATGCAATGTATAAGTGCAACTTATGGTGTAGATGAATTGAGGAACCCTACGCCCCCCCGTTGTCAACGCCAGAGTCAACCGCTTCCATTCTTTAAAGGAAATTGGCTGGATTCCCTAAAAACAGGAATCGGCTTCCCTCTCTATTTCATGGGGCGAAGGGAGTTTCCGGTCTGTTACAGCACACCTCCAATATAAAATGGGGACGCAGCCCTCAAGCTGCTCAGATCAATAATCAAACCACGGATGAGCTGAACCACTACCAAATCGGCAGATCGGGTAATTAATAGAGAGAGGATCGATTCTGCAAGAATAGGAAGAACTGGATCAATGTGAAAGGTTCTACGCGCGATTCGAGAGATGAAATATACAATGATAATAACAAACTGTCAACGAAATTAAGTTTATACCCTCTATAAACGGTCATTACGAATTTTGGCAAAATGAGCAGCCAGACGCCAAGAACTTAAAAGACGAGGACAGGGTTTGGTCAAGAACTTGTGTTCTTCTTCGCCTCGACGATGAGCTTCACCAACTCGGCTGCGGTTTTCTTAACCTGTTCAATTCCGTAGGCGGTGGGATTATCCCAATGCATACCGGCGTCCACGACAACTATTGTTCCCAGTGCCGAGGGCAGTCTTTCTGAGACTTGATTCGCTATGTCATCCTCCTCGTGTCCCGCATGGCAGAAGACAGAAGCCGTTGCGGACAGTCGTGCAGGGTCGGAGGGCTTGGCCTTGGGTGGGCCATGGCCACTGGCTCCTATGAGGCCGGCACCGCCCCAGATCGATAACAGATAATCCTCGCCCGATTCCCGCAGCATCGCCGGCGACAAATCAGCCCTCCTGAACCTTGGATCTGCTCATCCACTCACCCATACAGCTCTCTCACCGAGCTTTTTGCCGGCCAACCAACCGGCAAGAATGCAACATCTTTGCTCCCAGGGGAAGACAATATAATGATAAGAAAAAGTTGTCAATTTAGTCACAATTGTGTTACCTATAAACAGGGGTTATTTCCGCAGGAGCCAACACAGCGCAGGGCAAGGGGTTTTTATGCTTAACTTCAACCAACTTAGAACCTTTTACCACGCGGCTAAATCCCAAAATTTCACACAGGCCGCAAACGAGCTCTATATCACTCAACCAGCGGTCACCGCCCAGATAAAATCCCTGGAAAGTATCTGTAAATTGACACTGTTCAGGAAAAAGGGCCGCAATCTGCATCTTACCTATGAAGGCCGCGTGCTCTACGACCATGTTTGCAAGATCTTCGAGTATGAAAAAGCGATAGAAAAAGCCATTAACGGCATGCTGAATTTGACTGAAGGCAGGCTGCGGATCGGCACGACCAAGACGTATGCACGCTTCCTCATGCCTTCCCTGATCTCCCATTTTCACAAGGTCTACCCCAATATCAAGATAGTGGTCAATGAGGGTCCTTCCCAGGAGATGATCCTGGAACTTCTTCAGTTAAAAAGCGATGTTGCGGTGGTAAGCAAGGGTGTCAACAAAGAAGAAGTGAGCTATATTCCGTTTAGACGCGAGGAACTGCGTCTAATTGTTTCCCCCGCTCACCCGCTGGCTGCCTGGAAGAGGGTCTCCTTCGAGCAGGTGTCAAGGGAACCCATTCTAATGAAAGAATTAGGGTCAGGGACGCGCCAGGCTGTAGATGAATTGTTCGAAGCCAGGAAGTGTGTCCCAAACATCCTTATGGAAAGCGGCAATATCGAGCTTATCAAGCAACTTGTCATGCAGGGAGAAGGAGTCTCCTTCCTGGTCGGGGTTGCAGTAGCCAGGGAGATCGCCGAAAAGAAACTGGCAACGATCGAGCTCAAAGGCCATCGGCCTTCAGTGGACGTGCATATCGTCTATCTAAAGAATCAGCCACTCTCACCGCCCGCCCGGGCCCTCGTGGATATGCTGGAACAACTGCGCACCAACGATGCAGTGCCTCCCGATATCGGTTCAGTAGTGGGAAAAATCCTCGCCACCAAAGTATTCAACTGACGCTTGGCATCATTTTAGATTGAGGACCCCGGCGCTCTGGCCGGGGTCACGATTAAAATTCCTGTGCGGTCATCGGTGAGATCAGCAAACACTGTACTCAGACTCAGGGCGCCGACACATCGGGGGGCGGGGTTCCCGGAGGATTGGGCAGCGTGAGTGGCCACCGAAGCCAAAACGCATTGTGCGCTACAAGGGCGGGCGCCAAAATGCAGAGATTTACGTAGATAATCAGGATATTTATGTCCGCGGGAAGCTTTGCTGCTGCAAGCGCATCCCCCGCAGGGGCGAGCACAGCTTTTAGCAGAGCGATCCAAATGGCTACCAGGATGCATTGCACCACGAACGCCGCAATCGCTCGCGTTCCTCCGGTATACTTTGTTACTCCCCAGAACTGAAAGTGCCAGCCGTACACCAAAGCCCAGAAAATAAGGGATGAACCTACGGCGCCAAATGAGAAGGTGGGACCAAAGCCAAGGGCGAGGCTTCCGCTCCAGCATATGAATCCCAATACGTGGGCAGCAATCGTCTGGGCTACTGCAGCTCCAGGATGGCCCAGACCGGCAAACGGCCATCCCTGGGTCGTGAATACAGGATTAAGTATGAAAAACCATGCAATTGCCCAAACAATGTAGCCGGTGAGCCACTCGACATTAAGAGGGCCATGGTGGTTCATCGGCGTGTTGGCAAGAGGCGTTCCATCAAGATTAGTCAGATAGTTCCAGACAAAAGAAATAACAATTAAAACGACTGCGAACCCCACGACCATCGTTGCCCAGGGATGCATCTTCCCTTTAAAGGGCCAGGTATTCCAGTTTATTCCGTAAAGAAGGGTGCACCAAAATCCTATCGCACCCCACCAAAGGTATAGGGGGCTCATAGGCCATCCGGGATAGATGTAAAGCATGAAACAGAGAAAAACTGAAGTAAAGACCGCCCAGATAATTGTCATCTTTATGCCCGCCTCAAAACGCGACACCGCAGGTGTCCAGTTGCCGCCCGGAGGCGCAAAAGGAAAATTATCCCCTATGAGAGCGAGGTGCCCGAGAGCGATGAGCAGGATGAGAGTTGCCGGAAGAACGCTCATCACGATAGTTGCGGGCGAAATGGCATAAACCCCTAGTATGACTGAAAGAGCTCCCAGAATGATAAACTGGATAAGGCCACCCATCCGCCCCGCCGGTCCAATACCAATAGCATCGACTGCTTTTGTTTCCGCCACAGCGCCTTCAACGCTTTCCATAAAATTCTCCTTTCTTTAGATCCTGATCGGAATAACGTGAGTTCAGTCCCAAAAATCACAACCAAACCCGGACCACACCCCTATGGACCACATAACCAACCAGCTTTGCCGCCCTTAAGCATCCTGCCAACGTCAATGGGATTTACAGCGGGTGGAAATCAATACGTTCGTTAACACTGATGGCGAGTTGATGATGTCTCAATAGAATCGGATCAAGGAAAGGGAACCCAGCCTCTGCGGCATGTTTCATCATCTGAAATGAGAATATTTAACTTAAGAAATGTACTATTGCAACAATCGACAATAACTGTCAATTCATTTAAATTTATGATTATTATAAACGAAATTTATGATTTCCCATAGGCTTTTATTGTAACTTCACTCAAAAAAATTGCCCATGATAGGTTGATCCATCGGGACCTTGAAATATTCTGAATACGGGCGGCATTTGGCCAGAAGCATGAAGGTGATATTCTTGCAATTATCCTTTTCCTCCTCTAAGGTGTCAAAATTGCCTCCTCCTTTGGAGACTGTTAAATCGGAATTCTCAAACAGGTCTCTCAACTGGGAAGAACATCGGGAAAGGATTGTTCCCGGCAGAGGTTGATCGATGCCGTTCGATATCACCGTAGCCACCCGGTCCATTCCCA
>Ga0187770_10001842_pt1 | contig 11549 bp, 10 predicted proteins | sample 0116_SJ02_MP02_2_FD_133154 | JGI IMG/M metagenome (GOLD analysis project Ga0187770, IMG submission 133154) | Tropical peat soil microbial communities from peatlands in Department of Meta, Colombia - 0116_SJ02_MP02_20_MG | ecosystem: Environmental > Terrestrial > Soil > Wetlands > Peat | place...
CGACGGAAGACCACCGGGGACATGAGCGCGGCGGAACTGGCGGAGGTGCTGGCGCAGGTCCGGGCGGGAGATGCGGACGCCTGGGGCGAATTGTATCGCCAGTACGCGCCGGCGATTTTCCGGTTTTGCAGGCGAGCGCTGCCGACACGCGAGGACGCGGAAGACGCAACGACGGAAATTTTCGTGAAAGTGAGACAAAAACTCGGGATGTACGACGCTTCGCGGCCGTTTACGGCGTGGCTCTACAAAGTGGCCAGCAACCATTGCTGGGACACGCTGCGGCGGCGGCGCATCCGGCAGGACCTCGAAACAGGCGAAGTCGAGACGTTGCCGCTCGAACATCCCGAGCCCAGCCAGCTCGAGCGCTTGCAGACCGAGCACACAAGCAAAGAAGTGCGCGCGGCGCTTGCAAAGCTGCCGGACCGGGCGCGGATGGCGCTCGTGCTGCGGTATTTCGCGGAGATGAGTTACGACGAAATTGCGGAAACGCTGGGAGTGCGGCGCGCGTTCGTAGGAGTGCTGCTGCTGCGCGCACGACATTCGCTGCGCGACGTGCTGGGCGGAAGCGGCGAGCTGGAAAGCCGCAGCGCCGCCGGGGGAAGGACATGAACCATTTCGATGAGATGACCATGCTGCTCTATCTCGAAGGGCAGCTCGACGCAGAGCGTGCGCGAGAAGTCTCCACGCACGCGGCAACGTGCGCCGAATGCCGCGAGCTGCTTCACGCGCTGCAGACAGAGGAAACCTGGCTGCGGGAATCGTTGCGCGCGGAAGACGAATCCGTTCCCGCGCATCTGATTGCAGCGCCGGAGCGCAGCGGCGCGCCGTGGGGATGGCTGACGGCATTTGGATTCGCGCTGGGCGGCGCATATACGGTGTGGTCGGGATTCATCGAGCCCTGGCGCGCGCAAGCGGCGCAAGCCGGGTTCGAGCAGGGAAATGTTTTGACCATGATTTTCTTCAGCAGTGCATTCTGGAAAGGATGGGACGCGATGCGAAGCCTGACGGAATTTCTGGCCGTGGCGACACTGGGGATGGCGGCGATGTGGCTGGTGCGGCGGCACTGGAGGCACACGGCGGCGATCGCTTTCGTGATGGCGGCGATGGCGTGCGCGCTGGCGTTGCCGCCGGTTGCGATGGCCGCGGAAACGCATCACGGCGACCCGGGCTACACGCTCGCCGCGGGCGAAGAGGTGAAGACCGATTTGATCGTGGCGGCGGACGACACGCGAATCGACGGCGACGTCGATGGCGACTTGATTGTGTTTTCGGAGACGGTGGAAGTGAACGGGCATATCAAGGGCGACATCCTCGGATTCGCGCGCGAATTGCGCGTGAACGGGCCGGTGGACGGAAACGTTCGAACTTTTTGCCAATCGCTCGCGATCACCGGCACAATCGGGCGAAATCTGATGGACTGGTCGGACCGGGTGGAGCTGAGCGAGAAAGGCCGGGTGGGCGGAACGATGACCGTAGGAGCGGATTTTTTCCGGCTGAACGGGAAAGGGACAGGAGATCTGCTGGCGTTCGTGAAAGAACTCGAGATCAACGGCGCGCTTGGACACGATGCACTGATTCGAGGAGACCGCATAAAGATCGGCCCGCATGCGGAAATTGCGGGGAACACGAAAGTGGTATCCGATCGGACGGTGGAGACTGCCTCCGGAGCCAAATTGGGCAGCCCCGTGGAATTCTCGCGTCCCGCGCACGGGCCAAGGTACAACTCGGCGAGATATTACTGGCACCAGGCGCTCGGCTGGGGAGCGAGCTTTTTCTTCGGGTTCGTGCTGCTGCTTATTGTGCCGGCGTTTTTCGACAAGGTGCGTGGCGCGTGTCAGAGGGCGCTGCCGGCAATGGGGTTCGGTGCGCTTGCTCTGATCGTGACTCCGATTGCGGCGATTCTTGTGTCGATCACGATCGTGGGGTTGGGAGTGGGAATCTCGACGGTGCTGCTCTATTTGATCGCAATCTATTCGGCGCAGGTGTTTGTGGGTTCGTGGCTCGGAGAAAAAATTCTTGGCTCAGCAGCAGGACTCGGGGCGGCGCTGGGGCGGCTGGCAATTGGACTGGCGATCGTGCGAGCGATCGAAATCGTGCCGGTTGCAGGCAAAATTTGGATCCCAATTGTGTGGATCTGGGGGCTCGGAGCGCTTGTGATGACTGCTTACCGGCACATCCGGCCGGCACCGGCAGCAGCGACGGCGTGAAATCGACTAGACGATTCCCATTTTCTTGCCGACCGCGGACATGATTTCGGCGGCGCGATCGAGATCGGCGCGCTTGTGCGTGGCTGTGACGATGGTGCGAAGCCGCGCTTTGCCTTCAGGAACCGTGGGATAGCCGATGGCCATCGCGAGCACGCCTTCGTTGAAGAGCTCGCGCGAAAAATCGAAAGCTTTTCCGGCATCGCCCACCATGATCGGCGTGATCGGCGTTTCGCTTTTTCCCGTGTTGAAGCCGAGCTTTTTGAGCCGGCGCTTGAAATATTTCGTGTTCGACCAAAGCTTCTTGATCAGGCGCTCGCCGGCATCGGAATCGAGCACATCGAACGCAGCCTGGCAAGTGGCAACCACCGATGGCGGATGCGAAGTGGAAAAAATAAACGGGCGCGCGCGCTGGTAAAGAAACTCGATCAGATCGCGGGAGCCGCAAACATAGCCGCCAATCGCGCCAATGGCTTTGCTGAGCGTGCCCACCTGGATGTCCACACGGCCGTGGCAATTGTGATGATCGATTGTGCCGCGGCCGTGGCTGCCGAGAACGCCCGAAGCGTGCGCGTCGTCCACCATCATGATGCAGTTGAATTTTTCGGCGAGGTCGCAAAGCGCGGGGAGATCGGCGATGTCGCCGTCCATGGAAAAAACGCCGTCGGTAATGAGCAGCTTTTTGCCGTTCCAATTTTCGGTTTCCATTAGGACACGCTCGCAATCGGCGATGTCTTTGTGCTTGAACACTTTGATCGTGGCGCGCGAGAGGCGGCAGCCATCGATGATGGAAGCGTGATTGAGCTCGTCGGAAATGATGAGGTCGTCTTTTCCGAGGAGAGCGGAAACCGTGCCCGCGTTGGCCGTGAAGCCGGATTGGAAGACGACGCAAGCTTCTACCTTTTTGAACCGCGCGATCTGCTCCTCGAGCTCGAGGTGAATTTTCATCGTTCCGGTGATGGAGCGGACGGCGCCGGAGCCGACGCCGAATTTGCGGATCGTGTCAATCGCAGCGCGGCGGAGCTTGGGGTGCGTGGTGAGGCCGAGATAATTATTCGAGCTGAGGTTGATGACCTCTTTTCCGTCGAACGTGGCGATGGGCTTTTGCTCGCCTTCCAGAACCTTCAATCGAAAGTAGAGATGCTGCGCCTTGAGGTCATCGAGCACGTCGTGCAGATAGCGCAGTTGCGTGCGTTCGGGGCGCATTGCCGGTGTGGTCATGATTTCCTCCGCAGAGCCGGATGATTTGTGAGATGCGCTACTTCGGTGAACCGTTGGGATAAAGCAAAACCTTCCCAGCTTGGCCGGATTCGAGAAGCGAAAAAGCGTCGGCGAATTTTTCCAGCGGCAGGCGCTCGTGGAAAAGCGGTTCGAGATTGAGGCGGCCGTGCCGGAGAAGTTCCGTCATCTGCACCCACGTCTCAAACATGCGGCGGCCGTAAATTCCCTGCACCGTGGCGCCCTTGAAAATCACGTCGTTCACGAGATCAAACGTGACCGGATCCTTCGGGATTCCGAGCAGCGACGCGCGGCCGCCGGGACGCAGCATCTCGAATCCTTGATGAATGGCAGCAGGGTGTCCACTCATTTCGAGGAGGACATCGACACCGCCGCATTCGTGAGTGGCTCCACGGACGTGAGCAATAACATCCGGATCAGCCGGGTCGAGAGCCTCATCCGCGCCCATTTTTTTCGCAAGCTCGCGGCGATGCGGATTCACTTCCGTAGCGAAAATCAGCGCCGCGCCTGATGCGCGTGCCACAGCAATGGACATCAAGCCGATCGGCCCCGCTCCGGTGACGACCACGTTCATGCCCGCAATCGGGCCTGCCAGCACCGTATGCACAGCGTTCCCAAGAGGATCCATGATCGCGGCGTAGTGTTCGGGAATCGTGGGGTCGATTTTCCAGATGTTCGTTGCGGGGATGCGCACGAATTCGGCGAAGCAGCCGTCGGCGTCGATGCCGATGATTCGCACGTTCTGACAAACGTGCGGCTGCCCCATGCGGCAGGGCCGGCAATGGCCGCAATTGACGTGCATTTCCGCAGTGACGAACTCTCCCGGCTTGATCGTGGTGACTTCCTCACCGACTTTTTCGACCACGCCGCAAAATTCGTGGCCAAAGGTAAGAGGCGGATGGATGCGCGAGGCCGACCAGCGGTCCCAGCCGTAGATGTGCAGGTCGGTGCCGCAAATAGAAGCAGCACGGACGCGGACGAGAACTTGCGTGGGGCCGAGCGCAGGGACGGGAACGGATTCAATCTGCGCGCCGCGCTGCGGGCGCATCTTGCGCAAAGCTGTCATCGTCGCGGATGGCATCGTCTTGAGGAAGCGGCGGCGAGGGTTGCCGCCAAGTTCAGGATACTAGCATAGGCCGGGGAGTCGGGGGCGGCGAAAGTCCTCGCAAAAAGTGAGCGAGCCGATGCGGCTTCCGCTACAATCGCCGCCGCAGATCGACTCACGAGGAGAAGCAACTTGGGATTTTCCCAGCGCTTGAGCGAAATCCGTTCGGGATTCGCGCGAGCATTCTGGGTGGCGAATTTCACAGAGATTTTCGAGCGCATTGCGTACTACGGCACCACGGCCGTGCTCGCAATTTACCTGCGCGAGCAGCTTCGGTTTTCCGATGAGCTGACGGGCTGGCTCATGGGCACGTTTGGGCTGGTGGTCTGGTTCCTGCCGATTCTTGGAGGCACGCTCGCAGATCGTTTCGGTTTCCGGCGAGCGCTGATGTTCGCGTATCTCATCTTGACCGCGGGGTACTTTCTGCTCGGCTCGCTTTCCGCTCCTTGGATGGAATCGATTCGGCGAAGCGTCCCGGACAAGTGGCTGGTGCTGGCGATCCTCATGATTCCGGCGCTGGGGCCGGGTGTCGTAAAGCCGTGCGTGGCAGGGACGACAGCGCGAGCATCGACCGAGAATGTCCGCTCGCTCGGGTATTCGATTTACTACACGCTCGTCAACATCGGCGGGGCGCTCGGGCCGATCATCGCTTTTTTGGTCCGCAAGCAACTCGGCTGGGGAATCGAAAATGTATTCCGAGTCGCGGCTGCGAGCGTCTTCCTTATGTTTTGGACCACGCTTCTCTTCTATCGCGAGCCGAAACGCGCGGACGAACAGCAGGTGTCGAGCTTATGGTCCGCCATCCGCAATATGTTCGTCGTTCTGGGGAACCTGCGGTTCGTTTCGTTTCTCATTATCTTCTCTGGATTTTTCATAATTTTCTGGCAGCAGTACATCTCGATGCCTCTCTTCATCCGCGCCTACGTGGACCGGAACGCGAACACGGACTTGCTGCTTTCGGTTGATCCGATCGTGGTGATCTCGTGCCAGATCCTGGTCGCGTTCCTCACGCGAAAGTTACCCGCGTTCACGACCATGACGCTGGGATTTCTGATTACAAGCCTTGCTTGGAGCCTGCCGGCGCTCCATCCGACCGTTCCGATTTTCGTCGTGGCGATTGTGTGCGTGGCGCTTGGCGAGGTGACGCAGGTCTCGCGCTATTACGAATATGTGTCGCGGCTTGCGCCTTCCGGCCAGCAGGGCTTGTACATGGGATACGCGTTTCTGCCTGTGGCGCTCGGATATTTTATCGGCGGGCCCCTTGGCGGCTATCTGGTGCATCAGTTCGGTGAGGTGATGCACCGGCCGCAGCAAATGTGGTGGGTGGTCAGCGGGGTCGGAATCTTCGCCACGATTCTGATGGTTCTTTACGACAAAATCGTGAAGCCGGGCCGAGCGGCAAGCGCGGTCTAGTTCACCATGCGGCGGAGATTTTCGATGGCCTGGCTGGCGAGCGTATATCGCGGCTCGATGCGCAGCGCTTCCGCGAAACATTCGCGGGCGCGATTGAACATCCCCTTCGCATAGTAAATCCGGCCCAGATTGAAATACGGGAAATGACGCGGCTCGTAGCGCGCCGCGCGGATGGCGTGCTCGAGCCAGGAGATGGCTTCGTCCATGCGGCCGAGCGAGATCAAGTACGCGCCGATGTCGTTGTACGGGTTTCCGAAATCGGGATCGACTGCGATGGCGCGCTTGCACTCGGCGATTGCGTCTTCCACTTTGCCCTGGAAGTGATACGTCCACCCGAGAAATGTGTGCGCTTCTGCCGTCGGATGAATTGCGAGCGAGTCTTTATACAATTCGACGGCTTGATCGAATTCTCCCTCCATTTGCGCGCGATAGGCGCGCTGGAGAAGCTCCCAGGCTCGCGCGATGGATTCGGGTGTCATAATTTTTCTAGGTAGCACAGGGGATATGCAGAGTCAAATGCGCTGCGCGGCGGGCGATGGGAGCATCGCGAGGGCCTCGTCGGTGGTGATCAAGCGAGCGCCGAGGGCTTTGAGCTCTTGGATCGTGCGGCGACCGTCTTCGGGCTTCAGCGTTTCTATGGCGTCTTTGACGAGCGAAACTTTTCTGCCGCGTTCGAGCAATCCTTTGGCGGCCAGGCGCACGCAGAACTCGGTCACCACGCCGAAAACGACAAATTCCGCATCCTTTCCCAATCGATCCACGATCGCCGCGGCATGCGGATTATCAAAAACGTCGAGAGTCTGTTTTTCGAGGATGATTTGCTGGTTGCGGAGCAGATCTTTCGGAAGCTTGAGCTGGGCATCGTTCGGGACCGTGTAAAATTTCTGCGCTAAACCCTCGGGAATAATTCGCGCGCCTGGCGTGCCACGAATGCAATGCGGAGGGAAAGTCTTGAATTCCGGGTCGTTCGGCGTGTGCCGGCACCCATGAGAGATCAGCAGGACGCGCCCCTGACGCGCCGCGTCCACCAGGCGCTTGATGTTCGGAATAATCTTCTCGGCCCCAGGAACGTAGAGCGCGCCGCCGGGAAGCATGAAATCCGCCTGGACATCGACCTCCCAGAAGACGACTTTTCGCGATGGCATGAGCGGCAGAGTCCTTTCAGGACGGCGGAATTATTTTAGACCAGCGCGGCGGACGCGGCGGCGGAGTTTTTCGAGCATGGTCTCGAGCCGCTTGCTGTAACAAACCGGATAGACGGCGGTGCGATCGATTCGGCGGTAAGGGCGGGAAAGATGCGAGAGTTCGCCCATGCAGCGGTCACGAAGAGCGCTCACGGGTTCGGGCGGCACGGTGCGGCGCCCGGCACGCATGACTTCTATCAAAAGCGGGACGCCGCCGTTGGCAGGCTCGCCGTCGAGAGAAATTTTGTCGCCCGCGTATTCGCCATCGGGAGTCGAGTACCGGAAGACTTGCTTGCGACCAGGGTAAGTTACCTTTGCCTCGCTCAGCTTGGCAGCCTCGCGGACTTTTCCGCCACGCTCGACTACGACCAGTTTGTAAATCAGGTTGAGATGAGGGGCATCGCCGGGAGTGGCGAGCGCCGTACCGACACCGAAGGCGTCAATCTTCGCGCCCTGCGAGAGCAAAGCGGCGATTTTCATTTCGTCGAGGTCGCCGGAAGCAAAGATCCGCACGTCCTTCCAACCGGCGCGGTCGAGTTCGCGCCGAACCCAGCGGCTGTCTTTCGCCACGTCGCCGCTATCGAGACGCACACCCGCAGGTTTGCGGCCCATGCCGACGATGGTTTTCACCGCGCGGTGAACATCGTAGGTATCGAGAAGGAGGTAGGCATGCTCGGGGAAGACGTCGAGGAAATGGCTGAACGCTTCCGCTTCGTTCTCGTGCGCCATCACCCAGGAATGTGCCTGCGTGCCGTACGTTTTGATTCCAAAGAGCTCGCCGGCTAAAACGTTCGAAGTGCCCTGACAGCCTCCGATGGCCGCGGCGCGTGCAGCAAGAAGGCTGGCCTGGCTGCCGTGGGCGCGGCGCGCTCCGAATTCGACGACCTGACGCCCTTCGGCCGCAGTGACGACGCGCGCGGCTTTGCTCGCGATGAGCGTTTGATAGCTCAGCGTTGCGAGCAGATACGTTTCGAGAATCTGGCCTTCCATGATGGGTGCCGTCACGCGCATCACCGGCTCGCCGGGAAAAACCACCGTGCCTTCCGGCATGGCCCAGACGTCGCCGCTGAAGCGAAACCTTGCCAGATAATCAAAAAATTCTTCTCGAATGTTTCGGAAGACCGGGTGGCGCCGCAAATATTCGATCTCGTCAGCGCTGAATTGAACGTTTTCCAGAAATTCCAGCGCCTGTTCGAGGCCGGCGGCCACAAGATAATTCCTGTGAGGTGGAAGATGGCGCACGAAAAGCTCGAAGCTGGCGCGAGCTTCGAAGCGGGTCTGCAGATAGCCCGCGGCCATCGTCAGCTCGTACAGATCGGTTAGGAGTCCTGAACTTTCGCGCATCGATTTTCTTCGCGCCTACCCGCGGTCGCGCCGCAATGTGAGGCCGCCATCGACTGCCAGCACCTGCCCGGTAATGTAATTATCCGGCTCGAGGAAGAATCGCACCGCGCGGGCCACGTCTTCCGGACGGCCGAAACGGGCGATCGCACCGCTGGCGACATGCCGATCGTATTTCCCGGATTGCACGCTTGCCGCCGCCATGCCGGCGATCGTAGCGCCGGGGGCCACCACGTTCACGCGCACGCGATTCCACTGCTGAGCCAGAACGCGCGCGGCATGGACGAGCGCTGCTTTCGGGGCTGCATAATTCAGGCTCGATGGAAAGGCCGCAAGCGCCTGCATCGTGGCCATCACCACCAGGCTGCCGCCATCGGGGCTTGCTTCCATCGCCTCGCCCAACTCCTTCGCAAGAAGCAGCGGGCCGACGTAATTTGCCTCAAGGGATGCGACGAGCACATCCCGAGTTAGGTCCGCGAAAGCAACGCGCGCGGGATCCCCGGGGAAAATCGCGGCACCCGCAAGAGGCACGCTCAACCGGCGAGCAGAGTCCAGATAACGCTGCCGGACCTCTGCCTCGGAAATATCGCCTTCCACTAGGGTGATTTTCGCACCGAATTTTGATTCGAGGGCGCTCGACAATCGCGCAGCACGCTCGCGGCCTGACCGATAGCCTACAATCAGTTGCGCGCCTTCTTTTGCCAGCAGCGCAACAGTGGCCGCTCCGAGCCCGCCTGTGCCGCCGGCGATCACCACGCACTTGCCCGCAAGCGACCTTTCGGGAAAGTCAAAACGGAAATCGCGGCAGGCCTGCGCCCGAGCTTCATCCCAGTGAGACGACGTCATTTTTCCTCGTAAATCGCCTGAATTCACTCAAGTATTGGATGAAAATTGCGGGCGCTTCGGATCGGGCGCGGATGAAAAGACAAAACCCCCAAGCCTCCGTCCCGCCTTGCGGAACCGAGCACGCCTGGGGGTTCGCCGCGAATCTCTGCGCCGGGCCGGTTTACTTCAAAACGGCGTCTTTGAACGACTTCGCTGCGCGCAAACGCACAACGGTCTTGGCCTTGATCTTAATTGGCTCGCCCGTGGCCGGATTGCGGCCCATGCGAGCCTTGCGGTGTGCCTTAACGGCGCGGCCGATTCCGGGAATCACGAATTTTCCGGCGCCCTTCGCCTCGCGGACTGCCAAGTTGAACAGCTCGTCGAAAAAGGAGGCCACCTGCTTCTTGGATACAGGCTTTTCCTTGGTGCTGACCTTCTCGGCGAGATGCGCGATAATCTTCGACTTGCTCAGCGGATTTGCCATCGAGTTCCTTTATCCTCCTCAAGAGTAGTGACGTGTCGGCCTCCGGAGCCCGAAGGCCGCGTGCACTATAGCCGCACTCCCCCGTGAACGCAAGTGAAAACAGGAAAAAAGCCCGAAAAAACGGGGTTTTCTACGTCTCCCGTTTTTGGGCGCGCACCGGGCTAGGCGGCGAGCTGCTGATAGAAAAGCGCGACGGCCTTGATTCCGCCGAAATAATTTTCAAGGGAGAGATGCTCGTCGGGCGCATGGGCGTTTTCATCGGGCAAGCCGAATCCGATCAGAACGCAGGGAACTTTGAAAGTGTCGTGCATCTGGGTGACGAACGGGATCGAGCCGCCTTCCCGGATGAACACGGCCTTCTTTCCGAAGCCCGACTCGAGCGCGTGAATGGCTTTCTGGAAGATCGGATGCGAATAGGACGCGACCCATGGTTTTCCCTGGCTGAGCACCTCAAAATTGCAGGTGACCGTCTTTGGAAGCAGCTTGCGGAAGTGGCGTTCGACTAGCTTGGAAATCGTCGCCGGATCCTGGTTGGGAACGAGGCGCGTGGACAATTTGGCGTGGGCTCTTGCGGGAATCACGGTCTTCGCGCCTTCGTCCGTGTAGCCGCCCCAGATGCCGTTCACTTCGAGCGTGGGGCGCGTCCAGAGCTGCTCGACGATCGTGTAGCCCCTTTCACCGCAAAGGCCCGGGGCGCCCACTGTCTTGCGAAAATCCTTTTCCTTCCACGGCAGGGAATTGAGCGCTTTGCGCTCCTGCTTGGAGAGCGTGGCGACGCGATCGTAGAAACCGGGAACGGTGATCCGGAAATCCTTATCGTGGAGCTTGGCGATTGTTTCCGAAAGGATCGTCAGGGGGTTCGGGACCGCGCCGCCGAACACGCCGGAATGAAGATCCTGCGCCGGTCCCGTGAGTTCCACCTGATAGTAATTGAGACCGCGCAGTCCGTAGGTGATCGAGGGAACCCCTTTCGCCAGCATCGAGGTATCGGAAACGACGAGCGCGTCGGCTTTCAGCCGCTCCCGATTGCGCTGCACAAAATCCCACAGGTTCAAACTGCCGACTTCTTCCTCGCCCTCGATCATCACTTTGATGTTGAGAGGAAGCCTCCCCGAGGCTTTCAGAAGGGCCTCGAGCGCTTTGATGTGGATATGCACCTGGCCCTTATCGTCCGCCGTGCCGCGGCCGAAGAGGTTGCCGTCGCGCACCGCCGGCTCGAACGCCGGGGTGGTCCAGAGGTCGAGTGGTTCGGCCGGCTGCACATCGTAGTGGCCGTAGAAAAGGATCGTGGGCTTGCCGGGGGCGCGGAGCGACTCGCCGTAAACGACGGGATGTAATTTCGTGGGAACGAGTTCGACGTTTTCGATGCCGGCGCCGCGCAGCTTATCCGCCACCCAATGGGCAGCTCGCTCGATATCAGGCTTGTTTTCGCTTTTTGTGCTGACGCTGGGTATCCGCAGGAACTCCTTCAACTCGTTCAGATGGTCTTCGCGCTTGGACTCAATGTATTCGATCAGGTTCATCCAGGACTCCTGCTTCCCTCAGGATTTGTCCCGAGATGCCCGGGACTGGGCGCTCCGCAACAACCTTCTCGCACACTTGCGGCGCAAAGGCAACAGTTTAATAAAGCCTGCTCAATTTCAGCAAGCTTATAGAAACTGTTTTTTTGGACACGGCCCGGATTCGCGGCGTTGACTCGGGCGGAAGCGCGTTGCACGATGGGATGTATGACAGCGCCGGAAACGCCGACGAGC
>Ga0187770_10001843_pt1 | contig 11546 bp, 10 predicted proteins | sample 0116_SJ02_MP02_2_FD_133154 | JGI IMG/M metagenome (GOLD analysis project Ga0187770, IMG submission 133154) | Tropical peat soil microbial communities from peatlands in Department of Meta, Colombia - 0116_SJ02_MP02_20_MG | ecosystem: Environmental > Terrestrial > Soil > Wetlands > Peat | place...
ACCGGGAGCTCTCGAACGGGCGGGGCGGAAAAGAGCCCACCCGGGCGTCGGCGGTAAAGGACCGCAACGACCGGATCCGCGCGATGAGGGCCGTGGGTGAGTTCGACCACATTTCGAGAGAGGATATCCGGTGGACCGCGACGCTCGAGACCGAGCACGTTACCGCGCTGTGGGGGACGTTCTCGGAAATCGCCACCTTGCCCCGGGCAAGACGAGAGTGGTTCCTGAGGGGGCTACGGAAAGTGGTGGTACAACAATTCGACGGCGCGGTAACGATCCCGATGTTGACCCCCGTGTACACGGCCCGGAAACGTTGAGCCGAGCGTGGTGCGACAGGTCCTTCCCCTGCGCCGGGGGGGGAAAGCCCCTAAGTTTCGAGGCGGCTTGGACCCAAGGGGGACGAGGCTGCGATGAAGATTGTGTCCGAGCGCCTTCCGATCAAGTATCTATTTTCGGACCACGGAATCTGCCTCGGGATTGACACGGTTCGTTGTTCCTTCCTCTTTCTGCTGTACCGCGGTGGACTGGTTCTCCAACGACGCCCGGTAGGGGATCGGGTGGTCGAAGACCTCGACTATCACATACCGGACATTGTGATCGCCCTGCGCCAGGAGGCCACTAGGCCCCCCACCAAGCCTTGATTGCGACACCGCCGTTGTCCGCCATCCGAAGAGGATTCTCCGCCCGGGATGCGGCCTCGGTCCGGGTCTGCGCGGGGCCAGGGTGACATTCCATGCGGCGAGGAGGAAGCGACCCGGCCTCTGCGACCTCGAGTCCTCCGGGAGTCGCGGGTCGCCCGGATACCGCGAGCTCGGGACTGCCACCGATCGATGTCCTCGTCGCGACGTACGAGTCGGGCATAACCCTCGCCGAGGCCCTTTCCGCCGTTCGATCCTACGTACCCGTGCATCACCTGATCGTGGTCGACCGGTCGAGCGGCGACGCCTCCCCCCGGATTGCGGCTTCCTACGGCGCACTCGTGTACGACGAGCCCCGCGGTCTTGGGCGAGCCCGCAACGTGGCGCTCGCGGCGGCCGACACCGACCTGGTCCTCTTCGTCGACAGTGACGTGGTGATCGAGCGCCCGGACTTTTACGCACGAGCCTTGGAGGAGTTCGCTCGTCCTCGGACCGCGGCGGTCGTCGGAATGTCGCGCGGCCACCTCTTCCGCTACGGACTTCCCTTGGGCCTCACCCTGATTGCGCGCCGATGGGCGCTCAGCGCCGGTATCCCCGACGAGGTGGAGGGCCGGGAGACGTACTATCTCCAGCGGGCTGCCCGCCGCCAGCGCCTCGTGACTCGCTACGTCCCGGAAGCGATGCGCCATTACGGCACTTACCGAAAATCGCCCTACTGGCCCGAGTTCCAGGGCGCGGCCATCCGGCGCACCTCCGGCGCGAATCCGCGGGAGCTCGCCTACGCCGGACTGGTGGTGCTGCTGATGCACCTTAACAGCCGACGCGTGGGGAACGTGGCGTACAGCCCAATCTTCTTCCTCAAGATCCTCCGGGGATTCTCGGACCCTTCCCGGTGGATTCGACTCGACCGAGCGATCGACTCGGTCCGGTTCGCTCCGGCCCAGCGCTGAAGCCGGCAAGGCCCAGCCGCGTGACGTCGCAGCTTGAGCGAGTCCTCGCCCGACCACCCATTCAATGATCGCGAGAGATCGTCGGGGCGGCGGGAACGCTTACCTCGTCCTCGTCGCGGGAGGCCTCGGGCGAGCTTACATCCGAGCACCACCGACGGACCAGGTCGGGCCGCACGATGGCCAAACCTCCGAGACCGAGGCTCGGGAGGTCGTCGAGGAGATCGCGGACTCCGTCGACCCGCGCGAGCCCGACCAGTGCCTTCGTGCGGCGCCGTCGTGAGGCTCCCGGATCCGTCCAGCTGAGATACATTTCGTTGCGAGCCCGCACTCTCCCGACCGGCTGGGTCCAAAGCGCCGGGCGCCGGCGGCGGACCATCTCGAGGATCAGTTCCGCGTCATGGGCGCCCGGCCCTGCCTGGCGCAACGCCCGGCCCCACTCTCGGCGTCGGGGGCCGCCCGCTTGGGGCGAACGATTGCCCCCGTGAATTCGGTACAGGGTGAACGGCCGCGGGTCCAGCACGACCCCGAAGGTCGACACCAGCGCTGCGTAGAACAGGAAGGTGGAATAGCCGCCCCGTAGGCGTTTGAGTTCCGGTCGGAACTGTTGAACCAGCTCGCGACGCACGGCGATGGAGCTGTGGTTGAACGAGACGCCCGCGCGCCACATCGCCTCGATCGGTCCGGGAGCCTTCGACGCGTCGTCGATGCGCCGAAAGGGACGGCTCGGGTTGTCGGGGTTCGACACCTCCGTCCGTTGAACCTCGCCGAATCTCCGGACTGCATTTCGATAGTACCCGCAACCGGGCTCCTCACGGAACACTTGGTCCACGGCGGCGAGCTTACCGCCTACGAACAGGTCGTCGTCGTCGAGGAAGGCCAAGACCGGTGCCCGGGCATGCTCGGCCGCTTCCGAGACCCATCCTCCGAGATTGGCCACGGTCGGCTCCAATGATAGTATGCCGGAATCCCGTAGGAACCCATCCAACGAACTGTCGACGAAGTCCTTGACGACCACGACCTCGACCGGGAGCGCTTCCGTCAACTGGAAGCGCACCGATTCCAACGCGCTCCGAAGGAACTCCTTGCGTCGGTGCGCGGTGACCACCACCGTGATCCGCGGGCTGTGCGAGGGGCCGGACATGAGGGTCCTGGTGTCGGAAGGAAATCACCTCGCTCGCGCTCGCCCCAACGTTTCCGGTCGCATGAATCCGCCGGCCGTCGTGGGTCGGTCTCGGCCGCCGAGCTCACGCCCGGCGGGAGCAAGGCGAGACCTCCGGAGACGCCGGCGGCGCGTCCCCATTCTAGGCCGTCGAGCGGCGCGCTTCCAGTCCCCGCCGGATCTGCGCCAGCTGATGGAGGAGAATGCGGATGAAATCCCTCGGGGCGACGACCGCGACCAGGATCAGTTGCGACGCGACCCGCGTTGTCGCGTTCAGCCAGTAATCGAGGGAGTTTCCCTGAGGAGGGGACACATAGCCGCCCCAAAACCACACCCACGTGAGCACGCCGAAGAGAGCGACGAGGAACGCTACTCCCGGCCAGTTTCGTCGGCTCGCCCAGGGGAGCAGCGTCAGGACGATCAGCATCCCCGCGACGGTTCCCGCAACCCCGCCGGCCGACCCCCAATAGAGCTGGATTGCTGCCACCGGCCATCCGCCCTGGCCGTGGGGCGACAGGCGGGTAAGAAGAACCCAGACCTGTTCGTAGACGTTGATCATCCCGACGGAGGCGATGTTGGCCACGGCGATACCGATGAGCGCCGCCGTGGCTCGACCTCGGTTGCGCCGTTCCTGCCGGTAGATGAACCAGGCGCAGCCAAGACCGGATAGCCCGACTCCGACGTAGGTGAACGGATACACCGTGTTCGAGTACCCCGCCACGTCGAAGAGGAGATTCCCGGCGGTGTCGGAGGACGGATGAAAGAGCGCGATCACCGCGGCATAATCAAACCACGCGATGAACGCCGTTAGCGTCACCAACCAGAGAGCCAGGATGAGCGAGGAACCCTGGGGTCTCATCTTCCTGCGGCACCTATCGCCGGTAGGAGATTCCGAGGCACGTCTGCTCTCTTCGACCCCGGGATTGTGAGACGCTCTCGAGCTCCCGATCGCCTTCGAGCCGACGCCCCTGAACCTCGGAACGGCAGGAACTGAGGGGGACGGCAATCCCGGCTTGGATGGACGAAGGGCCGGACGCATCGGGGTCGGCTTGGAGGCTGGGCGCGCGCGGGAACGGGAGAGCGGCGCGCTGGACCGATCGAGGTCGGAGGGGAGGGTCGAAGAAAGTTCGGCTCGGGTGTTCCTTCGATGCGGTCCTCCACGACGCTCATTCCGGGGCGACCTCGAGCTGGTCTAGGAACACCTGCACGTTCGTCCCGAGCACCTCGGCTTCGACCGCGAACCGGAGAGTGGGGCCGGGGAGCACGACATGGAACGTTACCGTTGTCCAGCCGGGGGTCGAGAGCGCGCCGAACGTTAGGTTCTCGCTGAACGGTCGAGGCTGTGCGAACGCCGTCACCCCGAGAGAGAGGACGGGTTCGAGCCCGGACGGGGGGGATGCGCCCGGGACGGCCGAGGCGCTCAGGAGAAGCGTGACCGAGTAGTTGCCGCCCGGAAGGTTCGCCCGGGGCCCGTCAATGAACGCTCCGGGGACCCCCGGGATGCTGGCCGCTACTTCCCCCGCGGCGGAGCCGGGGACGGTTGTGAGGTAGCCGGCAGACTGGTTCAGGACCGTGGAACCGGTGTCGATGATCGGAACGGGTGGAGAGCTTCCGTAGATCGTCACCGGACCTTCGTATCCGCGCTCGAACAGGAGGATCGGACCCGCGCTCGAGCTCCAGACCACGCCCCGTGCCCCGAAGGCAGCATTCGAGTATAGCTCGGCCGCGAGCCATGCCGGCACCGCCACCGTCGCGTCTGACGCCAGCAGCACGTACTGGGGCAAATCCGTACCATTGAACGGGAGCGCGAGGAGGTCGTTCTGGGTCCAGAAGAACGAATAGGCGTTCTCGTCGTTCGCCACGAGGGGAAAGAGGTTGTCGCTCGCGACGACGCTCGCCCCGACGGGGATCAGTCCGACAAGTTCTTCCGCGTCCGCGAAGCCCGTGGAGGACGTGTAGGATATCCGGTACGCCGAGCCCAGCCCATTGTTCTGCATCAGCGGATTGGCCGGGGAGAGCGCGACGTTCACGGTGAGAAGAATCACGAGAGCCGCGATGATGGTTCGCGACCAACTCCGGGGGACCGGCACGGGGCCGTGGATGCCCTCGATGGAGGACCCGGTGCGTGCGGTCCCGAGGGCTCCCGAGGCTGCGTGCCGGAGGATCGCGACCGCACGTGGAAGGCCGTAGGCGAACGCCACGAGGAGCGACGCGGCGGCGATGAACCCGTACTGGAAGCCGAGCTCCACGTAGTTCAGATTGGAACTCAGCATCGTGAACCCAAACCACGGCACGCTGAGCACGAGCGCCCGAGGCATCAGGAGCGGAACGAACCCGAGCAGGGCGAGGACCAGGATCCAGTACGTGAGCTTCGAGTAGAACCCTGTTCCGAGGTTCTGCAGCGAGAGCCCGAGCGAGGACGGAGTTCCTCCGATGACGTAGCCGGTCGGTGGGGCGGCGAGGGTCGAGGTTCCGAGGGTCGCTGCCAGGGCGTCGACGCGGAGGAAGAGGAGGAGGAAGTAGGCGAACAGCGATCCTCCGAGCAGGGCGACCGAGGCCCGGACACGAGGCGAGGCGAATGCTTCCCGAAGCCCACGAAGTCCGAGCCACCAGCGGCGCCCGACTCCGCCGTTCGCGGCCCAGCGTTGCCACGTTTGTTGGGACGGAAGGAGGAAGAACACCCCGACAAAGAACAACAGCACGGGGGCGAGCTCGATCGTCGCGGCCGCAACGGTCGCGACCGCCGCGCCGAGGAGGTACCTCTCCCGTTCCCACAGGAGGATGACCAGGAACAGTTCGAGGGGTAGGAACGCCTCCGGATGGAAGTCGTAGAGATTCGAGGAGAGGGTCGGGGTCCATGCGAGATACATGACGGCAGGGACGAGCGCGAGGCGGGAAGAGTGCGTGAGGTCCCGGCTCAGAAAGTAGAGCGGAATCGCGGCCGTCGCGACGACGAAGGATTGGACGGCGAACAACGTGGTCTCGTAGGGAAACAGCGCGTAGAGGGGAGCGAGCAGGTAGAACAGGAACACGGTGTGCACCTGGAGCAGCGACCGGTACCCTCCGGTCTCGAGGTCGGCCGCTTCGTAGAAGGGGCGCCCGTGAGCCGTCGACCAGAGCGCCTGTTGGTACAGACCCTGGTCCCAAGTGGAGGTCTGGAACTCTATCGCCCGTAACCACGAAAGTGCGAACGAGACCGCAAAGTACGCGACGACCGCGACGACGAGCCAACGGCTCGGTGAGACGCCCCGGAGCCAGGCGATCGGACCGCCGGTCCCGGAGGCCTGGGCGGGGGGGTCCCGGTCGTCGATCATTCGGACACCGTGGGACGGTCCGTCCGCCGTCGGAAGGTCAGAAGGAAATGGTCGCCCAGCGCACGGAACGGCCACTTCCGCCCCACCGCCCGGTCGAGGCGACTAAGTTCACTCCACCGGCGGCCGAACCGTTCGGCGTACTCCACCAGGTCCGACGGAGGGAGGAGCACCGGGACCGCTTCCAGCCGCTCCGCCCGGAACCACGGCTCGAACCGATGGCGGAATTCTCTCGGGGAGTAGGCGTACACATCGACACAAAACCGCGATGTGCCCACCCGAATCGGGGAACGAACCCGACCGAACGCCCGCGACCATTGTCCGGTGAGCCCATAACCCATGATCTCGAAGAAGCACCATCGGTTGTAGACGCCCGCGACGAACGGGGCGCTCGGTCCGAGAAGGTCGAACAGAGCCGGAGCGACGCCATCGAGATTCTCCTCGCAGTTCATCGCTCCGTAGGTTGAGTACGCTCCGTCGAACGCTCCGAGCATCCCGTCCCGGGAGATTCGGCCGAGCTCCGAAGCGGGGAGGCGGGCGGTACGCAGCGACTCGGAGAGACCGGCCGCACGCGCCTTGCTTCGGACCACTTCGAGCATTCGGTCGGAGATGTCCACACAGAGAATCTCGTGACCGTCCTCGAGCAGAGGCAGCGTCTCCATCCCCGACCCGCACCCGATCTCGAGCAAGCGATGGGCGGACGTGAACGCCCGGCGGAGCTCGGCGAGCGACCGGTCCCGCAGGAGACGGTTCACGCGGTTGCCCGTGATGTGGCGGTCGTACTCCTCGGCGACATTGTCAAACTCGGCGGCGAGCCACCGGTGGTAGAGGGCCGCGGGGTCACTGGGGCCGTTCGAGATCCCTGGGGCGATCCTCAGCACTCGCGCGGGATTCGCGTACCAGCGATCGAACCGACGGTCTCCGTACTTTGACCGGAAGAGCCCCACGACGCGTTGCTTTTCGGACGGGTCCGTGACCAGTGCGGCGGCCCCCTCGACAACGCGGCCCTCGACGTGCAGACGCGCGGTCCCGTCCCTCAGCACATCGGTCGGCCAGCGCGCCGAGCGCTCGCGCGCGATGAGAAAGACGGTGTCGCGCTCGGTCACGAATCCGAGCGGCAGCCGTTCCGTGGGGCGGAGGAGCTCGAGGTGGGTCGGTGCCGGCGTGGCGGCGGCGTCCGCGGAAGGTCGCGGCACCTCCCCGGGGTCGCTTACGCTCATCATGTGGCCGGACCGCGGGACGAGCCCGCCCCCCTTTCGGGTACTGCTCTGGCCGAGGAGCTACCGTGGTACAGCCCGCGCAGCGTTTCGAATCGACGGGAGTGGAAGGTCAGGCGACGGAATGTCGTCTCGGTCCGGAACGAGCCCTGCTGATCGCTTAGCCGCCGGGCTCCCGCGTTCCGAACGAGGCCGGCCAGATGCAGATACGTGGCCAGTATCGGATAGATGACGAGGTTGAGGAGGCGGACCGAACGAGGAGCGGGCTCGGAGGAGATCGTTCCCGGGGCCTGGCTGCGCGAGTCGTACAGCCGCGGGATCTCCGCCCTCATCCAGGGTCCCGAAGCGATCAGCCCGCGGTAGTACTCGTCTCCGTGAAGTACTTGGACGCTCAGGGCTTCGCGCGCGAACATCAGGTCGCTTCGTCGCGCGAACTCGAGAGCCGCGGCGCGGTCCTCGAGGACGTAGTTGAGACACGGGGTAGGCCCCCGGTACGGGGGGTCCCGTCGCCGCGCGACGAACATCGCGAGGTAGGCCCGGGCGAGGAACCACCACAGCGCTCCGGACCGCGTGACGACGAACAGGTCGAGGTCGTCACCCGGGCCCGGCTCGCCGAACGCGACCGACCCGGTGATTCCCGCGCACCGCACGAGCTCTCGACCGAACGAGAGAGGACCGTTCCAGAGGGAATCCGCGAACTGTCGGAACTGATGAGCACGCCGCGCGCGGTCCCCGTTCGGTGTCACGGTCGCGGTCGGTGCAAACGCCCGGGCGCCGGCCAACCGCGCGAGCGACGGATGCTCCTCGAGCCACCGGCCGAGCGTGCCAACGGTCTCCGGCCCGCCCGCCGGGAGAAGTTCCTGGAGGTGTCCCAACGGGACTCCGGTCCCGAACTGTCCGGCAACGCGGAGAAGAACTGCGATCCGACGTTCCGCGTCCGTGGCGGTCGATGGCCGCTCCGACCCGTTGGCCGCGGACGCTCCGGGGGCCGAGGTCGTCTCGGGGGGGAATGACCGGATTCGCTCCCAGCGCACGTGATCCTTTCGGGGTGGAAGCCGGTCCCACGCCGCCAAAAGGTGCGCCACGAGCTCCCAGGTAGCGAGCCGGGCGAAGTGTTCGAACCCGTCCTCTCGGGCGAGCATCCGGCGAAGGAGTCGTACGGTCTCCGCCGGTTCTTCGACGAGACGACGGGGTATCGTCGCCGGCGCCGCTCCCAGCACCGAGCTGACCTGGGCGTTGCCGACGTGGATCCGACGCCGCTGGCGAAGGTGGTCCCGTACGTTGGACGGCACCTGGATCGAAACGCGCGCATCGGGGGCGTACCACAGGCCCCCCGCGTGCTGCGAGAGCCAGACCGCGAAATACGAACCGTCGTTGATGATTCCGTCGGGAACCGGTGGGACGCTCGGCAGGCTGACGAGCAGGAGCTCATCGGAGAGGTGCGCGCCGTTCCCGCGAGCTAGGAGGTCCACATGGAATTCGTGGTGGAGATCCCACATCCACTCGAACGTCGGGGCCCATCGGCCGGGGGTCGGGCTCGGCACCACGGGTCGGGCCATGATCGCGAACGGCGGCCTTTTGCCGACAGCGGTCCCGACGAGACGGCCCACCGCTCCGGGTTCGGCCCGAGCGTCCGAGTTCAGGAGAACGAGGGCGTCGCCGGAGGCACGACGGAAGACTTCGCGCAGGGCGCGAGCCTTTCCCGTTCGTTCCGCCTCGACGACCACTCGGACCCGGGGCTCCTCGTCGGCGAGGGAGCGGGCGACCTCGACGGTCCGGTCGGTGCATCCGCTCGCCACGACCCATATTTCCTTCCACCGGACCCCCTCGGGGAGCTCTTGGCCCACCAAGGACTGGACGGCGGAACGAAGGTGATGCTCTTCGTTGTGGGCAACCACACCGGCGGCGAGGTCCACGGAACCCGGGAAAGTGGGAGACCCGCGCTCGGGCCAGGCACCCGACAAACTCCGCCCCCCACCTCATTCCTGCACAGTTCACGTAGCAGGGGGAGCGGGGGGTGAGCCCCCGCCGGACCGCGCACGACGGCGCGCCCGACTCCAGACCACGACGACCGCCGCGATGACGACAATCCCGACTCCGGCCCCGATCCCGACGACCTCGAGGGTGGTGGGAGAGGAACTGCTCCCGGGCGACGGCAGCGAGCTAGCGACCGTCATGACGCCGGTCATCGTCGGAAAGTGAATCAGGCACACGAACTCGTAGGTTCCCAGCGCGGCCGGTGCCGTGAACGTCTCGGGGAACTGCGCCCCGGCTGTCGATCCAAGCGAGATGTTCACGATCGCGGGATGAGCGTTGAAGAAAGCAGCGACCTGGGCCGCGTCGTCGCTGGCCGGGATCGTCACGTTCGTGGCCGAGGAGAGGGTGAAGGTGTGATCGAAGTCGGCCATCTGGGTGACGAGGAGATGGACGGAGGCTCCGGGCACGACCGTGAACGAATCGGGTACGAAGCTTAGCGAGGTGGTCGCGCTGATGTTAACGAACTCGGTGGCCGCGACGGTAGGGGCGGGCGCCGCCGCAGCCACCGGGAGGCTGACCACCAGGCCGGCCGCGAGCACGGCGACCGCGAGGGCGAGACGACTTCCCCAAACGAGGAACGGGAACGGCGTCCGGTGGCCCGGTCGCTCGGTCATCTCCAAGCGACCCCCCGGAGGATCGGCAGGGGCGGCCACTGGGCGAGATAGGGAGCCTCGTCCCGGGTCGCGTCCCGGCACGAGCTGTGGTGCTGGACGAGACGGGCCGCCATCGCCGGCACCGACTCTCCAAAGGGGAGCGCGATCCGGTCGCCGCACGCGAGCTCGATCGTCCACTCCGCGACCGGTCGCTCTCGGGTCTCTTCGGGGGTCATGGTTCGTTCTCCTCTGCATACGTGAGGTCAGACGGGCGCCGACGAAGTCGGTGGACGCCCGCGGCTACGAGGAGCGCGACGAGCGCGGCGGTCCCACCGACGGCGACGAAATCGACCGTGGGGATCCCAACAATCGATTTCGGGAAGAGCACTTGGACGCTCGCCGAGTAGCTCACCGTCGAGAACTCTCCGGCAGTGTCCCCGAGGGCCACGGAGACGAGCGCGCCCGACGAATTGCCCGCAACCGAGGCCGTGGCCGAAATGTTCACCGGAGTCGTCGAGCCCGGATTCGCCACTGCCATCGTCGACCCGGCCAGCTGCTCGAAAGGTTCGCCCGCCGGGTTGGAAACGCTGGACAGGAGCGATCCTGCCGAGGTGCCGAGCACGAGGTGTTCCTCGCCCGTGAAGGACGGCCACGCGGCCAGGGTCACCACAAGGTGGTCCTGCACGGCGTGCCAGGGCCAGTCCGATACGAGAAGGTCGACCGCGACCGTATCGGTCGATACCGATGGAGAGCTCGCATAGACGGGAAGAACGAAGTCGACGCGCGCATCTACGGACCCAAGGACCTGGGCCGGGACCGAAGGGCTCATCACCGGCGCCGCGACGGTGTAGCCGAGGTCGTACGCATCGTCGGTCGAGAAGTTCGCCGCAGTCCATGTCGCGGACGACAGGTTCGCGCTGGCCGCCACGACTCCCGTAGGCTCGACCTCCGAGATCGACCCTATCGTCGCCGAAAGGCCGGTTCCCATCCGGTCGAGTGCCGAAACCGCGACCGTGGGCACGGAGGCGGCGAACTCGCAAAGCACGATGCCGTTCGACCAGGATTGCGGGGGGTCGCTCCACGTCGTCGCGGTCGGAACGGCGGATGCGAGGGGAGCAAGGAGAAGGAGGAAGGTTCCCACGAGGAAGACCCCGAAACGACCGAACCTCTGGGAGGTCGGTCGACTGAGGGGTCCGATCCGCCGGTCCGAGGACGTGGTCATCGATTGCGGAAGGGGGCGAAGGGGGTCACCCGCTTTTTGGTCCAAGAACGGAATCGGTTGGTCCAAAGGCGCGAGACTAGGGCCGGAACAGTTCGGACCAGGTCTCGAGGAGGCGCTCGACCCACTGGTCGGCGAGCCCCTCCCGGTAGGTAACCAGGAGACGCATCACTCGGTCCCGGTCGATCACCTCGAAGGTGCGCCACCGAGCCCGCCGGCCCATCCGGATTACTCCCGTTTCCACGAGGCGCCGCAAGTGGACCGAAAGACGTCCTTCGCTGAGTCCGGTGCGCTCCTCCATCTCCGGAACGGTCGATGGGCCGGCGTCGAGCAGGACCACGAGAAGGCGTCGTGCCGAGGTCGACCGGGTGAGTCCGAGCAACCGTCGGTCGGCGAGCGGAACCTCCGCGACGAAGTAGTGG
>Ga0187770_10001844_pt1 | contig 11538 bp, 13 predicted proteins | sample 0116_SJ02_MP02_2_FD_133154 | JGI IMG/M metagenome (GOLD analysis project Ga0187770, IMG submission 133154) | Tropical peat soil microbial communities from peatlands in Department of Meta, Colombia - 0116_SJ02_MP02_20_MG | ecosystem: Environmental > Terrestrial > Soil > Wetlands > Peat | place...
GTGGTTGATGCGGTCGATGAACAGCAGGCCCGGTTCGGCATAGTCATAGGTCGCGCGGAGGATGGCATTCCAGAGCTGACGGGCCGGGATGCGCCGGATCACACGGCAAGGCACAGCACCATGCGTGTTCGACCATTCTCGGTCAATGGTTTCGCCTTCACCCTCGAACGCCGCGGCCGGAAACACCAGCGGCCATTCGGCGTCGCCGCGGACCGCCGTCATGAAAGCATCGGTTACGAGGACTGACAGGTTGAATCGACGAAGGTGGCCGGGCTGCCGCTTTGCGGTGACGAACTCTTCGATGTCCGGATGGTCGCAGCGCAGCGTCGCCATCATGGCCCCGCGGCGCGACCCCGTCGACAGGATCGTGCCGCACATCGAATCCCAGATCTGCATGAAGGACAACGGTCCCGATGCGATACTGCCGGTCTCGCGCGCCTTGGTCCCGCGCGGCCGGAGCGTCGAAAAATCAACGCCGATGCCGCCGCCCTTTTGCATGGTGATCGCGGCTTCCTGCAGGGCGCGGAAGATTCCTGGAATGGAGTCTTCAACCGGCCCCATGACGAAGCAATTGAACAGCGTCACATCGTGGCGGGTACCGGCGCCGGCCTGGATCCGGCCGCCCGGCAGAAACCTGTAGTCCTGAAAAATGCGATAGAAGCGCTCTTCCCAGCCGCCGTGAGGATCGGCATGCTCAGCGGCTGCGAGGGCGCGAGCAACGCGACGCCACGTGTCCATGATCGTTCGCTCCGCGGCGCCCGCTTCGAGATTGCGGTATTTCGTCTCCCAAATGTGATGCGAAATATCCATCGGCTCGCTTCTCGGTTCGCTTTTGGGCTCGCTGTCCATACGGCTCGAGACAGTTTTCAGAAGCTGATGCTCTTCCTCATAGCCTCCCGATGGTGCGGAATTGCACGTTGATCTGCGTCAATCCCGCTTTCGCTGGAGGTGCTCATCTTCGAAGCTTGAAAAAACGAGGCTAGCGATGCAAGCCCCCGAGGCGAGAGTTGTGGCCATCAGTTCCGATCGGCACCCGGAGCCGGTCCGCGGCGCCGGCTGGGAACATTTTGCGCATGATGCCGATATCGGCCTGCGGGGTTGGGGCAGCACGCCGGCGGAGGCATTTGAGCAAGCGGCTCACGCTCTGACGGCTGTGGTGACGCATGCGAACGTCGCTCCCCGATCGGAGGTGGACGTGAGTTGCAGTGCGCCGGACCTCGAATTGCTGTTTGTCGAGTGGCTCAACGCGATCATCTATGAAATGGCGGTTCGCCGGATGTTGTTCGGGCAATTCGCGGTTCAGATCGAGCAAGGTCGGTTGAAGGGGACGCTTCGGGGAGAGCCAGTCGATGTTGCGCGGCATGCCCCGGCAGCCGAGCCGAAGGGTGCCACCTACACCGCGCTCAAGGTCGCTCACGGTATCGACGGGTTATGGTCGGCCGCCTGCGTCGTGGATGTCTAGGGAGATGCGAATGGACACATCGCGTTTCACCCAGGTTGATCCGACGACGTGGCGTTTGGAGCCCTCGGGCGCGATGCGAGTCCCGGTCGTCATCTATGCCGACGAAAGCCTCGTATCTGACATGGACGACAAAGCGATCGCACAGGCCACCAATGTAGCAACGCTGCCCGGCATTGTACGTGGCTCCTACGTGATGCCGGATGGACATTGGGGCTATGGCTTTCCGATCGGCGGCGTCGCCGCCTTCGATCCCGATCACGGTGGCGTCGTTTCCGCAGGCGGCGTCGGCTTCGACATTTCCTGCGGCGTTCGAACGATGCTGACCGGGCTCTCCGCGGCCGACATCTGGCCCAGCCAGAAGCAGCTTGCGGACTCGCTGTTTCGCCAGATACCGGCTGGCGTCGGCAGCACGGGCGCGATCACGCTGGATGCGGTCGAGATGGACGCGATGCTGGCAGGCGGCGCGCAATGGGCGGTCGGGCGCGGGTGGGGGGATGAAGCCGATCTCGAGCGCATCGAGGAAGGCGGACGGATGGCGGGAGCGCGGCCTGATTATGTCTCTGACCGCGCCAAGGAACGGCAGCGCGAAGAGATGGGGACGCTGGGCTCCGGCAACCATTATCTCGAGGTTCAGGCCGTGGCCGAAATCTTTGATCCTGTCGTTGCCGGCGTGTTCGGGATCGCGGAGGATGATGTCGTCGTCACCATTCACTGCGGCTCCCGCGGCCTCGGGCATCAGATCGGGTCCGAATTCCTGAAGGAAATGGTGGTGACGGCCACCGAGAGCGGCATTGTGCTTCCCGACCGCGAACTCGCGTGTGCGCCGATCCATTCCGAAGTCGGCCAGCGCTATCTGGGCGCCATGCGGGCGGCAACCAACTGTGCGCTGGCAAACCGGGAGATTCTTGGCCACTACGCCCGACGGGTCTTCGCCCACTTCTTCTCTCAGGCCAATTTACGCATTCTATTCGACGTCTCCCACAACACCTGCAAGGTTGAAACCCATCTCGTCGAAGGAAAACGGCGGGAACTTTTTGTCCATCGCAAGGGCGCGACCCGCGCCTTCGGACCGGGTCACGAAAGCCTGCCGGCGGTGCTGCGTCCGGTCGGCCAGCCGGTATTGATTGGTGGCAGCATGGGCACGGGTTCATACATCCTCGTTGGCGATGCCAGGAGCGAAACGCAGGCCTTCTCTTCTGCCTGCCACGGCGCGGGGAGGGCACTTTCCCGCCACGCCGCGCTGAAACAGTGGAGCGGGCGCAAGATCGTCGATGAACTGGCTGCGCAGGGAATTCTGATCCGCAGCCCATCGACGCGCGGCGTCGCCGAGGAAGCGCCGGGTGCCTACAAGGATGTCGGCGCGGTAGTTGCAGCGGCGGAGCACGCCGGGCTCGCGCGCCGGGTAGCGCGGCTGCGGCCGCTGATTTGCGTCAAGGGATAGCCCGTCTTTTGAGGCAAAACGGGCAGGGTCAGAAGCAGGGCGAAGGCTGGCACCTGTGGCTTGCCTTACGCGTGATGGCGAGCCGCGGTCGCCGGGTGACGGTTCACCAGAATGGCGTCAAGCGGCTCGTTCAAATGCCGCTCAGCCGCCGCACCGTCTACTTCCGCGGTCACCGTGGCAACGCCGCGGCCGCGACGAATAAACTGGTGATAGAACGAGCCGAGGTCGATCTGTTGTTCGGTCGCTTCGATACCGGAGGGACGAGGACCCGTATCATCTTCCACCGTAATCGTCAGGGTCCAGCCGTCGCCTCGATGCACCGGCGTCACTTCCAAAGTCGCTGTCGTCGTGACTTCGCCGAGATCCTCTCTTTCTTCATCGCCGAGGTGATATTCCGCACGCTCAGGGATGTTGCGAACCTCGATTCTACGTCGGGCGTCAAACCTGAACAGCGATGGCGTGGTTTGCTGCTCGGCCACAAGCCATCGCACGATCTGCTCCGGTTCGATATCGATCGGGTAAGCCGTCACCAGTTCCTCTATTGAAACTACCGATCGTGGGGCTGCCACTTCCGAAGCCTCACGATCGGCCTTCCGCTCAAAATGTCAGGCCGCCTTGACCTCTATCTTCTTGGCGGGCTGCTGCGCTTCCGCGGTTTTCGGCAGCGTCACCTTGAGAACACCGTTCTTGAACGTCGCCTGGATCTTGTCAGCGTCGACGCCGTCAGGCAGCGCAAAATAGCGCTCGAACGAACCGTAGCGGCGCTCGGAGACGTAGTAGTCCTTCTTCTTCTCTTCCGTCTCTTCCTTTTTCTCGCCCTTGATGGTGATTCCGCCATTCGCGAGACTTACCTCGATATTCTTTTCGTCGATGCCCGGCATTTCGGCTGTGATCTCGTACGACTTGTCGCTCTCGGCGACGTCGACCACCGGCGCGGCGGCGAATTTCCTCGGCCAAGCTCGCTCAAATGCCGCAAGCGAGCGGATCGGCCGGCGCCAGAAATCCTCGCTGAAATCGTCGAACAGGCGGTCGATATCCTTCCTCAGCGACTCGAAGGGACGCCATGCGTCGGCAGCAAACGCCGGTTCGCTGGCTTTCCTTGTGACCGGTAGCTTGGTTTCGGTTGCCATCATCAATACTCCTCTGGTGTGAGCTTCACTTGTCAACGACCCTGCGCAGCAACGATTTGATCCTGTGCAAACTCAAGTGCGATCGGAAGTAGCTCGGGACTTCATTGCGTGCGCGGCCCTTGATCTTCCTCGTCAGGCGTAAGAACCGCGACAATTTCGGCCGCGATACCCCTCAAGGGCTCACCGGCGCCGAAGATATCTCGATCTCCGGACAGCCACGTAGCCGCTTCTTCCACGTCGCGAACGGTCGGTCGGAGTGTGGCAATCTCAAGAACATCGCTCTCGTCCAGAGCGCCAAGAATTGCTCTGATCTCTCCGGTCGAGGCGGGTTCATTGAATTGGGTCGTGTCGTTTGACATCGGTAAGCCTTACGTACCGATTTCTGCGAAAAGGATATTTCATTCCATTGGCAGGACCGTGATGAGGGGACCCGCGCCGTCCACCACGGGCGAAACCGAGGTTGCCCTTGGGATGATCCGGATGGAACGGCACGGACCCACCGCCGCGCTTCATCGGCAGAAGGGTTCATCGCGTTGGCAAATCCGCGCCCTTAGACGCTTCAATGCCGTGCTTCGCCAATCTTGCCTCCGCACAACGGTCGGAGAATTAATGCGCGGAGGCAAGCTTAGGACATTGATTTGAATCAAATCGCTGCCGGCATCACGATGCGGCGAGCTTTCGACGATATTTCTGAGCCGACCGAAAGCCCAAAAAAACACTGCAATCTGGATTGACATCGGTCAAATCCCGGCAAGGACCATGCGGCTAAATGGCTTTGCGTAGCCCCTCACTACGCGTCCCTCAGAAGGCCGCTGGCTTCCCCGGCGAGCGGCCTTCGCCCTTCATCTCGAAAGCTGCTTCGCGTCTTTTGTTCGAGGGCTGTCCTGTCGTGATCAAATCGGAGTATCCTTGATGCAAGACGATCCAAGAGCAGCAGAAACTGACAGAGCGTCTCTCGCTATCTCTCCGGAGAAGGTCTGCTTCATCATCGTCAAGGCGCGCGAATTTGACGCCAAGGACGAGACCACCGAACCAGATCCGGGATCCAATCCTTCGGACGACAACGACATCAGTGTGCTTGAGGAGCATGCGGACGACCCCGTGGTCGAAGAGCTTACCTCTCTTATCAACTCGCTATCCGAGGATGAGCAGACCGATCTGGTTGCCTTGATGTGGCTGGGGCGTGATGATTACTCGGCCGATGACTGGTCGGATGTGCGGGGAGAGGCCGCGCGTGCGCACAACGACCGCACAGCTGGGTATCTGATCGGCACTCCGCTCTTGGGTGACTTCCTCGAGGAAGGCTTGTCGAAACTCGGCTACTCCTGTGAAGAGTTCGAGATCAATCGACTTTGATTGATCAAGCTCATTAGAGCATCAGCCGCAGCCTCCGTCTCGCTTTCCAAGCTCGAGCGAAGCGAGGATTTGATATCCTTTCGCGCCAGGCGGAGGAGACTGGAATAGCTCCACCGTTCGCACCGTTTGCACAAGATTGAGACCGTGATCAATCGGATGCCTGCGGACGAAGCTTCTTTCTCTGTGAGGGATTCGCGCCAGGGTTACGTGCGGCCGAAAGGGCCGAAAGTTCTCCTGTCGGAAAGCCTGCATGAGGGCATGCCGCAAGGCTGCGATCTCGTCGGTCGCCGCGCAATCGACCCACAACAGGCTAGGTCGGTTCGGGTGCGGACCATAGCCGATGTGTTCAAGTTTCAATGAAAGGGGCGCGTGAGCTATCGCGACCTCGCGCAGCCTTTCGACAGCCTGGTCGATCGAAAGTTCCGGCCAGGGTGGCACCAGCGTCAGATGGACGTCGGCCGGTGCGACCAGCCTCGCGCGTGTCTTCTTCAATTCAGCGATATAGGCTGCCAGTTCTTCTGCAATCTCCGGACTGATTTTCAATCCAACGAAGATCCTTGCTACGCGCTCGTTCATTGCTACGCTATCATCGGGCCTGACAGGTTGGACAGCAGTAGGCCGTGCGGCCGCCAACCTTGAAGACCTTCAGAGGCGATCGACAGCGTGGGCAGCGGCCACCCTTATTGCGATGAGGCAGCAAAGAGCCTTTCGGCATTCGCTCCACGGATTGTTCGGAGCCGGCACCACGGCTGACCGCCGTCTTCAGGACCTTTCGCATGTCTGCAAAGAGACGCTTGAGTTGGCTAGGCGCGAACTTGTCGGTCCGCGCGGCGGGATTAATCCGCGCCTGAAACAGGATTTCGTCCGAATAGATATTCCCGATGCCGGCAATGATCTGCTGGTCCATCAGGGCAGATTTTACGTCTCGCTTGAGGCCGCCCATTGCAGCCTTGAAGGCATCGAAATCGAAGCGCCGGTCCAGCGCGTCGGGTCCGAGTTTTTCAGCGGCAATAAAATCCGCGGCATCTTTGGCGAAGCCCACGCGACCAATCATCCTCTTGTTAGTGTAAACGAGCGAGCCGTCGCGGGCAAAATCGAGACGTACCCTGGCAAAGGGAGGTGCGCTATCGGATTTGTTCACGAATTGCAGCGCGCCGGTCATCCCGAAATGCAGCGTGAGCCAGCCGCCCGGGTCAAGCCTCACCAGGAGGTGCTTGCCGTGGCGGCGGACCTCAACCAGTCTTGCGCCTTGAAGACGTGAGCCGAACGCCCTCTTGGAGAGCTTACCCAGGATCCGCGCGTCGCTCACGACGACCCGATCGATCCTCTTGCGCAACGCCCGCCTCGTGAGTATGCGCTTGAACCCTTCGACATCGGGTAATTCGGGCATCTGGGCGTCCTCTAGTCTGCAAGTTCGTGCCGTCGTCGAATGAGGCCTGCTTCGACCCTGACGAATGTTATGCTCTTTTTCCGATAGCGGCCGAGGTCGATCGCAAGGCGTTTCGCCAATTTCTTGACGCAGGGCAAGGGATCAGGATTGGCCTTGATCCAGAACGGGCGCAGCTCGCGCAGGAAGATGTTTGCAGTGATCGGCCCAACGCCGTGGAATTCGAGCAGCCTTTGCTCGACTTCGTGCGCATCGTGCGCCGTATCGTGCAATCGGTCGAGCGAGCCACCGTAGTTCGCTATGAGCAATCCGCAGTCACGAAGAACCTGAGCCGATTTGCGACCATCGTAGCGGACGTAGCCGCCCTCACGCATTACGGGATTGACGAGGAAATCCCATCCTGCGTCAAGAATCTTCCTTGGGTTGCTCAGACCATGCCTGATGAAGCTTCGATAGGTATTTTTGGCGATCGTCTCCGAAATCCGCCCACCAAAAAGCAGGCTTGCCAGGAACCATCGGAAATATTCGGCATCGCTCCGCTTGGCTAGGTCAATCCCAAGCTCTTCCGAGTAAAGCTCGCTGCGCTCCAATGCACGCCTTATCAGCTCCGGAGAAGGAGGCAGTGGGGGACGGACCGAATGCGATTTCGTGAACGCAAAAGTGGCCATTTAAAAAACCTATTGATGCTGGCGGGCCGCCAGTTTGATTTTGCTCAAACCCGCCAAGGACGCTCGTGGGATGTCTCGCTCGTTTCAGCATCCTGCTGAGGAGTGAACATACGAAAATTTCTTCCGCTTGCTATCGCGGCAATCCTGTCCCTTGGAGCCTGTTGCCCGGCGCCGCCGAAGCCGGCTGTTATCGACTGGATGAGACCGGTTATCACTGGTACCGCCGCTCTTGCTTGGGGCCGTACTTTCTGTACCCCCACCACCGCGTGTGCCGGCACGGCTATTGCTGGTACCAATGAGCTGGGGGCGAAGAGGTTCGCGAACCGAAACGGCCGCGCTTCGCAGCCTTTTGTTCGGTCTGCGCCTGGCAGCTCGCGCGCACTCAAGGTCTAATGGGAGGACGCCATGGATAGCGCAACATTTCGGAAATGGCTGGCCGAGTTCGCCATCTGCGGCTTCGAAGCGATAGATCCAGCCAGGCTCGCCATTGGGCGATTGCGGCGTTGTTGGCAATTCCGCTCAAGTGGTCAATCAAGAGCGAAATACTTCAAACAGACACTGCCTGACGGATCGTTTTCGCAAGGAGCTGTCAACAGCATGTGTATTTTTCGGTTGATTTGCATCAAAGTGGCTTCAGATGTCCGCACTCAGGATGCATTTTCTTTTCCGCAGCCATGATCTGAATGGGAAGGATTTGCATCATGATCAATCTGATGCGCGGCAGCGTTGCCGCTTTGCTCCTTGCGACGACGTCCTGGTCCGCGGCCACCCAGGCAGCAGAAGTTGATGCGGCAAACGCACCCGCGCCGGTGGGTTTTGCCCAGGTTATCAAGAAGGTCAGACCAGCCGTTGTCGGCGTGCGGGTCAAAGTTGAAGGAACGGCGTCAGACGCATTGCAGGAGTTGCCGCTGCCGCCCGGGTCGCCCTTCGAGCGCTTCTTTCGCCAATTTGGCGGGCCAACGATGCCCGACAGTTCGGCACCGTCGATCATAACCGCGCAAGGGTCAGGTTTCTTTGTTTCCGGCGATGGCTATATCGTCACCAACAATCACGTTGTCGACCATGGAAAGAGCATCGAAGTAACGACCGATGGCGGCAAGACCTACCAGGCCAGAGTGATCGGGGCTGACCCCTTGACCGATGTTGCCCTAATCAAAGTGCTATCCGCTGGCGATTTTCCCTACGTTCGATTTGCCTCTGCCGCGCCAGAAATTGGTGATTGGGTTCTGGCCGTGGGTAATCCGTTCGGACTTGGAGGCACCGTCACGGCGGGAATTATCTCAGGGCGCGGACGTGACATCGGTGCCGGCCCGTATGATGACTTCCTGCAGATTGACGCGGCGGTGAACAAGGGCAACTCCGGCGGACCATCGTTCAACGTGAAGGGCGAGGTGATTGGGGTCAATACGGCGATCTACTCGCCGTCGGGAGGGTCAGTCGGCATCGGATTCGATATTCCAGCTGAGACAGTCAACCTGGTGATTCAGCAGCTAAAGGAGAAGGGTCGCGTCACGCGAGGTTGGATCGGCGTTCATGTGCAGCCGGTGACGGCAAGCATAGCGGAAGCCATGGGACTAAAGAAGGACCAGGGAGCGCTGGTCGCCGAAGTGCAGGCCAATAGTCCCGCCAGCAAGGCCGGGTTAGAGGCGGGCGACGTAATCGTCTCGGTCAACGACGAGGCGGTGATGGATTCGCGCGAACTTGCCCGCAGGATAGCGGCGGTCGCGCCGGGAGCAGCGGTAAAGCTGAGCTTGCTCCGCAAGGGGCAGGAAAAGACACTCACCGTGACGCTCAGCGAACTTCCTCGAGCGGCTGAAGCCAAAGTGAGCGAAGAGGCCAAGCCCGGTGAACCGGCAACGACTCTCGGGCTCACTCTGGCCCCGGCGAAATCGGTTGCAGGCGCGGGCCAGCGTGGTGTCGTGGTCACTGAACTAGATCCCAACGGACCAGCCGCCCAGAGCGGTCTTCAGGCCGGCGACGTAATCCTGGAGGTCGGCCAGCATGCGGTGAACGACCCGGCAGATGTCCGCAAGGGCGTCGAGGAGGCCCATGGGCAATCCAAACATGCGGTCCTGATGAGGATCAAACGTGGGAACGCGATGCAATACATAGCGGTCGATGTCGGCTAGCAATGCAGCCGCTCGTTTGTCGAAAATCTTTGTGCGAACGAGCTGACATAGAGTACGCCGCGTGCAAAGCAGTTCTTGAATCGATGTATCAGGGAAGTCAGAATGGAGAGCTCGCATGTATAAGCGCATCCTGGTCGCTATTGACGGCAGCGATACGTCCAACACGGCCTTGAACGAGGCGATCAAACTGGCAAAAGACCAGGGTGCCGCAATTCGAATCATTCATGTCGTTGACTTGGTCCCGACTTTCACGGACTTGGAAACGCCAAGCCAGTTTGTTCAGTTTCAGGAAGCGTTGCGCCAGATCGGGCAAAAAACGCTGTCGGACGCCCTAGCGCTGGCGGAGAAATCTGCCATACAAACGGAAGGTCTGATGCACGTCATCGAGACACCCGGCGAACACGTTTATGACGCGATTGCAGAAGAGGCGGTCCGCTGGCCAGCGGACCTCATCGTCATAGGCACCCACGGGCGGCGCGGCATCCGCCGCTTCATCCTGGGCAGTGTCGCCGAAGGCGTTGCGCGAGTCGCAACCAAGCCGGTGCTGCTGGTCCGAGGCGCCTGAGCGATCGCTAGGCCCATAGAATGCTCGCTGCCTTCACAGCGAGGAATGTTTTGCCTCTTTGCGGGCTTTCTCAGGGGTCCACGGCGATCCATGCGGCCCGATTGTGAAGAAGCGCTGGCGTCCAAAGGCGCGGTACTTCACGACATACACTGGCAACCGTGTTGGCGTCGAACCCCAAAGCCTCGGACTGCCTGCCTATGCCCGGGATCCCAAATCGTCTCGCCCGGCGCGGGCGATTGAACGGCTCGGATCGTTATACTAAGCGCCGCCATTGTTCACTCCGCTAGTTGCCCTTCAGTTCGTCATCTCATTCGGACAGAGTAAGAATTGCCGCGTTCTCTGTCGGCCTGAAGGTTCTCCTGATCGCTTATCCACTGCGCACGCTGCGCCGCTTGTGAAGCCCAAGGGAACATCTCAAGCGCCCTCCGCTCAAGTTGCGGATCGTGCAGTGGTTTGGGAGACTGCGACGGCGAGATTTTCTCGATGTCTTCCATCGAGAGACCCGTGCCAGCGATACTGCCACCGGCCAAGGCGGGCACTGGAGCTTCGATTTGACCGAGAGTTATGACCGCTAAAACAACTATTGCTATGCGTCTCATTTCTTCGCCAACCCTGCAGATGAGCATCAAGAAACGAGCTTGCATATAAGGCAACACCTGCTGAATTTGCCTTTACCCATTTGTTAAAGTTGCTGATGTTCAGCCTTCATCAAGCCTATGGGCTGCCCGCCTCGGTTCTCGTTAAACACACCGCTCGCCTTAGCTCGGCAGCGGCCGGCCAGCGAAGCCTCGGATTTTGAAGCCGGGAGTGCCTCGAATTTGATAACCGTAGGTAGGCCGGGAAGGGGACCCAAATCAAACCGGACGCCGGGCCGCGCTTCTCTACGGTGAAAGCCGGCTGAGCAATCGAGACACCGCAGTCGGGTGCCACGTGTCTCCCCGAGGAGCCCTGATGCCACGCACGTGTAGCTCCTCGGCAATTCCGCGTACCGTCGTGACCCCTGAGCGCTTGATGTCGTCTACGATAGCCTTGAGGTCCGCTGCCCGCTGCGCTGCGTTTTGCTTGATCTTTGCCACCGCATCCGCGTTGCCCACCTGCTTGCCCTTGAGCGCGCGTGCGCCGTTAGGGTTGCCCAGCTTTACGCCCCGAGCCTTTGCGGCAGCTAATGCGGTCTTGGTGTTCTCAGAGATGGTGCGCCCCACGGCCTCAGCCACAGCAGCAATGATGTGGATGGTGAGCCGGTTCGCGTCGGGCATATCCGCCGCCACGAAGTCTACGCCGCGCTCCTGTAGGCTTGAGACGAAGTGCAGGTTGCGAGCAAGCCGGTCGAGCCGCGCAATGACCAGCTTCGCACCCGTGACTTTAGCATGGCTGATAGCGGCCTGAAGCTGAGGACGCGA
>Ga0187770_10001845_pt1 | contig 11537 bp, 9 predicted proteins | sample 0116_SJ02_MP02_2_FD_133154 | JGI IMG/M metagenome (GOLD analysis project Ga0187770, IMG submission 133154) | Tropical peat soil microbial communities from peatlands in Department of Meta, Colombia - 0116_SJ02_MP02_20_MG | ecosystem: Environmental > Terrestrial > Soil > Wetlands > Peat | place...
CCTGCCAACATAATATAGACCCTCCTTGTTCTCCAGTTAAGCGCGTGTAAAGTCGAACCAATTATAGATTACTTTAAATATCAACACAAGCGATAAACTTAATAGTTTACTCCGTTCTGTAAGCTTTACAGACCAAGTCCTTCCAAGTTCTCGGGTGTCTTGACCTCAATTCCCACTTAGCTCCATCCACTCTCCTCGATTTTGTATCTTACATTATGCCTAAAACTATTGGAAGTGAGAATTTCAACCGGAACCCCGCAAAATAACACGGTGCCGTCTCCAATTTCTACTCCGATCTTCCTGCAGCTGCTGCCTCAATTGCGAGTTGGTTTTAGAACTCATGTTGCTTCCTCATATCCAAAAAAGGGCCGGCTACTGGCAATTCGAAGAGAAAAAACTTAAAAATGTATGTGAACGGCAATCCTCAACATGTCATTGCGAACCCCGCCTTACGGGATGAAGCAATCGCGGATGGCTGCCGCGCCTGCGTGCCGAAACTTCATGCTACTGAGAATCCCTACGTTCAAGAACTGGCGCGGGGAGGCACGTCGTCCCGCTGAAGCGGTGCTCCTCGCAATGACGCCTTTTCTATGCCGTTTCCTGTAAGGCTCTTTCTTTACATCTATCTCGTTTCTACGGACGGAGGGGAATTTGAATATGGCCTGGCTGTTTCTAATCGTTGCAGGAGTCATTGAGATCGGGTGGGCAATCAGTCTGAAATATACTGAAGGCTTCACTCGGTTCTGGCCGAGCGTAGGGATGTTGGCAGCGGCAATCGCCAGTTTTTTCTTTCTATCCACTGCCCTAAAATCCATCTCGGTGGGGACCGCTTACGTGGTTTTCACGGGAATCGGAGCTGCCGGCACTGTTCTCTTCGGGATGTTCTTCCTGGGGGAGTCAAGAGACATTCTCAGGCTTGGGTTTATCACGCTGATCATCATCGCAACCATCGGGCTGAAGTTTGCAGGGAAGTGATGGTGAAATTACTTTAAAACCGAAGTCCCTTTCCTCTGGCAGTAAGCCTTTTGGAAATGAGAATTTCGAACAAATCGCATTCTCGCCCCAAGATTGAATTGAGAGGAAGAAGATTCCTTTATGTGAAAAACACTGTATGCTCTGATTAACAATTGCCGATTCGGGAATCACAACTCCGTTAGTCAATCGTCAAGCTTACTCCGGCCTCCTTTCAATCGACTTTGATGACAACAGCATCCCCTATGCCAAACCTCCACAAATAACGCCGGATGCTAAAAAGTAAATAGTCGCTTCTCTCTAACCTCGCCCGCTCTTCTGTGGTCTGTAAATTATACGTCGCCTAAAATTATTGGAAGTGGAAATTTCAAGAACATCGTGTTTTCATTTCAAGATTGAATTAGGAGGAAAAAGATTCTTGGGCGGGAAATGCTCTAGACGCCGTCAGATAGGATTGACGACTCGGAGATTAAAATTGGGGGACTCAGGTGAAAATGCAAATTGACGTAGAGTGAGAAAATCTGTAATATGGAGTCATCTATAGGCTTTCCGTCCAAATTTGGTCTTGTTGTCGTGGCTTTGTCGATTATCGTTGGGTATTGGGTTCACTTCCTCAGGAAGAAGCGGCGAGATCCAGTTACAGGGAGGTACCGAATCGATCCCTCCCCTTTCGGGCCCCTGGCCTCGTACATCGACCGACGCGGCGGGCTGACTCGGCGTGAGGTTTGCGGTTTGTGCTTCGTCTTGGCGCTAATGGTCGCTGCTTTTCTTTTAACATTGGTGGGTGGCATTGGACGGCGATAGAACAATCTGTAGGGCAATAATAGGAGACTGTCTCTAATTTCCGGAAGAAAAAGGGAAATATTTAGAAGTGGACAGGGATGAGAGGTCTACATGTTGAAACTTTGAGGTAAGGTTGGTCACAACTGAGTCACATGTTCAGATGCCATGAATCTCTCCAACGCAATATCGGGCCGGTCTTCAGCAACAATATTACAGGACTGACTCCTATTATTTGTGGAACATCAAGACATTAGGAGGTTCGAAATGGACGTTTATGAGGCAATTGAAAAGAGAAGAACGATTCGGGTGTACAAGAAAAAGGCAACAGAAGATCAGTTACGGAAGCTTATCCTTGCGGGCGCAAAGGCTCCCTCCGGCGGGAACCGCCAACCCTGGGAATTCATCTTTGTCGATGATGATAAAATGATTGATCAACTCTCTGAAATCAAGTACCAGTTGAATCGAAAATTTTCTCCTCAAGCTGGAGAGACTCAGAAAGAGGTAGAAGAAAGAGCTGTCTCCCAGAAGAAATCGTTCGAAAATGCAAGTGTTGTTGCCGTATGCTGTGGCTCAGAACAGGCAGCAAGTGCATGGCTCTGTGTTGAAAACATATCTCTGGCAGCGGTTGCGGACGACCTTGGTACCGGAATCGTCACGTATTGGGGCGAGGCGAAAAAACAGGTTGAAAAACTCCTTGGCATTCCGGCGGATCATGAACTGGTCTGCGTATTGAAGATCGGCGTCCCCGGAGAAGAAGGAACTCCACGAAAAAGACGACCGGAATTCAGCTGGCTCCACCAAAATAGGTTTTAGGCGTATATCCCGCGTTGCTCAGGAATTTTCGGAGTTTCTTGCAGACCCAATTTAATAAAGACCCATGGAGCACCGTAAGAGATCCAAAAGCTCGTGACGGCATAGCCCAGGTAACGCAGCACTTGTGACAAGAGCGCCACGTCACGCGGGAGTACCATACGCAGCCCCAACCACAGGATCACCAGACCCATCGCACCCAGCACAAAACGGAGGACGCGCTTCCACCACGTGCCACCGGCGTTGAACCCATTTCGGTGAAACGTCAGGATGGCCCCAGCAACCAGTCCAAAAAACGTGCCCGCGACAGCAACCATGCCTGTCGTCCCGCGAGGATGGATAGCGGATCGGCCCGGTGCAAGTGAAAGGGCACGTTCGGCAGTAATCTCCCACTGAGATGGAACGGCGGACGGAGGAATGGCCAGTCCAACCATGGTGATGATCAGCAGGAGCATCGAAGCAGCAAATACCAGGCCGATCTTCTGTGCTAATGTGAAGCGATTAAACCAGGCCATTACTGCCGCTTCCCATTTCAAAAACGCCCACAGGATCAATCCACCGATTAACCAACCGGTCAAGACATCCGTTGGAAAATGAACCGCCAGCACGATGCGCGAAAAGCCGATCAGGAAAATGAAGGCTGCCATCACCCAGCGCAGCCAGCCCTTCGTCCGCGCGGCAACGGTACCCCAGACAGCCATGGCGTGCTGGGCGTGGCCCGACGGAAGGCCGTACGAGCCTTCGGTGCCAAAAGGTTGAACTCTATCGCTCAACCAGAAGGGCCGCGGCTGGTGAAACGCGAGTTTAAAAAAGATGTTCAGGCTGTCTGACACCGTTAGGATGACTCCGAAACGCAGGCCCAGCCGCATATCCACGCACCAGTAGAGAAAAGGCATAATGAACAGGTAAAACTCTTCGGTGCCAAGGAAACTAAAGAACCGCGCAGGAGCAACGAGCCAGGGGGCGCTGGTCTGCAATCCGGAGATGAAATGGATGCCCCAGTCGAGGATGGAATTCATCGGAATGACAAAAAACCTTTTTTGGGATAAGGTTACTATGCGAAAAACAGGGTTGAATGTCAATTAAAAAACTCACTGTCAGCACACTATTTCGCTATCATGATCCGTGACCAATACGGATTCACGACATCGATGTGTGTTTTTCCTCCGCACACTGAAAAACTGTCCCCCGCGTTCAGCAGATCAATCAAACGGCTGCCGCCTGTCACCGGAAGCGCCAATTCCATCGGAACGGGTTTGTCCGAGGCGTTGACGGCCACGATCACACATTCCTCCCGGGTTTGCCTCGCAAAGGCAAATTGCTCATGGTTGACCAAAAGCTGGCGATAATTGCCGCATCGCAGGGCTTCGGATTGACGTCGAATTCGAGCAAGGCGACTGATCACTCCGGACAAATCACGGTGCGGGCTGCTGTGGGAAACGTCGAACAAATCGAGGCGCGGCCGCAGCGCGTGGTCGTCCCCGCCTCTTCTTTTCCCCTCGACGCCCCATTCACTGCCATAATAGATCGAAGGGACACCAGGCATCGTAAACAGCAGACTGTATAGAGGGTAGAGATGTGCAGGGTTCTTGAGAGTGCTGGCAACACGATCTACATCGTGGTTATCGGCAAAGGCATAGAGGGGGAGAGTCCGATAAAGGCCGCTTTCTGCAAACTGGCGATTCAGCGCATACGCAATCTCAAAATAATTTTTATCCACATGGCTGGAATACAAGCTTTTGTAACATTCATAGTTGGTGACGGAATCGAGGGTTTCGGCGTTGGCCCATCTTCTGTAATCGCCGTGGATGACCTCTCCCATCAGCCAGAAATCGGGACGGCGGCTTTTACAAAAGGCCGCCAGCTCCTTCAGGAAGGCGATATCAATGCAATCCGCTGCGTCCAGCCGTAAACCGTCAATGTTAAATTCCCTAAGCCACATGTCCACAGCCCGGAAGAGGTGATCCTTAACGGATGGGTTGCGGAGGTGAAGCTTAACCAGGCTGTAGTGGCCGTTCCAACCCTCGTAAGCAAAGGGATCGTTATAGGGGCTGTGCTCGTGGAAATCGAGCCCGTGGAACCAGTTGCAGTAGGGAGACTGTTCGCGACGCTCCAGGACATCCCGAAAGGCCCAGAAATCTCTCCCGACGTGATGGAATACCCCGTCCAGGATAAGACGAACGTCCTTTTGGTGGAGAACGGAACTGAGGTGTGATAACATTTCATTGTCCCCTAAGCGGCGGTCTACACGGTAATAATCCGCCGTATCGTAGCCATGCGCGCTCGATTCAAATAGCGGCCCTAGGTAGAGCGCGTTCACTCCCAGATTCTGCAAATGCTCCAGCCAGCCGTACAACTGCTCCAGCCGAGGGCTGGGAGGAGAGCAAAAATCATTTTTCAAGGGAGCGCCAAAAAGCCCCAAAGGATAAATGTGGTAGAAAATTGAATCATGCGCCCAATGCCCCACGATAACCTCCTCGAAAGGTCGAATGCCTTAGTATACCGATTGGTATACTCAAAGAACAAAAAAAATTCACCCGATCACGAAAAAATGCCGTGCATGAATTGGTGCACTGCCTGATAGAGTAATCGGTCATCCAGTCTCGCATATCCGTTGAGCGACAGGCCGATATAGTTGTTGATCATTCCCATGAAGGTGGCCGCGTAGGCGCGGTGCCGCCCCTTCATGTTGCCGTGGTCGGCGGCGGCGCGCCGAAACACATCTTCGGCCAGCTGATACAACTCGTGATCCAGCCGAGAGATGGTTTTGAAACCGTCGCTTTCTGGCGGGGCGAACCATAGGGCAAGTTGCAGCCTGTAGAACACCTTGTTTTGATTTGCGAAATTAAAATAGGCCTTCGCCACTTGATTAAGGGTAAGAGGCAAATTACTTCGGTAAACCGAGGCCGACTTGACCTCTTTATAAAGCGGGGCAAAAGATTCTTTCAGCAACGCATCCAAAAGTCCCTGCTTGCTTCCAAAGTAGTGGTAGAGCGTGGGCTTCGTGATACCCGCCGTTTCTACGATCTCTTGGACGCCCACCGCGTCATAGCCGCGTGTTGCAAAGAGCCGTAGCGCACAGGACAAAATGTTGGATCGATTATCCATGGAACCCCTTACTTCTCAAGCGCTCCCCTCGGCCCCTCCCTGCGGGGGAGAGGAAAAGCGAGGGATAGCATCACTATACCACTCGGTATAGTGAATGTCAAGCAATTTATCCATCTTCGGTACCTCCTCTTTCGCACAAGAAATAGTGGAGCGGTTTCGTCATTCGTGCTAAAAAAAGGGTAGACAATGAATAATGGAGGAATTATGGAAAGGAACGACAGGCTCTTCGACTATATCTTTAACCCCCGCTCCGTGGCCATCATCGGAGCTTCCCCCAATGATCTGGCCACGGTCGCCCAGATGAAATCGAAAATCAGGGATCGCCTGTTCCTGGTGAACCCGAAATATACGGAGGTTCTCGGAAAGAAATGCTACCCGAGCATTTTGGACGTGGAGTCCGAGATCGACTATGTCATTCTGGGAGTCTCCGCCTCGGCCCTGCCTAAAGTTTTGAAGGAGTGCATCCAAAAAGGGGTAAAGGTTGCACACATTTTTACTGCGGGGTTCAGTGAGACAGGAACCCCTGAGGGGATCGAACAGGAGAAGGAGCTGAAACGGATGGCAGCGGGCAGGATCCGGATCATCGGCCCCAATTGTTTTGGGGTTTATTGTCCCTCCTCGGGGTTGGCTATCATTCCGGAGGCTCCCGGGGAGAGCGGCCACGTCGGAGTCGTTACTCAGAGTGGGAGCGTGGCCGAATCTTTCTCCTACTTTGCCAACACCAAAAATCTCAGATTCAGTAAAATGGTGAGTTATGGCAATGCGGTTGACTTGGACGCTCCTGATTTCCTGCAATACCTGGCTGACGACCCGGATACGAAGATGATCGCTCTTTACATTGAAGGCACCCGGAATGGCGATACCCTGAAAACGGCTCTGGCCAAGGCCGCAAAGCAAAAGCCGGTGATCGCCATCAAAGGGGGGATGACGGAGCAGGGCATCCGGGCGGCCACTTCTCATACAGCTTGCCTGACTGGGACCCCTGAAATCTGGAGGACTCTCTTCAGACAAACCGGAACGCTTCAGGTGGGGAGTTTCGATGAAATGGTAAATCTGGCTATGGCGTTCGACACCTCCCCTCTCCCTGCGGACCGATCCCTTGCCATGATCACCAACTCCGGGGGTTTCAGCGTAATCCAAACGGACCTCTGTATGAATGCGGGAATCGAGGTCCCCAGGTTTTCCCCAAAGACCATCGAAGCGCTCCGGCCGCTCGTCCCCTTTGCGGGAACCAGTATCGGTAATCCCTTGGACGCCTGGCCCATCTACTATAATGTATCTCCCTCGGGGAACATAGACGATATCATTCAGATCGTGTCCTCAGACCCGAATACCCATTCTTTGGTATTTCAATTTGATCAATTTCGCTATCTAAGGCGGATCTTGCGTCAAAAGGTGGAGGCCCACATGAGGCGATTAATCGAGTTGATGGTTGGAGGATGCGAGCGCAGCCGCGAGAAAGAGAAAAAACCGGTGCTGGTCACTGTCTCCTTAGATCCGTACCTGGAAGACGAGGAGGACAGATACTACAACCTCATGATCAAAAGAGCTTTTGCGGCAAGAGGGTTTCCTGTCTATTCAAGCCTCGACGCAACCATCAAGGTACTTTCCAATTTATGCAGATTCAGCGACAGCCGAAGAAAGGCCTGATGTTGAAAAAAAAACCGAGAACCAGGATAATGGAACAAAGCAAGGATCAAGGGTCTAAGCGGTCAAGGGTTCAAGCGAAAAACGAAGGATAGAAATTTTAGAACAAAACCCTGGAACCCTCGAACCCTGCAATTTCTCCGCCAATGAAACGCCAACCGAAGATCACTGTAGGCATCATGGACCACCAGACCGAAGTGAACGGTCACCTGGAGGGACATTTTCATTCGGATGTCTTTGGCTCTGCTTCGGGCCGGTTTTCGGCAAAGCCTGATGCCGGGATGATTGTGCTCTTTGATGCCGCCCATCGAGAAATGGCTCGCTCTCCATCGATCGAACTCACCGGACAAGACAGACCGATGTTTTCGCTTTTCGGCGTCACCATCGGAAGTCGCTTCCACTGGGAAAGGACAGAGGATCAGACCTTTCAGGGGGACCTCATCCTCCGGGCCCGCGAGGATGGAACGATCACTGCCATCAATGACATCCCTCTTGAGGACTACCTGAAAGGTGTAATTTCCTCGGAAATGAGTGGCGCCGCTCCGATGGAATTTCTGAAGGCCCACGCTATCCTGTCCCGAACCTGGCTTCTATCAGCACTGAATCGCAAGAAAAAAACAAAGGAAAAAATTTCCAAATCGTCAGAAAAGACGACCAATGAGGAGGTGATACGCTGGCATGACCGGGAGGAGCACGACCTCTTTGATGTCTGCGCGGATGACCACTGCCAGCGATACCATGGCGTCACGAAAATCGTCTCTAAACAGGCCGAAGAAGCTATCCGCAAAACCCGGGGGATGGCGATCACCTATCAGGACAAAATCTGCGATGCCCGATACTCCAAAGCCTGCGGAGGACTCACAGAAAACTTCGACACGGCCTGGGATAATAAACGAGTCCCTTATCTAAGTAGTATTTCGGATGCCTCCGGTCCGTACCGCCCGATGAAAACGGAAGAAGAGGCTTCGGCCTGGATTCTTTCGAACCCCGATGTCTACTGCAACACCCAAGATGAAGCGCTCCTTGGAAAAATCCTTCCGGAATTTGACCGAAAGACAGAAGATTTTTTCCGCTGGACAATCGAATATTCCCGCGGCGAACTGGAAGAGATCCTGCGGGAAAAGTCGGGGGCAGATTTCGGGGTCCTTGAAGAAATTGTGCCTATTGCCCGTGGTCCTTCGGGCCGGATCTACCGGCTGAAAATCGTGGGTTCGAAGAGAAGCATCGTCGTAGGAAAAGAACTCGAAATAAGACATTGGCTCTCGAGGACCCATCTTTACAGCAGTGCCTTCGTTGTGAAGGCGGGAGCCGGGCGATTCACATTTCATGGTGCTGGCTGGGGACACGGCGTGGGACTCTGCCAGATCGGCGCCGCAGTGATGGCGACGAAAGGATTCTCAACGGAGAAAATTTTGAAACACTATTTCCGGGGGGTAGAAATACAGAAAATCTACTGAGGGCTCAAGGATTCGAGGGTTCAAGGGTCCGAGTAAAGGACGTCAGAAGAGCAAGCCTGAACCCTTGAATCCTAGACTCCTCGGCCCCTTGAACCCTTTGGGTAAATAAAACAATGTCTACACCGAAACCGACATCGCGAAACCCCTGGGCCTGGGTTCCTTCTTTATATGTTGCCGAAGGGATTCCTTACACAATGGCGATGACGGTCTCGGTCATCCTTTACAAACGCCTCGCCGTCTCAAACACCGCCATCGCCTTTTACACAAGCTGGCTCTACCTTCCGTGGGTGATCAAGCCCTTCTGGAGCCCCTTCGTAGAGCTATTCAGAACGAAGCGCTACTGGATCCTCCTGATGCAACTTGTTGTCGGGGCGTCACTGGCCTGCATCGCACTTACCATTCCAGCCGCGCGGTTCTTCCAGTATACCCTCGCCTTCTTCTGGCTGATGGCTTTTGGTTCAGCAACCCATGACACCGCTGCAGACGGCTTTTACATGCTGGGGCTTTCGGAAGATCACCAGGCGGCCTTTGTCGGGGTGCGGACGATTTTTTACCGTATTGCCATGGTCGCAAGCCAGGGCGGGCTCGTCATCTTTGCCGGCTACCTTGAGGCGGGCGGTCAAGATATTCCCACAGCCTGGTCTCTCACACTCTTTTTGGCGGCTGCCGCTTTCGCCGCCCTCTTCCTTTATCATCTATTTATTCTTCCTTATCCGCCCGCGGACCGTCCAGCCAGGCGCAGCCCTTCGACGTCTATTGCACAGGAGTTCCTGCTCATCTTCGGTCTTTTCTTCAGAAAGAAAGAGATCCTTGGCATCCTTGCCTTCTTTCTCTTCTACCGGCTCGCAGAAAGCCAGCTTTTCAAGATGATCGCGCCCTTTCTGCTCGACGCACGTTCGGTGGGAGGACTGGGGCTCACCACACAGGATGTGGGAATCATCTACGGCACTGTGGGACTAAGTGCACTGCTGTTCGGAGGACTTCTCGGAGGATATGCCATTTACAAAAAAGGCCTCAAGTTCTGGATCTGGATCATGGTCTGCGCCATGCACCTGCCGGATCTTGTATTCGTCTACCTCTCTCAGACCATGCCCGAAAATTTCTATTTGATCAACGTCGCCGTCGCCGTGGAGCAATTCGGCTACGGTTTTGGGTTTTCGGCCTACACGATGTTTATGATCATGGTATCGGAAGGCGAATATAAAACGGTTCACTATGCCATCTCCACCGGGATCATGGCCCTGGGCATGATGCTACCGGCCATGGCGAGCGGCTGGCTCCAGGACCTGATGGGCTACCGGAACTTCTTCCTCTGGGTCATGGCGGCAACCATCCCGGGCTTTATCGTGGTAGCGCTGGTAAAGATCGACCGCGAGTTCGGAAAGAAAAGACCGAGGGGAGAGTAACGGGTGGGGATAAGGTGCCAATGAACAAACGACGATTCAAGACAGCTTTTATCCTGGGTGCTGGACTGGGGACACGACTTCGACCTCTGACTGAGCGACTTCCAAAGCCACTACTCGAAGTCGGAAGGCGGCCGATCATCACCTATGTGATGGACCATCTTCTGAAAGTCGGAGTTGATCGATTCATCGTTAACACGCATCACTGTTCAGAAGCCTATTTGGAGAAATTCCCTGAAAGACGATGGCGGGGTGTCCCCATTACTTTTCAACATGAGCCAGTCCTTCTGGACACGGCTGGCGGATTGAAAAACATCGAAGATCTCCTGGATGAGGACGAGGTTATCCTCTGTTACAACGGCGACCTCATCACGGATCTTCCCTTGCAGAGGCTCCTGGAGGCCCATGAGCAGAAGCGGCCCGAGGTCACCCTTGCTTTGAGAAGTGCCGGTCCTCTTCTCAATGTAAACATGAATGAGGCCGGAGAGATCTGCGATCTTCGGAGTATCCTTGGCTACACCCAAAGAAATCCCGGAGCGGGCAGTTTCCTGTTCGCTGGCATCAACGCCGTGGAAACTTTGTTCTTCCGACACCTCGAGGCTGGCAAAGTCGAATCCGTCGTTTCGGCCTTCATTCGAAGAATCAAGGAAAAACCGGGTTCGATCCAAGGCGTCGTCATCGACGAAGGCGAGTGGCACGACCTTGGTTCCATCGAAGCCTATGAAATGCTAAAATTAGGAAAGATTGAAGGGGTCGAGGATTCATCAGAGTAATGTGGCGGTGGCATTCATTGACGGACTCCGCCCCAAATAAATGGGGACGACACAAATCCTTATTTCCGATGGGATAGATTGAATGTCAAGGATCTCAAATCGATGATTTCGCAACCCGCGTTCGGTAATCCCGAATATGAAGACATGATCGGTTTTGCGCGAGAGGGCCTCGGGCTTTTAGAATCCGTCTCCGTAACCATTTCTCCTTTAGAAGGGAGAGGTTCGGATCGGACTTTCTTCAGACTGAATTGGAACCGTAACGCGTCGGCCATCCTGGTCCGCTATGATCCGAAACGCGTTGAGAACACATACTACGCCGACATCGCGGTATTTCTTCGCGAGATCGATGTCCCTGTACCCCGGCTGATCCGCCATGATCCGGTTGGCTGTCTCATCGTCGTGGAGGATTTGGGCAATACGAACCTCTGGTCTTTCAGGGAAACCCCGCGGGAAACTCGACGAGCCCTTTACCAAAAGACGCTCACCATCGTGCGCAAGCTTCATTCTTTCCCCAAGGACGACTTCCCTTCGGGTCGTGTGAAGCTCTCCGAGGGATTCGGCCCCCATCTTTACCGCTGGGAACG
>Ga0187770_10001846_pt1 | contig 11537 bp, 10 predicted proteins | sample 0116_SJ02_MP02_2_FD_133154 | JGI IMG/M metagenome (GOLD analysis project Ga0187770, IMG submission 133154) | Tropical peat soil microbial communities from peatlands in Department of Meta, Colombia - 0116_SJ02_MP02_20_MG | ecosystem: Environmental > Terrestrial > Soil > Wetlands > Peat | place...
ATCTCATCTATTCTTCAAACCCAAATGCCTTGCCTGCAATCCCAAAGAGTCCGGTGGGTTTGATAAGGATCACAAAGAACATGACCACAAAGGGCGCAATATAGGAGAGGGGAGCCCATACGGTTCCGCCCACGGAGATCACCTGACCCAAAATGATGGCCGAGACTAAAGTTCCTTTAATGCTTCCGAGGCCCCCGAGGATGACGGTGACAAAGGCGTATAAAAGCATATCAAATCCCATATAGGGGCCAACCATGATGAGAGGAGCATTCAAGCCCCCGCCCAGGCCCGCCAGGCCGCTTGCCACGACAAAGGTAAAGGTGAAAATTTTATAGATATTAATCCCGAGCCCCTGAACTTTATCCGGATCCTCAATCCCTGCCCGAAGTGCCCTTCCGATGATCGTTCGGTTCAAAAGGAGCTGGATGAAGATATAAACTAAAGCGGCGATCCCGATGATAATCAAACGATAAAGGGGCATGCCCACATCCCAGAGATCCACTATAATTTCAGTCGGTGAAGCAACGGGCTTGGGAACGAGCCCCCATACATATTGAACAATCCCGATGCCGATCAAGAAGACGCTGAACGTCACCACCATGGTAAACATCAATTCCTGACCGTAAACCCGGCGAAGCAGCATTCTCTCAACGAGAAAGCCCAAACACGCAGCCAGGAGCACTCCTCCCACCAGTCCCAACCAGAAACTTCCAGAGAACGTAAGTATCGTGTAGGTGACATAAGCTCCAAACGTATAGTAGATCATCTGCTCCATATTGACGATTCTCATCAGCCCAAACCCGATCGATATCCCCAGAGAGACAAGGAAGAGGATCCCGCTCGTGCTGATCCCGAAGACAACCGCCCTTAAGAGCATCTCCATGTCCATGTTTTTTTTATCGATCTCCTTTTTGATTCACTGGGCAGGATACATCTCCAAACCTGACGGCTTCTCTTTTCCTCCCGAGCTTCTCGCGAATGAGCAGATCGATATTCCCCCAGATCCCTTTCCCGAATTTGAACAAAACGATAAGCGTGAGGATGCCGACAAAGAATTCCCATCGGGTAATATATTTGCTCACCACATCCCGAATCCCGATAAAGGCAAAAGACCCGAAAAAAGGGCCATACACAGTGCCCGCTCCTCCAATGAGGGTGGCCACAAGAACCTCAGCAGCTCGATGGGGTGTCCCCAGATTGGGATTCACAAAACCGAAATTAACCGCATAGAGCGCCCCTGCCAAACAGGAAAGCATGGACGCCAAGGTGAATCCGATCCACTTTATTTTAAAGGCGCTGTAACCCAAAAAGCGCATCTTTCTTTCATTCACCTTGATGGCGCGGAAGGAAATGCCTAGTACGGATTGATCCATATACCGGAACAATATCAGGACCACGGCAAAAACGAGAAGAACAAAAAAGAAGAAATTGGCTGGCTGCCTGATATCAAGGAGCGGAGTTTCCGACATTCTTGCGCGGTACCATAAACCATCATCCCCCCGTGTGATGGGAAGAAGAAGCTTCTCAAAAACAAAGAGGCCGATAGCACAGATGGCTGCATTGACCAGAGCAAAATAGTCTCCCCGGAGCCTCACAAAGAATGGGCCCAGCACCACGCCTACGATCAATCCAATCCCTATTCCACAAGCGACCGAAACGAGGGGGTTGTTTCCGAGGTAGGCCAAATAGATCGCCGCGGAGTAGGCCCCTACGCCAAGATAAAAAGGCTGTCCAAAGGAAACCATCCCCAAGTATCCATAGAGAAGATTACAGCCCATCACATAGATCGTAAAAATCGAAATTTCGGTGATGAAATTCATTTTGGTGGGAATCAGTATTCTTGCTGCGATCAGGGCCGCGGCCAGCAGTAAAGGGCCCCCGACAATTCTCACATTCTTGCTCATCTTTGCCCTACGCGAATGGGTGATTCATCTTGACGCCATATGCCATATACGGAATCTTGATACGTCATTAAGTCACTGGGGCATGAGGTCATTCAATGACTTATGACTGATTGACCGGGTGTCCCATTCACTTCGATTCACCGTTACAGACAACCTTCAAAGACAAGATTTTTAATATCTTGCCGATCGGTCGTCTCATTAATGATCTTTCCCTCTTTCATGCAATAAACCCGATCGGCAATCTCTCCTGTCAAGGGAAGGTTCTGTTCAATGATGGCGAGCGTTATTTTCTTGCTCATCTCCTTAAAGGAGTGGGTTAAATCAGTGACAACGTGTGGAGCCAGCCCCTCGGTCGGTTCGTCCATGAGCACCAATTCTGGATTTCCCAGAAGAGCCCTGGCGATTAAGAGCATCTGCCGTTCCCCTCCGCTCAAATGGCCAGCCTTTCTATCCATCAGGGTACTTAATTTAGGAAAATACTGAAAGACTTTTTCCCAGTCGTAATCCCGAGTCGCATAACTTCCAAGTTCCAGGTTTTCACGGACTTTCAGGTCTGCAAAAACCATCTTGTCCTGAGGAATGTATTTGACACCCGACCTTGCAATCTCGTAAGGCTTCCATGTGTCAATCTCCTTGCCTTTCAAGAAAATGGATCCGCTTTCTTTCCTCACAAAGCCGGTGATCGTCTTGAAGAGGGTCGTCTTCCCCGCCCCGTTTCTTCCAACAACGGCCACGACTTCTCCTGAACGAATCTCCATGGAGATCTGGAACAGGACTTTCAACTTCTTGTAAGAGACATTCAATTCTCTCACCTGAAGTAAATTTTTATCTTGGAGAGAAGACATCTCTTGCCCTTCGCTTTCGCTCCTCATACTTTCCAGTAAACCCTTCGAACCTCTGGATCTTCAAGGGTCTCTTTGGGCAGTCCGCTGGCAATGATCTTCCCCTCGTGCATGACAGCAAGGCGGTCCACAATGTCGGTCAGTTTCGAAATCTTGTGTTCGACGATGAGGATCGTTTTTTGATGACTGTATTTCTTGAAGACCCGGATGACCTCATCGATTTCCAAGTCGCTGAGGCCTGAAAAGGGTTCGTCTAATGCCAAGACAATCGGATTTGCAACAAAAGCCATGGCAATCTCAAGCCTGCGCTTGCTTCCGAGAGAAAGGTTCCCCACCGTCTCTCCGGAAAGATAACCGAGTTCAAACATCTCCAGGCTTTCGCTCACCCGCTGTCGAATCTCATGATGATTCAAGTTTGCAACAAACATATGAAAAGGAAGAGAGGATCCTCTCTTTTTTCTGTAATAAGCCAGTCCCATATTCTCATAAACGCTTAAGTTATCAAAAACCCGTACGAGTTGAAATGTTCTCACAATGCCAGCGGCGACTCTCTTCTCAGGAGAATCACCTGTGATCTCTCTCCCTTCGTAAAGGACAGCCCCTTCATCAGGTACGTAAAATCCGGTGAGGAGGTTCAGGAGGGTCGTTTTTCCAGCCCCGTTGGGGCCGATGATGCCTATGGTTTCATTCCTATGAATGACGAAATCAACTCGGTCCACGGCAATAAAATCCCCAAACCTTTTCATCACCTTTTCCGTTTTGATCACGTCCAGATCAGAAAAGTCCATCCTCGACCCATCATGAGATCGTTTCACACTCCCCTCACCCCTGTCGGAGGACAGGAGTGAGGGGGTTGAATCGATGTCCAACTAAAACCCTAACATCTTCAAAGGAGGAAGGGCTGCATCGCCCCCAAAATAGCCTTCCACCTTGAAAAGATCCCACTTGCCCTTCTTTTCCTTTGGGTCCTTCCCCTTGACGACGAAAGCCGCATACTTTGAAACCATCTCGCGATCTTCTCTAAAATAAACAGGTCCTTTGACGCAGGTCAGGTCTTTCGACTCCATGATCGCCTTGCTGATCCTCTTTGCCTCGAAGGAGCCTGCCTTCTCGATCCCTCTGAACATCAGCTCGCAGGCGATGTAGGCGATCGTGCCATAGGCATCGGGCGGCTCCCCGTACTTTTTCATGTGGGCGGCCGTGTATTCTTTTGCCCGTTTGACAACGTCTTTATCTTCAAACTTTTCCAAATCGTAGTAGTAATAGTTGAGGGCATAGAGCCCTGCCAGGGCATTTTCAGGAATTCCGCTTCCCACGACATTCGTGATCCAAGCGCTGAACATGGTCGTGTCCTTGGAAAGTCCCAATTCATAGGCCTGTTTGAAGGAGGCGATGGCATCTCCGGCAAAGAAATCGTTATAGAAGACATCGGGCTTCATCGACTTTGCCTTATTGATGGCTGCGGTATAATCGATTGTCCCTTGCGGGCTCTCCGATAGGCCGATCACCTCTCCTCCATACTCCTTCAATGCCGCAGCCAGACCCTCTTGGATCGTTTTCCCCCAGGAATCGGCCCTCGAAAGGTGATAAATCTTCTTCTTTCCCATGTTTTTACTGATGATGGCCCCTCCCAGGTAGCCAATGCTCCATGGCGTAAAGGCTACTGAGAAGGTCGCATCTGCCATGTTCCCCTTCTTGAAAGAATCGATCGCCGGGACACATCCCGGAAAGAAGGGAACGGGCGTGATCTTACATTCCTCGTTGAATGCGGCCGCCATGGGGTTCCAAGTCGTTCCCGTGATACCGTTGGCCCCTTCGGCAATCAGTTCTCTGAACCGGCGAACGCCAACGTCCAGCTTGGTCTCGTCATCTTTGCTCAGGACTTCGACCTTCACTTTCCCCCAAGGCATCTTCAAGCCGCCCCTCGCATTGATCTGATCTACGGCGAGGAGAACTCCCATCCTCTGAGTCTCTCCAACGGCAGCAAAGGTTCCACTGAGAGAGGTGATGAACCCCAATTTAAAGACCTTCGGGTTTTCTGCAGCAGATGAGATCCCTGGAATTAAAATCAGACAAGAAAAAAGAATGATCGATAAAAGAATCTGTTTTCTCATGGTACCCCTCCTTGGTCAGGATGCGGTTTCGAAAATTACCCCCGCTCTAAAAAAGATTTTCAAGGAAAAAGAAGAGTTTTGATTTTTCGATATCACCTCCCTTCTTCGCTCAAAGGGTCTGCCTAAACGGAATTCGGCTTTACCACCACTTTGATGGCACCGCCAATCCTTCCTTTAAAGGTTTTAAACGCCTCATCAATATGGTCGATCGGAAAAGAATGGGTGACCAGACTCTTCAGATTCACTCTTCCGGAGGCCAATAAGGAGACGGCCCTTCCACAATTTGCCCATCCTTCTCCCCTCACCGTGTGAATCGATTTATTCTCCTTTCCCAACGCAGAGAAATCCGTCTGGACAGGCTCTTCCGGAAATCCCAGAAGTAAAATTTTGCCCATTCTTTTGGCCATGTCAATGGCTGTTTGAGGGGCTTGCGGGGCCCCGGAAGATTCTATCACCAGGTCTGCTCCAATACCTTTTGTCTCCTCCCTGACCACTCGAACAGGATCCTCCTGGTGGATATCGATGATGCGATCCGCACCCAAAGTCTCTCCTACTTGAAGCCTGGAGGCCCTGGTCCCAACCAGAATGACCCTTCCCGCACAGAGGGCTTTCGCTACCTCGACCGAAATCAAACCAAGGGGACCCGGTCCGATGACCACCACAGAGTCGCCGACAATATATCCCCCGATCGTTTCAAAACCGTAGAGCACACAGCCCAGATTGGTAATCAAAGAGGCCTCGTCGAAGCCGACAGAATCGGGGATGGGATAAACGGTATTGACATGGTTGACCACGTACTGGGCAAAGCCACCGTTGGTGGTGAAGCCGTTCGCACGGTGACCTTTTTTCCCATAATTCAAGCACGCCGTATAGTTGCCCAGTCTGCAATTCCTGCATCGCTGGCACCCCAGATGGGCTTCGACGGCGACCCGATCTCCGATCTTGAACTCATCGACCGTCTCGCCGAGGGCAACAATCGTTCCAGAATATTCATGGCCTGGGATAAAACTTCCGTAGGGAGGCTGAGCCGGCCACGGTTTTGCCATCAGACTCACATCGGAGCTACATACGGCGCAGGCTTCCACCCGGATGAGCACATCTGCCGGCCCCGGCAGCGGAGTCGCCACCTCCTCAATCTCCAAGACATCGGGAGCCATCAATATCGCCGCCTTCATCTTTTCTGGGACCTTCAACTTTTCACTCCTTCATCTTTGAATCGAAACCTTCTGATTCAAGACGGCTCGCCCGGTCGATAGAGTATCTTGACGAATTCCTTTTCAATATCCGCAATGTGTTCTGCCATGGCCCTGCGTGCTCGAGAGACATCGCCATCCCTGATCGCCTCAAAGATTCGCTGGTGAAAGCCCAATGACCGTTTGCTGATGGCTGACCTCTCAATCACCATGGCGATATTGCTTCTCAGCAGGTCGCGGACCTTCACAATAAAATCTTGAAGAATTCGATTCTTGGCAGCCTTGGCAACGCAGAGATGAAAGTGCTGATTCGAATTAATAAAACCCACCGGGTCGTTCAACCGTCTTTTCATCTGTTGAAGACTTTGTGCTAAAGCTTTGATGTCCTCTGCTTCGGCCCGCTTCGCAGCCAAGGCGCAGAGTTCGGTTTCGATGATCTTGCGCACCTCGATCATCTCCGCAACGCTGAGGTCCTCTTGGGATCTGGGAAAAGGGAAGGAGAGATTTGTCCGCCATTGCATCTCAGGATTCACATAGATTCCTTTGTTCCGCCGCTGCAAATAGCCGAGGTGCACGAGGGCATTGAGAGCCTCCCTTAATGAACTTCGGCTGACCGTCAGAAGCTCAGCCATCTTTATTTCTGAAGGAAGTCTCTGGCCAGGAAGAAACTCACCGGAGTGGATCAGGTCTCTGATCTGCTCGAGGATACCATCGGAGACCAAGATCTTTTCAACAGGTTTCAGGGGCATAGGAAACTACAGACGGAATATTGGAAGAATGGAAAATTGGAATAATGATATTTCAGAAATAATTTCATTCATAATTTTTTTACATTATTCCATCATTCCACCGGTCCATTATTCCCAGGTTTTTGTTTTTAGGCCCTATTATTAAATTCCCGGTTTGTCGCCTGAACAAGAAATTTCTTAACTTCTTCCAGAAAGGCGGCCAAGTGTTTGGCACTGTGTTCGAAATATTTGAGCCCTTTCTCCTTGCTCCCCCGGAACGGATTTCCGATGGTGGAGGTATCCGAGTATTCCTGGTGTTCCATTGGAACCCACGCCTGCTCCGTCCCCATGAATTCCACCATTCCAGAACCATCTCTTTTTGAGAAGGCCGGCCCCATCCACTTTGGGGCATGGGTCCGATCCTGAACGGCCTTGGACATATCCACGCAGGTCTCGTCGTAGGCGAGACAGGTGGACGTTTCGATCTCTCCGGAATGCCAGCCCGGGGTCTCCTCCGGCGGACCTTCGATGATGCCCTTCAGGGCATTGTACTCTCTCTCTGTTGGCGTCTTGTACCAGCAGGTAAACGCCCCGGTCTCATAACGGATGTGGCGAAGGACCTCGTCCACCACCTTCGAATTGGAACCATGATGGGTGACAAACACCACTTTGTTAAAACCGTGATAGATGAGGGATTTGCCAATATCATAAACGACCCGACGGTAAGTCTCTCCGGAAAGGGTGACCGTCCCAGTGCCTTCTCCCCTCCCATGCATGTGGTGGGGTGAATAACCATAGGGAATGATGGGGGTGTAAATCACAGAAGCCTTTTCACTTGCCCGTTTCACCACCTCCCAGGTGGTCAAGGCGTCGCAGCCGAGAGGAATGTGGGCTCCATGACGCTCCAGGCTTCCCATGGCCACCATGACCACATCGCATGTCTTCAGATAGTCGGCGACATCCACATAGGTCATATCGTGGAGGTAAAGGCTCTTCCTTTTTGCCATTGTCATGCTCCTTTCTGAAACAGACTCTCCTCAACGACTCTCCCCAATGGGGCTTTCCTATTTTAAGAAACCCGAGTTTAAAAGATCCTCCTCTAACTTCTTCCTCTCGTCGCTCGTCAGGGGTGAAAGAGGAGCCCTGGGCCGGCCGCCGTAGAATCCTGCAAAATCCATTGCCGCCTTAACCCCTGCGACCCCGAATCGCCCCGAAACCCTCTGATTTAATCTCATCAGCTTGTACTGCTCTGCCTTTGCTTCCTCCAATTTCCCGGCTCTCCAGAGATCATATACCTTACAGCAGGCCTCCGGAGCAAAGTTGGCGATGGAGAGGACCCCTCCCACACCGCCCATGACCAAGGCCTCCAGGAAAAAGGTTGCCGATCCGGCCAAGAGATTAAAGTCGGGACCTGCGGCCAAAAGATAAGAGGCAAAGTTTCCCTTGGAGCTGTCTTTCATACCGATGATATTTGGATGCTTCGATACCTCACCGATCAAACCGGTACTGAAGGTCACGACTGCAACCTCTGGATTGTTATAGAGAAGCACCGGAATGGGGGATACGTCGGAAATCAAGCGAAAATGTCTCGAGAGAACCTGATCCGTCATCTTTTTTGAGAAAAAGGAAGGAGCGATCAAGCTTGCAAAATGCGCTCCCATGGCAGCCACCTCTTTTGTATCGATGATCGATTGTTTGGTCGATTCACGGCCCGTTCCCGCCATAATCATTTTATCTTTTGCAGATATCTTAATGACCGTTTCCAATACCTTCCGACGTTCTGCCTCAGATAAACTTTTGAATTCCCCGTTTGTCCCAAGAACCAGATAACCTCTTAATCTGGACGAGTTCAACTTTCTTATATTTTCTTCCAGCCCCTGGTAAGAAATCTCGTCCTCCTCGTCAAAGGGGGTCACGATCGGTGCAAAGACACCTTCCAATTTTTCTCTGTACATCTCCACCTCATTCTCTTTAGTATGATTGTCTGACAATCTACACCTACTATAAAAACATTTGCTCCGGCTGTCAATAGAAAAACAAACCCTGTCCTCCCCCAGTTTTTTCTTGCTCGCCTGGGGTAAATCCCTTCCGAGGCTTCATAAGGCCCACATTGAGGCAAGGACAATAAGCCTCGGAATCAATTTGAAACCCAGCCTCCCCTTGAAGCCCACGCAGCACAACCCCATAACGGTTGGGCCGATGAAGCCTCTTCAGGGACCTACCCCGGTCGGCAAACCCCACGGGCCCCCGTAGGCCGAGACACAGAGGGGTGGGTTGGAGAACCTTTAGAGCGGCCACCTTGAATCGGTCTCGGCAAGGAGTTCCAAATCCTAACCCAAGCTGACCCTTGATATCGACGAGGGTTTCCCATAACATTCAAAATGGCCGCATTCTAAAGATTTGGAAACCCGCCCCTCTGTGGCGATGGCGTCCTGAAATCTTCCCTTGGGAGAAAAAACTGGGGGAGGGCAAGAAAAACAAACTCTGGTCAGACACTAAGAGGACAAACCTCACACATCGGACCGGAGCAATAAGACAGAGAGGGATCATACCAAAATAAGCGGGGGATAGGAGGATTTGGGGAAATGACCGGCCCGATGGAGCGTCTGGACCTCTCTCGGTCTCAAGGCCGATATCCGAACCGCTCTTCAAAGATCGGAGCGATCAAATTGTCCACGGGCACGTAATCGTCGGTGAGGATCACAGAGGTCCGTGCCTCCAGATATTCCTGCAACCGCTCTTGAGGCATAACATGGGCGGTCATTTCGTCCTCCTCCCCTTTGACCGCCGTGACGAAGTCTTCCATATCTAACCTCTGAGGGCTTGCGACCACCACACACGTGCTAATCCCGATCCTGTCATAATCCGAAGTGAGCGTCAGGAGATGGACATTCCCCTTGCCGAACACCTCTTCCAAGGTCCGGATATAGGAAGGCATGAAGGCCCCTTTTTTAAAACTATCGATCACATTGGCCAGAAGCAATCCGTTTGGTTTGAGAAGCCTTTTCAATTGCATGGCAAATTCTTTTGTGGTCAAGTGAAAGGGTATCGAAAGGTCATTGAAGGCATCTCCAAATATGAAATCATAACCCCCTTGTTCCTTGCAATTCATGACGAACCAGCGGCCGTCCTCATTGAAGGAGCGGATTTTTGTATCCTCCGAAATTCCGAGATATTCTTTCGCCACCCGGGTGATCTCCGGATCGATCTCCACCACATCGATCCCAGCCTTCGGATATTTTGCCCCGATAAATCGAGGAAACGTATATCCTCCTCCGCCCAGGAAGAGGACTCTAAAGGACCCCCGTTTGCTTGCCTGCCATCTCACGATCTCTTCGTAAATCCGAATATATTCATATTCCAGATAGAACGGATCTTTCAGGTCTGTGTAAGAGTGGACGAGATGGTCGAGGACCAAGGACTCTAAAGAGTTTCCTTCGTTCCCTCTGATACTCCTCTTCAGCTTGATCGTATAGTAATCGCTCTCCTTGAAAAAATAGGCCTCTTCTTCCAAGGGGGGCTTGAAGGCGTATCCATATGCTGTCTTCAACGATTGGATAGGGGAGAGGGAAAGTGATATTTCATCTCGCCAGATCGCGGCATATCCGTACAATGCCGCCAATGGCAGAATAAGAAGGACGAGGAAGAGAAAGATGAAAAAGAGACCAAGAGATTTTCTTCTGCCGAAGAAGGCTCCGAAGACCAGAGCAGAGAGGATGAGAATGATCCCCATGGCCAAGAGGATGTGACGGGTCCCCATCCATGAGATGAGGAAGAATCCGGTGGCGAAGGTACCGAGGATGGAACCCAGGGTGGAGAAGGCATAGATCTTTCCCACCACATTGCCTGTCTTTTCCAGATTGTTGAGGGTCAGCTTGACGACGACCGGTGAGATCATCCCGAGGAGACAGGAGGGGACGAAGAAAATGATGGTCGTCACCAGAAGGATTCGGACCATCAGACTCGTCTGAAACTGGGTTCCTCCGGCCAGATTGGTTAAGGGCGAAATGGAAAGAGCTCCTAAGCCCGAGAGGAAGAGAAGCCATCCGAGTGTCGAGGGCCGAGGATATCGATCGGCGATCCGTCCACCCAGATAGGCTCCGATGCTGATTCCAGCGAGCACCACACCAATGATGCTCGTCCAGGTATAAAGGGAAACCCCCACATAAGGCGCCATCATCCTTCCCGCCACGAGCTCGATGACAAGGGTGCAGAAACTGGCGATAAAGACGACGACATTGGCTTTGATCACCTCTCTTTGCATGTTGAAACCTCTCTTCGGGAAATTAAAAAGGGGCAAAGGCGTTCCTCACTTCATTCCTTCTCCTTATGAATGACCCTTTGCCATCGGCGGCGAATATTCTATAAATTATCGAAAAGAAATTCAAGGAATTTATAATCCCCATACTGCAATTCAGAGGCTGGACTTCAGACGTCAGACTTCCCTAACATAGAGAATTGACTCTGTCGGTGCCTGGCCCTCCGGCTGAGCTCATGTCGAAGCGCTTTTCTCTGTGTCATCTCTGACCATCCGCTTTGAGTCTAATGTCTAAGGTCTGAGGATGAGTCAAACCCCCTCAGTTTTCTTTATAACTAACTTACAAATGCGGATGCAATCTAATCTATTGCCCTGCTAAGCATCTCTTTTTCCTTGACAGAGATTCCTAGAGAGCCCCTTTCAGGGAGCAGGCGGGCCAGCTGAAAAAGATTTAGGGCGGAACCGCTCATGAATTGGCTCCAAACGCCCCAATAACGA
>Ga0187770_10001847_pt1 | contig 11536 bp, 9 predicted proteins | sample 0116_SJ02_MP02_2_FD_133154 | JGI IMG/M metagenome (GOLD analysis project Ga0187770, IMG submission 133154) | Tropical peat soil microbial communities from peatlands in Department of Meta, Colombia - 0116_SJ02_MP02_20_MG | ecosystem: Environmental > Terrestrial > Soil > Wetlands > Peat | place...
GTTCTTTTCAGAGCGCAGTCTGTAAAGACTTTTCAGGGAGTTGAGGATTCCATACCAGTTATCAGGTGGAGCTGGCGGTCCACAGAGCTGATAACAAAACAGTGACGAAGCGGAGACTTGAAAGGGCATCACAGACCGAAAACAGTTTTACTCTATTTGTCACTGGTGAGAAATCGGGTTGGATTACGGGAACAAGTTCAGGGTGAAACCGGAAAGCAAGGTGAAACTGGATGAGATCGACGCCGGGTACAAGGGTGAGCATGAAGACAAAGATTCGGCTCAGCCTGAGGTGGATAAGTACATTCAGAGGCTGCATGACCTGCAATATCTCATGTATGCTGAGAACCAGCGGTCGCTCCTTATCGTACTGCAGGGAATGGACGCGGCGGGCAAGGATGGTACAATCAGCCATGTCCTAGCCGCCATGAACCCGCAAGGGTGCCGGGTATATGGCTTCAAGGCTCCATCGGCCGAGGAGCTTGCACACGATTACCTGTGGCGGATACATCAAGCCGCACCGCGGAAAGGTTGCGTGGCAGTATTCAATCGCTCGCATTACGAAGATGTACTCATTGTCCGAGTCCACAAACTAGTTCCTAAGGAAGTGTGGGGCAGGCGCTATGACGAGATCAACGCGTTCGAAAAGGAACTATCCAACGAGGGGACGCAGATTTTGAAGTTTTATCTTCACATCGACAAAGAGGAACAGCTCGCACGGTTCAAGCAACGCCTAGACGAGCCTCGCCGGCACTGGAAGATCAGCGAATCAGATTACGCAGAACGTGAGTTCTGGCATGAGTACCAGGAAGCCTACGAAGCAGCCATTAGCAAATGTAGCACCACCTACGCACCTTGGTACATAATCCCGTCCAACCACAAATGGTTCCGCAACCTCGCCATATCCCAAATCCTCGTAAACACCCTCGAATCACTCAACATGAAGTTCCCTGCACCGACTGTAAACATCGACGAAATCACGAGAAAATACCACGCCGCGTTGAAAGACGAAAAGAAAGAGAATTAGTCACAACGGATGAATTGTATGCAGTTTGCTAATGCATACAATTGAAGTGGCTGAAGGCTTTCACGATCGCGTGCGCGGTAAGAACCAGATCAAACTTACGAAAAACCCGTTACAGGCCTGAGAATTTTTGGAGGCTCAGCCCAGAAGCTTTTCGTCTCAAAACCAAGTCGGGCTTACGCTAACGTCTGCTTAGACTGCTCAAAATCACATGTGAAGAGCGGCTGCCTTTTCTTTGTTGTTGGTCATTATTGTTATCACGAGTTCCTGATGTATGGCCTAGAGAGGCCATGTTAGTAGGTTCTCAGTAGCTATCAAGGATCTGGCGAGGTGATGTTTGTGTCTGAAGCTGAAAAGAACGTTAGGAAGGTTTGGAGGGGCGAGATAAACTGTGCCCACTGCGGAAAGCAGAACGTTGTAAGGATTGAAAAGGAAACGGTCGAACCAGCAGTTCCCGCTCAAACTGAGATTCGGGTAACTGTCGAGAAATCTGTTCAAACCGTGCTTGCTTGAGAACGGTCAAGTCAAACGCTAGCTGTAGATTGGGGAGTTCGCTTCTTTTCCGAATTTCCATCTCCGCTGGCCTGCTTGCAATACGCTTCGCCCAAGCACTCAATTTTTTACTTTCTGAACATGAACCGGAAGACACAGAGGTGGGAGTTTGCGTCGACGCAACCTCCCTCGATGCTCTCGGCTTTCTTTCGAAGGTGTGATTCGAACCATCGAGTGACCAAGCCACGCATAACGCTGCAGGTTGATGTTGCTGCCACTCCCTTTCGGCATAGGAAGCACTCTTCGATAGTGCACACGTATGTTACGGTCGACCGATGATCAATTTCTTCGAGACCTATCACTCGCCCTAATCCTCGGTCTCTCAAGGCGTGGTCTAGGGCCGCAGCCAAGTTGCCGGTCAGCGTTTGATTTCTTGAGTAATGGAACGCTGTCAGGCCGATCTCTCGACCTATCTGATGTAGGATTGTCTGCGTAACGTTCTCTCCCGCGATGGCGGTAACGCGGTTAAGTAGTAATCTAATAAGTTCTGGATGACCGGATTGAGTGTGATTCATTTCGGCTTTTGCAAGCATTGCGTTCCCCGACATGGTTTCATGCTCCTTTTTCATCTCCTCTGCTACTGGAGATTCGCGCCCAACGGTGTAAGTTATGGTTAGTTGTGGAACGATCAGCCTAGTCTCTTCCGGCTGCTCTGTTCGTCCGTTGCTCCGTTCATAGCTTAGCCACGATTGCTCTAGCACGATGCCGCTCAAAGGGCGCGGTGATTTGAGTCGGAAATAATCAGAATCTTGAGCTAGTTGCGGGTACTCACGGTAGAAGGTTCGCAGATTATCTTGAAAAGTGCCTTTCATATCTATCTGTGAATCAAAATCAATCATGTCCTTGCTGAGGCCGGCCGATTGTGCCCTGTCGATAATCTTCCGCTTGAACAGTTCGCAGAGTCCCGGGTTGGCTTCAAAAGTGTCGCGAATCATGAATGCGTCTCCTAACCGAACTAGTTGGAAACCTCCGTCCTGGAAGTGCTCAAACGATCTAACCCTGTTTGGTTGCGCAAAAGCCAGTGGCAGGATGAGGCGGGATATAGCAATGTGAGCGAATAAGGAGATAATTCACTGAACTATGATGAAGAATGTTGGCGCGAACTTGCCTCTACAATTGTTTTTCCATATTGGAATCACGCGCGTTACTTCGAGGCGCTCAAGCGTCGTTTGTCTTCTTGGGTTGGTAATTGGATTAGCAGCGCTCTTGCTACGTCGAGAGATTCTTCCTTCGCCATGTCTGCTAGGCTGTCCGCCAGGCTTGAAACCTCACGGAGGGCTGGAGAGATCTCGCAGAGAGGTTGGATGCTGTCCTCGAACCCCTTGAATATACGGCCGTCCGCACATATCCCATTCAGCATATCCTCCATTACCTTCCTTGAACGCTTGGTCACAACATATTCAGCCGCATCCATTTCATGCAGCAAGGTCGATAACCCTTCATCATCGCTGGAGAATTGGCAGGCGGAACCATCCGAGACCTTTAGCGCCTGCTTAACCAGCCGAGGTTGATACTCAGTTCGGCCTACGAAGCGGCTCACGTATTGTTCAGTTTCTAGCACAGGAACCCTGTCAATCAGCCGCACACGGGGAAGCGAGAGGAGCGTCTCAATGGGTCTAGGCAATTCTAAGGGTAACTTGCGTATGGCGGGGTGTTAAAACGGTTCCTCTTGAGGATGGGAATCTCGGTAGAGAAAGTGTCGATAGCCTACTCCATGAAGTCCTCTATTTATTCATGAGCTTTCGATAAAGTCAGTTTTCGAGAAAGTTCTGATATTGATGGAGTCTTAGTTCACGGTTCAAATTTGGTCGTCCATCCACACAGAGGAGATTGTGATGGTCATAATTTTGAGTTCGTCATGAGGACTTCGCTTATGGTTAATGCAGTTAATGGTAGCTGTTCCTGTTTAACCTCTATAAACTGGCAAACGGAGTCCAATTTCGGATGAAGTTAATTGCAATTCACTCAGGTTTTAACTTGAAACATGGCGTTTTCGTTTCGCTCATTGCTCTTTTCATCATGGTGGTTTTGATTGCTGCTCGACCAGTTTCAGCTGCTCCTCCTTACTGGTTCCAAGTAGGAGTGAAAGCGGACATAGGATCGGTGAACGTTACAGGTGCCAGTGTTCAGATTATGACTCATGGGCCGCAACCGAATCCGAACGCCGACACTTCATTCTGGGTTGGTCTCTACCTCCCGAATAACGCGTTCATTCAGGTGGGGTATGTTATGTGGGCGAGTACGGGGGGCTATCCGCAGAGGTTTTGGGAATATTTTCCTCCGAACACAGCCAGTCAAGGGGGCGGTACATTTCAAGGAGATTTTGATGGGGGTGAAGTTGCGAACGGTACATGGCACACGTATTCATTGCAGAGTAACGGAAACGTATGGTCCGCTTACGTTGACGGTGTGTTGGATGGGTCGGTGGGTCTTGGAGCATCGAATTCTGGTGGCCATACACTCCACGCGATTGCTGAGGTAGAAGATGCATACACAACGAATATTATTCTTGGGCCGGCAGAATTCAGAGACTTCGCCTATCGCGACACGAACAGTATATGGCATAATGTATCGGCAGCGATAGGCTCCATTGGCTACGGTGTTGGTAGCGGAGGGCTTCCGTTGAATGAGAAGATCCCGTACGGATTGCAGGTTCTGGGAGTCGACGAGTGGTTGGCTGGGAGCGGCCTCCCGCAGACAGGGAACGGCCAGCTTCTCTGGGATGATGGTAGGATAATGTCAAGTGCTGCCTATGCCGAGTACGGAGTCATGTTAATTCTGATTGCGTCAGAGCCTTCATTTGAAGTCCATTTCCCATCAATCGTTACCAGCTTCGATAGCAGTGGGTCAGAGATCTGGTTGCCACTAAATGCGTGAGCCGATTAAGACTTCGTTTACGACTGGCGTTCTGGTCTCTAGTCGGGTCGCGTAAAATTCCTTTTCATATGTCTCATGGAAGTTCGGCGTTCCATCCGTTGTGAGTTATGTTGCGGATCGGATGACCCTGCTTTTCCGGTTCGTTCCAGAATCGCCAGAAGCCCGCCTCCTAGTGGGAAAATCTGAGTAAAAAACTGCCACTGGCCTTCTCGGTGTACCCTTCGTTAGGACAAGAAGGGTTCGACTAATGGGCGCGAAAATAAGCATCGCTTTTCTTTCTGGTAGTGTGGCACGGTTTGAAGATGAATATGCGTTTGCGAACTACCGCGTATAACTTTATGCAAATCACTCCATAAAGTCCTCTGCCTTCTGTGGTTCGGGTGGTAGGCCTTTACGTTTTCTGATGTCCGTTATTACTTGGGTTACCATTGATTGTGGGACGGGGGCCCAGTGTGAGAACTCTAAGCCCCAGAATGCTCTTCCCTGCGATGCGCCGCGCATCACTTCTGATAGGTCGAATGTTTCTGCCGTTGGTAGCTCACCGACCACGTAAATGAGGTGTCCTCGCTGGTCAACGGAGATGATCTTTCCTCGCTTCTGTGAGATCACACTTGTAGCGGCCCCCAGCAGTTCGGGTGGAACCTTAACGGTAATTCGTTGCACGGGTTCGAGGAGGACTGGGTTGTCGCTGAGAAACGCTACGAAGAATGCTCGCCTGCTCATTGGCATAATTTGTGCCGGGCCGCGGTGGACGGGGTCTTCATGAAGGGATATGTCGGTAACCTTGACTTTGACCCCTCGAATTTGCTCGTAAGCTAATGGCCCTTCCTTCAAGCCCCAGCGGTAACCGGCGACGACCATTTCCTTAACTTCCTGCAGGAACTGTGCTCCCTTAGTCACCTCGACGAGCATGTTGCTGCCTTCGTCAACACTCCAGACACCGCGTGCCTCATCGGGTGGCCATCCTTCGTCTCGCAGTATCTTCGCCATATCATGCCGGTCCTGGTACTCGCCGATCTTCCCTTCCTTGATCATGTCAATGATCTTGTCGGGGAGCGGCTCGACGGAGAGGTAGATCTTGTTGTGCTTGTTCGGCGACTTGCCTTCAACTGGGCCAGCGGCGCCTCTTACGCTTTCACGGTAGATTACAATTGGTTTGGAAGTGATAATCTCGAGTCCAGTCTTCGTGATGAGCGTTGTAGCGATCTCAAGGTGAAGCGTCCCCATGCCCGCAATAAGGTACTCTCCGGTTTCCTCGTTGATCTTCGTGACCAGGTTTGGATCTTCGAGGCTTAGTTTTCGGAGTAAGTCCACAAGCTTCGGCAGGTCGCGGCTATACTTTGGCTCAACGGCCATTGTAACGACTGGTTCCGTGACGTAATGCACGGCCTCGAAGGGGGCGATGTCCTTTATCGTTGAAAGCGTCTCCCCTGCTTTCGCCGCGTCCAGGCCGAGTAGGGCGGGTATGTTGCCGGCGCTTATGGTTCCGACAATTTCCCTGTACGGTCCCATGAAGAGGCACACCTGCTGCACTCTTTGGTCAACACGCGCTCCAAGCAGGTGGAATGTTGAGCCTTCGGTGATACTGCCTGAGAATAGCCGGCCACTCGCGACGATACCGGCCTGCGGGTCAACGACAATGTTCGTGATGGCCATGACCACCGGCCCGTTATCATCGCAGTTCATCATCGCTTGTCCAACATCGCTGTTAATGTCGCCTTTCCAGATCTTGGGTATGCGGTACTTCTGCGCGACGTGGGGCGGGGGGTGGGCCTCAACGGCCATGTTCAAAATGGCGTCGTGCAGTGGGGCCTTGGTTGTCAGTTCGGCGACTTTATCGTTCAGGTAGGCGTCTACGACGTCGGAGAACTTCACGTTCCTTTCCTTCGCAATCTCTGCGTTGAATCCCCACCGGTCCTTCGCAGATCCCATGGCGACTGTGTTGGTTGCGAAACTTACTTTCCATTTCTCGCGATATTCTGGTTCGGCGTAGAGGTCGATGAGGCGGTTGAATTCAGTTATTATGCGCCCGATCCTCTCCTGTATCTGGTCGGAGCTGAGTCGGAGTTCCTTGATGAGTCGGTCAATCTTGTTAATGTAGAGAACCGGCCGAACCCGCTCCTCCAACGCCTGCCTTGTTACGGTCTCGGTTTGCACCATGATCTCTTCGACGGAGTCAACCACAACCACGGCTCCATCAATGGCTCTGAGGGAGCGTGTCACTCGGCCCGAAAAGTCAACGTGGCCGGGTGTATCGATTAGGTTGATTACGTAGGGTGTTCCGTTCCGTTCGTGGAGTAGGCTCACGTTTGCGGCTTTGATGGTCATCTGCCGCTTCTGCTCTTCCTCCATGTAATCCAGGGCTAGCGCTGTGCCAGCCATGCTGGGTGACAGAAGACCGGCGGCGGCAAGGAGGGAATCGCTCATCGTCGTCTTGCCGTGATCGACGTGGGCGATTATGCCCATATGTTCCGGACGTGGGCTAGGCTACGCCTTTCGGATCTGGTCCTTGTTCGCTATGATCCTCTGTATCTCCGTTGTAGTCTTGTAACGCGGCACTTTTTCTCATTCCTGTGCGAAATTCGAGCTGGGCAAAGCGCACGATGTCATTTAATCGTTACTATCGGTCCTTGCCACATCTTCTCAGAAGATTTACGCCGCTTTCGTTTTCCTTCCTTTAGGTGGGAAATCGCCTCAAACCATATCTGCCATGCCGTCATCCGCTAGGTCGATAGAGATGTACCATCCTAGACTCCGCGGAACATACCATCAAATGGGGGTGAAGTACGGAACCGCTCTTCGAAAGCATGGCTTCAAGCTGCCACAGATCGAAGAACAGACCGTCGCTCTCGGACTGAAGTGCCAGGAAGAAGTAGGGAGAGTCTTCCCTGAGATCTTTGAAGAGATCCACGGTCTTGCCGAAACCATCAAGGAACCGTACGAGAAGTTGGCAGCGTTCCTTCTAATCGTAGGTTACGGTAAGCCGATGGGTTGTAGCTCCTTCGCATCTGTAAACGACTCTACAGTCATCTTCGGACGGAATTATGATTTCTTTTACAGGTTCGAAAAATACTCCGAGAGCTACCTGATCCGTCCCAAGGGTGCGTATGCAAGCATAGGAAATACAGACATCTTTGTTGGCCGAGAGGATGGGGTGAATGAGAAGGGACTGGCGGTTTCGATGCATTTTGTCGCCGCCCAACTCGGCGCGCCTGGAATCAATTTTCCATTAGCAGTGCGATTTATGCTCGACAAATGTTCGAACACGGCGGAGGCGGTAAACTTCCTAACGCGCGTGAAGTTCCTAACAGCGAACAACTATTTGATCGCTGACCGAGCCGGAGAGTTGGCGGTCGTAGAAGCCTCGCCAGCTGAGATTCGGGTTCGACGTCCGGAGGCAGGTGAGCCGTTCATTGTTGCAACAAATCATTTTGTCCATTCGGAAACGAAACCATTCGAAGACGCAGCGAAGAGGGACCCTGACTCGGAAATGAGGTATAAGACGATGCTGGGGAGTCTAAGGGAAGTGAGTGGTCGCGTGACTGAGGGCATTGCGAAGCGCATCCTATCCAATCATGAGGGGCGTGTCTGCTCGCATTTGGATTACATAAAACTTGGAACGCTATGGTCGCAAATTGTTGACTTGAACCGACTAACCGTATTGCGGGCAGAAGGTCAGCCATGCAAGACGAAGTATCGCCCTGATAAACGGTTGCTGACTTCCATCACCCACAGCTAGGTCTGACAATTACCTTCCAACACAGTTCCGTAGTGATAGAACATTAGACAAGAGGAAACGGTTTAGTGGGCATTTCGGATGGGGGGTCTGCTCTGCGGAGATTGGGTCCGCTCGGTTAACTGTCTTCTCCTTTATGTCTGAGCGTGCGCTCCATATTGACTTCAGGCTGTCACCTTGGGCTTCAATCTCTCTCCTCTAGTAGTTCGGCGGCAAATTACACTGAACGATTTGAGGGGTCGAGGCCTCGCTGTTGACGCAAATAACATGCTCTACCAGTTCCTCGCTTTAATTCGAATGAGGGATGGTAGGCCTTTCACCGACGCGCACGGGAATGTGACATCCCATTTGCTAGGCCTCCTCATGCGTACGACCCGCCTGATGGGCGATTATGGGGTCAGGCCTGTGTTTATCTTCGACGGGAAACCTCCCGAACTCAAAACGGAGACCTTGCAAGCCCGACGGCGATTTCGGGAACGGGCTAGGCGGCAATGGGAAGATGCCATAAGGCGTCACGATTACTCGGCTGCCTGGTCAAAAGCGGTTAGGATGGATTCTCTCACTAGGGCTATGCAGGAGGACGTGAAGACTATGCTTGCCCTACTCGGGATCCCCCACGTTCAGGCGCCGGAGGAGGGCGAAGCCCAGGCCGCATATATCGCCGGGAAGGGAGAAGTATGGGCCGCAAATAGCCGCGACTACGACTCCGTTCTATTCGGTGCCCCGAGGCTTGTACGGTACGTGACAGTCTCCGGCCAAGAGTTCCTCCCTAGCACCGGCATTTCAAGACCGCTGGTCCCTGAGCTGATCGAACTTCAGGAGCTTCTCAAAGCCTTGTGTGTGAGTAGGCAACAGCTCGTGGACCTCGCCATCCTAGTTGGAACCGACTTCAACGCGGGCGTGAAGGGAGTCGGCCCAAAAACTGCTCTGAAGCTCATCAAGAAATTTCAAAGTCTCGAAGAACTTCCAAAGGAGTACCTGGATCAACTTCCATCGAAGGTTCAAGAAATTCGGAAGATCTTCCTTGAGCCCACCGTAACCGATGATTACCAGATCAAATTCAACGGCCTCAACGAGACTGGTCTGAAGCATTTCCTGGTCGAGGAACGCGGCTTCTCGGAGGACCGCGTCGAACTCGCGGTCAAGAGGATGAGGGCGTTTTACCTGTATGAAAAATCTGATCTTACAGGGTGGCTTGGGACGGCGGCATAAGTGCCCACATCGTTCTCAAAGTTTGCTGAAGTATGCCGCAAACTCGAGTCCACTACAAAGCGAACAGAGAAAGTCGCGTACCTAGTGGGCTTCCTGAGAAACCTAGACCGGGATGAGGTGGCCCCAGCGGTATCATTCACGACAGGTCGGCCTTTCCCTGAATCTGATGAAAGGGTGCTCGACGTTGGAGGACGGACCATATGGAAAATTCGCCAGAGCGCAGAGCTGACTGGCCAATCCGCTCTTGTGCAGGCGCCAGTCACAATTCTTGAAGTCTACCGAACTTTCGAAAAGATCGCGAATGCTTCAGGATCAGGGTCAAGGCAACGCAAGGAGACTATGCTGGATACGCTGTTGGGCCGCCTTTCCCGCAAGGAGGCGGATTATTTGATGCGGATAGTTTTCGGAGAGATGCGAATCGGCGCGGTGGAAGGAGTGGTTCTTGACGCGATTGCTGAAGCATCCTCGATTAACCCTGAAAAGGTCAGGAGGGCAAACATGCTTCTCGGAAGCCTGCCAAAAGTCGCTGAGCTAGCATTAACAAAAGGGCGACCAGGCGTCGGCGCGGTCGGGTTAACGTTATTCGTTCCCATCAAACCGATGCTCGCAGAGATGGCATATGGATTTGATGAAGTGCTCAAGGAACATGGTGGACGCTCCGCCTTCGAGTTCAAATACGATGGTGCAAGGATTCAGATTCATCGAAAGAACAGCGAGGTACGGATCTTCAGCAGGAGGCTCACAGATGTCACAGCGAGCGTGCCCGATATTGTGGAGTTAGCGCGAACCAATATCCGTGCCTCCGAGTATCTTGTTGAAGGAGAAGTAGTCGCCACGGGTCGCGGCGGTCGTCCGTTACCGTTTCAGGATCTTATGCGGAGGTTTCGCAGAGTGCATGAAATCGACGCTATGGTGACCAATATTCCGCTGAAACTGTACCTTTTCGACATCGTCTTCTTGGACGGGCATCTCCTGATCGATGTGCCCTACGAGAAACGGTGGGCAACCGTGAGCGTGCTAACAGGAGATGAGTTGCTTGCTACCAGAATAGTCACTGGGGATGTGACGGAAGCAGAAAAGTTGATGGACGCATCCATCAAAGCAGGTCATGAGGGTCTGATGGCGAAAGACCTGAAAAGCGCATACACGCCTGGAGTTCGTGGCAAGAGATGGCTCAAGATCAAACCCGTCGAAACCTTGGACGTCGTCATTGTGGCCGCGGATTGGGGTTCAGGAAGGCGGAGGGGTTGGTTGAGCAACTACCACCTTGGGGTCAAAGACGAGGAAACCGGACAATTCCTAGTAGTGGGGAAGACTTTCAAAGGCCTTACTGACGTGGAGTTCACCGAAATCACACCGAAACTACTCGAGTTGAAAACGAAGGAAACCGAATACACGGTATTCGTTAAGCCATCGATTGTCGTTGAGGTGGCCTTTAACGAGATTCAACACAGCCCACATTACAAGTCCGGATTCGCACTACGCTTCGCCCGAATCACCCGCTTCAGAGAGGATAAACGACCTGAGGACGCTGACTCGCTCCAACGGCTATCACAACTATACCATGACCAGTTCAGATTCAAGTCCTCTTTCGACATCTGAGGCAGGTCCATGAAGGTCGCTTCGCTGTTTAGCGGCGGAAAGGACAGCACATACGCACTTTGGTATGCGCAAATGCAAGGTTGGGACGTTGACGCACTCGTCACTGTCTTTCCTGAGAAAGCGGACTCGTGGATGTTTCACTATCCGGCGCTAGAGTGGACTGGCCTGCAGGCAAGATCTGCCGGGCTTCGACAGGTATGCGTGCCTACCAAGGGCGTGAAGGAGCAAGAGCTTGACGACCTCGGCCACGCGCTTGATACCCTGAAGAAGTCTATTGGCATTGAGGGTATCGTTTCAGGGGCAATTGCCAGCGAATATCAACGTACCAGACTCGATAACCTGTGCGAAGGGCTCGGGTTGAGGAGCTTCGCGCCTCTATGGCATAAGGATCAGGCCCAGCTAGTCCACGAGGAAATTGAAGCAGGGTTCGAAGTAATCGTAACCGCCTGCAATGCGCTTGGCTTGGACGAGAAATGGCTGGGTAGACGACTCGACCCAGACGCGCTTAAGGAACTAATCAAATTGCACGAGAGGTA
>Ga0187770_10001848_pt1 | contig 11536 bp, 10 predicted proteins | sample 0116_SJ02_MP02_2_FD_133154 | JGI IMG/M metagenome (GOLD analysis project Ga0187770, IMG submission 133154) | Tropical peat soil microbial communities from peatlands in Department of Meta, Colombia - 0116_SJ02_MP02_20_MG | ecosystem: Environmental > Terrestrial > Soil > Wetlands > Peat | place...
CTGCGGCAGGCGGCGCTGGGGCCGACCCCGGTCAGCTGCGGCAGGCGGCGCAGGTGCCGAGCACGTCCAGGCGGTGGCTCTCGGCGTGGAATCCCCGGTCCGATCCGAGGGTGCCCATCAGCGAGCTGACGCTGTGCTCGAGCCCGGCGGGGGCGGCGAAGTCCTCGACGGCCCCGCACGAGAGGCAGACGAGGTGGTGGTGGTGGCGGCCGGTGACTGATTCGTCCAGCTCGTAGCGGGCGAACTCGTCGGTGCCGGAAACCCGGTGCACGGCGCCTGCTTGGCCCAGGACCGCCAGGTTCCGGTACGCGGTGCTCTGCGGGAGCGATGGGCACGCCGCCACCAGCTCGCCGGCGGTCAGCGGCCGACCGGCCTTCGCGAGGGCCTCGACGAGCTGCCGCCTGCCGCTCGTGTAGCGCTGGTCGACGGCGTCGAGGCGGCGGGCGACGGCGGTGTGGATCTGGTCCGACACGTGTCGAGTCTAGCGGGAGCGGCCCCGTTTTGAAATAAGAACTATTCTTGTTCTAGTCTGGGCTGCGCAGACGAGAGGAGCGGGCACGGTGCGGACGAGGGAGCGGGGACGGGCAGGGGCGTGGGCGCGGCGCTGGCGGGTGCTGGCCCTTGCCGGCGGGTTGGCGGCGCCCCTGCTCCTCGCCGCCGGGTGCAGCAGCTCGACCGGCGCGGGCCCGGGTGTCATCGACGCCGTCGGCGCGGAGAACGAGTACGCGAACGTCCTCGGCCAGATCGGCGGCAACTACGTCCACGTGTCGTCGATCCTGGACAATCCCAATACCGACCCCCACACCTTCGAGTCGAGCCCGAGCGTCGCCCAGCAGGTGAGCGCGGCGGAGCTCGTCGTGCAGAACGGCGTCGGCTACGACGGCTTCATGGACAAGATCGAGTCGGCGTCCCCGAACGCGAGCCGCAAGGTGGTCGTCGTGCAGCACCTGCTGGGGCTCCCCGACGACACCCCGAATCCGCACCTGTGGTACGACCCGCGGACGATGCCAGCGGTGGCCAAGGCGGTGGCGGACGACCTGTCGGCCATCCAGCCGCAGCACGCGGCCTATTTCCAGGCGAACGTGCAGAAGTTCGACGCGTCCCTGACGCCGTGGACGGCCGCCATCGCCGCGGTCAGGGCGCAGTACGGCGGCGTCGGCGTGGCGACCACCGAGCCGGTGGCCGACTACCTGCTGCAGGCCATGGGGCTGCACAACCTCACACCCTTCCAGTTCCAGGCCGACATCATGAACGGCGTCGACCCGAGTCCCCAGGACATCTCGCTGGAGAACGGCTTCTTCACCAGCCACCAGGTCAAGGTGTTCTGCTACAACCAGCAGGTGGTCGACTCCCTCACCACGTCGATCAGGCGGAACGCGGAGGCGGCCGGCATCCCCGTGGTGGGCGTCTACGAGACGATGCCGACCCCTGGCTACGATTACCAGAGCTGGATGCTGGCCGAGGTCGAGGCCATCCGAGCAGCCATCGCGAGCGGGAAGTCGACGGAACACCTGTGATCCCAGGCGCGGACCGGGAGACGAGCGTCCTGGAAGTCGTCGACGCGACCGTCGTCCTGGCCGGGCGCCCCGTCCTCGACAAGGTCTCCCTCAGCATCGGCCCAGGGGAGTTCACCGGGCTCATCGGCTCCAACGGTGCCGGCAAGACGACCCTGTTGCGGGCCGTCCTCGGATTGCACCAGCTCAGCGACGGCAGCGTCCGCTTGGAGGGCCGCCCCCTGTCACGCACGAACCGCTCGGTGGGCTACGTGCCCCAGAAGGTCCTCTTGGATCCCGACATCCCGATGCGGGCGCGGGATCTCGTCGCCCTGGGCCTCGATGGCAACCGCTTCGGCGTGCCCTTCAGGTCGAGGGCGCGGGCGCACGCCGTGGAGGAGATGGTCGCCGCCGTCGGGGCCGAGGCGTTCGCCGACCGCCGGGTCGGGCGGCTGTCGGGTGGCGAGCAGCAGCGGATACTCATCGCCCACGCCCTCATCGGCAGGCCCAAGCTCCTGCTGCTCGACGAACCGCTGGCGAACCTGGACCTGCACAGCGGGCAGGAGGTCGTGGAGATCCTCAGCGCCCTCGCCGAGGAGCGGCACGTCGCCATCTTGCTGTCGGCGCACGACATGAACCCGTTGCTGCCCGTCATGGACCGCGTCGTGTACCTGGCCGACGGCCGGGCCGCCAGTGGCACCACCGACGAGGTCATCAAGGAGGACGTCCTCAGTGCGCTGTACGGACACCACGTGGACGTGATCAACGTCCACGGCCGCATCCTGGTCATCGCCGGGCCGTCGGACCTCGACCACCTCTCCCTCGGCCACCACGAAGTGATCGAGCCGAGGCAGCTCGCCCACCTGGCCGCGCCCCACGAGGGCATGCACGAGGAGCGAGGCGATTCGTCACATCCTTGACTGGATCGTCGAGCCCGGGTTCTTCTCGAGCCAGCCCGTGCAGGTCGCCCTCGTGCTCGGCGCCGCAGCGGCGCTGCTCTCCGCCGTCGTCGGGCTTTTCACCGTGGTCCGTGGTCAGTCCTTCGCCGGCCACGCCCTGACCGACGTGGCCGCCGCCGGCGGGTCCGGGGCACTGCTCGTGGGCGTGGACCCGGTGTACGGCTTCGTGGGCTTCGGCCTCTTCGCGGCGGGCGTCATGGACCTCATCGGCGTCCGCCGGCTGCGGGGACGAGACCTGGCCACGGGCACCGTGCTCGGGGCGGCGACCGGGCTCACTGCCCTGATCCTCTACTTCGACACCACCTCGCAGGCGACGACGGGTGCGACCCAGCAGATCCTCTTCGGCTCGATCTTCACCGTCAACGCGTCGGTCCTGCCCCTGGTCATCGTCCTGAGCCTCGTTTCGCTGGTGGTCGTGGCCGTGCTGTACCGCCCGCTGCTGCTGAGCACGGTGAGCACCGACATCGCGCGGGCGAGGGGTGTGCCCGAACGGCTGGTCGGCGTCGTCTTCCTGGGGACCGTGTCCGTGGCCGTCGGGCTCTCGGCCCTGACGATCGGGGCGATCCTGTCGACGGCGCTGCTCGTGGGCCCGGCCGCGACCGCGTTGCGGCTCACCACGCGCATGGCGCGGGCGCTGGCGGCGGCTGCGGCCATCGGCATCGGCTCGTGCTGGGTCGGGGTGCTCCTCGCCTACGACAGCTACTACTGGGGGTCTTCGCATCACGGGGTCCCGGTGAGCTTCTTCATCGTGATGCTGGTCTTCGCCGCCTATCTCGTGTCGGGCCGCCTCGACCGTGCCCGGCGCCGGGCGCCGGCACCGACCGCGAGCGGGCGGGCCGAACGGCTCCCCGAGCCGGCCGCCGGGGTGCGGGGATCGTCCTGATGTTCTCAGGGTTCATGGTGAACGCCTGGACCGTGGCCACGATCGTGGCTGTCATCGCCGGGGTGGTCGGCTTCTTCGTGGTCCTGCGCGGATCGGCCTTCCCGGCACACGCCATACCGAACGGCGCCTTCGCCGGGGCGGCGGCGGCGAGCGTCATCGGCGTGAACGAGCTGCTCGGACTGGCGGTGTGCGCCGTGGCGGCCGCCTTCGGCATCGGCGCGCTCGGCCGCCGGGGGCGTCACGACGTGGCGACGGCCCTCGCGCTGGTCGTGATGCTGGCGTTCGGCTCCTTCTTCCTCAGCCGGAGCACGGAGTACGAGCCGCAGCTCTACTCGCTCCTCTTCGGCGAGGTCCTCGGCGTCAGCACCTCGGAGCTCCTCCCCGTCGCCGGGCTCGCGCTGGCTTGTGTGGTCGCCGTCGCCGTGCTCTACCGGCCGCTGCTGCTCTCCTCGGTGGTTCCCGAGATCGGGGACGCCAGGGGCGTCAGAGCCGCCAGGATGGAGGGCGCGTTCCTGGTCGTGCTGGCGCTCGCCACCGCCATGACCGTCCCGGTGGTCGGGGCGCTTCTCATCTTCAGCCTGATGATCGGTCCCCCCGCCGCCGCCCGGTCGGTCACCAACCGGCCGCTGGCGGCGATCGGGCTGTCGGTGGCGTTCGCCCTCCTCACCGTGTGGAGCGCCATCGCCCTGTCGTACCTGACGGACTGGCCCATCGGCTTCTTCGTCGGGTCACTCGCCGCCGTCTGTTACGGGGTGGGCAGGCTCGTCGGCGCGTCGGCCGGCTCGTAGGGACGCGTTCGCCCGCACCAACGGAAGAGCCCTTTTGCCCTCCCGGGGCGTCTGGCGGCGTCGGACCATCGACGTGCGAGGAGGGACGACTATGACGACTTCGACAGACACGAAAACGGCGTGGCAGGCGGTCGCCGACCATCTGGACGCCCTGGGCCTGAAGCTGAAGCTCCACTTCGAACAGGCGGCGCAAGGCCAGCGGCCGGCGGAGGAGGTCGGCCGTGCCTTCGAGCGGCTCGGCGCCGCCATCGAGACGACGTTCTCGGCGATCGGTGCGGCAGTCGAGGACCGCGCCGTTCGCGAGGACGCGAGCAAGCTCGCCGTTGCCCTCGGCAACGCCCTCGCCGACACGCTCTCCGCCGCGGGGCAGGACGTGGCCAAGGTCGCCGAGGGCCTGCGCTGCGGCGCCGACAGGACCCACGCCGAGGTGCCGAAGGAGACGACGGCCGGCAAGACGTGAGGGGCTGCCGCTCAGTAGGGAGACGGCGCGACGGCGATGCCCCACGTCTCCGACGGCGGCCGTGACCATGGACCCTGGCCGGGTCGCCGGTGGCGGCGCGCGCTGGTGCCAGGAAAGAAAGGAGGTGCGCCATGTCCATCCTGGTCACCTTCGGATCCAAGCGAGGGGGAACCGAGGAATTGGCGCGGTGGGTAGCCGAGGGACTGCGCGACGAGGGCTTCGAGGTCGACCTGGTGCCGGCCAGGCAGGCCCCGCACGTCGAGGATCACGAGGCCGTCGTGGTCGGCGGTGCGCTGTACGCGATGCGCTGGCACAAGGACGCCAGGCGATTCGTCAAGCGACACGCCGCCCAGCTGCGCCAGCGGCCGACCTACTTCTTCGCCAGCGGCCCTCTCGACGACTCGGCCACCAAGTCGGCCATCCCTCCGGTCAAGGGGGTCCAGGCCCTCTTCGACGAGGTGGGTGCGGCAGGCCATGCGACCTTCGGTGGCCGCCTGACCCCTGACGCCAAGGGGTTCCCCGCAAGCGCCATGGCCAAAAAGAACGCCGGGGACTGGCGCGACGCCGACCAGGTCCGGACATGGGTCCGGTCCATCGCGGCGGAGCTCCGAGCGCGGGTACCGCACACCGCCTGAGGACCGTCGAGGGGCGGGGTGCGCGGGCGTCGAGCAGTCGCGCGCGAGTGACGAACGTGTGACGTATCGGCGACCGATGTGTGACGCGCGCGCGATCGGTGTGTGACGGACGCGCGACGAAAGCGCGCGCGTACGGGTTGACGCGCAGAGTTCGTCACGAGTTCACCGCTCCGTCACGGATTGTCCCTTGTGTCGTCGCGGGCGCGCGTCGTAAATCAACGCCATGACCTCTCACAGGCACTCCCTGCATCGCATCCGTCTGGTCGCGGCCATGTGCGCGGCGGCCTTCATGGCCTTGTTCGTCGTCGCACCGCTCGGCGCATCGGCCAGCACCGGCGGCATGAAGCTGGCCGCCGGCGGCGGCACGCTCGGTAACACGGGCCTCGCGCCGGGTGACATCCAGCACGTGTTCCTGATCATCCTGGAGAACAAGTCCTACGACGAGACGTTCACCGGGCTGAACAACAACTCGTACCTGTGGCAGACCCTCCCGTCGGAGGGCGTGCTCCTCAAGAACTACTACGGCACCGGCCACTCCAGCCAGGACAACTACATCGCGCTCGTCTCCGGACAGGGACCCGAGGAGGACGTCCAGAACGACTGCAGCAACGCCGACACGCCGTTCGGCTCGGATTCGACCATCGTCACCAGCGCCAGGGACATCTCCCAGGGCGGCACCGGGACCATCGGTGGGGCCAGCCCCAACTGGAACTACGGCCAGGTCGACTCGCTGCTCGGTGCCAACGCGCCGACCGGGACGACGTCCAACGGCGGGGCGACGACGACCAACGGCTGCAGCTACCCGAACGAGGTCGCCACCCTCTTCGACCAGTTCAACCTGGCCGGCGTGAGCTGGAAGGGCTACGCCCAGGACCTGCACGGTGCCCAGCCGGAAGGCTCGACGTCGTGGGTGAGCGAGCCCGTCCCGGGCCGCGACGACGGTCTGTGCGGGGCGCCGGGGCCGTCGAGCGAGGACCCGGCGACCAATCCCACCTACCTGAGCGGGGCCCACGGGTACCCGATCGCCAGCACGTTGTACTCGGGGACGGCTTCTGGTGGCTCCACGACGACCCTGACCGTCGGCGGCTCGCCCTGGACCACCAACCAGTTCCAGTCCACGTCGAGCGTCCCCTACGAGCTGCTGATCACGGGCGGCACCGGGGCCGGCGAGCACGCCACGATCTCGTCGAACACCGCCAACACCCTGACGTTCGGGGCGATCCCCACCGCTCCCGACGCGACGTCGACGTTCGAGATCGGGGTCCAGGACACCTCGTCCTACACGGCGGCCTCGCTCGAAGCGGGCACGGGCACGGCCAACAACCCGCAGTACTCGGACCAGTACGTGGCCAAGCACTTCCCGTTCCCGTGGTTCGACTCGTTGACCGGAAGCGACGGGGGCGCCCTCACCGAGCCGGCCGGCGGCTCGAACTGCGACGCCAACCACATCGCCAACCTCGACGACCCGAACGAGGGCCTGGTCCACGACCTGCAGAACAACACGGTCCCGAACTTCTCGTGGATCCTCCCCGACAACTGCAGTGACGCCCACGACACGACGTGCAAGGGCAACAACCTGTCGGGTGCGTTCGGGACCAACCCGAACGGCACGGTCAACCTGAACGACCCGATCTACAACCCGCCCGGCCTGCCCTCCTTCGACCCCGAGGCGACGACCCCGAGGAACTACACCGGCGGGCTCTACGCCTCGGACCTGTTCCTCGCCTACTACGTCCCGCTGATCGAGGACTCGTCGGCGTACCAGCACGGCCTGATCGACGTCACCTTCGACGAGGGCGAGCCGGACTTCACGTATTCGGGCAACAGCTTCAACAACGTGTTGACCAACCCCAGCGTGGTGACGTCGCCGCCGAACGGCTCGGCCATGCCGGCGGGCCAGGGCACGACCTCCCCGCAGGCCTCGCCGCCGGGCGACGCTCCGACCTTCGGGGCCTCCGGGACCACCTACCCGGGCGCGGACTCGATCTTCGGTGCCTACGACCTCCTGGCCGACGCCGCCGGCGAGAACATCAGCGGCACCAACGTGAGCAGCGAGCCCACGGGCCCCAATTCGACCCTCGGAACCGACGCGAACGGCGACCAGCTCTACCCGGGCCCGGGCAACAACTCCTTCGTCGACCGCCCGGCGCCCTGCGGCACCGGGGCGCCGGCGAACTGCGTGAGCGGGCTGGTGCTCGGCGGCGGCGGCACCACCTCGAGCTCCACGCGCACCGACACCGTCACCGGTAGCTCGAGCTCGAACGTGATCAACTACCCGAACCCCTCGAGCGGCAATCCCAGCCTGGTCGCGGACGACACCGGGCGCACGATCTACTCGATCACCATCGGCGGCACGACGTACACCTACGGGACCAGCGCCTACAACACCGCGTTCCCCAACGGCGCCTTCGTCGGGGCCGTCACGGACAGCGGCCCGCTCTACCCGGCCAACAGCGGCGGGCCCACGGTGAGCGCGTCGTTCCAGATGGTCGACGACGCCGGCAACCCCGTCGACCCGCCGGCGAGCGGGAACAACCAGGTCACCCAGGTGAAGCTCGACGGCGAGTGCGACCCGGCCACGGGCAGCCTGGTGAGCACCTGCACGACGCCCGGGCTGACCGCCGACCCGATCTTCGACGCCCTGGACCCGACCCCGGGTGGGGGGGACACGGGGCAGGTGCTGATCAGCCCGTACATCAAGCAGGGTACGAGCACGACCACCTACTACAACCACTACAGCTGGCTGCGCACGATGGAGGACCTCTTCGACGTCTCGAGCTGCGCCAACACGCCCACCGACGTCACGCTGCCGGCCGGCACGGTCTGCGGCGGCCTCGACGGACAAGGCCACCTCGCCTACGCGGCGCAGGTCGGGCTGACGGCATTCGGCTCGGACGTGTTCAGCGACCCGACCGGCACCCTCGGATTCCAGCCCATCGCACCTCCCAACGCCCTGCCGGAGGCTCCGGTGACGCTCGCGCTGGCGCTCAGCGGCCTCACCGTCATGGGCGGCTTCCTCTTCTGGAGCCGCCGCCGGCGGCGGGCGGCGCTCATGGTCCGTTGATGGTGGCCGTCGTCGCACCGTCCGATGACGCCGTGAAGGACCGGGTCCCGGGGCCCGGTCCTTCACGGCGAACCCATGTCGTCGTCGCCGTCTTCGCCGTGTTGGTCGCCGCCCTGGGCTACGGCGTCTACGGCATGGCGCACCGGTCGGGCGTGAACCTGTCGGACCCGCGGTCCTGGCTTCCCAAGCAGCAACTCGACCAGCCGGTCGACCGCATTCTGGTGGGCACGGTGGCGGATCCGGCGCTCACCATCGCGGGCGACCTCGTCGAGGTGCGCACGCCGGGCTTCTCGGTGCTCGCCACCGTCACCGGACCGGTCGTGCCCGGCGAGGGCCTCCCGTACCAGGCGAGCTCGACGACCTGCACCTGGACGGTGTCGTTGTCCCATGTCGTGGGTCGGGTTCCCGTCGCCGTCGCCGACTTCGACTCGATCGATGCTCCGGGCACCGTGTTCCAGCCGTACCTCGCCCCCGGGCAACCGAGCCTGCCCTCGGTCCTGACGACAGGCCAGCACCTGACCTTCGAGCTCCGGGCCGTCATGCCCGTGGGTGAGGGGCTGATGCGGTGGGCGCCCGACGGCGATCACATCGTCGCCAAGTGGGACTACCAAGTGGAGAACGATTGACCCGGCGCCGGCTCGGGCGGTCGCTGTGCGCAATCGTCGTCGTGGTGGTCGGCTCGGTCGCGGGCGCGGCCTGTGGGTCGGCCGGCTCGTCGACGGTGTCGGCCAGGGTTGCGTCGGCGGTCCCGAACGGGCCGCTGGTGGCGCCCAGGACCTCTTCGGCCCAGGAAGGAAAGTACCTGACCGACGTGGTGAAGTCGGACTCGGACCTGGTGACCTACGTCCAGCAGCAGGGCAACGCCGCCACCGAGGCCCTGCTCACCGACGGCGCCGCGTTCTGCGCCTTCCTGCGCCGGGACCGGAGCATCGACGACGCCATGGTCGACGTCGCCATCGGGGCGAGGAGTGTCGAGCAGCAGACCCAGCTGCCGTCGACCGTCAAGACGTTCAACGCGATCGACGCCGTGGCCCTCCTGACCCTGTGCCCGTCGGAGCAGTCGTTGATCCCGGTCGCCGACCGCTCGAGGATCGAAACGCTCGGCAAGGAGCTCGCCGGGTAGGCGAGAGTCCCTTCCCGGAGGGGGCTCTTCTCGGCCGCCGACGCAGGCCGATGCTTGGCAGGGCTGTGACCTGGGCTTTCGTGACGGAGGCGGCCGGGGTCCGACGGGCAGGACGACGTCGGCGTTCCCGAGCGGCGATGGGGTCAAGTCCGGGCCCGGACCTGCCGAAATTGTTTCGGACAACTCCTCGGCCGTCCCTGCTCGGCCCCCCCGGGGAAGGTCGGCCGCCGAGGCTCGCGACCAGGGACCCTGCCTCTATGCGACTGATCAGCGGACACCGACGAGCGCTCGGCCGGGGCGGCGGCGCGCCGGGCCGGTCCGTCCCCGCCGCCACGGCTCCCACCGGCGACGAGGAACTGCCGCTGCTGTTGCAGGCCGAGCCCGGCGGCGTGCCCGAGGGGCCCGCCGCCGAGGTCGACGCCACGCTCACGGCCGCCGCCGCCGAGGTCGACGCCACGCTCACGGCCGCCGCCGCCCGCCGGCACGCGGACCGGCGCCGGCGCCCGTGGATCCGACTGTTCCTCGGCCTCGAGCTCGCGCTCGTGGTGGGGGCGGTCTCGGGGCTGTTCGGTGCGGCCGAGCCCACGGGGATCCTGCTGATCAGCGTGCTGTCGCTCGGCGCGATCGTCTACGCCACCTGCAGGTACAAGCCGTCGCAACGCTGGCCGTGGTGGACGATCGCCGTCGCGCTGTTCGTCTTCATCGTCGGGGCGTTGGTGCGTGCCGACCTGCACACGCTGGGCAACCTCACGACGTCGCGATCGCTGGTCCCCGATCTCATCTCGCTGCCGGGCTACGTCGTGCTCGGCGTCGGGCTGACGGGGTTCTCCTTCGCCCGCTACGGGCGCGAGCGTCCGCTGGGGGTGTTCCTCGACGGCGTCATCGCCGCGCTGGCGCTGCTGTCGATGGCCTGGGTCTTCCTGCTCGAGCCGCTCCTGCTGCGCTACCAGACCCCGCTACCGGTCCGCTTCATCCTCGGGTGCTACCCGGCCATGTCGATCTTCCTGCTGGTGTTCACCTTCCGGATCGCCTTCAGCCCGGACCAGAAGCGGCGGTTCGCCTACTACGCGCTGCTCGGCTCCATGGCCTGCATGTTCGTGGGCGACTCGATGTACATGTTCGCCGAGATCGGCAAGCTCGAGATCCCCGGCCGGTTCCTCGACTTCCCCTACGCCCTGGCCTATGTGGGGGCCGCCGCCATGGCGCTGCACCCCTCGATGCGGGATCTGACGGAGCCGAGCCCCATGCCCCGCCTCAAGCCGTCGGCCGGCCGCGTCATGACCGTGGCCGCCGCCCTGCTCGTGCCGCCGCTGTTGGTGCTCGACCACCCCGGCGGAGCGGTGCGGGACCGCTTCGTCCTCTTCAGCATCACGATCGCCCTGGCCGGCGCGGCGGTGCTCCGGATCGTCCAGGCCCTCCACCAGGCCGAGCGCTCCGAGGCGCTGATGGCCCACCAGGCCATGCACGACAGCCTGACCGGCCTGCCCAACCGGCGGATGGTCACCCAGCACCTGACCTCGGTGCTGCGGGGATCCCCTTCCGACGAGACGCACATCGCCGTGTTGTTCCTCGACCTCGACCGGTTCAAGCTGGTGAACGACACCCTGGGCCACACCCAGGGGGACCAGCTCCTCATCGCCGTGGGCAGGCGGCTCCAGGAGCACGTCCGCAGCACCGACCTCGTGACCCGGATCGGCGGCGACGAGTTCATGATCGTCCTGGGCCAGGTGGCCAGCGTCAGCCACGCCCTCGAGCTGGCCAACCGGCTCCGGGCCTGCCTGCGCGAGCCCTTCTCGGTCAACGGCACCGAGTTCTACGTGTCGGCCAGTGTCGGCCTGTCGTTCGCTTCGAGCAGCGACCCCCGCTGCGACGCCGAGGTCCTGGTGCGCGAGGCCGACACCGCCATGTACCAGGCCAAGGACGCCGGCCGGGATTCGGTGGCCGTCTTCGACGAGTCGATGCGGGCCAAGGTCTCCGAGCGGGTCGAGCTCGAGGCGGACCTCCGCCACGCCGTCGAGCGCCGCCAGCTGCATCTCGTCTACCAGCCCATCCTGTCCCTGCCCCACGGGCCGGTGGAGGGGGTCGAGGCGCTGGTCCGGTGGGCCCACCCGACCCTGGGCGTCATCTCGCC
>Ga0187770_10001849_pt1 | contig 11527 bp, 7 predicted proteins | sample 0116_SJ02_MP02_2_FD_133154 | JGI IMG/M metagenome (GOLD analysis project Ga0187770, IMG submission 133154) | Tropical peat soil microbial communities from peatlands in Department of Meta, Colombia - 0116_SJ02_MP02_20_MG | ecosystem: Environmental > Terrestrial > Soil > Wetlands > Peat | place...
CGGTCGGTGAGCCGAAGACGAAGCCGACGCAGCACTCCGTCCGCGAGCTTCGGGCGATCGGGATCCGACCGAACCTGATCATCGCCCGAGGGCCGCTCCCGCTCTCCCCCGACATCAAGGCGAAGATCTCGCTGTTCTGCGACGTTCCGCCCGAGGCCGTGATCTCGGTGCCGGACCAGCCGGTGATCTACGAGGTCCCTCTCGTCCTTGAGGCGCAGGGGGTCGGCACGATCCTCACGCGGATCCTCAAGCTCCCCGAGCGGCCGCCCGACTACACGACGTGGAAGGAGTTCCTGGCGTCCTACCGGCGCTGTGAGGGGTCGGTCGAGGTGGCGGTCGTCGGGAAGTACACCGAGCTCAAGGACGCGTACCTCTCCCACACCGAGGCGTTCCACCACGTCCAGGGAGCGCTCGGCGCCGAGGTCCGCCTCCAGTGGTACGACTCCGAGGACATCCCGAAGAACCCGTCGCTCCTCGCTCGCCTGCAGCGCTCGGACGCGATCATCGTTCCCGGCGGCTTCGGCGCCCGGGGCGCCGAGGGCAAGATCCGGGCGATCGAGGTCGCCCGGACCGGCGGGATTCCGTACCTCGGCATCTGCTACGGGTTCCAGCTCGCCGCCATCGAGACCGCCCGGAACGTGCTGAACCTTCCGAAGGCGAACACGATCGAGAACGACGCGTCGACCCCCGACCCGGTCGTCTGCATCCTCGAGCAGCAAAAGGGGCTCCATGATCTTGGTGGCACGATGCGCCTCGGGGCCCAGCGGATCATCCTGACGCCCGGCTCCAAGATCGCCGAGCTGTACGGGAAGAACGAGATCTGGGAGCGCCACCGGCACCGTTACGAGATCAACCCGGACTACATCGAGCGGCTGAAGGAGCACGGCCTCCTCGTCACCGGGATGAGCGTCGACGGCCGGGTCGAAGCGCTCGAGATTCCTCACCATCCGTACTTCGTCGGGGTCCAGTTCCACCCCGAGTTCCTCTCCCGCCCCGAGACGCCCCATCCCCTCTACGTGGGGCTCGTGCGGGCGGCGCTCGCCCGCAAGGAGGTCGCGTCCCCTGTCGCCCCCGCGCCGGCTCTCGCGTGAACTGAGAGCGCTTGACGGCGCGACCGTCCGGGTGGCGGGCCACCTCGAGGACTATCGCGCCCTCGGAGGCGTGGCGTTCGCCCTGGTTCGGGACGGATCGGGCACGACCCAGGTCACGCTGAAGAAGGGGACCGCCGACCCGGCGCTGTTCGCCCTGTTCGCCGAACTGCCGCGCGAGTCCGTGGTCTCGGTCGAAGGGACCGTTCACCGATCCGAGAAGGCGAACCGTGGCTTCGAGCTGCTTCCGACCACCGCCCAGGTCATCGCGCGGGCCGAGGTCCCGCTGCCGCTCGGCATCGTCGATAAGGTCGGGGCCGAGCTCAACACGCGGCTCGACCATCGGGTCCTTGACCTGAGGAAGCCCGCCGTGAGGGCCGTGTTCGAGCTGCGGACGGTGCTTCTCTCCGGGTTCCGGAACGCGTTCCTCTCCCGGGGATTCCTCGAGATCGCGACGCCGAAGCTCCTGCGCCAGGGGGCCGAGGGGGGCGCGACGCTCTTCTCGGTCGACTATTTCGACGGGACCGCGTATCTCGCGCAGAGCCCGCAGCTGTACAAGCAGATGCTGATCGGGGCGGGATTCGAGCGGGTCTTCGAGATCGCTCCGGCGTTCCGCGCCGAGCCGTCCGACACGGTCCGGCACGTGACGGAGTTCTCGAGCCTTGACGGGGAGATCGGATTCATCGACTCGGTGGAGGACGTGCGCAGCGTCCTCGAGGGGGTCGTCGCCGACTCGTTCCGGACGACGCGCAAGGAGCTCCTCGAGCGGGGGAACCCGCTCGCCGAGCGGATCCCAGAGGCGACGACACCGTTCCCGCGGGTGACGTTCGCCCAGTGCATGGAGTGGTTGGGACGTGCCGGGTCCGAGGAGGACCTCGGTACCGAGGCGGAGAAGGCGATCGGGGACCTGATGGAGGAGAAGTTCCACGCTCCGCTCTACTTCATCACGGACTTCCCGACGGCGATCAAAGTGGGAACGTTCTACGCCCAGCGCCAGGACGCGAACCCGCGCCTCACGTACTACTTCGACCTCGACTTCCGGGGGCTCGAGATCGCGAGCGGCGGGGCGCGGGAGCACCGCCTCGACCGCCTGCGCCAGAACATCGAGACGGCCGGCCTCGACCCCGAGAGGTTCGCGGGGTACCTCGAAGCGTTCCGCTTCGGGATGCCGCCCCACGGCGGCTGGGGACTCGGGGTGGACCGGATCGTGCAGGTCCTGGCAGGGCTCTCCAATATACGCGAAGCGATCCTATTCCCCCGAGACCGTTATCGCCTCGAGCCGTAGCGGAAGGTCGTCCCATGGTCGCTGTCAAGAGGACCCTCCCCGCGCCGCCCGAGCTCCAGAGCCGCTGGGCGTCGGTGCTCGAGGAAGCCGGCATGCGACCCCGGATACTCGAGCTGCACGACCGCTTCCCCGAAGAGCGGTCGCTCGAGGTGCCGTTTGCCGTCGTGGACAGCACCGACACGCCCCTTGCGGATCTTCTGCTGGAACGCCCCGAAGTGGTGATCGGCGCGGGCGTCCGGGCGATGCGGGACCTCCTCCCGGTCGCCGGGAGCGAGGCCGACCAGCTCCGAATCCGGGTCGTGGGGCTGCCGCCGACCGCCCATCGGGCCGTTCGGGCGATCCGGGAGTCCGACCTGAATCGGTTCCTCGCCCTCGACGGGATCGTTCGGCGTGTCACGGAGGTCCGCCCCCAGATCCGGGACGCGGTCTTCGAGTGCGTCTCCTGCCGGACGAAGTTCCACGAAGAGCAGGATGAGACCTCGCTCGTCTTCCGCGAGCCGCTGGAGTGCCCCGAATCCCAAGGGGGGTGTGGGAAGACCCAGGGCCGAACGCGCTTCCGCCTCGTCGCCGAGGAGTCGACGTACCTCGACGCGCAGCGCATCGAGATCCAGGAGCATCCGGAGACGCTCCGCCACGGGGCGCACCCCCAGGGAATCTCCGTGCTGCTCACCGAGGACCTTACCGGGAAGGTGCTGCCGGGCAACCGGATCGTCCTCAACGGAGTGCTGAAGAGTTTCCAGCGGGCGACCGCCTCCCGGGGGGGCGTCGTCCGCAACACCACGTTCGACCTCATGATGGTCGGAAACTCGTTCGAGTCGAAGACTCGGGAGTACGAGGAGATCGCCCTCACCCCGGAGGACATTCGCCTGATCGAGCAGTTCCGGGGAGACCCGACGGTCGTGGACAAGATCGTGCTCTCGCTCGCCCCCACCATCAAGGGCATGGAGGAGGAGAAGGAGGCGATCGCCCTCCAGCTGTTCGGCGGCGTGGAGAAGCGTCATGCCGACAACGTCCGGGTCCGGGGCGACATCCACTGTCTCTTGGTGGGCGACCCCGGGACCGCGAAGACCCAACTGCTGCGCTACATCGCCGAGGTCGCTCCGCGCGGCATCTACACATCGGGCAAAGGCGCCACCGCGGCGGGATTGACCGCGGCCGCGGTCAAGGACGATTTCGCCGGAGGCCGCTGGGTCTTGGAGGCCGGGATGCTCGTCCTCGCCGACGGCGGGATGGCCATTGTCGACGAGCTCGACAAAATGAGCCCGGAGGACCGGTCCGCCATGCACGAGACCCTTGAGTCGGGGACCGTGTCGATCGCCAAGGCCGGGATCACTTCGACGCTCAATGCCCGGTGCCCGGTGCTCGCCGCGGCCAACCCGAAGTGGGGTCGCTTTACGAACGATCGTACCATCGCCGAGCAGATCGATCTGCCGCCGACCCTGCTCTCCCGGTTTGACGTGATCTACTCCATCCGCGACGTGCCGGAGCAGGAACACGACCGTCTGCTCGCCAGCAAGATCCTCGCTTCCCATCGGGACGTCGAGCAGCCGGGTCCGTACGGGGAGTTTGGCGGCCCGGGGGGCGCCCCCTTCCCTCCGGACCTCCTCAAGAAATACATCGCCTACGCGCGCCGAAATGTCCGCCCGCGCCTCACCCAGGCGGCGCTCGATGCCATCGAGAACTTCTACGTGCGCGTCCGACGCCAAGGCGAGGAGCCGAACGCGCCGGTGCCCATCACCGCCCGACAGCTCGAGGCCCTCGTGCGCATGAGTGAGGCCGCCGCCCGGGCCCGTCTCTGCCCGGACGTGGAGCTGCAGGATGCCGAACGGGCGATCCATGTGATGGAGAGCTTCCTGCGTCGCGTCTCGATGACCGAGGAAGGAAAACTCGACATCGACCTCACCCAGACGGGCGTGAGTCACAGCCAGCGCGAACGGATGGACATCGTCATGCGGGTCATGCGGGGCCTTCAGGAGCAGCCCGGCGCGACCTTCACGATGGAACAGTACCACGAGGCCACGGAGAAGGCCGGGATCTCGCGCGCCCACGCCGAATCGATTCTGCAGACGCTGCGCAACCAGGGCGAGATCATCGAGCCCCGCCCGAACCAGTTCCAGCTGGTCCGCTTCTGAGCGGTCCCCGACCTCTCTTTATCCTCTCCCGCTGCTCCGGTAGCTCGAGGGCACTCGTGGACGACGGCGTCGTGATGCGGGTCCATCGGGTCCGCTCGGAGTTCGTGGTCGCCGCCTGCGACGCGGACCTCCTTGGGCGGGACCTCCCCGTCGGCGAGAAGGGGCGGACGGTGAAGGTCAGTGCCCAGTTCTACGGGGAACGCCGTGTCACGCGCGAGGAGCTCCTCTGGGCGCTCGAGCGGGCCACGATCGCGAACCTCCTCGGCGAGCGCGTGCTCCGGCTCGCGGTCGAGGGAGGTTTTGTCACGCCCGAGGGAACGGGTACGCTCGGGGGCGTCCCGCACGCCGAGATCTTCGCGATCACCGGCTAGGGCCCGGCCCGCGAGCCCGACCGCGAACCTTACGAGCGACAGAGGCCGTGCTTCTCCTCCAAAGGCCGGACCCATGAGCGAAGGGGAGTTCTGCGTCGTCTGCGGGGCGACCGACCGCCCGCTCGTCGACGGCGTCTGCGCGGAATGCGCGGCGGACCGGACCCGCCTCCTGTCGGCCCCGAAGCGGGCCGAAGTGACGATCTGCCCTCACTGTGGGGCCCGCCAGGTCGGGGCGCATTGGGAACGCGCGGGATCGAGCCCCGTCCTCACTGCCGAGGATCTCACGCCCTTCCTCGAAATCCCGGAGGGGGTCGGGGTTCGTCACGTGCACTGGGACGAGACCGCCGTGACCGCGACCGTCCGCGAGTTCGTCGGTCACGCGCGGGTCCGTTTCCGAGGCGTCGAGCGCGAGGTCGAGGTGCCGCTCTCCGTGCGGACCGTGCACAAGACGTGTCCCGAGTGCAGCCGGAGGAGCGGCCGGTACTACACCGCGACGCTCCAGCTTCGAGCGGCGCTCGACGACGGGCCGAGCGAGAAGGCCCATCAGCTGCGCGCCCGCCTCGACACGGAGTGGACTCGGCTGGTCCGCGAAATGCGACCGGACTGGCGGAGGGCCGTTTCGTGGCGCGAGGAGCTCCCCGAGGGATGGGACTGCTTCTTCACCGACTCCCTCGCCGCCCGGGCGGTCGCGAGGCTCGCGAAGCAGAAGTTCGGCGCCTCCGTCAAGGAGTCGTCGAGTCTCGTCGGTCGAAAGGGCGGTCAGGACGTCTACCGGGTCACGTTCTGTCTCAGGTTCCCGCGACGGCCGGACGACCGGGCCGACTCTCCTCGCTCCCAGGGCGGTGAGCGCCGTCTGGAACAATAGCCTTAAGAAGCGAACTCTCAGTCGAGGCTCCCGGTAGCGGGGGCATTCCTCCATGAGCAAAAGCGGCATTCTCCGGCGGCACCACGGCGCGGACACGCTAGAAGAAGGGACGTTCCTCGACCTCGGCGCGATGAGCTTCGAGGACGAGGCCGGAGCGCTCGCCGGCCAGAAGGGGACCGTCCGGCTGGCCGAGATCATCCGGTTCGAGGACCTCCACCAGATCTCGAAGCTCGCCTACCAGGGCGACATCGTGCTGCTCGACTATACGTCGATCGCGAACGACCAAATGGCCGTGAAGCGGATGAGCATCGACCTCAAAAACATCGCAAAGGATACCGGCGGCGATGTCGCTGGTATTGCGAAGAACCTGCTCGCCATCACTCCCGCTGGGATCCGCATCGACCGCCAGAAGATTCGCCCCTCATTCTAGGCCGGCCGGACCATGAAGGTCCAGGTCGACCGCCGCGACGGCCTCACGGCCGCGGCGGATGTGACGGCGAGCGGCGTCTTTGAACGGCCCGAGAAGGACGACACGTTCCCCCGCTCCCTCCAGAAGGAGGACGAGGCGGTCCAGGGCCTCGTCCGGGCCGCCTGGACCCGCAAGGAGGTCAAGGGGAAGCGCAAGGAGTTCGAAGGTCGCTTCCGAGGGGAGATCACGGTCTTCCACCGCCGCGAGGGGAAGGGTCGGATCCTTCTCATCGGCCTCGGAGCGCGCGCAAAGTACACGACCGACACCGTCCGACGGGCGGCCGCCGAGGTCGTCCGGGGGTGCGACGGGAAGGGAGTGCGCACCCTCGCGTTCTGTCTCGGTTCGTTCGTGGCGGAGAACGTTCGTCCGGAGATGGCCGCGGCCGCCCTCGCGGAAGGGGCGATTCTCGGGAACTACGAGTTCCTGAAGTACCAGTCCACCACGGAGGGCAAGGTCGAGGAAGTCACGATCCACTTGGGCGAGGAGTTCGCTCGGGAGGAGGCGACGATCAAGAAGAGCGTCGCGAACCAGACCGCGCTCGACGATGTGGTCGTTTGGACCCGGGACATCGCGAACCTCCCGGCCGATACCGCCTCTCCCCAACGCCTCGCGGAGGAGGCGATCGAGCTGGGGAAGGAGCTCGGACTCAAGGTGACCGTCTTCGACGAGAAGAAGCTCGCCGAGATGGGCTGCGGCGGCATCCTCGCGGTCGGCGGCGGCTCGTCCAGCCACCCGCCCCGCATGATCGTCATCGAGTATCCGGGCGGCGCGCGACGGGGTCGAACCGTCGCAGTGGTCGGCAAAGGGATCACGTTCGACTCGGGCGGGATATCGATCAAGCCGGCCCTCGGTATGCAGGAGATGAAGTTCGACAAGTCCGGGGCCGTGGCGGTCCTCGGGATCCTCCGGGCGGCGGCGACCCTCAAGGTCCCGCCGCACGTGATCGGCGTGATGTGCTGCGCCGAGAACGTCCCGAGCGGCACCTCCTACCGGCCGGGGGACGTGGTCCGCTCGTTCAACGGGAAGACCATCGAGGTCCTCAACACGGACGCGGAGGGACGGGTCGTGCTCTCCGACGGTCTCGGCTACGCGGTGAAGCAGTACCACCCGGACGAGGTGATCGACCTCGCGACGCTCACGGGCGCGCAAGTGACGGCGCTCGGCGACGACACGGCCGGGCTGATCTCGAACGACGATCGGCTCGCGCAGGGTCTGCTCGCGGCCTCGGCCGCGACCGGCGAACCGGTGTGGCGGATGCCGCTCACCGACTATCACCGCGAGCTCGTGAAGAGCGACATCGCCGACGTCCGCAACTCGATCGAGATCCCGGTGGCCGGCATGCTCACTGCAGCCGCCTTCCTCGAATCGTTCGTCGACTCGACGCCGTGGGCCCACCTCGATATCGCCGGCCCGGCGTACACCACCGGAAAGACCCGGAAGTATCAGCCCGCGTACCAGAACGTCGGGGCGACCGCGTTCGCGGTCCGCCTGGTCACGAGGTACCTCGAGGCGGCTCCGCTGCGGGCCTAGCGGGCGAAGGCGCGAGCCTTCGCCGGCGGCGACGTACCAGCAGCACCCCCGCGCCGGTTGCGACGGCGGCGCCGGCCCCGACCTCCGCCCAGACCCACCAAGTCGTCCCGGTCGGGTTCCGAGCGAAGGAGACCAGCACGGTGAGGTTCGTTCCTGCCACCTCGATCGTGCCGTTGGTCGGGGCGACGTGGAAGCCCGCGACCGGACCCATCCGGAACGGGTACGTGCCGTTCGGCAGGACCACCACTACCGAGACGCCGGTCGAGGTGTACGGCGTCTGATTCACGAATACCGGCCAGATCGTCCCGCCGGGAAGCCCCGTCTCTAGGATGGTCACCGAGTAGGTCTCCCGGGTGAACTCGAGGGTCGGCATCGCGACGGGAGCTCCTTGCACTTCGAGGGATCCCCCGTACGGCAACGTTCGCTGATGCCACCCGGGCAGGTCCGATATCGAATAGGGGTACGTCCCGTTCGTCTCGTTGAACACAAGGGGGTTCGTGCTCGTGGTGCGCCGATCGGTCCCGACGGTGACGCTCCAGAGAGTGCCCGCCGGCAGTCCCCCGGCCGACACGGAGATCGGGTACGTGTACGGAGAGAACGTGAGGGGGACGGTGAACGGCGTCACGTTCACGACGAACACGGGCGAGTAGGACGGCGCGAACCGCTTGTCGTTGGTGGCCACGGCGAACCGGTAGGAGCCCGCGAGGAGGTTCACGGTGAGGAGGGGCGCGGCGGCCGAGGCGTTGAGCCGGGGACCGCCGGTCACGTTGACGTACCACCAGTCCTCGGTGGGAAGGCCCGACTCCGCGAACGTCACGGTGGCCCCGGCCGGCAAGGTGGCGCCGGACGCGCAGGCCGAGGGGGAGCTTTCGCCCGACGCGTTCCACGCGGTGACGTAGGCCGAATAGACGGTCGCGGGAGGGAGGGCCTCAACCTGCTCCGATCCCGCCGCTCCGCCGGTCGAGTGCGGTTGGGGAAGTCCCGCGCACGAACCTCCTCCGAACAGGAACAGCGTGTCGTTCAGGATCCCGAGGCCCGAGGACTGGGTCCACGCCCATCGAAGCGTCGTCGGGGTGCTCGTCACGAGCGCAAGGCCGGTCGGCGCCGGAGGCCCTCCGGTCGCCCCGTAGCTAGCGCCCTCGCTGATCCCATGATAGTGCAGGTTCCACGCTTCGACGGAGAAGTAGATCCGTGTGTCCGAGGGGAGACCCGTCAGCGTGTACGAGTGGGTCGATCCCGGGAGCCCCACCGACTGGCCGTACGAGGGGCTCGTCCCCCAATCGATGGTGTAGTAGTCGACCGGGGGTCCCCCGGCGGTAGACCAGTCCAAGCCCATCGTGACCGGGGTCACGCTTGCGACCGTGACCGATGTCGGAGGCGGAGGGGTGAGCTCCGCCATCGGAGCCGCGGCCGGAAAGGGGAACTCCGGCGCCCCGGTCCGCCAGTACCACCAGATCGTCCCGACCGCGACGCCCCCGGTCCCGTTGATCGTGCAGGCATCGGAAAACTGTTGGTCGCACGCGTAACTGTTCGGGGCGATGAGGTAGGAGGCGTTGTAGAACTGGCCCTCCTGGGACCACTGCGACCAACCGTACCCCGGGGGCGAGCCCCCGTACGCGTACACTCCGCTGAGGTTCGTGGTCTCGTATCCGAGGTGGCCCGGGGTCAGCTGAACGAGCCACGAGTAGTTGTACAGCCCTTCGAAGTAGTCCTGGAGCGCGGGACCCGTGGAGAGCAAGCTCGGCCGGTCGGAAGCGGCGCCCGGGCCGAGTTGCTGCTCGGTCGGCGGGGCCTCGATCACGGCCGCGAACCTCGTGATCGTTCCCCCATCGTTGAAGTCGGCCACGACGGAGTTGCCGGCCCCGCCCGCCCCCACCGCGAAGCTCAGCGTCCCGTTGGTGAGATTCAGAGCGATTCCGTTCACCCCTTGGATGGTGCGGCCGTGGCCCCACTCGCCGTGGAAGGTCCGGGTGAGGTTGTGGGACGTCGGACCGGAGAGCTGCCACTCCTCCACTCCGTCCAGGGTCGAGCCTTCGGCTTCAACGTTGACGTAGCCGTTGAGATACGGCTCCCAGTAGACGTTGTTGCCTTCGAAGAAACTGAGCCTCGCGACGAGAGACTGCCCGCTCGCCCAGAGGTCGTGGTCGTAGATGCTCCCGTTCTCGACGATGAGGGTGAGCTGCGAGTCGTTGCCGTCCCAGCCGGTGAGCTGCACCTGTCCGTTACTCGCCACGTCGGCCGTCGTGACCCCCGAAAACGTGTAGAGGAAGCCACGCCCGGTGGTGACGTTCACGGCCTCCGCCGTGACGGCGCTCCCCAGCGGCGTGAGCGTACCCCAGCCATAGATGTACGTGCCGTCCTGCGTGATGAACAGCTCGTTCGGGATCATCGAGTAGCCGGGAAATCGCTGATAGAGGGGGGTCCAGGGGGCGATCCCGTAGACCGTCTGGTTCGCGAACGAATAGAAGACGAGCTCGTTGGTCGCGTTGAGGTAGTACGCCCCGTCTTGCGTCCACGAGAGCAGCGGGTTCTGGCAGCCTGGCCCACCCGTACCGACGTCGTTGAGGTACTGGTAATCGCAGACATACCCCGGGAGCACGAGGGTCGCGTTGTCGTACGGGACGAGGGGATAGACGGTGAGGTTCACCTGCGTGTCCGCCGACACGTGGACCAGCGCGGAGTTCCCTCCGAAGCCGTACGGATACGCGCCCCCCGTGATCGCGGGGTCCGGGTGGACGGTGATATAGTACGCCCCGTCCGGGACGGGGAGTGCGAAGCCGGCCGAGGCGTTGGTCGTGGTCCAAGTCACGACCGGGCAGGTCTCCGGCAGGGGGCGGAGGGTCGTACACATCGCGTTGAACGCCGTTACGTTGGCGCCGGCCATCACTGGCGGGACGCCGTACCCGTTGACATTCGCCACGACCCGACCGGAGACGACCGGGTTTCCCGGGTGCGGGAGCGAGCCGGGTCCGAGCGCCCCGGCGGCGAGCAAGGTCGGGGGAGATACGGTCGGGACTCCCGCGGGAGTCCCCGATGCCACGCCCACGCCCAGCGAAGGTAGCACGACGCTGCACAGGGCTAGGACCACGACGAGGCTCTCGCGCCCCGCGCGGGGCGGCCCCACGCCGGGGTGTCGAAAGACCAGCATGACTCGGTCGCCCTCGGGTCCCGGAGGGCAGGAGGCATCTATCTATAGGGAGTGCGCCGACGACCGGCCTGCCCCCGGGCTCATGCTGCGACGACCTGAACGCTCTCTCCGCCGTGGCGAGTGGAACGCGGACGGACCTCACAGAACAGCGGGGTGTGGTAGCCGCCCCCCGTGATGAGGGCCACCCCGACCGGGAGCGACTGGATCATCTCGGTCATCCCGTTGGTGAGCCCCTCGATCGACGAGGTGATCGCCTTGAGATCGAGGGGGTTCGTGACCTGCAGGATCAGCTGCGTATTGCACTGCGACAGGACGTTTTTGTCGATCCGGGCCGCCCGCTGGGTGACGACACAGAGGCCCAGGCCAAACTTCCGGCCCTCGCTCGCGATGTTCTTCAGGACCCGGGAGCTCGTCACCTGACCCTGCTGGGGCGCGAAGTTGTGCGCCTCCTCGATGACAAGGAACAGCGGGGGGATCTTCCCCCGCTTTCGGTTGTCGAAGAGCGTGGAGGCGATGCGGGCGACCACGAGCTCCTGAACGTCGGGCGCGACGCCGCGGAGGTTGATGAGGGTCGCCTCGCCGGGGTGCACGAGCTCGTTGAGGCTCGTCCCCTGCGGGCCGAGCAGCTTCGTCTGTTCC
>Ga0187770_10001850_pt1 | contig 11527 bp, 8 predicted proteins | sample 0116_SJ02_MP02_2_FD_133154 | JGI IMG/M metagenome (GOLD analysis project Ga0187770, IMG submission 133154) | Tropical peat soil microbial communities from peatlands in Department of Meta, Colombia - 0116_SJ02_MP02_20_MG | ecosystem: Environmental > Terrestrial > Soil > Wetlands > Peat | place...
CGCACCTTCACCGGCGATAACCAGTTCACATTGATGTGTGCAATAACGCGACGGGGAAACAAGACCGTGATAAAGGCGACATCTTCGTGCCCGTTGATGTGTGTTTCCCCGGCTGCCATGATGGCCTCTGGTTCGTCGTTGATCACATATTCCATGATGGACAGGTCATGAGGGGCGAGGTCCCACACAACGTTCACGTCATGCTGGAACAGACCGAGATTGATCCGCTGAGAATCGTAGTAGTACAGGTCACCCAATTCTCCGGTATCAATCAGCTCGCGAATTTTTCGAACTGCACCAGTAAACAAGAACGTATGGTCGACCATGATTATCAGGTGCTTGCGGTCTGCAAGCGCGATCAACTCCTCGGCTTGGCTAGCGCAGGAGGTGAACGGTTTCTCCACAAAGACATGTTTGCCGTTCTGGAGTGCGGCCTTGGCTAATTCGTAATGGGTCCAGACCGGAGTCACAATCGCCACTGCGTCAAGCCGAGCAGAACCGACAATCTTTGCTGGGTCGCAAGTAACCTCTATCGCCGGATAGGCTTGCTTTGCCCGCCGCAGCGCTTCTGGGCTGTAATCGCACACTGCTACGACTTTGAAGTTTTCTTGTGTGCTGAGATTCCTGACGACATTCGGCCCCCAGTACCCGTATCCAATGACGCCAATGTTAATCATTGTCTATCCCACAGAATATGGAAAATGAAAAGAAGAGTGTCGAAAAACGTGGTACGCTAGCGCCACGTAGGCTTCTCTAGGAGGTTTCTGAACAATGTTGCACAGGTCGATTAATGTGTGCTCTTTAACATATCACCTGACTATTTGTTCAGTTCGGTCGCTAGACCTGTCGTTTACAACTATCCACTTGGCCGGCTTTACCGTCTGAGCGACAACTGACTGCAATGCCCTGTAATGTATTTGTCCTCGTTATAGGCAGCCGTGACTAGAGCATATGACCCGCGATTGCCTTCCTTACTGACCATGGATCTTTTCCGGCATGCCACTTGCAACTCTCAACTTGATAATTGCACACCGACCATTCGCTTGTGACGCGCTTTGTTTCGAAGAGCGCGCTTGTGTTGCCCAGCCTATACTTCTGATTTCGTTCCCGCAACATACACGCCCGGAAATACAACATGTTTTAATCTCGCTTTTGCGATTGCGCTAATTGCCGTGTCGCGTCGGTTGTACATCCTCCGGTAGTAGAGATCCGATATGTCCGTGGCATTCCCGAAGGTGGTCGCGCAGTAATTCTCGAGCTCTGCCACTGTGAACCCAGCATGGGCTCCCGCTTCATTGCTCCATCGGCCTGTCAGCCTCATAAAGAGATCGTGGACGTTTCCTACGATTATTTTGCGGAACGGGAGAGGGGAACTGAAACCGCCGAGCAAGCGGGACTTATTCGGCGTGCCGACCAGGTAAACGCCTCCAGGCCGCAACACTCGGGCCATTTCATCGAGAGCACGTTGAGGCTCGGAGATGTGCTCAAGTGTATGAAACGAAAACACCATATCAAAGGAATTGCTAGGAAATTTGAGATGCCGAGCATCCATCAGCAGCAGCTTGGCGGGTGCGGAGCCTTGATGATCAAATTCGAAGTCGTTCCCAAGGTCAATCCCAGTCACATTCGCTTTAAAAGCACGAGCTAGCATACCAGCCTCGCGCCCCGAGCCGCATCCCACTACAAGAATGGAGCTTATATTCCGTACAAAGAAAGCCGACATTACTTGAATCAGCGCCGCTGTTTTCTTAGCTTTTATCTCTTCGTTGAACGCGCCATTCACATCATGCCCCAGATTCGTTGAATATTTCATCCTCTGCTATTATTGAAATCACAATAATATACTGGCACTGCCTGCAATTGTTTGTAAGCCTTACCGCCATAGGGCAGAACTGAAGACCTTATGCCTGAGAACCCATTGATTGAGTTGGTGTAGGGCACCGTTGCGCACGCTAGACCCCGAGCGTGCGCTGACCTATTAATAATTGAACAGAATCGCCACCACGCTGCATTTACTCCCTGATTGGGGCCAATAGCTGCCTGATCTTCATCCCGGAAGTACTGGATAATTGAGTCAATCGGCACGCAAAGCGGCGTGAGAGGGTTGCCATCCGATGCACTTTGTAATTTTCGCTATATTCGGCGGAACATGTCTTCAAATTCTTTCTCGTATGCCTGGTTTTGGAGTCGCTCCTGAGTCTCTGTCTCACTAGCAAAGCTAAACCTTCGATAGAGACTTTTCCAGTGCTTCCCTAGGGTTCCTTAGTAAGCCCCAGCACCTGCGATCACAGCAACGGGAGTCTTAAGCAGTATCTTTAGGTCCAGCCAGAGCGACCACTCCTGAGCGTACTGTAGATCGAGACGGACCATATCGTCGAAGTTGGTCCGACTGCGACCGTACACTTGCCAGAGTCCCGTGAGGCCAGGTTTGCCTTCTAACACACGCCGCCGATGCCACGCGCTATAGCACTCAAATTCGTATGGCAAGGGCGGTCTAGGGCCCACCATAGACATGTCGCCTTTCAATACGTTGAAAAACTGCGGCAGTTCATCCAGACTGGTCCGACGCAGGATTCTGCCGATGGGAGTGATTCTTGGATCGTCTACAATCTTATAGATTCCAGCATCCCCGCGGTGAACCTGCGCTACATCCTGACCCGCAATCATGCGCGTAACGTAGTCGCGGTGGAGGCTGGGGTCACTATTCTGGAACATGGTGCGAAACTTTAGAAACGTGAACGTCCGGCCACCCGCACCTAACCGCGTCTGCCTGCACAAAACCGGCCCCTCCGAGGTCAGCTTGACAGCCAGGGCGACCAACAGCAGCAGGGGCAACAGTGCAGTCAATGCTAGAAGACTCCCTACTACGTCCATGCAACGCTTCAGGATGCAAGCGACCTTGCGTGTGTCCGCTGCACTTTGCTGGTAGAAAATAGGATCAACCCGCCCGGAGCCACCGTCCTTTTCCGGAAACACATGATAGATAACACGGATTTCCTCTGCCAGTTCAGGCATAGATGTGGTGCACAGCGCCCTTTTCAGTCTCGCTTCAATGCTATTCAGTTGAGTACTTTTCGAGGGGTCCCGCAACTCTGTAAAGATCACCCCCAAGGTTTTATTATCCTCGTACCAGCCAACCGTGTCTGTTGCTCGAATGACCGAACACACTAACTCAGACAGAGTCAGCCGTGCATCTCGGCTGCTCCACCTTGACTCGCCCAACTGCAGCAAAGCAAGCAACACTGAATTGCCAGAACGCTCGCTTCGCTGTCTTTCCCGGTAAAGGGAGTGCCGAAAGTTAGCTTCGGGTAGGAGTTCGCGGTGACGGCGGTATCGGTGGCTAATCGCGCCGCTGGTGGGTCCTTGGGTGCTAACTAATGGGTTTGCACTCATACGCTTTGACCTTTTGCATTCCGGCAGACTGATTCTGCTCCGATCTGGTCTCTACGAGTGTGTATGATAATGCCCGTTTGATTCTTCAACTCTCGCCTCCTAACCTGGCCTCCAATCCTCCGCGCTGCTATATCGGGCTATATACTCCGAACCGGAGTACCTGCTCAGAGCTTTGCCGCCATAGTCGTTCTGAGCAGTCCGCTCACCTGATCGCAGCAGCTTTAATTTTGGGAAATACCACGCGCCGCACTGGGCGTAGCCACCGTGCAAAGAATCCCACCGAGGATGCGAACCGAAGATACAAACCCACGCGCTCAGGCGAATAGTTCGGTAACACTCCTATTCGGCAGCACAGCATGGGATCAGTCTTGGATTCAACTGTGCCTTTGTGGGCCACAAATGCGAGGGGGAAGCTTTTCGACACTACGCGCCGGACGGTCTCATTATGTCGCCCGTAGGGGTAAGCAAAGCTTACAATTTGTCCGCCGACTATGCCCGCCAGCTCATCACACGATGACGGTATGTCGTGCGTCAACTCGGACAGCGTCAGCTTGGTCAAGTCGTGATGTTTAACACTATGGCTGCCGAATTCTACGCCACATGTTGCCCAGAAACGAAGTTCGTCCGCATCCATCAGCTTTAGCGTCCGCCACCTCGGCGTATCCCACTCGTTTGTACGACCGATCAAACCAGTCACCACAAACACAGTGGCGTGAAAGCCGTGAGACCTTAACACTGGGAGCGCATACTCCGCAATGCTCGCATAGCCATCATCGAAGGTGACTACCACTGGCTTTCGAGGCAACACAGCTTTTCCGTTTTGCGCATTCAACCAGTCGCGAGCCGAAATGCCCGTGTAGCCTGATCTTGCGAGCCAGGCTATCAGTTCACGAAACTGATCTGGAGAAATGGTGATGCCAGGCGCGCTTCCTCTCGGATCGGGAGAAACATTGTGGAATAACAGAGCCGGAACCTTCATACGGGAATATCCGTTGCACGGCACTGTGTACGTGCCGATCCTGCAGAAATAAATGACAGTTACCGTGAGACCGAACGGCAAGAGGTCCTACTCGGCGGTAGATGCATCATCGAATCCACTACGGACGATCTCGCAATTGGTGACAAGCTTCATTGCACAAGCTATTCAGTCACCTGCCTCAGACGTAAGTATTTGATCCTGAACGCAGAATCTATTGCAAGACACGCTCTCGTGAAGTGACCATGCCTCTCCTACCGTCACTACTGCCGTTCGGCAGGATATAGGTTAACTTACCATCCTCAAGTCTGGCGTAGGCCACAGCCGCACGTTCGCTACCTTTTCCGCAGATCGACCATTTACCATCTTTTTGTATCAGAGTCATGTTATTCCGATCTCTCCACCAGGCATCCACTTCACGAGGCAAGGCTAGCCATATATCTTTTCTCTCACCGTCCGTTCTCAGCTTGTCCAGGAGCTCGCGATAGAGCTTCTGCTTTTCTGGCTCCACTGTGTAGTCGGGGTGTATGATGAAGCTAACCAGCCCGTGCTTGGCGATAATCAAATCCATTTGCTTCGTCCACATGGCCATTGGATCCGCGCGCAAGATGTTATAAAGTGGATAGTCTTGGGTAGTGGTCAAGGGCAGTTCCACCACATCGCCAACAAAGAACGGAAAAACAGTGCAGCAACCGCCGTGTTGAGGGTCAAGGTGAGCAACATTCGGTACGGACATGTCGTAAGAAAATGTGAAGGCGTCGTACCAGGCCAGGTTCCGGTACATGACGGGCGACCGAAAGCCCTTTGCTCCCCATGCTTCAGCATATTGGTTAATTGCCTTAGCCCGGCCTCGGAATACCTGTTCCGAGTCAAACAATCTGCCGTCATGGTTTAATCCATGGACGCAGATTTCGCTTCCAGTCCGTCGAATGGCCTCCATGACTTGTTCGGAGATCCTGTATCTGACTTCCGGAACAAGCTCGAACGACGACCTGATTCCATATTCCATTTCCAATTCCAAAAGGGTGTGGCAGAATTCCTGCCCTGCTCCGGTCTCCACGTCGTGAGTCATCATCGCGCACGCCTGGAATCCTTTGGGCCAATACCAGATGAAGGGAATGTCCTCTTCTTCTGATGCTTCCAGCACAAGAATCCACAACCAGCTGATGAAGTCCTCGACGGTCGTGTCCAGCGGCCAAGCTGGAAACGGCAACTTCGCCCAGTCCCGAAGGGCAAACCGTTGCAGAATTCGCCGAATTGGAACCGGAAAAAGCGGCCTCAGGGCGTAATATACGCTTCGCCAAGCAGACTTTATATCTGCTAGGTTCTTCATTTCTCCGTTGATTGCGCCCACATATTTCTCCAGCCGCAGGTTGTCCATAATTTCGCTGGGATCGAACGGCAACACAATTGACCCACTCCTACTAATAGATGAGTCGACGGCACTCAGGTTGCCCGCACAATCACGCGACGTAACATCACCATTTGTCCGACCATACAATAGTAACTCGCCGACTCTAAAAAACCCCTCCCGTCCCGATGGTTGCGAGCAGGTTATCGGCTCAACGTAAAAAGAGGGACACTTGGTATGATCGAGAAATCTTTGCATCATTGGATAGACGCTATATCACAAAGAGGCTGCGATGTAAGTGATTCGAAGGACAATAAAGTCATAATAAGTTAATTGTGCGGGAATCATTAACAGTGATATTTACTCTCGAAACGGGTGCCTGCCAGCTGTGCTTTGAGCAGATGCCATTACGCCGATTTCTCCATCTCAGTTTCGGCGTGCGCTAGCTCGCCCACCCGCATCAGCCGGGAATAAGCCTCCAGTAGGTGTCGTCGCGAATATTCCAGGCCAACCAAATTGACTGAGCGCTCAAGGCCTATGCGTCCCATTTTTTCACGCCGTACCGGATCGTCCAGCAAATCGCACAGTGCCTTCGCGAACATTTTGGGATCATTTCGTGGGACATAGACAGCGGCCTCGTCGGCAGACCTCCGGGTTTCTCTGAGGTCGAAGGAGATGATCGGTAGCTCGCAAGCCATATATTCCATAATCTTTGTCATTGTTGACAGCTGGTTCATCCGACTGGGCAAATCTGGAGACAAACCCACGTCGGCTGTTGACAAGTAATCCAGGAGGAGCTCGTCGGAAATATAACCGGTGAAGCGCACAACATCGTCCACCCCAAGCTTCCGACTCAGTTCCTGTAGTTCCAACCAGCAGTCCCCGCGCCCTATCAGCACGAATAGCACATCCTTACGTCCGTAAGTTTGCACGGCATGGTGTGCTGCATGAATGATGCCGTCCACACCATCCTGCTTCCCCATCGCCCCTACATAGGCTGCCATGTACCGAAAGTCGCCTTTGAGTTCCACCCGTGGAAGCTCCCTGTGAAACTCGGCGACGTCAACCCCGTTGCGAACAACGGCTGAGCGCTCATCCGTTACTGCGCCACGTTGCCGGGCGATCTCGCGATAGGATTGATTCGTCGAAATCACCAAGTCTGCCATCCGATACGATGCGACTTGCATCAGCAATAACAATCTGCACACCCACTTGCGACGGCCGCCTTTCGCTTCATAGAGCTCGGGGCACACATCATGTTCATCAAAGATGTACTTCTTGCCCAATATTTTGTAAGGCCATGCAAGGAGAAAAAACATATCTGGAGGGTTTGCGGAGTGAATAATATCTATTCCATCGCGCACCCACACCAATACAGAGAGAATCACGGTACACAGAAATGCCCATGAATACTCCAATAGGTAGCCAAGACCGCATTTTGCCGAGTGCAGCCTGGGATAGCGGTATATCTTGATGCCACGAAAGGAGTCGGTCAGTGAGCGGTCTTCCGTACCACGCGGACATATGACGCTCACCTGATAGCCAGTCTGTTGAAGGGCTAATGCCTGATGCTTCATCCGTCGATCCAACGGAAAAGACACATTCTCAATCAACATCAGGACTTTGCTCGGTCTTTCTCCGTATGAAGTGCAGTTTCTCATATTGCAATCACCTATACCGCAATGGGCTCTCTGGTATCCTCATCGTCATAGAACCAATCGGTAGTTCTGTATTCCCCTCCTACTTCGGAGGGTGAAAGGGTGCGGACGAAGTCGATGCAAACCTGGTCCGGTCGCACGCGGCTGAAATGCTTCCGATCTTCCGCGCTCATCTCCTGCATTACAACAATGACCTCAGCGTGATCGATCAATTCCTTCAGCGTATCCGTCAAGACATTCCAGATGTGTGGAATGGACTTCTCGATGAAAGCCCGATTGGATCCGTGTAGCCTACTTTCCGCTATCGCGGGCTCGTAAATGCGAATGTCGCACCCCTTGCCGAGCAGTCGCTCTGCCAACTCGACCGCCGGGCTTTCGCGCAGGTCGTCCGTTCCCTGCTTGAATGCCAATCCGACAAGTCCAATGCGGCGTTTTCCCAGCCCCGTCACCTCGCTGATGCATCTTTGAAGGTGGGCAGTATTGCTTGGCAAGATGGAACTTAGAACGGGTAGCTGGAGACCACGACGAGCGGCCTCGGCGACCAGTGCTTTGACATCTTTGGGCAAGCAGGAGCCACCAAACGCGAAGCCTGGTTTGAGATAACGCGTTGATATGTTGAGCTTGGTATCATGACAAAAAAGTTCCATCGTAGCCTTGCTGTCTGCGCCCAGCTCACGACAGACTTCACCGGCTTCGTTGGCAAACGCGACCTTGAGGGCATGAAAAGCATTGCTAAGGTATTTCACCAGCACTGCCGTTTGCATCGTTGTTATCACAATTGGCGAGGGCAGTCCTCCATAAAGCGTCGCCACCGTTTCCGCGGCACGGGGATCGTCGGATCCGATGATCGTCCAGGGCGGGTTACGAAAATCTTCAAGGGCCACTCCTTCACGGAGAAATTCGGGATTGTAGGCGAAGCCCAGCTGGTCGCGAGTACGTCGGCCTGCGTGCGCCTGGAGCATTGGAATAAGCTCTTGCGAGACTGCAGCCGCCATCACCGTGCTTCGCAGAGCCACTACGAAGTAGTCGTCCTTGCTTTGCAGTTCATCGCCAATGGTGGCAAATACGCGCTTCAAATGGCTCAGATGAATGCGGCCCTTCCCATTCGTCGGAGTCCCCACGCAGATCAGAGCAATCTCTGAATTGCGAATAGCCTCCCCGCTGTCGACAGTGGCAAATAGCCGCCTGGCTACCACCATTTGCTTGATGAGGTCATCCAGTCCTGGTTCAAAAAAAGGGGCCCGCCCCTCGTTTAGGGCGTTGACCTTGACCGGGTCGACGTCGACTCCGATTACGCTGTGTCCTTCCTGTGCCAGACATGCCGCACTAACACAGCCGACGTACCCAATTCCAAATATGCTGACTCGCATTTTGTCGACGCCTCAGTCGAGAGTAGAATCTCGATTCCCGCGGAACCGAACTGGATGAGCACAGATCAAGGAGCTAATCTCGCCGGAATGGAGCGCAGGAAGCACAACCTACACAGCTCGCGGTAAGCGCCGCTCAGGATCGAGTCCTTTATCGCCGTGCTTCCAAAGGGTAAAGCGCTGTATTTGTTCCCTCTGTAGATAACGAACAACCTCTGCCGAGACCGCGCGGGGGTGACGGCGCAGATATGACCACAGAAAAGCAGTCAATCTAAGCAATGCCCCCGCCACAACCGGCGTCTCGTGCAGGCGAAGCGCACATTTGCCGAGCTCGAATAGAGGATGGCTTCCGAGGGAATAGTCCCTTAGGCCTAAGCGCCACCGGCCTCTCAGTAGGCCATCCGCAGTGGCTGTTGAACGGTTATGGTGAACTTCCAAATCGGGAAACGTCTTTACTTGCCAGCCGCACATCTTGGCTTTAATTTCCGCAAACCAGTCTTCGCCTCCCCACTCGATCGCCGGTAGGTCACCAATGTCCTGGTAGCATTCCCGGCGGAAGAACTGTACTGCGCCCGCCACTGAATTCAATCTAGTGCGTTTACGAGGACAAAACTCACCCCGCATTTTATCCAGGATTAGTCCACCGGCGATGCCCAATGTCGAATCCGCGCCGAATTTTGAAACCAGGTCGCCGAAATACGAGCTGCTGAAGGAAACATCGGCATCCAAGTGGCCAAGGTACTGGCATCGATTAACATCGAGCAATTGCAGTCCAGCCTGCAACGCCATTACTTTCGACGCATAACCGTGATTGCTGTCTTTTTCGCGGCGGCACAATTGAATAAAGCCGAACTTTGCTGCGAAACCGTGAATTATTTCATCGGTTCGATCGGTAGAGCCGTCGCTCACAATCACCCATTGCCGCGGTCGTAGCGTTTGCGACAGCACCGCTTCGATAGTCTCTACGATGTGAGCTTCTTCGTTATATGCGGCAGTTAGAAGGAAGTATGGGGCACTCATTGGCATTTCGCTTTTCCGCATTGAGTTCTTTGACGATTAAGTGCTAGTCAGTTAATCATTTGATGGACAACCGGGAGTGTTGTTAATGATTGCACTGCGCTGATAGTTCACTTGGTGTCCGCCTGCTAGGTTGATCATCTCCGCGAAGCGTTACTCTCCACCCCAGGGCGCCGAGTGACTGCCTTCAGCGGTTACATCATTTTTGACCGGTGGAATCAGGTGATTGAGCTTGCGCAGAATGGGCAGATCTGCTATGTCGCGGACGGGACTTGAGATCCGTGGCTAGTCGGTGGATATTAGCTTTACGGCATAATGGTTCGTTAAATGTGCTCATACGGCCTTCGGATTGGTGCATACAGCGATACCCGTGTCACCGCTCCCAGCCGCAGTTTATCCACATGCAGCAATCCGACCATCTCCAGAGTCCTCGGCAGATTGCGCATATACGAAGCATCGGTCGTCCGTCAGCGACCCGTCGTACAGCTCCTCCGGCTCGTATACCGCGACGTGGCTACCCCTGCTCGAGAAAGCGAAGGGAATACACAGCAGCTTCTTCAATCGCGCCCGTAACTCTTGCCGCCGTTCCGGCGGCACAAAAAACAACATGAAGCCGCCCCCTCCCGCCCCCAAAAGCTTACCTCCGAGAGCGCCGGCCCGAAGTCCGGTCTCGTAGATCTCATCAATACTGGCGGTCGTGATCTTTTCGGTCAGACTTCTCTTTATCTGCCAACTCTCGTGCAGTAGTCGGCCGAACTCCTGTAACGAACGATTGGGAGCAGCAAGAATCGCCTCGGCTTCGTTAACGAGTTGGTACATTAAATCCAGCTCTCTCTTGCGGTGAGGCGTCAACCTCAGCTGCTCTCGCGCTATTTCCGAAGCGGTCCGCGAAAAGCCGGTGAAATAGAGGGCAAGATGTTGCTCGAGCTCGACCAATTTTGTTTGTGCCACTACGATGCGCTTTACTTCGATTGAGCCATCCGTACCAAAATCGATGCGATTAAGCCCGCCATATGCGGCGCTGACCTGATCTTGTGAGCCCACAGCCTCGTGAAGCAGCTCCTGTTCTACATGTATTGCTTCCATGGCAAGCGTGTGCCTGTCTCGTACCTGATCTCTGAGCGCATACAAACCTAAGAGAAGCCCCACTGTAAATGCCGAGCTCGTACCCAAACCCGTACGAGCAGGCAGATCGGCAGTATGGAGAATCTCAACTCCTTCTTCGATCCCTAAAAACTGCAGGCACCCACGCACCGATGGATGCTCAATCGCGTCGTTCCTGCTAACGTTCTCGACTTTCGAATAGGAGATGCGGCTGTGATATTGAAAAAAAGGCGGCAGCCATCGACAGGTAATAAGACATGACTTGTTGATCGTGGTTGCCAGCACAGCGCCGCCGTGCTCACGGTACCAAAGAGGGTAATCGGTACCTCCGCCAAAAAACGAGATTCGGAGAGGGGTGCTCGTAATTATCATATGCCCAGCCTTTCACATGTCCCGGCAGCGACTTTGCCGTGTGTGGTCTAGAGTGAAAGCAATGAGTACATAACTACAATCGTGACTGACACAAGCATACTTTTAGCGGCTGTAAGTACCCGCATTAAGTGCCGGATAGCCCTGTGTATGAACATCACGCGCGACAAGGGCCGGAAAGGTTGCCTCTTGTATTAGGATTAGCCGCACAGCGTCTACCAGAGAAGTTGCGACGATATCTGCATTGTCGTTCGAGGTCTCGTTAGTACTAAATAATCGCGCGGTCTTGCAC